>Ga0256404_1007926_pt1 | contig 16368 bp, 14 predicted proteins | sample RumenRJG_01DNA_FD_185990 | JGI IMG/M metagenome (GOLD analysis project Ga0256404, IMG submission 185990) | Bovine rumen microbial communities from Lethbridge, Alberta, Canada - RJG_01 | ecosystem: Host-associated > Mammals > Digestive system > Stomach > Rumen | place: Canada: Alberta | collected...
TTTTTTGCCTGAAATATTTGTTATTTAAGAAATATTTCTGTAATTTTGTAGCCATCTAGAGCATTGGCCAATGACACTGATAATAGTTATACTACTTCTACTGGGCTACCTGGTGATTGCCACTGGACACCTGACGGGTGTGAACAAAGCGGCCATCGCTGTCTTCATCGGCACTGTCGGCTGGGTGGTCTATATCTGCTATGGTACTGATTACGTGATGGCTCACCATGCGGTGGAATACCTGACATTCCTGGCAGGTAACGAACCGTCGAGCGACGCCGTGAAATACTTTATCTATGATGAGGTGTTCCTGTATTATGTGGGTCGTGCGGCCAGTATCGTGATGTTCCTGTTGGCTACGATGAGCATCATTGAGATTCTGAATAATAACGGTTGCTTCGACTTTATCTCGAAGTGGATCAAGACTAGAAATTCTAAGCGTCTGCTTTGGACGATCACCCTTGCTACATTTATCATCTCTGCCAACCTTGATAACCTGACGACAACAATGACGATGCTGGTGATCATGCGTCAGATCGTGCAGAACCGTCGTCAGAGGATGCTGATAGGTTCGGCTATCGTGATTGCTGCCAACTGTGGCGGATGCTTCACGGTGATCGGCGACCCCACGGGATTGTTACTCTGGGGCGCAGGTGCCATTACGGCCACGCATTTCTCCTCATATATGGCTATGCCGGCTATTCTGGCTTGGATTATCCCGACGGCTCTGATCAGCAGACAACTGCCTGAGCGACTCGACACGCAATGGAGTCCGATGCCGTATCGTGGCGACGACACGAACCTGAGTCCTTGGCAGCGTATCCTGATGCTCTTCGTGGGTATCGGTGGTCTGTGGTTCATTCCGACCTTCCATAACATCACGAAACTCTCACCGTTCCTTGGTGCTTTGTGTGTATTGGCTGTGCTGTGGGTAGTGAACGAGATCATGAACCGTAATCTGTTGCGTTCCGACCAGATGTCGCAGCGTTATATCCCCAAGGCTACGCAATACGGCTCACTGCAGCAGATCCTCTTCGTGATGGGTATCATGTTGGCGATGGGTGTGGTGACAGAGACAGGCGTCTTCGCTGATGTAGCAGAGTGGATCGATGACAACGTCCATAACATCTGGATATTGGGAATGGTGTCTGGCTTGTTAAGCGGGCTGGTGGATACGTTCACGATTGCCATCAGTGACATCTCGCTCTATCCCGTACTGAATAGTGAACAACTCTCGCTGGTGGCCGATACAGAGTATATGAGTCAGTTTGCCGTGAACGGTGCCTATTGGAAGGTGATAGCCTTCTCGACGGCAGTGGGCGGCTGTCTGCTCTGCGTGGGTTCTGTCAGTGGTCTGGCGCTGATGAAGATGGAGCATATGCACGTGGGCTGGTATATGAAGAACCTGTCGCCGAAGGTGCTGATAGGTTGGGTGATCGGCCTGGCCGTGCTGATGGTAGAGATATCAATGTATAACTAATCTATTATATATTAATAAGGTATTATGGCTAAGATTAAGACAATTGGAATCCTCACCTCAGGAGGTGATGCTCCAGGCATGAATGCCGCCATTCGTGCCGTGACCCGTGCTGGTATCTACAACGGTTTTAACATCAAGGGTATTTATCGTGGCTACGAAGGTTTGATCCATGATGAAGTGAAGCCTTTTACGACGGAGAACGTATCTGGTATCATCACGCGAGGTGGTACGATCCTGAAGACGGCCCGCTCGAAGGATTTTATGACTCCAGAGGGTATGCAGAAAGCCTATGAGACCATCCAGAAAGAGGAGATCGACGCCCTCGTGGTGATTGGTGGTAACGGATCGCTGACAGGTGCGAGAAACTTAGGTATGGAGTTCGACTTCCCCTGTATCGGACTGCCTGGCACCATCGACAACGACCTCTATGGTACTGACAACACCATCGGCTACGACACGACGATGAACACCATTATGGAGTGCGTGGACAGAATCCGCGATACGGCCAACTCTCACGAGCGTATCTTCTTCGTTGAGGTGATGGGCCGTGATGCCGGCTTCCTGGCACAGAACAGCGCCATTGCCTGTGGTGCAGAGGCTGCCATCGTTCCGGAAGAGGTGACCGACGAAGACCAGTTGGCAGAATTCATGGGTCGTGGTATCCGTAAGTCAAAGAAATCATGTATCGTGATAGTCTCTGAAAGTCCGAAGTGTGGCGCTCTCTACTATGCCGATCGTGTCAAGAAGGAGTTCCCAGAGTTCGATGTGCGTGTATCGATCCTGGGTCATCTGCAGCGTGGTGGTACACCATCAGCCCGTGACCGTATCCTTGCTTCCATAACAGGTGTGGGTGCCATTGAGGCTATCAAGCAGGGACAGCGCAATGTAATGGTCGGTGTGCGTAACAACGAGGTTGTTTATGTACCCTTCAGTGAGTGTATCCGTACTGACAAGCGCTTCGACAGACGACTGATTAAAGTCCTTGATGAACTGAGTATATAATGCCGGAGATCAAGAAAATCGTGTTGACGGGAGGTCCGTGTGCCGGAAAGACCACAGCCCTCGTGAAGATCGTCGAGTATTTCTCAGGGATGGGATACAAAGTGTTTACCGTCCCTGAGGTGCCGACGCTCTACAGCACAGGTGGCTGGAACTATCTGACACCCAACCGTCAGTTATACTACCAAGGTGAGCGCGCAATCCTAGAGACACAGTTGGCACTTGAAGATCAGTTCGTGGCCTTGGCTGAGGTCTGCACGAAACCTGTGCTGGTGGTCTGTGATCGTGGTGCGCTGGATATTTCCGCTTATATCAAACCTGAAGAGTGGGAAGAGATAACCGCGATGGCAGGAATGGATTCCGAACGCCTGCGTGAGCGCTATGATGCTGTGCTCCATCTGGTCAGTGCTGCTGACGGTGCAGAGCAGTATTATACCACCGCCACGAATGCCACCCGTTATGAGAAGGCTGACGAGGAAGGTCTGCGACTGGCTCGCGAACTGGATAAGAAGGTGATTAATGCGTGGTCTGGTCATTCCCATCTGCGTGTGATCAACAACCACGATGACTTTAATGCGAAGTTGGGTCGTGTGATCAAGGAGATCAGTCATGTGCTCGGACTGCCGCAGCCATTGGAGAAGGAACGACTGTACAAGGTAGAGGTGATCGGAGAGATTCCTGGTGCCATTGTGAGCGATATCACCCAGACTTATCTGGTAGCAGAGCCCGGATGTGAGGTGCGTCTGCGTCGCCGTCAGTGGAGTGGGGGTAAGGTGGTTAATGTCCACCGTTCGAAGAAAGCGATATCAGATACTGAGGAGATTGAGACCGAGCGTCAGGTTGACAACAACCTCTACGAGCAGATGCTCCAACAGGCTGATCCGTATCGTCAGACCATCCGCAAACGTCGTCAGAGTTTCATTTGGAAAGGTCAGCATTTTGAGATAGATACCTTCAGTGAACCAGTGAACGATCTCGTCATACTTCAATCGAAAGGTGTGGCAGAACAGGAGAGCGTGAAGTTCCCACCGTTCATTAAAGTACTTGAAGATGTGACGGGAAATAGTCAATATTACAATTATAACATCGCATTACGGAAATAATTGATGTTTTTTGTTTAATAAATCTAAAAAAGTTCGCTGTTTCCTAAATAATTACTATCTTTGCAATCAGCTCTGTCTAAAAAAGAGAACTATAAAACAAACAAGTAACTTAAAATATTAACGCTTATGTCACAAATTACTGGACACATTTCCCAGATCATTGGCGCCGTTATCGATGTCTATTTCGATACCGAGGGTCAGGATGCTGAGAAAGTGCTGCCAAAGATTCATGATGCATTGAAGATTGACCGAGGTGACGGGCGCGTCCTGATTGTCGAAGTGCAACAGCACATCGGCGAGGATACGGTGCGCTGTGTGGCTATGGACAATACCGATGGTCTGCATCGTGGAATGGAGGCGATCCCGCTGGGCACACCAATCCTGATGCCTTCCGGTGATCAGATTAAAGGTCGTATGCTGAACGTGATCGGACAGCCTATCGACGGTATGAAACAGCTCGACATGAAGGGTGCCTATCCCATTCACCGTGCGGCTCCTACGTTCGAGGAACTTTCTACGAAGAAAGAGATCCTCGCTACGGGTATCAAGGTGATCGACCTGCTGGAGCCTTACATGAAGGGTGGTAAGATCGGACTCTTCGGTGGTGCCGGTGTAGGAAAGACGGTGCTCATCATGGAGCTCATCAACAACATCGCCAAGGGACACGACGGTTTCTCTGTATTCGCTGGTGTAGGTGAGCGTACCCGTGAGGGTAATGACCTGATCCGAGAGATGATCGAGTCAGGCGTTATCCGCTATGGTGAGAAGTTCCGTGAAGCCATGGATCAGGGTAAATGGGATCTGAGTCTCGTTGATCCTGAGGAACTGAAGAAGAGTCAGGCCACACTGGTGTATGGTCAGATGAACGAGCCTCCTGGTGCACGTGCATCTGTGGCGCTTTCTGGTCTGACTGTTGCTGAGGGCTTCCGTGACGGAGGTGGTAAGGATGGCGGCGCTGCCGATATTCTGTTCTTCATCGACAACATCTTCCGTTTCACCCAGGCTGGTTCTGAGGTATCTGCGTTGTTGGGTCGTATGTCTTCAGCCGTAGGTTATCAGCCCACACTGGCCTCTGAGATGGGTACCATGCAGGAGCGAATCACTTCTACGAAGACAGGTTCTATCACATCAGTACAGGCTGTGTATGTGCCTGCCGATGACTTAACCGACCCTGCACCTGCTACCACGTTTACTCACTTGGATGCAACGACAGTGCTTGACCGTAAGATTGCTGAGTTGGGTATCTATCCTGCTGTGGATCCGCTGGGATCAACCTCTCGTATCCTTGATCCGCTGATCGTGGGTAAGGCTCACTACGATTGTGCCCAGCGTGTGAAGCAGATTCTGCAGCGCTTCAAGGAGTTGCAAGACATCATCGCCATTCTCGGTATGGATGAGCTCTCTGATGAAGATAAGCAGACGGTGAACCGCGCACGTCGTGTACAGCGTTTCCTCTCTCAGCCGTTCTCTGTGGCTTCTCAGTTCACAGGTCTGCCTGGTGTCATGGTGCCCATTGAAGAAACCATCAAGGGCTTCAATGCCATCCTCGACGGTGAGGTCGACGACCTGCCTGAGCAGGCATTCTTGAACGTTGGTACGATTGAAGATGCCAAGGAGAAGGCAAAGAAACTGCTCGAGGCTGCAAAGGGATAAACATTAAAGATTAAACATTAAACATTAATCGTTTATGTTGCAGCTTAAGATAGTTTCGCCCGAGAAGGTTGAATACGATGGAGCAGCCGAACGAATCCTCGTACCTGGTACGATGGGACAGTTCGAGATACTCAACGACCACGCACCTATCATCTCTACACTCCAGAAAGGAACCGTAGAGTATGTCAACAAAGAGGGTAAGACCTCACTGGAGATCCAGGGTGGTTTCGTGGAAGTACAGAAGAATCAGGTCAGTCTCTGCGTTGAACTGCAGTAACGCGCAAGACATAAGAAGCAATAAGAATGGATAAGATCAGAAAGATGAGTATCAACTACATACGACAGGGACTGTATATCTCAGCAGCCCTGTTCCTGCTGACCCTTCTGGTGATGCAGGTATGGTTTCTCGATCTGCTCACGCCCGCCATCGTCAGCGTGGCTTTCACGCTTGTTGTATGCGGCACGATCGGCATCGTCTGGCATTATGTAGCCAAGAACTCACCCGACAGTCTGCCCACATTCTTTACAGCAGTATCCGGTTTCCGCCTGTTGTTGGCGCTGGCAGTGATGTTTGTCTATTATCTGCTCGACAACAATGATACCATGCTGCGTTTCTTCATCGTGTTCATGGTGTTCTATGTGGCATCATTGGCACACCATACCATATTCTTCGCCAGAGTATCTAACCGCTCCTGACGAGAACGTTAAAGTTTGCTTATATTTATATGATAATGAAACAACTAAAGTCGATAATCCTCCTGATGATGGTAGCACTGCTGCCGATGCCTGCGCTGGCCGAAGAGAGTGGGGGCGGCGATGAACTGGACATCCCTGAGATCGTCCTTGAGCACCTGGCCGACGCCTACGAATGGCACATCGCATCCTATGAGGGAAAGCATCTGAGCATTCCTCTGCCTATCATCATCCGTAGCGAGAATACCGGAGAATGGCACTTCTGTACGGCTCATAGTCTGCCCGAAGGCTTCTTCTTCAGTGAAGAGCATCACGGTAAGATCTACGAGCGTATGGCTGACGGCACGGAGGCACGTCCCCTCGACCTGAGTATCACGAAGAGTGTGCTGCAGATCTGGATTGTGGTGATTGTGCTGATCGTGATCTTCCTCAGTTGTGCCCGCTGGTATAAGAAGCACGATGCGAAAGACGAGGCTCCTGGAGGTTTTGTCGGAATGATGGAGATGATCGTGATGACGATTCACGACGACCTGATCAAGTCGTCGATTGGTGAGAAGCATTACAAGCCTTATGCACCTTATCTGCTCACGGTATTCTTCTTTATCCTGACATGTAACCTCATCGGACTGATCCCCGTTTTCCCTGGTGGAGCGAATGTGACGGGTAATATCAATATCACCTTCTTCCTGGCAATCTGTACGATGCTCGCCATCAACATCTTTGCCAACAAGGAGTACTGGAAGGAGATCTTCTGGCCAGAGGTTCCTCTGTTCCTGAAGGCCTATCCTGTTCCGGTGATGCCTGTCATCGAACTCTTCGGAGTATTCACGAAACCCTTCGCGCTGATGATCCGTCTCTTTGCCAACATGATGGCTGGCCACGCTGTGATTCTGAGTTTCACCTGCGTGATCTTCCTCGGTTGGTCTATGGGTGTCGGATTTGGTCTTGGTCTGAATGCTTTCAGTATCATCATGCTGCTCTTCATGAATGCACTTGAGGTGCTGGTGGCCTTTGTTCAGGCATACGTCTTCACCATGCTGAGTGCGGTGTTCATTGGGCTTGCCCATAAAGATCATCACGCTGAGTAAAGGTAAAAAAAATAAAAAGGTAAAAAAGTAAGTACAAACATTTATTAATAATTAAAAATTTAAAGATTATGATTTCAGCTTTATTTTTAGCCGCAGAGGGTCTGGCTCAGCTGGGCTGCGGTATCGGTGCAGGTATTGCAACAATTGGTGCAGGTTTGGGTATTGGTAAGATCGGTGGCAGCGCTATGGACGCTATCGCTCGTCAGCCCGAGGCTACTGGTAAGATTCAGACAAACATGATTCTGACCTCTGCATTCGTTGAGGGTTGTGCACTCTTCGCAATTGCAGCTTGTGCATTCTTGATCAAGTAATGATTCATTCCGTAATTCTAAAGTCATAACTTAAAGATTATAGCGAATGGATTTCAGTAAACTGCCAGCAATCCTCACCCCTGATCTGGGACTTTTGTTCTGGATGCTCCTGGCATTTGCCGTTGTCTTCTTCGTGCTTGCGAAATATGGATTCCCAGCCATCACCGGTATGGTGGAAGAAAGGAAGAAATATATCGACGAGAGTCTGAAGAAAGCCCACGAGGCTTCAGAGCGACTCGAGAACATCAAGCAGGAAGGTGAGGCAATCCTTCAAGAGGCTCGTGACCGTCAGGCCCAGATCCTCAAGGAGGCTGCCGAGACACGCGATGCTATCGTGGAGCAGGCTCAGCAGAAGGCACGTGAGGAAGGCGCTCGTCTTCTTGGTGACGCTAAGACCGCCATCGAACAGGAGAAGCGGGCTGCCATCGCCGACATCCGTCAGCAAGTTGCTGCCCTCAGTGTGGAGATCGCCGAGAAGGTGCTCCGTCAGAATCTGAAGGACGACAAGGCTCAGATGGATCTGATTGAACGTATGCTGGATGAGGTTTCAACTGACAAATAAGTATTGAACGTATGGATATAGGAGTCATATCGGTAAGATACGCCCGTGCGCTCTTGAAGAGTGCCACAGACGCGAAAATCGAGGATGCTGTTTACACCGAGATGCAGCAGCTCGCCAAGAGCTATGTCGAGGTGCCACAGCTGCGGTTTACGATAGACAATCCGATGCTCTCGAAGGAAAAGAAGGAGGCGTTGCTGCTGACTGCTGTTGGCAAGAAGCCCTCTGAACTGACCAAGGTTTTCATCCAACTCGTGCTGAAGGAAGACCGTGAGAGTGTGATGCAGTTCATCGCCAATTCGTACGTCACGCTTTACCGCCAACAGAAGAATGTCATCCGCGGACGCCTCATCACCGCTGCCGCTGTATCACCTGCCACAGAGCAGAAGATGCGCCAGATGGTGGAGAGTAAGACTAATGGAACTGTGGAGTTCGAGACCGAGGTGAACCCCGATATCATCGGTGGCTTCATCCTGGAGTACGACACTTTCCGTATGGACGCCAGTGTCAAGGCTAAACTCAACTCCATTCTATCAACCTTGCAAAAGTAAAAAGGTAAAAAAGTAAAAAGGTAAAAAACAATGTCAGATAAGATTAAACCAAGCGAAGTGTCCCAGGTGCTGCTCGATCAGTTGAAAGGGATCTCGGATGCAGAGAAGTTCGATGAGGTGGGAACCGTACTGACCGTCAGTGATGGTGTGGCCCGTATCTACGGCTTGCGCAATGTAGAGGCCAGCGAACTGCTCGAATTCGAGAACGGGACGATGGCTATCGTGATGAACCTGGAGGAAGACAACGTAGGTTGTGTGCTTCTGGGTACCACTTCGGGCATCAAGGAAGGCATGGTGGTGAAGCGTACCAAGCGTATTGCTTCAATCCGTGTCAACGACAATATGCTCGGCCGCGTCATCAACCCGCTGGGACAGGCTATCGACGGCAAGGGAGACATCGATCTGAGCGACGCATTCGAGATGCCGCTGGATCGTAAGGCTCCTGGTGTGATCTACCGTCAGCCCGTGAAGGAGCCGCTGCAGACAGGTCTGAAGGCCATCGACTCGATGATTCCTATCGGCCGTGGACAGCGTGAGCTCATCATCGGTGACCGTCAAACGGGTAAGACAGCCATTGCTGTGGATACCATCATCAATCAGAAGAGTTTTTATGAGGCAGGTAAGCCTGTCTATTGTATCTATGTAGCCATCGGTCAGAAGGCATCTACCGTTGCAGCCCTTGTTTCTACACTGCAGGAGCATGGCGCTATGCCTTACACCATCATCGTATCTGCTACGGCTGCTGATCCTGCTGCCATGCAGTATTATGCTCCGTTTGCAGGTGCTGCCATCGGTGAGTATTTCCGCGATCGTGGTCTGCCTGCACTTGTGGTCTATGACGACCTCTCCAAGCAGGCTGTGGCCTACCGTGAGGTATCACTGATCCTGCGTCGTCCTTCAGGACGTGAGGCTTATCCCGGTGATGTGTTCTATCTCCACTCTCGTCTGTTGGAGCGTGCAGCCAAGATGAACGAGCAGCAGGAGGTGGCTGAGCAGATGAACGACCTGCCCGAGTGCATGAAGGGTCATGTGAAGGGTGGTGGTTCTTTGACCGCTCTGCCTATCATCGAGACACAGGCTGGTGACGTATCCGCTTACATCCCGACGAATGTGATCTCTATTACCGATGGTCAGATCTTCTTGGAGAGCAACCTCTTCAACCAGGGTCAGCGTCCTGCCATCAACGTGGGTATCTCTGTATCCCGTGTGGGTGGTTCAGCACAGATCAAGTCTATGAAGAAAGTGGCTGGTACACTGAAGATCGACCAGGCACAGTATCGTGAGCTCGAGGCCTTCTCAAAGTTCTCAAGTGATATGGATCCTGTGACGGCGATGACACTGGATCGTGGACGTAAGAACAACCAGTTGTTGATTCAGCCGCAGTACAGCCCGATGCCTGTAGGTGAGCAGATTGCCATCCTCTATTGTGGTGTACACGGATTGATGCGCGACGTGCCCATCAATAAGGTGCGTGAGTGCCAGACATCGTTCCTCGACAAGTTGCGTTCTTCTAATCCCGAAGTCATCGAGACGCTCGCCAGCGGAAAGATCGACGACGAGACCACTGCCAAGATCGAGGCCGTGATGGCAGATATTGCGGGAACCTATAAAGTCTGATAGCCTATGCCCAGCCTGAAAGAAGTTAAAGGCCGCATAGCCTCAGTCAACTCCACGCGAAAGATCACGTCGGCTATGAAGATGGTGGCCTCCAGCAAACTCCATCACGCACAGGTGGCAATTCAGAATATGCTGCCTTACGAGACGATGCTGGAGCACATCCTCAAGTCGTTCCTCGCAGCCGAGGCAGAGGCACATACCATCTACGATCAGGTGCGTCCTGTAAAAAGGGTTGCCCTTGTCGTCTTCACGTCGAACTCTTCTCTTTGTGGTGGTTTCAACGCTAACACCATCAAACTGATGCTGAATGCCGTTGATAAATACGCTGAAGAGATTGGGCGCGAGAATGTCGAGATCTATCCCATAGGCCGAAAGGTCCATGAGAAGGCCAAGAAGATGGGGCTGAACGTGCAGGGCGAGTTTTCTGCATTAGCCGACAAACCCAATGCCAACAAATGCATTGAGATCGCGATGGAACTGGGTGAGAAGTTTTATGAGGGTAAAATCGATAAGGTAGAACTGATCTATCATCACTTTAAGAGTGCAGGATCACAGATTCTTACCCGTAAGACCTTCCTGCCCATCGATATCGAGTCGGAGTTGAATGCCGATCATGAGCGTGACCTGACGAGCGTCATTGCTACGAAGGAATCGCAGGAGTATCTGAAGAAGCGTGGTGAGCGCCAGTTGGATAAAGAGAAAGAGAACGTGAAGCCGCTCAACGATAACTTCATCGTGGAGCCCGACATGAACACAGTGCTCACACAACTGCTTCCGAAGTACGCACATCTGCTGCTATATACGGCTCTGCTCGACAACAATGCCTCTGAGCACGCAGCCCGTATGGTTGCCATGCAGACAGCCACCGACAATGCCGATGAGCTGCTGCGTGAACTCAACTTGCAGTACAACAAGGGACGTCAGCAGGCTATCACCAACGAACTGCTTGATATCGCTGGTGGTTCCAGTCAATAACTGATGCCTCACGACTGTATCCTGTAAGAAAAAGGCCCGAACGTTTGGTAGTTCGGGCTTTTTTATTTACCTTTGTCCCCAGTTTCTAAATCAAAATCTATGAAGATAGGAGACAAAGTAAGATTTTTAAGTGAAGTCGGTGGCGGAAAAGTTGCCGGATTCCAAGGAAAGAATATCGTACTCGTTGAAGACGAAGACGGCTTCCAGGTGCCCATGCGCCTCACGGAAGTAGTCGTTGTAGGCGACGAGAACTATGATACCCGTCATGTGGTCGAAGCCAAGGCCACCTCAGTGAAGGCCGCTTTGGCTGCTGATGATGAAGAGCAGGAAACAGAGCCTGCCGATAAGCCCATCACCTTCAAGGCAAAACCCGAGGAGCGTAAAGGCGGCGACAAACTGAGTGCCTTCCTGGCTTTTGTTCCGATGAACGTGAAGGAACTGATGGAGACACGTTTCGAGACCTATCTGGTCAACGACTCCAACTATTATCTGCGTTATACCTATCTCACTGCCGAAGGAACAGCCTGGCAGGTTCGGGCAGAAGGTGAGATAGAACCTAACACGAAAGAGTTTATCGAAGAGTTCGGGCGCGAGGATCTTAACCAGTTCGAACACTGCTGCATCCAGTTTATTGCCTACAAGCGCGACAAGCATTTCCTGCTGAAGTCGCCCGTCAACGCTGATGTGCGCATGGATCCCGTGAAGTTCTATAAACTTCATGCCTTCCGTGAGAACCCCTTCTTCGAGCAGCCTGCGCTCATCTACACACTCATTGAAAACGACATCCAAAAAGTAAAGTTATGAAATACGGATTTGTAAAAGTGGCCGCTGCCGTTCCCGCCGTGAAGGTGGCTGATGTGGATTACAACGTCCAGCAGATAGAGAGTATCATCGCCCAGGCCGAAGGTCGTGGGGTGGAGGTGATCGTCTTCCCTGAACTCTGTATCACGGGATACACGTGCCAGGATCTCTTCAAGGAGCAACTCCTGCTGGATCGTGCCGAGGGCACCGTCATCACACTGCTTGATTTCACACGTAAACTCGATATCATCTCGATCATAGGTCTGCCTGTGATCATCAATGGTCTGTTGTATAACTGTGCCGCTGTGATCCAGAGTGGACAGTTGTTGGGTATCATCCCCAAGACCTATCTGCCCAACTATGCCGAGTTCTACGAGAAACGTTGGTTTGCCTCTGCCCAGGATCTGAATCCTACGGCCTTCTTCTTTGCAGGCAGCAGTCTCACCGTGAGTGCAGAGCCCAAACTCTTCGTCACCAGCAGTGGTGTGAAGTTCGGTGTGGAGATTTGCGAGGATGTGTGGGCACCGATTCCGCCCAGCAATAATCTCGCCCTCTCTGGTGCAGATATCATCTTCAACCTCTCTGCCAGCAACGAACTGATTGGTAAGCATGCTTATCTCAAGTCGCTGCTTGCTCAGCAGAGTGCTCGTACCATCAGCGGCTATGTCTATGCCAGCAGCGGTTTCGGCGAATCCACCCAGGATCTTGTCTATGGCGGAAATGCGATGATCTTTGAGAACGGCCATCTGCTGATAGAGGGCGACCGTTTCAGCATCCAGCCTCAGATCAAGACCTGTCAGATTGACATCGAGAAACTGCGTGTAGAGCGTCGTCAGAACACCACGTTCATCAATGCCCAGCGTCATTCGCATGCATTGGAGATTCCCTGCAAACCGACGCAGGTGCATGACTTCTCACTCGAACGTGAGATCGATCCTCATCCGTTTATCCCCAAGAACGAGGATATACAGACAGCCTGCGAGGAGATTCTGAATATCCAGGTGGCAGGTCTTGCCAAACGACTCTATCATATCAATGCCCAGAAGGCCGTGATTGGTATCAGCGGCGGACTCGACTCCACGTTGGCTTTGCTCGTTACCGTAAAGGCGTTCGATAAACTCGACCTCGACCGTAAAGGTATCATCGGTATCACGATGCCTGGTTTCGGCACTACCGACCGCACACACAACAATGCCGTCAAACTCATGAAGACCTTGGGTGTCACCATCCGTGAGATCAATATTGCCAAGGCGGTCACACAGCATTTCGAGGATATCGGTCAGGATAAGGATGTGCATGATATAACCTATGAGAACTCACAGGCTCGCGAACGTACGCAGATCCTGATGGATGTTGCCAACAAGGAGAATGCGATCGTCGTCGGAACAGGCGACCTCTCCGAACTCGCTTTGGGGTGGGCCACCTATAATGGAGATCACATGTCGATGTATGGTGTCAATGCCGGTGTGCCCAAGACGCTCATCCGTTACCTCGTTACCTATGTCTCTGGCGAGATGGCTACGGAGACGCTGCTCGACATCGTGGATACCCCGATCTCTCCGGAACTCATTCCTGCCGACGAACTGGGAAATATCAAACAGAAGACCGAAGACCTTGTGGGTCCATACGAACTCCACGATTTCTTCATCTATTACTTCCTGCGCTACGGTTTCAGTCCGAGGAAGATCTTCATGTTGGCACAGAAAGCCTTTGCTGACACCTACGATGATGCCACCATCAAGAAATGGCTTACCACGTTCTGTCGCCGTTTCTTCAATCAGCAGTTCAAACGTTCTTGTCTGCCTGATGGACCGAAGGTGGGTAGCGTGAGTCTCTCGCCCCGAGGCGACTGGCGTATGCCCAGCGATGCCTCCAGCGCCCTCTGGCTGAAAGAGGCAGAAAGCCTTTAAAAGAGAAAGAGAATAAAAAGAAATGAGTTAGCTAAATGCTAACTCATTATCTTTTAATGTAATATGTATCACGGAGCCTAACGGCAAGTCCCCATTCACGATGATATCACTGATGCCGTCCTCGATATAATTCTGGATGGCTCTCTTCAACGGACGGGCACCGAACTGCACATCATAGCCTTTCGTCGCCACAAATTCCTTGGCATCCTCAGCCAGATTAACCTTATAGCCGATCTGTTCAATACGCTTATAAAGACCCTTCAGTTCGATATCGATGATCTTCTTGATGGCAGCGAGGTCGAGTTGGTCGAAGGTGATGATCTCATCCAGACGGTTCAGGAACTCAGGCGAGAACTGCTTCGACAGCGCCTTCTGCACGATACTACGTGCATGTTCCTTATCCTTCTCGTCCAGCATCAAGCCTGTACTGCCAGCAGCACTGAAACCTACACCGCGACCGAAGTCCTTCAACTGTCGCGTACCAGCATTTGAGGTCATGATGATCACCGTATTGCGGAAATCCACAAAGCGTCCGTTACCATCCGTCAGACGACCCTCGTCCAATACCTGCAACAAGAGGTTGAACACATTACCGTGAGCCTTTTCAATCTCATCGAGCAGCACAATCGAGTAGGGATGACGGCGCACGCGCTCTGTCAACTGTCCACCTTCCTCATAACCCACATAGCCCGGAGGCGCACCGATCAGTCTTGAGGTGTTGAAGCTCTCTGTATATTCACTCATATCGATACGGATCAGGGCATCAGGACTGCCAAACATAAACTCAGCCAGTTTCTTGGCGAGATAGGTCTTACCCACACCCGTAGGTCCGAGGAACATAAACACACCGATGGGGTGGTTGGGATCCTTCAGACCCACACGGTTTCTCTGGATGGCCTTCACCATCTTGTCGATGGCCTTATCCTGGGCAATCACGGCGTTCTTCAGTTCCTGAGCCATACCCTTCAAACGGATACCCTCCTGTTCAGCCATCCTTTGTGCAGGCACACCCGTCATCATCGACACGACCTCAGCCACCTGTTCGGCATCCACAATCTGGCGCTCCTCGCCTTCGCCCTTGCTCCAGCGCTCGTTCATCGCCTGCAGTTCAGCCTCCAACTGTGTCTGTCTGTCACGATAGCCCGCAGCCAGTTCGAAGTTCTGGTTCTTCACAGCCAACTGCTTTTTCTCCTTCACATTGGCAATCTCCTTCTCCTTCTCAGCGATCTCGGGCGGCACCTGAGAATTAGAAAGATGTACGCGTGAGCCCGTCTCGTCCAAGGCATCGATGGCCTTATCCGGCATGAAACGGTCTGTCACATAGCGGTCTGTCAATTTGACACACGCCAACAGTGCCTCGTCGGTATAAGTCACGTGGTGATGATACTCATAACGGTCCTTGATGTTCTTCAGGATCTGCAGCGTCTCCTCATTCGTGGTCGGCTCCACCAGCACCTTCTGGAATCGGCGCTCCAAGGCACCGTCCTTCTCGATGGAGTTACGATACTCGTCGAGCGTAGTGGCACCGATACACTGGATCGTACCCCTTGCCAACGCAGGTTTCATGATGTTTGCAGCGTCCATCGAACCAGGCGTGGAACCCGCACCGATGATCGTGTGAATCTCGTCGATAAACACGATCACATCCGGATTGGCCTCCAGTTCCTTCATCAGGGCTTTCAGGCGTTCCTCAAACTGGCCGCGATACTTCGTACCAGCCACCACACCCGTCATGTCGAGGGTATAGATACGCTTGCCGAAGAGCATCGGACTCGTATGGTGGGCGTTGATCAACTGTGCCAGTCCTTCCACGATGGCACTCTTTCCCACACCAGGCTCACCTATTAAGATAGGATTATTCTTCTTTCTGCGACCCAGGATCTCGATGATACGCTGGATCTCCTTCTCACGACCCACACAGGGATCGAGTTTTCCTTCTGCGGCTGCTGCTGTCAGATCCGTACCAAACGTATCCAGCACGGGCGTCTTCGAGGCAGGTTTCTTCTGCGCCGTCGTGGCAGAAGCGCCTTTGTTGGCTGACCCTGCATTAGCAGACATCGTGTCATCGTATTCGTCCTCGTCTTCATCCGACAGGCCGATACCGTTAGTGACACCGTTTTCCTTCTTGGGGGCAAACAGCATCGCCATTGCGTCTTCGTAATTCATGTTATTCAGTTCTAATACTTGTTTGGCACCATTGTTCACTGCATCATGCAGAATAGCGAGCAACAGGTGCTGTTCATCTACTTTTGTTGTACGCTGGATACGTGCCTCCAGCACGGCAAGTTTCAGAATATTACTGGCTTTCTCGTTCAGCACGAGGTCTGTGGTGTGAATAGGTTCACCGATCTCGTCCTCTCTCACGCGCTGTTCCAGTTCTGTCTTGACAGACTGCAGATTCAGGTTCAGACGGTGAAACAGATCTATCACTGGTCCGTCATTACTTCTGAGGATACCCAACAGCAGGTGCTCTGGTCCGACAGAGCGACTGGCCAGTCTAGCGGCTTCTTCACGTGAAAAAGCCAGTATTTCCGATACTTTTGGCGAAAATTGACTCGTCATAAAATACTAATTCCTTTCTTTCACTTTGCAAATATACAAAGAAAAAAGCAAATACCATGCCAAATA
>Ga0256404_1007927_pt1 | contig 16367 bp, 6 predicted proteins | sample RumenRJG_01DNA_FD_185990 | JGI IMG/M metagenome (GOLD analysis project Ga0256404, IMG submission 185990) | Bovine rumen microbial communities from Lethbridge, Alberta, Canada - RJG_01 | ecosystem: Host-associated > Mammals > Digestive system > Stomach > Rumen | place: Canada: Alberta | collected...
AATGAGACCAAAGGCAAGACTCAGGGGACTATGCTTCGCACATTTGCGAATCTGACCTTTACTCCAATTAACGGACTCGACATCAATTACCTGATGTCTGACAATATTCATAATTACACGCAAGGGCATTATGAGACTCATAAGCACTCTTACAATGCTAGGGAGGGAAAGAATGGATTTGCTTCCAGAGGAACGTATCGGGGAGAGCAAATCATGACTGAGCTGACTGCCCAGTACAGAGGCTCGTTCCTCGATGATCATCATTATACTGCGATGATAGGATATTCGTGGCTTAAGAATAATTCCCAGTTCTACTGGATGCAGAATTCGACTTTCTCGACGGATTTCTTTGAATATAATAACATTGGCGCCGGTACTGCTATTGATGACGGACGAAAGAGCGGATGGGCCGACATGTCTTCGAACCAGACTGAAAGCAAACTTGTTGGATACTTCGCTCGTCTCAACTATAATTATAAAGAAAAGTATATGCTTTCTGGCAGTTTCAGACGTGAGGGATCCACGAAATTCGGAGCTAACAACAAGTGGGGAAATTTCTGGTCCGCTTCTGCTGCATGGAATGTGAAAGATGAACCATTCCTTAAAGATGTCAAGGAGATAACGGCATTGAAGCTTAGAGCTGGGTATGGAGAAACTGGAACAGAGCCATCTTCTTCATATATGTCTCTGAATACTTTAAACACAACTACGAATATCTGGTACGATGGAGAGTGGATTCAGTCAATAAGCGCAGCCAAGAACTCTAACCCTGATTTGAAATGGGAAAGGAAGCAGGAATGGAACTTGGGCTTGGATTTCGGACTTCTGAACGACCGCATCAGCGGTACAATCGATCTCTACAACAGAAAGTCTCTTGATTTGCTCTGGAACTACACAGTCGCATCACCTCCTAATGCATTTAGTTCGATGACTGCAAATGCAGGGAAAATCCGCAATAGAGGAATAGAAATCGGGATTACGGCCATTCCAGTCATGACCAAGGACCTGCAATGGACTACCTCATTGAACTATTCGCATAATAAGAACAAGGTTCTCACTTTGTCCAGTGACTCTTTCTTCTCTTCAGGCTATTCTGATGAGGGTAATACTGGAGAACCTATGCAGCAGAGCACTCATAGACTTAAAGAAGGCCAGCCTATCGGTAACTTCTGGGGCTTCAAGAGCGTTGATGTAGATGACGAAGGACACTGGCTAATCGAAGGTGAAGATGGCAGCATCAAATCAATAAATGACCAGCAGCCTACGGACAAGCAGATCCTAGGCAATGGTATCCCTAAGCATTATGTGAACTGGAGCAATAATATTACATGGAAGAATTTCGATTTTAGCATGTTGTTCAGAGGAGCATTCGATTTCGAAATCCTTAATTTAACTGCAATGAAGTACGGCGTGCCTGTAATGCTTACGAGGGGCAATGTCCTTAAATCTGCATTCGACAAAGTGTATGGTAAGACCGTTCTTGCAGATGATCAGTCTTGTCAATATGTTAGCTATTATGTTGAGAAGGGCGATTATGTGAAGCTTGATAACATCACTCTCGGTTATACATTTAATTTTATGAATAAATATGTTCAGAATTGCAGGCTTTACATTGCTCTCCGCAATGTTGCAACAATAACGGACTATTCTGGCATCGATCCAGAAGTTTCCGTTTCAGGACTAACCCCTGGTGTTGATTATTATAACAGGTATCCTGCAACCAGATCTTATACTTTTGGTATTTCTGTTAGATTTTAAGTTAAACACAATGAAAAGAATAATATATATAGGACTTGCAGCATCGGCTTTCCTTGCCCTTGTATCTTGCAGTAATAACCTTGATGAGAAAGTCTATTCTTCATTGACTGAGAGTTCTTATTCCTATTCAGCATCTGATGCCCAGAAGGTTGTAGGGGCTTGCTATTATCCTCTTCGAAGTTACATAAGCCATACTGGACTCTACGGACTTGATGTGGCAAGTTCCGATGAAATTGTAATGCCGCCGAATTCTACAGGGTGGGATGATGGTGGAATCTACAGACGTGTCCACTACCATACATGGAACTCTGAGCAGGTACATATCGCCAATTCTTGGAACCCTACTTATAGAGGAATCATTTTCTGCAATACCGCAATTAAACAGTTCAATGATGGCGTGATTCCTGTCGACGATGCCACTAAAGCATCATGCATAGCGGAACTTAGGGCCCTGAGGGCATTCTATTATTCAATCGTGCTCGATTTCTGGGGAGATGCTCCATTAATCACAGAGCCTACTACGGAACTGCCTGCGAAGACGGATAGGGCAACCATATATGATTTCGTCGTAAGTGAATTGAAGGAAGTCACGCCTAATCTTTCCGAGGTTCAGGGCGGAACATCATATAGCCACATGAACAAATGGGCTGCGCTTACAACCTTGGCAAGAGTGTATATCAATGCCGAAATCTATACAGGAAGTGCCCATTGGCAGGATTGCCTTGATGCATGCAATCAAATCATCAATAGCGGAAAACTTGCACTATCAGATGATTATAGAGCTCCCTTTCGTGAGGATGTGGAGGCTATTACGTCTAATCCAGAGGTGATATTCACGATACCTTTCGATGAGTCAAAGGCAGGAGGCAACTACATTCAACATTTTTCCTGGGGTGCCCCTCTGAAATATAGATTCAATGTGGGTTTCACGCCTTGGGGATCAGGTAGCGCAATGGGGATTCCTCAATTCATTAATACATACGACCCTGACGATGAGCGCCTTGGCTATACTTGGATTATGGGGCCTCAGTACAAGTATGAGAGCAATGAACCTATTATGTGCGCATATGATTTTCCAGGTGAACAGCTGAATTATGTGAACAGAGTCAAGAGCGGTAACTTCACGATGGAGAATGAAGGCTATAGAATGCTGAAATATGAAGTCAAGGCAGGAAGCACGTCCAGTTCAAGTACTGATATTCCAGTTTTCAGGTATTCTGAAGTATTGATGATGAAGGCAGAGTGTCTTCTTCGGCTTGGTCAGGCAGGGGCAGGGGATTTGGTTACCCAAGTTCGCCGGCGTGCATTCAAGGCTCATCCGGAGAAAGCAGTGGTGACAGATAGTCAGCTGAAAGAAAATTCTTCTTATCAGTATGGTTATTACACCTCAGATTATGGCGAGAAAGTTGATAGGGGGAACATGGATCCGGTTAAGTTCGGTAGGCTTTATGATGAATATGGCTGGGAATTCGCCTGGGAGATGGGAGTGCGCTCCAGAATGATACGTTTCGGCACTTATACTACTAAGAGCTGGCTCTCGCATCAGCCTCAGGGAGACTACAGGGTTTTGTTCCCGATACCTGAATCTGCCCTTACGCCAAATCCGAAGCTGGAGCAGAATCCAAATTACAAATAACCATGAGAATTGCGAATCGCATGCTTTGTGTTTCAATCATTGTTTCTGCCATGTGCCTTGTCGTAGCGTCATCAGGCAATTGTACGGAATATTCATTTAACCGTTATCCTCTGGTGCATAAACCATATTCGGAGTTGCCGCTTGGGGCGGTGAAGCCTAAGGGATGGCTTGAGGATCAGTTGAGGCGCATGGCAGATGGCCTTACAGGACATCTGGATGAATATTATTCTCTGATGGGCGAGCGCAACGGCTGGCTTGGCGGGGATGGAGACATGTGGGAGAGGGGACCATATTGGATCGATGGCCTGATGCCTCTTGCGTATATTCTTGACGATGAGAACCTTAAAGGTAAATGTCAGAAATGGGTAGAGTCCGTCCTAGCCAGTCAATGTGAGAATGGCTTCTTCGGTCCGGCAAAGGATTTGCCTCCGGAGCCTGGCCTACAGAGAAACAATTCGAAGGACTGGTGGCCAAGAATGGTTGTTCTTAAGTTCATGAAGCAGTACTACGATGCTACTGGTGACGAAAGGGTGCTGACTTTTTTTGATAAATATTTCCGCTATCAGTTAGATGAGCTGCCAAAGACCCCGCTCGGGCATTGGACCTTCTGGGGTGCTGAGCGTGGGGGCGACAATTTGTACATCGTTTACTGGCTGTACAACAAGACAGGAGAAGAGTATCTGCTGAAGCTTGGAGATATCATTGCATCGCAGACAGCTGACTGGAAAGGTCGCCTGACTGACGGGAGGACGCTCTCGCAGATATATTCGCTGCATTGCGTGAACCTGGCGCAAGGCTTCAAAGAACCGGTAATCAGATATCAGGCGACTGGAGACAAAAGCTATCTGGATGCCATCGACAAGGGACGTGAAGACCTGATGCGTTTTCTGGGCATGCCGAATGGAATGTATGGTGCAGACGAAATGCTGCACAGTGCCGACCCCACCCAAGGGTCAGAATTCTGCTCGGCAGTGGAGCTTATGTTCTCCCTAGAAAAAATGGTTGAGATCACGGGAAGGACGGATTGGGCCGACTGGCTGGAAAGAATCGCTTTCAATGCCCTTCCGACGCAGGCGGATGATGATTTCATGTCGAAGCAATACTATCAGCAGGTGAATCAGGCGAATATCTCTAGGCACGTGCATAACTTCATCACCGATCACGATGGGACGGACATCTGCTATGGCATCCTGACAGGCTACCCTTGCTGCACTTCCAATATGCACCAAGGGTGGCCGAAATTCACCCGAAACCTCTGGTTGGCCTCGGACGATAAGGGCCTAGCAGCAATGTGCTACTCGCCGTGCGAGGTGATGGCTACGGTGGCAGATGGACAGAGAGTCAGAATAGTTGAAGGCGGTGGCTATCCTTTCAGTGAGACGATATCCTTCGATTTGTCAATTCCGGATAGGAAAACGAAGTCCATGGTTTTCCCGTTGCATCTCCGTATCCCTGGATGGTGCAAAGAGGCTACGGTAACTGTCAACGGAAAGAAGGAAGGGGCATATTCACAAGGAACGACGGCCGTTGTCTGCCGTTCTTGGAAGGACGGGGACCACATTGAGCTGAATCTGCCCATGAAAGTGTCTGTCTCCAGATGGCATGAGGCATCAGCGGTGGTAGAGAGGGGGCCGTTGGTATATTCATTAAGGATAGACGAAAGGTGGGAAAAGGTGGATGTCCCTCAGGAAGAGAAAGTTAATTATGGGGATTTCTATTGGCAGGTGCACCCCGGGTCGGCTTGGAACTATGGGTTGCCTTCTACTGCGCTGAGAGTTCCGGAGGAGTCTTTTAGAGTTGTTGAGAGGGATACTTCCGGGTACCCTTGGAACCTTGAGAATACGCCTTTGGAAATTCATGCTAAGGGCATTAGGATTCCTACATGGACGCTGTATAATGAAATGGCAGGACCTATTCCAGTGAGTGGGCAGCTACCAAATGAAGCAGGAGGAGAAGAAAAGATAGTGCTGGTGCCTTACGGCTGCACCACATTGAGAATCACGGAATTTCCAATAATATTAAAATAAATTTTCAGGAATATGAAGCAACGACATTACGCAATCATTTCTTTATTGCTGCTGGCTGGATGTGCGCAGGGCGGCTCTGGCGAGGGGCAGCTGAAGACAGTTACTCCGGTGGACTTTTCGCAAGTGAAGATTCAGGACGAGTTCTGGTCGCCTAGGCTGGACAAGCACAAGAGCACTACGCTGAAGGTCTGCATAGACCAGATCGAGAACAAGACAGGCCGCATACGTAACTTCGAGAATGCAGCCAAAGGCGAAGGAGAACACTCCGGAATATTCTTCGATGATTCCGATGTTTATAAAGCGCTGGAAGGCATGGCGTATTCGCTGATAAACCATCCGGATCCGGAGCTGGAAGCAAAATGCGACGAATGGATAGACAAATTCGCAGCGGCGCAGCAGCCGGATGGCTATATTAATACATATTACACCCTAACCGGCCTGGACAAACGCTGGACCGACATGGACAAACATGAGATGTACTGCGCAGGGCACATGACCGAAGCCGCAGTGGCATATTACAAGGCCACGGGGAAGCGCAAGTTCCTGGATGTGGCGATCCGCATGGCAGACCACATGATGAGCGTGTTTGGCCCCGGAAAGCGAGATTGGGTGCCAGGCCACGAAGAAATCGAGCTGGCTTTAGTGAAGCTCTACCAGGTCACGGGCGAAAAGAAATATCTGGAGTTCTCGAACTGGCTTCTGAACGAGAGGGGACACGGCTTTGGCAGCCACGGCGATGGACGGAAATGGAATCCGCTATATTACCAGGACGACAAGCCTGTCACCCAGATGACGGACATCGCAGGGCATGCCGTGCGTGCCATGTACCTTTATTGCGGCATGGCAGACGTGGCATCCTACACTCACGACCAAGGCTATATCGGTGCATTGAACCGCCTGTGGGATGACGTGGCGCTGAGGAATATGTACATAACCGGCGGCATCGGCCAGTCTGCCCACAATGAGGGCTTCACGGAAGATTACAGTTTGCCGAATCTCACTGCCTATTGCGAGACTTGCGCCTCGGTCGGGATGGTGCTGTGGAACTGGAGGATGAATCAGATGACGGGGGATTCGAAATATGTTGACGTGCTGGAAAGGTCCATGTACAATGGAGCTCTGGCAGGAATATCCCTTGCCGGGGATCATTTCTTCTATGTGAATCCTTTGGCATCGAATGGCGACCATCATCGACAGGAATGGTACGGATGCGCCTGCTGCCCTAGCCAGATCTGCCGCTTCCTGCCTTCCATCGGGAACTACATCTACGGCACTTCCGGCGACGCAGTCTGGGTGAACCTTTACATCGGGGGCGAGGCTGACGTTGAAAAAGGCCTCACGCTCACTCAGGAAACCCGCTATCCTTGGGAAGGGGATGTTAAGATCACAGTTGGCGGGAAGCTTAAGAAAGCCCTGAAACTGCGCATCCCGGGATGGTGCAAGGAATATTCCATATTGGTGAATGGCGAGAAGGCAGAGCCTGTCATGGACAAGGGATATGCCGTGCTGGGCAGGAAGTGGAAAGACGGCGACGTAATAGAGCTTTCCATGAATATGCCGGTAGAAGTCATTGCCGCTGATCCTAGGGTGAAGGAAGACGAGGGCTTGCGTGCTATTCAGCGAGGACCGCTGGTGTACTGCATGGAAGAGGTGGATAACCCAGAAGGCTTTGATGAACTGAATATTTCGCCTTCGGTTACTTTCGAGACGGCCTTCCAGCCGGATCTCCTTTGCGGAGTCGAGACTGTGAAAGCCGTGAGCGGTGACCAGGTTCTGAATTTCATTCCGTATTACGCCTGGGACAACCGCACCGCAGGCAAGATGAAAGTCTGGGTTCCATATTCCGAGTAGTAACGACACGCATCGAGCACCATCAAGCCGAAGCCTAGCCAGGCTAGGGATACCGGCAAGGGTAGCGACGAGATACGTCGAGCATCACCAAGCCCTGGGAGCATTTCGTTCCCGGGGCTTGATTTTTCATATCCCGAGGCTATAGCCTCCGTGGTTTATCTCCCTCCGTTTCGTTGGGGTCGCTTGGAAAATGTGGGCGATAGTGCAGTGCCACCAGCCGGCATCAAATAGGGCAGGGTGTTGCTCACCCACCTCTAGAAATGCCGGTCGGGAACACCGACAAGGATTGCAGCCACCTCTCCCAGCCACCAGTATTCCCCACAATTTTTACCCACCCCCTAACTCAACTTCAAGACAGGCGTAGTCTATCTGGGCAGAGTGGGGATATTGACGATTGTTCATTCAAATTATCGCCCACGAAGGAGACTGCAATATATTCATAAATAAAAAGGCGCCGCAATTACAGCAGCGCCCTTCCATAAATATGATATTATAATAAACTATTAATATCCAGGGTTCTGAACCAAATTACCATTGATGTTGATCTGATCCTGAGGCACTGAGAGCCAGATGTTCTTAGGACTTGAGAAAGTTCTGATGTGGTCACCTTCGTAGACGTCCACTACTTTATAAAAGTCCTCCTGAGTCTCTCCAGCTAGGTTCCATGCTTTAGGAGTCTTCGCTAGTACGTCATCAGCGATTTTCCATCTCCTGACATCAAAATACCAGCGTCCTTCGAGGCAGAATTCAGACATTCTCTCCTGACGGATCGCATTCACGAGAGTTTCTCCAGTCGGAGTACCTCCAACCAGAGCCCATGAATCCTCGAAATTAGGGAGACCGGCACGATGCCTTACAATGTTCAGATACTTGAGTCCAATGGCTGAAAGGCTTCCTAAATATTCCGCCTCAGCTTCTGCGTAATCTAAGTACGCTTCGGTGAAACGAACGTAAGGCCATTCAAACTCGTTGTGACCGAATTGCTTCTTATCATAATTGTATGTGTCTGCCTTTCCTATCCATTTTCTGCAGTAGTAGCCGGTGCATGACTGATACTCATTCTTAACATTCATATCATTCTGGTTCGGTTCCCCATGACGCATGTGCAGGATGAAGGTTTCATTGTCAGCATCATATTCACCTCTGTCAAATCCGATTGAGGCATAGAAGCGAGGCTCCCTATTCCTATGGATAAGAGCAGTGCTGTCTCCAGGGGCTACAGAGTACAGATTGAGATTTTTTGTGAGAGGATCCACGTCCATAGGCAAGCCATTTACGGATAGGTAATTTGCCACAGCAGCGAAAGTTGGAACGAAGTAGCCGCGGAATCCATCTCTGTTGTAAGGGTACCCCCTGCCTTCTACGTAGCGGTTCCTTCTTGCGGCAATATTCTTCATGCAATATTCAGACTGCACTATTCCCATCAAGATTTCTTTACTGTTGAATGATGAAGATGAACCGTCAGCACCGATGAACGCAGCTCGATAGTCTTCGAATCCGCGCTGGAAATCTGAAGATGCGTTACTCATCTGATATAGTCCGTATCCACTATGCTCGCCTTCAGTTATAGCCTCCTGAGCCGCATCCATAGCCTTTTTCCAAAGCTCTTTATCATATGTCGTAGGAATCAGATTCGTTCCATCTGGATTCTTCAAGTTACCGTACCACTCAGAATTTCCGTTGATCAATGGAGAAGCTGCGGTCAGCCATGCCCTTGCTTTAAGGGTTAGAGCCAGGACCTTAGTCGCTCTTCCAAGATATGAAGCATCCCTTTTGGAAGGAAGCAGTTTTGCAGCCTCATCATACATGTCAGAAATGAATTGCGTGACCGTGATATACGGCTGGCGTGGTTGTTTGTCTGAATACGATGTAGATGTCAATTCTTTTATGATAGGGCAAGGTCCGTAATACTCAAGCATTGTCTGATGGCAATAGCCTATTAGGAAATACGCCTCACCTTTCCATGCATCTTTCTGGGCCTGAGTGGCATCAGAAACATTGTCAGCATGTTGCAGCACGATGTAGGCATTTCTTATGCATTCCCACACATAGTATTTTCGTACGCCAGTAGGGTAGGAAGCGGCATCCTGTGACCAGATTGCCTGATATGTGTTAGACGGGGTCTCCGTGTTGTCATACACTAGAGATTTCCATGTGAAATAACGTACAGAGCCATAAAAACTGGACATTATGTCTCCTCCACCTGCCAGATCCATTCCGGCTTGAGAATTATTTCTAGATGGAAGATAATGTGATGAGTAAAGCGATGCCACGAACTCATCGGCTTGAACATGGGTCTTGAAAAGGTCGCTCACCGTGGCTTTACCTTCAGGTACCACGTCCAGAAAATTGCATGAAACCGCTAAGCAGGCTGCTGCGACTAATGATATAATGATATTTATTGTGTTTTTCATATTCATAATGAATTAATAGTTGAACTGAAGGCCGATTCGGATAGTCTTCTGTAGAGGATATTGCAATCCGTTTCCAGACCCGATTTCAGGATCCCAGTATTTGAAGCCTGTAATCGTGAATAGATTGCTTCCAGAGACATACACTCTGAAGTTCTTCGTGATCTTGTATCCGATTTCCAGATTTCTTAATCTCAGGTAATCCCCACGTTTTAGGTATTGAGTGGAATTCCTTGTGTTATTGTTGCTTGGCGTGGCGGTCAGGCGAGGGAATGCAGCATCTGCTGTATTGTTGTCCCATGACCAGTGGTTATCGGCAATATATTTGGTTATGCCGTAGCCATAGTGCTCTGTGTCGCAGAAAGGATGGAAATTAGACATTAACACGTTGAAGCGTGCTGAGCCTTGGAACATGATGTTTGCATCCCATTTATGATACTGGATGCTTCCGCCTAATCCATACTGGACTTCAGGCATGGTAGGAACTTTAGCGTAAACATAGTCATTGGCATTCACTACATTGTCGCCATTGACATCTTTGTATTTCACATCTCCGACATAGTAGGAGCCGAAATCTTGGGCCGGGCTGCTTTTTATCTCGTCATCGGAAGTAAACAGCCCATCTGCCACAAGAACTTGAGGCGAATCCATAGAATAGCCTATTGAGGAAAGGTTAGCTGAAATATTCGAAGGCTCATCTCTGTAAACTATTTCATTGTGTGCGTAAGTCATTGTTCCTCTGATGGAATATGTGAAATCTGCGTCTACCACGTGATTATAATTCAATGACAAGTCTATTCCGCTGTTTTTGACCTTGCCTAGATTGCCGTAAGGTAACGTATTGCCGAATCCTGCTATTGACTCTATTGACTGCCTCTGCATGAATATGTCTTTTCGATGCTCATTGAAGTAATCCACGGATAATGTGAAATCTTTGAATAGGCCGATGTCTATTCCGACGTTCAATTTCTTTGATGTCTCCCAAGAGGCTTCTTCGTTACCCCAAGTGCTTACGAAACCAAGTCCTTGCACGTTTGCTGGCAAACCGAATGAATATGTTCTCGCATTGCCCTCGGTCATATCCACAGATGTCAGGTAAGGGAAGCGGACGCTCAGAGCATCATTCCCGACCAGACCGTAAGAAGCGCGGAGCTTCAAATTTGTGATGGAATTTCTGAGGCCAAGACGATACCAGAATTGCTCATTCGAGATCGTCCATCCCACTGCTACTGACGGGAAGAATCCGAAACGGTGCCCTTTCTTGAAATTCTCGGAACCGTTGTAACCGAAGTTTGCCTCAACGAAATATCTTTGGGCGTAATTGTATGTCGCGCGTCCTGCAAGACCTTGCTCTCTGAATGGAAGCAACTGGTCCTCATCGGCGCTCGTAGCGTTGTTCACCCTCTCTTTCATGTGGTAGACAAGGTCAGCCGCTACATCATGTTTTCCGAAAACCCTTGCGTAGTTCAGGGATCCCTGTACAGACCATTCATGATAGCCGTCATGAGAAACGGTGCTGGTCAGATAAGTATTGCCCGGATTACCACAGCTTGTCGTCGTGTAACTGTAAGTGCCGTCAGCATTTTTATTGTAAGAGTCCACCTTGAAATAGTACGGTGTCATGTACCGGTTTGTGGATGCGAAAGAGTAATTGTAGAATGATGCTATACCCCTAGCAGAAAGGCCTTTGATCAGCATGCTTAAATCCTGATCCACATTGATGAGAGCCGTTGTCCATGAATAGTAGCGCTGTTTGTATCCGGAGCTCATTCTGGCATACGGGTTCAGGTCTGTATTTCCGGTGTCCCACGTGTCATTGTTTCCGTAGCGAACGTAGGCGTCTCCTTCCTGTGCAGGAAGCACCGCAGGGAATCTGGTTGGATTTGCCCTCATGCACCAGTAAAACAAGGTGCTAGTTGACTCGTACGGAGAATTGTTATATTGAATCTGCATGTTCAGCTTCATGGAAACCTTTGTGGTTTTCGTGATTTGCGTAGTGACGTTAGATTGGAACATGTATTTCTTATTGTTCATCTTGATGTCCAGCGGGGTCTCTTTTGGCTTGCGAAGTATACCGTTTTCATTGTATATCGAAGCATTCATGAAATAGTTGACCCTTTTGCCGCCACCGCGGACAGAGACATTGACCCTCTGACCCATCGTGGATTTTTTAAACATCTTCTTGTACCAATTGTTGTTAGGGAAGACGTAAGGATTGAGTTTCTGCCTAGTGCCTTCGATCTGTTCATCGGAATAGAATGGAATATATTCGGTTCCAGTGGCCTTAGAGTCGTTGAATCTGGCTTCGTTGTAGAGAAGCATGTAGTCGACACCATCTGCTATCCCTTGTACGTCCGTAGGCATGGACCATGTGTTGTCCGCTGTCGCATTGACGGTGAGTCGCTCAGAGTTACGCCCTTCCTTTGTGGTGACTATGATGACACCGTTTGCGCCTCTGGATCCGTACAATGCAGTTGCAGTCGCATCCTTAAGCACGGAAAGTGATTCTATAGCTTCAGACGGGATGTTGTTCAACATCGCCGAAGTGATTTCCACTCCGTCCAGCACAATCAATGCTCCTGAATCATATCCGAATGTGGAGCGGCCGCGGATGAAAAATTTTGCATTATCATAACCTGGTTCACCAGAAGACTGGGTGGAAATGACACCAGGAATGTTTCCTGCGAAAGATGTAGTTAGGTTGGAGGATGGGGTGACTAGGTGGTCAGGTTTTACGGCCTGCACTGCTCCCACAACCGATGTCTTCTTCTGAGTTCCGAAACCTACCACGACTACTTCGTCCAAGGTGTTGCCTTGCACGATCATCGTGACGAGTGTGAAAAGGAAGGAGTCAGAAGCTTTTATCTCCTTTGTGTCGTAACCTAACAATTCGAAAACGACGCTTCCTTTATTATCAGGAAGGGTCAATTTGTATTCGCCATTCTCATTCGAAGTCGTGTAGATTTTCGGGTTTTCCTTCAAATGAATGGCAACTCCAGCTAATGGTTCATTGTTGTCAGAGCCGATTACGATTCCGCGTACCTCTGTGCTCTGCGCAAAAGCATAGAATGTCGTGAATGCGGTACAGGTTAATAAAACCGCAGCCACAACGAGAAAATTTAGAAAATACCTCATATGTGATTGAAAATAAATATGGAAGAATTAGTAGTTAGTGTTTCAATTATATGGTGGGGTAGAAAAGCTATGCTTTTCTTGTCTGAAAATAGATATTTTTCCAGTAATATCAAAATTTTCCATTCAGAATGGGGCATAAAAGGATGAACAAATGTGACAGAATAATAATCGCTGAGTAATGCATGCAGAAAGAGGTATTTTCAATATTTATTGATTATATTTAATTGTTTTTTTTTACAAAACTTTCAGTTATGAGAAAAATATTTATGGTTTTCGTCCTTGGAAGTCTTTCGGTTCTGTCTGCTTTTCAAGGGCATTCGCAGGAGGCGCGGCTGCTCAGATTTCCTTCGACGAATGGTAGAGAAGTGGTTTTCTCTTATGCAGGAGATTTATTCACTGCGCCGCTCTCTGGCGGTGAGGCTCGCAGGCTGACCTCGCACGTGGGCTACGAGATGTTCGCTCGCTATTCTCCTGACGGAAAGACGATTGCGTTCACCGGGGAATATGACGGGAACCGTGAGGTCTACATCATTTCTGCCGAAGGCGGGGAGCCAGTGCGACTGACTTACACTGCCACGAATTCAAGAGACGACCTTGGCGACAGGATGGGGCCTAATAATATAGTGATGGGCTGGACTCCTGATGGGAAATATGTCATATTCAGAAATCGTACTGGTGATGGTTTTGATGGTCGCCTATGGAGGGTTTCAGTGAAAGGCGGCATGCCAGAGATGCTTCCGCTTCCTGAAGGTGGCTTTTGCAGCTATTCTCCTGATGGCAAAAAGCTGGCTTACAACCGAGTGATGAGAGAGTTCAGGACATGGAAATATTACCGCGGCGGCATGGCAGACGAAGTTTGGGTCTATGACGGCAAGGGTGTTTCAAAGATTACTGACAATCCGGCTCAGGACATATTCCCGATGTGGGTGGGCGACGAGATTTATTTTGCTTCCGACAGGGATATGACCATGAATATATTCGTTTACGATACCAAGACGAAGGCTACTTCGAAGGTAACGGATTTCTCTGACTATGATGTCAAGTTCCCTAGCACCAACGGGAAGCTGGTTGTGTTCGAGAAGGGCGGTTACCTCTATAAACTGGACCCTTCCACCAAGGTGGCGGAGCAGATACACATCAAGCTCAGTTCTGATCTTGTCTATGCCAGGGCGGAAAGGATGAACGTCGGCAGGAAAGGGCGCAACAGCTACAGTCTTTCGCCTGATGGGAAGAGGCTGGCCGTGACTGCCAGGGGAGAGCTATTCGATGTCCCGGTTGGGAAGGGCATATCCAGGAATATATCGAAGTCGCCAAATTCCAACGACAGGAGTGCGGACTGGAGCCCAGATGGGAAATACATCGCTTTCGTAGGGGATGCCACTGGCGAGACCGAGGTCTATCTCTACGACGTTGCCAAGGGTGGCGAGCCTGAGCAAATCACCAAGGATAATGACACATACATCCGTTCGCTCCAGTGGAGCCCTGACAGCAAGCATATTCTTTATACTGACAGGAAAAACCGAATAGTCGAAGTGGATCCTTTCGCCAAGACTAAGAGAACTGTAATGGAAAATCCCGAACAGGAGTTCTATGGAGTGAATTATTCTCCTGACAGTAAATGGATTGCATACACGAAGCCTGCCAAGAACCAGCTTTCGGTGGCCTATGTCTATAATCTGGCTTCCAAGAAGGAATATCCTGTCACTACCAGCTGGAACAATTCTCGAAACCCTGTGTTCTCATCGGATGGAAAGTATTTGCTCTACACCGCAGATAATGATTTGCATCCAGTATACAGCCAGATAGAGTGGAACTATGCCTATACAGACATGAGAGCCGTGTACATGGTTATGCTGGCCGAAGACACTCCATCCCCATTGCTTGAGACCGACAGCGAGTCTTCTGCTTCTGACTATAAGGCAGAGGGCAAGGAGGGCGCTAAGGGAAAAGATGAAGTGAAGAAGGATGACAAAGGGCCTAAGGCAGCCGATGTGAAGATTGACCCTGAAGGACTCGTGGAGAGAACCATAAAGCTTCCTTTCAAGGCTTGGGATTATTTCTGCGATGGCAAGAAGGTGTGGTATTCCGGGAACGGTGGCACTCAGGTGTTCGATTTCAAGAAAGGGAAGTCGGAAAAATGCTCGGACAACAGAATTGTTTACCGAACTGGTGACAAGTGCGGCTTGATGCTCGGCTCTGATTGGAAGGCCGTGAATTTCCCTGCTGACAAGGTTGGCGGTGGCGAAAGCGTGGACCTGAGCAATATGTATGCGACTGTGGATTATGCTGAGGAGTGGCCGGAAATCTTCGATGAGGTATGGAGGGCATTCCGTGATGGTTATTATGTATCTAACATGCATGGCCGCGACTGGAACGCAATCAAGGCAAAATATTCAGTGTTACTTCCTTATGTTAAGACTCGCTTGGATTTGAACTATGTCATAGGTGGCATGATTTCGGAGCTGGCCAGCGGTCATGCCTATGTCACCCCTGGCGATTACCCGAAGCCGGAGCGCATCGACATGGGTCTTCTTGGGGCGCGTCTCAGCAAGGATAAGAGCGGCTATTTCAAGATTGATCACATCTATCAGGGTGCTGCGTATCGTCCTGAGTTGCGTTCGCCAATGATGGAGCCAGGAATGAATATTTCGGAGGGCGACTATATCACTGCGATTGACGGACAGTCGCTGAAGGGCGTGGACAATATCTATAAGTTGCTGGTTGGCAAAGCTGGCAAGCTTTGCGAGCTTACGGTTAATAAATCTGCAGCCGAAGGTGGCAGGAAGGTGGTTGTCACGCCGACTGCAAATGAATATCCTCTCGAGCATTATGAGTGGGTTCAGAAGAATATCAAGACCGTTGAGGAGAAGTCTGGCGGCAAGGTGGGTTACATCTACATTCCGGACATGGGGCCGGAGGGCTTGAACGAGTTCGTGCGTTACTATTACCCTCAGTTGGACAAGGAGGCGCTCATCATAGATGACCGTGCGAATGGTGGCGGAAACATTTCCCCTATGATTATAGAGAGGCTTTTGCGTAAGGTTTACAGGATGACGATGTCTCGTACGTCTTCTCTGAACGGAACCGTGCCTGAGGGTACTCAGACTGGTCCTAAGGTGCTGCTTATAAACAAATATTCTGCTTCGGACGGTGACCTGTTCCCTTGGAGCTTCAAGGCGAACAAGATTGGCACTGTGATTGGCACCAGGACTTGGGGTGGCATTGTCGGGATCAGTGGTTCGCTGCCTTACATGGATGGCACTGACGTGAGAGTTCCGTTCTTCACTAATTATGATGCCGAGACTGGCAAGTGGATAGTTGAGAATCACGGCGTTGATCCTGACATATTAATTGACAATGATCCGATAAAAGAATATGCTGGCGAGGATGAGCAGTTGCTGAAGGCTATTGAGGTGGCCATGGAGCAGATTAAGAATCGCAAGCCGCTGCCAAAGACCCCTGAAGCTCGCACCTTCAAGGACCTCGGCCTCCCTCAAATTCCGTGATGAATTCTGTTAAGTATGCATCCTCCGGAAGTTATCCTGAGCG
>Ga0256404_1007928_pt1 | contig 16367 bp, 10 predicted proteins | sample RumenRJG_01DNA_FD_185990 | JGI IMG/M metagenome (GOLD analysis project Ga0256404, IMG submission 185990) | Bovine rumen microbial communities from Lethbridge, Alberta, Canada - RJG_01 | ecosystem: Host-associated > Mammals > Digestive system > Stomach > Rumen | place: Canada: Alberta | collected...
TTCCGCAATTATTCTTCGGCAGAGGATACGCATATTACGGCGAGTAAGTCTTAATTCAAAGACGATCTCACGCTGCGAGATTGGCTTGTATGGAGCACGGTTGCCTATCCGGCACTTCCGTGCTCCAACAAATAATCAATTGTTGCTTTTTTAAAACAAATAATAATTCTGACAGGAGCTTGATAATGCGAAAACGCATCAGATACACCACGGTCTTTCTATCGCTGATATTCTGCATCATCCCTATAGTTTGCATTCTTATGTTTCATCATCTGAATCTGGCCAATACCCTGAGCCGGATGGGCAACGGCGGCTTCGGTGATGAGATTTCGATAGTTAAGGTTGACGGAATGATAGACGGTGCAGCGCTGATTCGCGCAGCCGAGGGCGAAGAAGTTCGATCCGCGCTGTATTATGACGTGGAAAACGACAGAGAAAGCCTTCGTTACATCTATTTTAATAAGGATTATGTGCATCTGCCTATGAAGAGCGGGCGTTTTTTTATGCGCTCTGATTTTTACAGCGGTGATAACACCGCCGTTGTGGGCACGGGAATGGAAAGCTCAATTTATACCGATTCGCACGGAGAGAAACGAATAATGTGCAGCGGCGTGCAGTACCGCGTTATAGGCATTCTTGGATATGAGCAGCCCACAATGCTGGATAACTTTATCTTTCTTAATCTCGATTCTCTCGGCGAAATCGAAAGCCCGCTTCTGACGATGGATCATTTGGAAACGGTGAATTCAGCAGATCCTGCCGGCGATTTTCGCTCACGGCTGTCCGAAGAGAATGTTATTGCACGCTATATTTCGGGAGGAAAGAGCTTCAATGATTCGGTAATGCCCAAGGTTCTTGCTTCGCGCCGATTTGCCGCCATACTTGTTTGCTGCGCGATCCTGCTGGTGCTGGTTTCGGTGCAGTGGGTAAATTCGCAGCGCATGGAGGTGGCTGTGCGAATGCTCGTTGGCGCTTCTCCAATAAGGATCGCCGCTCTTATTGCAGGAAAATATCTTGTTATCGCGCTCGCTGCCCTTATCGCGGGCGCAGCATACGGCCTTATAAGATACCCCGCTTATATAGCGGATCTTGTGCGCGGCTACGGAATCTGTGCGGCGCTCGTGATCATTATTCTGCTTTGGAGTATCGGTTCACTTTTTCGCACCAATATTCAGGAGGCTTTGAAATGAGTATGTTATTTACAAATCTGCGTATCATCATGGGAAAGCATAAGTTTGTGACCTTTCTGATTATTGTTTTTACAGCTATTGTTTTGAGCATTTTCGGCCTGCTGGTCACAAACGCCACTCAAGCTCAAGCTTCTTTTCGAAGCTTCGAGGAAACCTATGGTAATAAAACCGTTTACTCTTGCGGCGAAACGCTCAGCGATCAGCAATACAATGAATATCGCTTCAATGACAGCATGAACCTCTATGGTAAGTTTTTAGAGTTTAATCGTCTTTTGATGGAGTCCGAGCGATTCACGCTTATCAGTTTTGCCATGCAGCCTGTCTATCTCTTTTCGCCGGAAATACCGGAGCGCTTTTTATATAACTATGAGCTCGGTACGCATACTACGCCCCAATACTACAAAGGCCGGTTGTATCAGTGTGCAAAATCCATTCAGGTTTCCGACTCGTTCTTCGCCGAGTTCGATATAAAGCTCGCAAGCGGAGAAGCATTTAACGATGACGATTATCATCTTGCGATCGGAGAACCGATACCGATTCTGCTTGGCAGCGAGTATGATGGAATTGTATCAATAGGCGAGGTGCTTAAAGGTGATTATTTTGAAAAATGCAGCTTTGTTGTAAAGGGTTTTATTGAGAAGGACTCTTTCTTCCCTGCAAAAGGCACCATGCTCTCCTGCGACCGATATATCATTCTTCCCGTAATGACTTATGAAGAAGATAGCGAGGAAGCAAGATTATCCGTGCTGCAAACAGTGGGCGGCATAATTGTTTCCTCGCTTGGATATGATGAAACTCTATCGCAGTTTGAACAATTCAGGGAACAAGCCGGGTTGAAAAAAAGTATGGTTGGATTCTCCTATCCGAAAGAAAACAATAACCGAAGCATCCTCGATCAATACTCCGCCATGACCAAGGAAGTTGCAAGCCAATTCACCGTTATGGTTCTGATAGTCATGCTTTTCGGCGTGATAGCCGCAACGCTCACGCTTTGCAGCGCCCTTCGAGAAAACAGGAGGAATTTCGGCGTTGAAATGCTCTGCGGCGCAACGAGGGTGGATATCTTCAAGGTCGCGCTGCTGTTCCTGTTAACGGTGCTGCTCACGGCGGATGCGCTGAGCCTGTTGTTCGCGCCCGATGCTATGCTCAGCATTCAGCTTGCCGTGCTTTGTATGCTGCTGCTCAGCTCGATAATAACGGCTGTTTACATCAAAAATATGGATATGCACGATATTTTGGGAGGAAATGAGTAATATGATACAGTTATCCGATATTCGCATTACTTTCGGTAAGGAAAACAATAGGATCGATGCGCTGAAGAATGTAAGCCTCGAAGTTCGGCAGGGTGAATTTCTTGCCGTTATGGGCAAGAGCGGCTGCGGCAAATCCACGCTTTTAAACGTGATAGGCGGCGTTCTCAAGCCCACCAAAGGCAGCTACCTGTTTGAAGGAAACGATGTTTCTGCATTCAGCGGAAAGCAGATGGCGGAGTTTCGCAACCGCAATATTGGCTTTATAGTGCAAAACTTTGCGCTTGTTAATGAAATGACCGTTCGCGAAAACGTAATGCTGCCGCTTGCATACGCGAAAATAAAGAGGAGCGAGGCGATGAAGCGCGCCGAGGAAGCCATGGAAAGGCTCGGCATAATTCAGTACGAATATAAGTTCCCTTCAAAGCTTTCGGGCGGCGAAAGACAGCGCGTTGCTATCGCAAGGAGTATAGCCGCGGATACCTCCGTTATCCTTGCCGATGAACCCACGGGCTCGCTTGATGAAGCCACAGGCCGGTCGGTTATAGATATTTTCAAGGAGCTGAACATGGGAGGAAAAACAATTATCATGGTTACGCACGACCGCGAGCTTGCGGAGCAGGGTTCGAGAATGCTCACCATGAAGGATGGCGAGCTGTTGTGCTCGACGGCGCTGCTCTGAGAATCCAAGGCTTGCAAATAAGGCTTGAGCGGATAGCATAACAAATCAAACAGCAATCGGTGCGGAAGCAAAAACTTTCGCACCGATTTTTTTCGGCGAAACAAGGCTTTTTTGACATCTCCGCACAATTATTTGCCGTTTTTTGAAAATTGGGGCTTCACAAATGCGTTCGAATGGGGTATAATATATCCATCCACCTATACTGCATCGATGCAGTATAATATGAAGGGAGTGTTATAATATGATAGTAACCATCACCGGAAGAAGCATGGAAATCACCGATTACCTGAAGGAGCTGACGCTGAAAAAGCTCGAGAAGATCGAGAAATACTTCTCGGCGGACACCGAGGCGCAGGTAGTTATGAGCGTTGAAAAGAGCAGGCACAGCATCGAAATAACCATCCCCTATCGCGGCGGCATCATCCGCGGCGAGGAGACCACCACCGATATGTATGCCAGCATCGACAACGTTATCGCCAAGCTCGAGCGCCAGATCTTAAAGCATAAAACCAAGCTTTCCAAGAATCTTCGCTATGAGGAAGCTTCCGAAGCCGACGAATACGAGGACGAATACGACCACGGCCCCGAGATCGTTAAGGTCAAGCGCTTCTCCATGAAGCCCATGAGCGTTGAGGAGGCCATGCTCCAGATGGATCTTTTGGGTCACAGCTTCTTCGTTTTCACCAACGGCGAGACAGGCGATATAAACGTTCTTTATTCAAGAAAGGACGGCAACTACGGTCTCATCGAGCCCGATAAATAAGAATTGCTTCCATAATGCAAGCTTTGCATTATCGGATAGAAATATTTCTTTCAATTCCAAATCAATTGCCACAAGGCGAGCCCGCGGTATCCGCTGCGGGCCCGCTTTTTTGCACCGTCGCATCCCGTCAACCTTATGTGGCTGCTTTGCGCGAAGCTTATTCCGATTTTTGTCACATTTATGCCGCATCTTGTGTTTTGCCGTTTTTGGATAATTCGAGGCTTTAATTATCTTGATTGCGCAATTTGGATAACATTTTTGTGCTATTCGGATATTTCATTTAGTAGAAATATATTATTTTTTCAGCCAAAAACTTATTGACACTTTATTGTATATTTGTTACAATTATGACACATTAAGGGTGCGGCACTACCTGCTGCTCACTTGATCGGGAAGTTTACGGTCAACACCCCGACATGGCCGGCGAAACACTCATAAGCCGTGTTTCGCCTCGAGCCGAAAGCATCTCGGCTGCACCTGACCCTCAGTACGCTTCTTCCAAGCTTTTTCGCGTCGGATCCCGTTGGGGTCCACCCCGGATCGGTTGAAATGGGGCTCCGCGGGCTCAATGAGCAACGCTATCGGACATAACCCGGTATCCGTCACGATGAGCAATGTTTTTCCTTCCATTGAGCCGCTCTTCACCGAGCGGCTCGTATGCTATCACATCTGCGTCTCGGTCTTCCTCCCGATGCCTCGCCGCAGATTGATATATAGATGGCATCCGGTTCCAAAGCGATCGTCCTCCTGAACCGAACCGACTGAATGACCCTCCCAGTCTCTATAACGATCGCAGACACATCAGGCAGTCTTGTTCCTGCCTCCAGATCCAGATGTATTCGCCTCGCGAGATCTGTATTGCCAAAGAGGGGAGACGGGTGAACCGGCTCGTCCCCCGGGAATAGGCGGCTCCGAGTAAAGCTCCTGAGCCGCCGCTCTTTTTTTGCCTTGCGCCACCAATATCGAATGCGGCTTGCCCGCAGCTTTTATTCCGTTTCGGTTGTTACACATATTTTTGCCACATTTCAGCTTTTGTAAGCCATTCTCCGTTTTTTGTTGTTTTAGCAAAACTTGTTTGTTTGTTGTGGAAACCGCATAAAGTTTTTGTATGATTCGGATATTTCATTTAGTAAAATATATTATTTTTTTGCCCCAAAATCTATTGACTTAACATTGTATATTTGATATAATCCAATCACAGCAAAAAGCAAGAGCCTTTCCCTCCTCGCAAAGTCAAGCACGGTAAATCGGTTTAAGACGTGCTAAGAATCGGCAAAGCATCCTCGCTTGCTTTCCCGAAAATACAAAGGCTCCCGCAGCTGATGAAATAAAGGTTCACTAAACCAATGGAGGTCCACTACTGAACCGCAGACTCCGGAGACGAACGTCTCAACGCTATCGTACCTTCCTCGCCTTTGGGTCGATAGCGCCCCCCTTACACCGGATTTTCGCAGATCGGCAGAATCCAAAATCGCCAAGATCACGAAGATCTAAGGAATCAACTTCTTAAGCGGCGTTAGCTGCGCCGCTTAAGACAGCAGCTTTAAGGATTCCTCCCCCGGTCGGCGTGTCACGGTCTATCACACGCCGATATCCGCAAACCCTTTGGTCAGCGCAACGGACACGGTTGACCTCTTTCCCCGATCGGTTGAAAAGGGAAAGAACCCCAGCTCACGAGCATGAGCCAACTCCTCCTGTAAACAGCCGTTTCGCTGCAATGACCCGTGTTTTTCCTTCCTTCACAGAGCCGCCGCAAGAAATCCGCCTTTCCTGCGCCGGCTCATTTTTTAGGCATTCCCATACAAGATTCCCACTTTGGCGCATCAGCATAAGGATAAACAGCCTCAAAAGGCATCCTTTCGCCCTCTTTCCCCTTTTTTTGCTTTCGCCTATTCCATTCCGCGCCGAAATATAGTATAATAAAGAATGGTATGGGATAATTATTTTGGGCAAAAATCGGTTTTGCCGCGGCGGCTCGGCATTTGTTCCCGGCACCGCCCCAAATGAAAAGAAAGGACTTATGATGGCAGAGAAAAAGACCACGCAAAAGCAGTCATCATCCGCAAAAAACGGCTCCCGCAGCGGCTCCGGTTCAAGAAGCTCCGGCGGCTATTCCACGCATTCTAATTCTACGCGCTCAAATGCTTCCTCTCGCTCAAACACGGCCTCCGCCCAAGCGAAGCCCGAAAAGACCCGCGCACCCGAGGAGGTGCACCGCGAGATAGGCGGCATAGTGCTGATAGTTGTTGGCCTCATCCTCGGAATATTCTGCTATTTCGGCTCAAGCGGCCTGCTTGCCGCCATCGCGCCCGTATTGTTCGGGCTTTTCGGCGTTGCCGTGTATACGCTCCCCGTTATACTCGTTGCGCTCGGCGTGCTGCTCATTGCGCTGCCAAGGCGCGATTTCAGGCCGATCTCCATCGTATGCATCGCGGTCATATTCCTGTCCGTGATCGCGCTTATCCACGTTTTTGCAAAGAGCGAGTCGCTTGCCGTTTCGAGCTTCGGCGAAAACCTTAAGGCGGCCTATTGGCTCGGCAAGCAGCACGTTGGCGGCGGCGTTTTTGGCGGCGTTTTCGCATCTCTGTTTGTATACATGCTCGGCTCCACGGGCAGCATAATCGCGCTTATCGGCATCATCCTCATCGCGATTCTGCTCATCACCCATTTCTCGATCCGCGCCTACTTCAACGGCCTGCGCGAAAAGCGTGAGCTGAAGCTTGCGGACGGCGGCGCACCTTCGCGCAAAAAACAAAAGCTCTACGGCGAAAGCCTCTCCGGCAGCGACAGTCTTGAGGACGACGGCTTCATCCGCCACACCGGCAAGCCCCTCACCTCGGGCGACACCGATTACGATTACTCTCCCCGCAAAGACGGAAGCAGCGGCGGCACCCGCAGCACCGCAGGCACCCGCAGCACCCGCTCCCCCGCGAGGAATGCAAACAACTACATCGACGAGCGCAAGCGCGCCCAGCGCGAGGAAAACGAGAAAAAGAATGCCGAATGGCTGCCCCTTCGCAAGCATAAGCCCGCGGACGATCTCGAGTTCCTGCCCATCTCGGGGCCTCTTGAAAAGAGCGGGAAGAGCAGGAAACACGGCAAGAGCAAAAAGGTTCAGTCCGAGCTCAAGGAGAGCTTCGGCTTTGACGCGTTTTGCGGCGATCCGCTTTCGGCGGACGTTGAGACCGAGTTCGGCGATACCGACACCGCGTTCGGCAGCTTCTCCATCCCGCTCGGCACCCCCAAAAAGAGACCCGCTTCCGATGATATTCTCGAGGGCGTGAGCATCTCGCGCTACGATCCCAAGCCCGTTTCCGAAAGTGCCGAGGAAGAAGAAATCGCCAAGCCCGCACCCGTTTCCGTTATCCGTGATACGGACGATCCAAAGCCCGCAAAGGCGAAGCTTGAGGCTTTGGAAACTGAAGGCGGCTCCGATGCCGTTGTGATAGAGCAGAGCGCCCCCGAATACGTTTACCAGCGCCCGCCGATAAGCCTTCTCAAGCTGCCCGACCCCACCGTGGCGATCGGCGCGGAATCCCCCGAGGAGAAGGCGCGCGTTCTTATAGACACGCTCAAGAGCTTCAATATCGAGGCAAAGATAGTCAATATCAGCATCGGCCCCGTTATAACGAGGTTCGAGCTGCAGCCCGCGCAGGGCGTTAGGGTAAATAAGATAACCTCCCTTTCAAACGACATCGCGCTCGCGCTTGCGGCGCCGAGGGTGCGCATTGAAGCGCCGATCCCGGGCAAATCCGCAATCGGCATAGAGATACCGAACCGCAGCACCGCGCCCGTGCTCCTTCGCGAGCTTATCGACACCTCGGATTTCAACACCGCAAAATCCCCGCTCACCTTCGCCGTTGGCAAGGACATTGCGGGCAACGCCGTGTATGCCGACCTTGGCAAGATGCCGCACATGCTCGTTGCGGGTCAGACAGGCTCGGGTAAATCGGTATGCATCAACGGCATAATCCTCAGTCTTGTGTATAAGTCCTCCCCGAAGGACGTGCGCATGATCCTGATCGACCCCAAGGTGGTCGAGCTTTCGATCTTCTCCACCATCCCCCACCTCTTCTGCCCCGTGGTCACGGAGCCCAAGAAGGCGGCGGGCGCACTGCGCTGGGCGGTGAACGAGATGGATCAGCGTTACAAGCGCATGGCTGAAGTTCACGCAAGGGATATCGACCGCTACAACGCCGTTCAGACGGACGAAGCCGAGCGCTGGCCGCGCCTGGTCATCATCATAGACGAGCTTGCCGACCTTATGATAGTTGCGGGCAAGGACGTTGAAGAATCCATCTGCCGCATTGCGCAGCTCGGCCGTGCCTGCGGTATCCATCTTATAGTTGCGACCCAGCGCCCCAGCGTGGACGTTATAACGGGTCTTATAAAGGCAAACATCCCCTCGAGGATCGCGTTTGCCGTTTCAAACGCCACCGACTCCCGCGTTATTCTCGATTCGAACGGCGCGGACAAGCTTCTCGGCCGAGGCGATATGCTCTTCCATCCGAACGGCGCGGCAAAGCCCACGAGGGCGCAGGGCGCGTTCGTTGGCGATGAGGAGGTGGAATCCGTTGCCGAGTTCTTCACCAAGACCACCGCTCAGCAGCCCATTTTCCAAACCGACATGCTCGCCGAGATCACCGGCATGGGCGGCGGCTCAACTCCGGGTCAGGGCAACGGCAAGCAGGAGGACGAGCTTCTGCCCGATGCCGTGCGCCTGGTTATCGAGAGCGGCGCGGCTTCGATCTCCATGATCCAGCGCCGACTGCGCGTGGGCTATGCCCGTGCCGCAAGGCTTATAGACATCATGGAGCAGAAGCACTACGTTTCCGAGGCGGACGGCTCCAAGCCGAGAAAGGTTTTGCTTGATGCCGCCGGCTATAACGATATCTTCGGCGGCGAGATAGCATCATCGCGCCTTGCTGTTAACGACGGCTACGATGAGGACGACGACGGTCAGTTCTAAGCTGCTTTGTCTTCGGCTATTAGTGAATAGTGAATAATGAATAGTGAATAGTTGTGGTTGAAATTCCTGCGGAATTTCCTCTATTCTGTTCCGAAAGGATTTAAATGAAATACACCAAGGTCGGCGCGGTCTCCCTCGGCTGCAGCAAAAACGCCGTGGACACCGAGATAATGCTCGGCGAGCTTTCGCGCCTCGGCTTCACCGTCGGCGCAGATGCGGACGATGCCGAAATAATAATCGTGAACACCTGCGGCTTCATCGAAAGCGCGAAGCAGGATTCCCTCGACGCCATCCTCGAAATGGCGCAGTATAAAAAAAGCGGCGCATGCAGGCTGCTCGTTGTGACCGGATGCCTCTCGCAGCGCTATCCAAAGGAGCTTCGCAAGGAGCTGCCCGAAGTGGATTTATTTTGGGGCGTTAAGGACTATCCCGCCCTCGCCGAAAAGCTCTTCGAGCTGACGGGCGGCGATGAGAAGGACAGGCTGAATTCGAGCCGCGCCATTATCTGCGGCTCTTCCGCAAGGCTTCTGACCACGCCCCCTTTCCGCGCGTATCTTCGCATTGCGGACGGGTGCGACAATCGCTGCACCTACTGCGCCATCCCGCTCATTCGCGGCGGCAGGCGGAGCGTTCCTATGGAAAAGCTGCTTGAGGAGGCGAACGCGCTTGCATCTTCGGGCGTTTCGGAGCTTACCGTTATCGCGCAGGACACCAGCGCCTACGGCACGGAGCTTTACGGCAAGCCCATGCTGCGCGAGCTGCTTTTGAGGCTCTGCGAAATAGAAAAGCTTCATTGGATAAGGGTTTTATACGCCTATCCGAACACGATCGACCGTCCGCTTGTGGACACGATCTCATCCGAAAAAAAGCTCTGCGCCTATATCGATATGCCGATTCAGCATATAAGCGAAAGAATGCTCCGCGCGATGAACCGCCACGGCAGCGGCGAGCATATCCGCGAGATAACGGACTATATCCGCGCCGTTTCGCCCGATTTCATCCTGCGCACCACCGTTATGACGGGCTTCCCCGGCGAAACCGAGGCCGACCACGAGAAGCTTATGCGCTTTTTAAGCGAGCATCCCTTCGACCGCGTCGGCGCTTTCACCTATTCCGCCGAGGACGGCACCCCCGCCGCTTCCATGCCCGATCAGGTGCCGCCGGAGCTTGCCGAAAGGCGGCTTAACGAGCTTATGGCGCAGCAGCAGGGCATCTCACTCGAGCTGAACAAACGCCGCGTTGGGAGCGAGCTTGAGGCGCTTATCGAGAGCGTTGAGCTTGAAAACGACGGCAGCTTCACCGCCCTTGCGCGTTCATACGCCGAGGCTGCGGACGTGGACGGGATGCTGCTGCTTCGCGGCAGGGGCATAGAGAACCTGCCCGCGCCCGGGGACTACGTTCGCGCAAGGCTTACAGCGGCGCAGGAATACGATCTTGAGGGTGAGCTCATCCAAGCCGTAGAACCGAACGGTGAAAAATGAATAATCAAAAGAAATTCCACATGAATTTCCACATGAACTGTTCATTATTCATTATTCAATAGTCACTAAAACGGAGTGCAATATGAATCTTCCAAACAAGCTCACGATGCTGCGCATCTTTATGATACCGCTGTTCATAGCCGCGTTCTATCTGCCCGAGAAGTGGGTGCTTTGCACCGTAAACTCTCAGCCGATACAGCTTAAATTCATAATAGCGGGCATCATCTTCCTTCTTGCCTATATAACCGACACGCTCGACGGCGTTATCGCAAGAAAGCGCAATCTCATCACCGATTTCGGCAAGCTCATGGATCCCACGGCGGATAAGCTTCTGACCGCAGCCGCCATGATAATGCTTTGCCGCTTCCCCGTTATGAGTATCGGAAACGGCCTTATGCCGATCTTCACCGTAATCGTTATCGCGCGAGAGATGTTCGTAAGCGGCATCCGCCAGCTTGCGGGCTCCAAGGGCATCGTGATCGCCGCAAAGCCCATCGGCAAGGCGAAGACCACGCTGCAATTCGCCGCGCTGCTCACCGTGATGCTGTTTGGGCAGATACTCCGCGCGATCAACCTTCCCATCGACTTTATTGCGGTTCTTGCCGCTGTGCTGCTCACTATCTGGTCGGGCATAGACTACACGCTCGGCGCAAAGGAGCTTTTTAAGAATAGATGAAGCGTAAAAATAATCGGCTCGGGCGTCCTCGCTCTGCCCGATAGGAAAGGAAAAAAATATGGGAAACGAACGCTTTAACGACACTGTGCTTTCAGAAGAGCTTGAAAGCCTCATCCGCGCGGAGCTCCGCCCCATTGCAAATGCACTCACGGAGCGCGGAAAGACCTTCGCCGCCGCCGAGAGCCTGACTGGCGGACTCATGAGCGCCTACTGTGTGGACATACCGGGCAGCTCCGAATGGTTTCTTGAGGGCTTCGTGGCTTATTCGCTGAAGGCCAAGATCGAGCATCTCGGCGTTTCCGCCGAGCTTATCGAGAAAAACACCATGATCGATGCGGAGGTTGCCTTGGAAATGGCGAAGGGTGCGCGTAGGATGAGCGGCTCCGATTACGCCGTTTCAATGAGCGGCCTTGCCGGCCCCTTCTTCCGTTCGGACGGCACGCCCTATCCGATGGATCCAAGGCACGTGCCCGGGCTTGTATTCGTTGCCTGCGCAGGCGCGGAGGGCGAATCGGTGCATCGTTACATTCTAACGGGCACCCGCGCCGAGATCCGCCGCATGGCTGTACTAAAAGCTGTACGGATGCTTGCAAATATGATGCAAATCGGCGAATAATATGCTATAATCAAGCTGTAAACCGATCATAAAGGAGAAATAAAACAATGTCCAAGGAAAAGGCACTGGAAGTTGCGCTTGCCCAAATCGAAAAGCAGTACGGCAAGGGCGCCATCATGCTCATGGGCGATGCCGCCTCAAAAATAAAGGTGGACGTTATCCCCACCGGCTGCATCGAGCTGGATGCGGCGCTCGGCGTTGGCGGCGTTCCGCGCGGCAGAATTATCGAGATCTACGGCCCCGAGGCTTCGGGTAAAACCACCCTTGCGCTGCATATCGTTTCCGAGGCGCAGAAGCTCGGCGGCATGTGCGTTTTCATCGATGCGGAGCATGCGCTCGATCCCGTTTACGCCAAGAATCTCGGCATCGATCTCGACAACCTCTATATCTCCCAGCCCGACAGCGGCGAGCAGGCGCTCGATATCGCCGATTCGCTCACAAGGAGCGGCGCTGTGGACGTTATCGTTATCGACTCGGTGGCGGCGCTCGTTCCCAAGAGCGAGCTTGAGGGCGATATGGGCGATTCGCACGTCGGCCTTCAGGCGCGCCTTATGAGCCAGGCGCTCCGCAAGCTTGCGGGCGTTATCGGCAAGAGCAACACCTGCGTTATCTTCATCAATCAGCTCCGCGAAAAGGTGGGCGTTATGTTCGGCAATCCCGAAACCACCACGGGCGGCAAGGCGCTCAAGTACTTTGCAAGCGTTCGGTTGGACGTTCGCAGGATCGACACGCTCAAGCAGGGCAACGCCGCAGTCGGCAGCCGCACCCGCGTTAAGGTCGTTAAAAACAAGGTCGCTCCCCCGTTCCGTCAGGCGGAGTTCGACATTATCTACGGCGAGGGCGTTTCCCGCGAGGGCTCCGCTCTGGATATGGGCGTTGAACATAAGATCGTTCAAAAGACCGGCGCATGGTTCAGCTACGGCGATTACCGCCTCGGTCAAGGCCGCGAGAATGCACGCCAGTTCCTTAAGGACAATCCCGAGCTTTGCGATGAGATCCTCATCAAGCTGCGCGCTATCATCGCCGCCAATGCGGACTCCGCGCCGCTCGCTTCGGCGGATGAGGGCGACTACAGCGAGGACTGAGCCTCCTTTATAACTCTATAGAATAACCGAGTTTAACTAAAACGGCCGTCCATGGGCGGCCGTTTGCTATACCGAGCGGATACAAAAGAAAAAAGCCCGCAAATGCGAGCTAAAAGTTATATAGTTTTAGTCTGCTTATAACGAGGAAAAGAAAGATAAATCATTAGGTACATGATAGCAGGTCTCTCCATGCTCGCATTGACCCACTGCCCAGATATTAGGATTCGCTATGGTAGGGTCAAGAGAGTATCCGGTGCAACCCGACTGAGCAAATATATACTCATTGTTGTAGCTGTCGTAATATGCAGCAATGCCACCAAGTATGTCAACAGATGCCTGATACTCAAAAAAATAATTACCGGAATCATTGAAGGACAATATATCCTGATCGCACGAGGTGGATAATGCAGCCAGATTAGCCATGTTCTCAACAAACAGAGACGGCTTAATGTATTTTTTCATTTCAAACTCCTTATATAACCGTTTGTGAGTCCTTGGAGCAATGCTCCGTTTTTACTAAATTAATCAGCAAAAATCAGTATAGCATTTACAATTTCGCTTGTCAATACCCAATCCGAAAATGCAGATAATATAGTTTTTTTCAGATTTCTCCGCAGGGCGTATGCCCTGCGGAGAAGGACTCAATCTTATCTGTGGGTCTTATTTGGGGGTCACTGCGGATACGATTGCGCTGAACACGCTCTCGAATCCGTAGTTATCGGCTGCCACTACCTTGTAGTAGTACCTGGTGTAGGCGGCGAGCTGATCGTTGTCGATGAAGCTCAGGGTGCTCACGGTGCCAACGAGGTCGTATTCGCCGTCCTTAACGGTGCTGCGGTATACCCTGTACTCGGTCGCATTCGCTGCTGCCTTCCAGGTGATGCGGGGCTTGCCTTCGCTGATAACAGCCTTAACGCTCGCGGGAGCCTTGATGCCGTAGGAAACAATCTTTACGGCAGCGGTGAGTGCGCTTTCGTAGCCGTGATCGTCGATCGCCTTGACCTTGTAGAAGTAGTTGGTCAGGGGAGCAAGCTCATCGTAGTCGGTGAAGCTGGTGGTGCCTACGGCAACGCCAACGAGGGTATACTCGCCAGCCTTTTCGGTGCTGCGGTAGATCTCGTATTCGGTAGCGTTGGCAGCCGCCTTCCACCTGAGGGTGGGCTTGGTATCAACGTTGGAAACCTTGAGGCCGGTGGGCGCCTTGATGCCGTAGGAAACTACCTTTACGGCAGCAGTGAGTGCGCTTTCGTAGCCATAATCATTGAGAGCCTTGACCTTGTAGAAGTAGTTGGTCAGGGGAGCGAGCTCGGAGTAGTCGGTGAAGCTTGCGCCTTCGGTAACGCCAACGAGGGTGTATTCGCCAGCCTTTTCGGTGCTGCGGTATACCTCATAATTGGTGGCATTCGCGGCTGCCTTCCAGGTAACGACCGGCCTGATGCCGTTCAGCTTGACCTTAACGGATGTGGGCGCCTTGAGGCCGAAGGAGGTTACGTTTACGGAAGCGGTAAGTGCGCTTTCGTAGCCGTTTTCATCCATCGCCTTGACCTTGTAGTAGTACTTGGTCAGAGGAGCGAGCTCGGCGTAATCGGTAAATTCGGTGCCGAAGGCGATGCCCGCAAGGGCGTATTCGCCGGCATTCGCGGTGCTGCGGTAGACCTCGTATCTGGTGGCGTTTGTCGCAGCATTCCAGGTGATAACGGGCACTGTTTCGGAGATCTTGGCCTTTACGTTGGTGGGAGCCTTGAGGCCGTAGGACACGATGTTGACCTCGTAGCTGTAGGGGCCGCAGTTGCTGAAGGAGCTGACCGCTCTGACCTTGTAGAAGTACTTGGTCAGGGGAAGAAGCTCTGCATTGTCCATGAACTCGGTGCCGCTAACGGTGCCGGCAAGCTCATAGGTGCCGCCGTTGACCTTGCGCCATACCTCGTAGCTGTTTGCGCCGTTTACCGCTTCCCAAGCGATAACGGGCTTGCAGTCCTCGAGCCACTTGCTGAGATAGGAGGGCTTTGCCAGGGTGGTGTTGATCTCACCCTCGAAAACCTCTTCCGCATTCGCGATGGTATCCTGATCAACGTAGAAGCAGTCATTATCGAAGCCCCTCGTGTTCAGATTGGGGTTGTTGGCGCCCACAAGCTTGATGTTGCAGATGGAGAGGATCGCATTGGGATCGTTGCCCGCAACTGCGCAGGTGATCGCAACACGGCCGTCAACCTTTACGTAGTCGGTAACGTCGAAGAACATCTCGGTTGCGGAGTCGATGCTTACAGCGTTGCCGGAAACGGTGATCTTGTGACCGTTTACAAGCATCGCAACGGTTTCGCCGCTGGGGCACTTTGCGCTGATATGCAGCTTCGTTTTGGCCTTGTCAAACTCCTTAACGGTGAAGGCGAAGCCGTTGCCGGGCTTGAGATACGCCTCGTTCTTGGGGCCGTAGAGGATGTAGTCCTCGATCGTAACTTCATCGCCGTTGGAGCCGTCGATGTAAACGATGCCGCTTACGCGATCGGCTGCGCCGCCGAAGCTTGCTGCGTTGATGAGCCTGTCGCGAACCTGGAAGTAATCGGGGTTCTCCTCATTGTGCTGAGCGTAGATATGATCCTTGGTTACCTGCTCGGCATGGGGATTGTAAACGCGGATGCTGTCGATCACGCAGTTGAAGGTGCCCTTTCCCCTGGTGTTGGTTACGGATGCCGCGGCTGCGGTGCCTTCGTTATCGCAAGCGTTTACGATGGTGTATACAACGCCGGGCTCGAGGCCGGGCTCGTTCATCTCGGTGTTGCCCCTGACGGGAGTGTAGTCCTTGGTCTGATGGTCAAACTTGGGCATGTAGCGTGCAGTCACGCGAGCCTTATATTCGCCCCAAACAAGGCCTTCGGCATGGTGGACGGGGATCTGATACAGAAGACCGTCGCCGTAGTAGGTGTCGATGGTAACGTGGAGGCTGCGGCCGGTAGCGGTGTAGCTCCATTCTTCGCCAACGGGAACGACGTCGAGGGTCAGAGCGCCGGTGTCAGCGCCGGTGCGGCTGACGAGGTCGAGGCCGGTGCCGGTGAAGGTAAACTCGGCGGTGGGCCATTCTGCCTGACCCGCGTTGACGAGGGTCATGAGATCCCTGTCGACCTTAACGGTCATAGCGCGGTTGTTGCTGTCATGATGGGTGATACGGGTCTTGCCCGCAACAAAGCCGTTGTGGTACTCTGCATCGTGACCGTAGTTATCCGTGGATACGTTATAGGTCGCACTCTGCTGAGCATCGCCGTGCTTAACGTTGGTAAGCAGCCTGCCTGCGGTAACGTCGTAGGTTGCGCCGTTTGCATGGCCGATCTCTGTCCACTTAGCAACAACGTCCCTGCTACTGGTGGTGGCGTTATTGAAGGTAAGGAGGCTCTCCTCGTAGTGAACGTTGGTTGCGGGGAGGAAGCTGATCCTGCTCCACTCGTACTTGGTGAACTTCTCGCCGGTGACGATGTCGGTGCGGCGGTTGTCCATGGCATAGCCGCTATCGTTGACAACATGGTCGGTGAGCTGAAGCATTGCCGCGAGATCATACTGCTCGCCGTTGATGCTCTTGATAACTACCTCGGGGTGGCTGTTGCCTGCGCCGTTCTCGCTGATGTTGACAGCGAAGTGCTCGAAGAGGTCGGCATGCTTGGTG
>Ga0256404_1007929_pt1 | contig 16362 bp, 16 predicted proteins | sample RumenRJG_01DNA_FD_185990 | JGI IMG/M metagenome (GOLD analysis project Ga0256404, IMG submission 185990) | Bovine rumen microbial communities from Lethbridge, Alberta, Canada - RJG_01 | ecosystem: Host-associated > Mammals > Digestive system > Stomach > Rumen | place: Canada: Alberta | collected...
CTGTAAGTTCTAATTCTTCTGCTATTTCTTTTATAGGAATATCAATAACATAGTATAGATAAAAGATTTTTGCTGTTAGTTCATTCTTGCTTTTTAAATAATTCCAAACTTGCAAAACATTATCTTTTGTTATTAACTCTTGTTCTATATCTATCTCATTATCATTTAATGGGTCAAAATTTGGATTTTCATTTTCCATTTGATAATTTATCTTTAAAGAGGCATAATGTCCCTTAATTTTATTTTTAATAATTCCTATAATATAACTTTCTGCATTGTCCAAATTGATATATTTTTTGTCTACTATTGCTTGATATAATTCTGTGTATGTATCCTGAATTATATCGTTTACGTCATCTAAATTTCTACAATGGCATATTGTGTACTTTAATATGCTTTTATATGTGTTGTTATATAGAAATTCAAATGTTTCTTTTGTAATTTGAGTACCCATTATTTTTCTCCTTTCACTTAGTAGTGTGAAAATAATGCAAAAAAGTTTCATTTTTATTGAATTTTATAATATATCTTTTGTTTTTTCAATTTTTTTATAGGCCTAGGGAGGAATTTTTGTAAGTTAAATCATTTTAATATAATAGAGGGTATTTTTTAATTTTCTTTTAATATATTGATAATGGTGATTAGTATGGACAATGATTTTGATTTTAATTTTATTTTTGATAATGAAGGTGAAAGTTTAGAAGAATTACTGTCAGCTTATATTTCTAATATGTTGAATTCAAATATAAATAAATACATCTAAAATTTCTATATTTTGAAAAGAATTGAATCTTGAACATTGACTTACTTTATATAAAATGTGTATATTTTATTCAGATTCAAATTTTTTTCAGCTATGGAAAGGAGTTTGCAAAATGCTGAAAGAAATGAAGAAAACTATTTTTAAGATAGCAATTTATATAAGATTATCAAAAGAAGATATAGATAGAGGCTTTGATGAAAGTGAAAGTATTACTAACCAAAAGGCTTTATTATTGGACTATGTAGAAAAATTAGGATTGGAATATAAACTTTATGACATATATATCGACCAAGGATTTACTGGAACAAATTTTAATAGACCATCTTTTAAAAGGATGATTAATGACATAGAGCAAGGCTATGTTAACATGGTTATTACAAAGGACCTTTCTCGTTTAGGTCGTGATTACATAGAAACAGGAGAATATATAGAAAAGTGGTTCCCTGAAAATAATGTTAGGTATGTTTCTGTAACTGATGGTATTGATACTTTTTCTCAAAATAATGGTAACAATGATATCGCACCTTTTAAATCTATATTAAATGATATGTATTCAAAAGATTTATCTAAAAAGATTAGAACTGCACTTCATACTATGCAAAAGCAAGGAAAATGGGTTGGCGGCAAAACTGCTATTGGATATATAAAATCTCCTGATGATAAAAATAAGCTTGTAATATGTGAAGAAGAAGCAAATATAGTTAAGTTAATTTTTAATATGGCTTTAACAGGAAATGAAGTATCACAAATACGAGACTACCTAAATACTAATGATATTCCTACTGCCAATCAATTAAGATATAATAGAGCTACATATTGGGAAAATAAGACTATAAAAAACATATTAAGAAATAAAGTATATATTGGAATTACTGAGCAAAATAAAAATAGTAGGATAAGCTATAAAAATAGAAAATTAAGACCAAACCCAAAAGAAACATGGAATATTGTTGAAGACACACACGAACCTATTATTTCTAAAAGGGATTTCGATAGCGTTCAAAAAATGGTTATAGTTCAAAGTTATAATAGAAATGAAAAAAAACATCATTTTCTTTTAGATGGTTTGCTCGTTTGCTATGAGTGCAAACACAAAATAGGTATAAGAGCAAGAAAAGATGGTCGTTATGATATGATTTGTAACTATTATCGCAAAAATTCTAAATTAAAGCTATGTACTTCACATGGATTTAATTATAATAAGTTAGAAAAGTCCCTTCTTGAAATGATAAAAAAAATATTTTTTGAAATAGACTCTAATAAAATTAAACTACATATTAAGAACAGCAAAGCCAAGCAGGACTATAAAAAGATGCTCAAAAATATAGAAAAAGAAATATCTCTTATTTATGAAAAGTTAGATAAAATGTATATTGATAAATTAGACAATAAAATTACAAAAGATATGTATAATAGAGTTGCAATTAAACTAAAAAATGATATTGAAGAAAAACAAAAGCAATATAGTGAAATAGAAAATTTAATGAAAGAACAAAATGAAGATAATGACAAAGACTTAGATAAAGTTATTAAGGAATTTTTATCCTTAGATGAACCTACTCCTGAACTTATGAAAGTAATTATTAATAGAATAGAAATTCATCAAGATAAAAAAGTGGATGTGATATTCAATTTTAAAAAACTTAATAACTTATGCTACGATGATGCTAATTTTAAATAAAAAATATAAAATATTTTTGAATGTTCGCTTGATTTTCCTCAAATATGTAATTATAATATTTTAAGAAGATGAGAGAAGCAAGATGTGGCGTGCTCGCTATCCTACTTGGAAGAGAGGAGGCGGTGCGTATGTTATTAGAACAAGTTTATCTTATATTTATATACATATTATTTATGGAACTTGCAATAGTAACTGTTGTCGCTGTTGCCTTATTTGTAGCACTTGTTGTTACTGTAAGAAAATTAGACAACAAAAAAAACACATCTCTGCTTGGCGGTTAGAGATGTACTTTATATAAAATAACTAACAGAGCATGCCACATTTTTGTGGTACCTCATCTTCTATAATTATTATAATCAAAATATTTGTAAAAGTCAACAATTTTTAAAAATTTATAAGTGTCTACTTCGACCTTAACCTTCTGGGATATCATGCAAACAAATTGCGATAGCAAGAGAGTATCCTAGCGAAAGTGAAGCACCAAACCCTGAGCCAATAGCCAGGCCCTCAGGGAAATTATGAAGTGCAAGGCCTATGCTTACTATTATTCCTGTTTTTAGGAGACTATTTGAATATTTTCCTTTAGATTTATTATTAAACTTATTTTGAACTGCAATATCACATAATATCATTACTATAATTCCTAAAATAATGCCTAGCATGATATTAAATATCGAGGATACTTCCATTGCCTCTGGTATTAAATCAAAACATATTATTGCAAGCATTAGTCCGTGATGCAAATGATAATATAAAACTTAAAAATTTATTTGATGTTTTTTTTAAAGTTATTCCTATTATCCCACCTATTGTTGTTCCAAATGTACCAAAAAATAAACCAAGTAATGTTGTTTTTAATATTTCGCCCATAAAAATACCTCCAAAATGTATTTTATAAAATATATTTTGGAAGGTATTTTTTTATTACTTTATATATTTAGAGTTATGTTTTTATTCATTTTCACCTTTTAATTTTTCAGCTCTATCTGCTGCAATTAAATTATCTATCATTTCATCTAAATTTCCATTTAAGAAATCTTCAAATTGGTATACGTTCATACCAATTCTATGGTCTGTTATTCTTCCTTGTGGATAGTTATATGTACGTATTTTTTCAGATCTATCTCCGCTTCCTACTTGACTCTTTCTTGCATTTGCAATTTCGCTATCTCTTTTTTGTTTTTCTATTTCATATATTCTTGAGCGAAGTAGTCTCATTGCATATTCTCTGTTTTGAACTTGTGAACGTTCTGTTTGACATTCTGCAACTATGCCTGTTGGAATATGTATTAATCTAACAGCAGATGATGTTTTATTTACGTGTTGTCCACCTGCACCTGAAGCTCTATATACTTCCATTTTAATATCTGCAGGATTTAAATCTATTTCTACATCTGCGACTTCTGGAAGAACTGCAACTGTTGCTGTTGATGTATGAATTCTACCACTGCTTTCTGTGTCTGGTACACGTTGTACTCTATGAACTCCGCTTTCAAATTTAAGCCTGCTATATGCGCCTTTTCCAGTAATCATAAATGAAATTTCTTTATAGCCTCCAAGTTCTGTTGCATTTTCATTTACTACTTCTAGTTTCCAATGTTTTTTTTCAGCATACATTGTATACATTCTAAATAATGTTCCTGCAAATAAAGCCGCCTCTTCTCCTCCTGCACCACCACGTATTTCACAAATAACGTTTTTATCATCATCTGGGTCTTTTGGAATTAATAATATTTTTAGCTCTTCTTCAATTTTAGGCATTTTTTCCTTGCTAGCTAACATTTCTTCTTCTGCTAAATCTTTCATTTCTGGGTCATTCATAAGCTCTTTTGCCTCTTCGAAAGATTCTTTAGCCTTTTTGTATTCTCTATATTTTTCGACTATTGGTTCTAGCTCTGCATGTTCTTTCATATATTCGCGCCATTCATTATTTCTTGCTATTATTTCTGGATCACTTATTTTTTCTGTTAATTCTTCATAACGTTTTTCCACAGTTTCTAATTTGTCAAACATAAAAATCCTTTTCCCTTCTTATATAAACTTCTAGTATTATACTATATTTTTAGTGTTTATTCAAGAGAAATCATTATATTTAAAATGCCTATTGATAATTCACATCTATATTTACAGCTATAGAGAAATAATATATTTTCTTTATAGCTACTTTTGTAGAAACTGTTTTTTACATTTCTATTAAGTTATATTTTATATTTAATTTGTCCATTATTTCTTTTTCTCTGTTTGTACATGTTAGTATTATTATTTGATTTTCTTTATATTCTTCATTTATATAATTTAATATATTAGAAAGTCTTTTGTCATCATAATATGCAAATGCTTCATCTAAAATTATTGGCATACTTTCTTTAGAAAGCTCTTTTGCCATTGCAAGTCTTAATGATAAATATAACTGATCTATTGTTCCTGTACTTAATTTTTCAGCTTCAACATATTCACCGTTTTCTTTTTCTATTATAATACCTTCTTGCTCATGTAAACTTATTTTAGAATATTTTCCATCTGATATTTTTTTTATATTATTTGATAGCTCTTCTGTAAGTTTTGGTGTTATATTCTTTTTCATTTTTTCATAAGCAATTTCTAACATTTCTTTTGCAAGTTCTATTGCTTGGTTTTCTTGCTCTAAATCCTTTTCTCTTTGTTTTATATCCTCTAGTTCTTCTTCAATGGCTGATGCTCTTTCTAGTTTTGGCATTATTGATTTTTCTTCAATTTCTAAAGAATTATATTGAACTTTTTTATTGTTTTTTTCTTCCTCATTTTTATGCAATTCGTACTCAATATTTGAAATTTTTTCTATGTTTATCTCTGGAAATTTCTGTTTTATTTTTTCAATTTCAAGTTCTTGCTGTTTTCTTACTTTTTGCTTGCTTTCTTGCAAGCTTTTTTCTTGTTCTTCAATATTTTTTTCTAAAATATTTATTTCCGTTTGCAATTTGTTTTGCTCTATTTTTTGTTGCTCTATTTCTTTTTGTTTTATATCATTTTCTTCTTCAATTTTCATTTGTTCATTTTCTTTTAACTTTATTTTTGCACTTTTTTTACTTTCTATTATAAACCAAATAAATAGTATAATACTTATAAATCCTACTACTATTGGGATAACAAAGTTTTTAACTAAAAAAATACTTGCTATTGTTATTATAGTTGTTATTACAGCTAATATTATAGCTATTACTTTTTTTAATTTTGTTTTTGAAGATTGTTTTTCTAATTTTGGTAAACTTTTTAATTTTTCCTTTTTTAAATTGTTTTCTTCTGTTTTAATTTTTTCTGATAATATGTTTTTTTGTTTTTGAAGTTCATTTTTCTTTTGCTCTTGATTTTGTTTAAGATTTTCTCCTATTTTTATTTTTTCTTCTTCAAATTTTGATTTTTCACTTACTTCTTTTAACTTATAAATTAGCTTCAGTTTGTCTTCTAAATTTCTTATTTCTTCTTGTTGTTGCTCTTTTTCTTTTTCAATTTCTTGTTTTCTTATTTTGTATCCTTCAAGTTCTCCAATTTCATCTTGAATTTTAAACTTTTCTTCTTTTATTACATTTATTGGTCTACCTTGACTTCGAGTTGTTCCTATTTCTTCAATTTGCTTTTTATTTATTTTTTCCATTGCTTTTTTATAAGATGTACTATCATCCCCAGTGCTTGCAAGATTTGAAAGTTTTTGCAATAATAAATTTTGAGTGCTTCTATCTAGTTTTACTTCTTGTTGCATTGATACAAGTGTTGATAAAAATATTGTTTCATCTACTCCTGTTTGCTCACTAAAGAACTGGTTTCCGCAAATTTTTATCTATTGTATATTTTTTTGCAACATCCTCCTTTTGGTCATTATATATTTTAGGATTTTTCTTTCCACCAAATTCACGAAACACTTCATATTTTTCACCACTATCTAAGTTATATGTTATTTTCCCCGAAAAATCTTTACTATCCCATGGTTTGTATCTATCGTAATCTGAAAATTCTTTACCTTTTTTATTTTTTGATGTTCCATAAAAAATATTGGCAATAAATTTTAGAAGTGTTGATTTTCCACTTTCGTTACTTCCTTTTACTATATTTATATGGTCGGAAAATTCTATTTCTTTTTCTTTTAAATTTCCAAAAGCATTTATTCTTAGATTTTCTATTTTCAAAAGATTTCCTCCTTATTTTATTGGTTTTATATTGTAAATTGATGAATTGATGTTTTATTGCTCCGTCCCCAAATGCATCACATTACTTCAAGTCCTATTTCAAGAGCTTTTTCAAGTAACTCTTTTTTTTCAGGTTCTTTTTTTATTTTTTCTAAAATTTCTTTTACAAATATTCCTTTTAAAGTAGCTTCGTTAGAAAGTTGCTCTAAATTATATCCTAATTTTGTTTTGTCTTTTATTTTTATTATCTCTTTGCTTTCTATCATTTTTAAGATTTTATATGTGTTTATTTCAAGATTTCTTGTTCCTACAAGTGTAATTTTATATAATGTATTTTGATTTAAATTAATTTCATTTATTGTTTGTAATAATTCTTCAATTGTATATATTTGAGAAATATCTAGTTCCCTCTCTTTTAATTCTTTTTCATCTAATGGGATAAACTCTGTTTCTATTTTGCCATTTTCAACTGTTCCTACCACCATTCCATGGCTACCAAGCTCGTCAAATCCAAGTGATACTGTTGAGCCTGGATACACTATAGTTTTGCTATCTTCTAAATTTCTTTTATGAATATGTCCAAGAGCCACATAGTCAAAGCCAATTTCATTTAATTTTTTTGAAGATATATTATTGTACTCTTTTGGTGATTTATCACTTCCATCTAGATTTCCATGTGTTATTAATATATTAATTTTTTCTTTATTTTTTATTTGTATATTTTCTATATCTGATTTTGCTAAATAGAAGTCCTCAAACCCATAACCGTATATTATACAATCTTCGTTTTCAATAGTTTCTATTTTTTGAGTAAATATTTTTACGTTTTCACTCCAACTGTATGTTGCATAATATGAATTTATAAGATATGGATCATGATTTCCTGGTGTTATATATATTTTTGTTTCTGGAATTTCTTTAAATAAATTATTAATATATGTAATTGTACTTTCTCTTATATAATCGTTTTCATACAAATCCCCTGCTATAAATAGATAATCTATTTTATTTGTCTTTATATACTCTATCATTTTTTTGAATGCTTTTCTTTGGTCAACTCTACGTACATCCCCTAGGTTTGCTCTATCACTTAATGTTCTAAACGGTATATCAAAATGAGTATCTGCTATATGTACAAATTTCATTTACATTCCTCTTTCTTTTTTATTTTAACAAGCCAATTATATCTATTTTTTTATCAAAAGTCAATAGCTTTTATAAACATTTGTTTTGTGACTTAGTTGTCCAAGTGGACTGTCAATTGGCGTGACGAATCCAGACAAGGGGACGAATCTGGACAAGGGGACGGTTCTGATGTCCGGCTTAAAAAGCTGGACATCAGAACCGTCCCTTTGTCCGGATTCGTCCCCATTTCTCATTCCATTGGTCCAAATAATTCGTCAAATTTAGCTTCTAATTCTTTTTGTAAGTCTACATCTGTAAATGGCTCTACTTTACTTTTTGGTTTAACATCATTAGATTCCTCTTCTTGAGGAAGACTAAAGGTATCAAAATCATCCATACTTAGCATATTATCTGGCTCTTTGTTTGGCACAGTTTCCTTAATAATATTTTCTTCTTCTTTTTCACTATCTTCAAATAAATCATCAAGCGATTCTACTTTTAAATCTTTTGATATATCATTATCTTTATCTGCTACATACGGATTATATGGATTATATTTTCTCCATTCTCCCCTTACTCCTGCATCAAATTGATTGTGATTTATTTGATTTTCTTCTAAATCTTTTAACATCTTTTTATGTGTGAAATAATAGTATTTTTTTGCCTTTACAGGTTTTATACCTTTTTCAAAAATAATACATAAATCATTATCCATACGCCTTAGTTCATCTGGTGTCATTAATGCTCTTCCCATTATTTGCTCAGATTCTCCAAAACCTGTTGTATGCATATCTTTATCTTTATTTTTTGATTTACTATCCCTTGATATTGTTTTTTCTCCCAATGCTTTTGAAAAATATTCTACTGTTTTATATGAGTTACTTCCCAAGAATACGTGAGTATCACAGTTACCCATTATTGTTTCATAGGATTTTTCATATATGGCTTCAAGTTGATCTAAATTTTGCAATATAACACTAAATTGTATTCCTCTACTTCTTGATGTAGAGATTTTTTTATCAAAGTCTGGTATCCTACCAATATTTGCAAACTCGTCTAATATAAAGTATACTGGTACTTTTAATCTTCCACCATTTAAATCTGCATAGTTATATAATTGTTGTATCATTTGAGAGAAGAATATTGTAAGTAAGAAGTCATAAGCTGTATGTGTATCTGATGATATTACATATACTGCAGTTTTTTTACTACCTATTGCCTCAAAATCAATTGTATCTGTAGATGTTACTTCTGCAATTTCTTTTGAATCAAATTTTCCAAGTTTTGATTGAAGTGAACTTAAAATTGATCCATAAGTTTTTTCTGGTGCAATTTCTATTGATTTGTAATACATTCTTGCAGGATGGTCATAAGGTAATTGATTTATTAGCTCTGTAAGTAAATTGCTTCCACCATTTGCATTTGCAGCTCTAACAAGTTCTGAACAACTTGCCAAGCTTTGCTCTTCTTCAGGTCTTGTTGCTATTAAATAATATATTAATGCTTTAAGTAGCATTTCAGACATATCATCCCAATATGGGTCTGATTTACTCTCTGCTCCTTGACCTTTAACTACTGTACTTGCAATAACGTCAACATCTAGCTCACTTGCAATGTGCATTAGTGGATTATATCCATCACTGTTTTGTGGATTTACTAAATTTAAAACTTTTATATCATATCCATGTGCTTTCAAATAACCTGCTGTATCGTCATATAATTCTCCTTTTGGATCTGTAAAAACATAAGATCCAAGCATTTGATACGCGTTTGGTTTTGAATACGAAGCAGATTTACCAGAACCTGATCCGTCCAACTATTAATGTATTGATGTTTCCTCTTTTATCTATTGGAAGATAATTGTCTTCTGCTAAAATAATACCTTTATTTTTGCTTAAAACTCTATACTGTTCTCCATTTTCGCTCCAGCCACTTGAACCATGTTCAATATTGTAATACTCTCCCTTTGATTTATTCTTAAGATATAATATTATAGAAATTATTACAAAAAAAACTGTATAATATAATAATGTTTTACCTAATGTTGCTATATATTCAGACGAAAAAACTTTGAATCTTGTCCCTATATCCGTAAATGATGGTATAACCTTATTAATAAATTCACTAATATTTAATGCTCCTTGTTCATTTGTAGATTCAACAATTGAGTATGCTAAAGGGCAAACAAGTACTATGGCAAGAACTATCCATAGTACTAACATTAAAATTAAATATTTTTTTATTTTGCTTTTTGATTCATTCATGGTTTTTCACCTTCTCTTTGGTTTTTATTTAAAATACTAATTTCTTTCTTGTTCTTTTCTTTTTAATGCATTTCTTGTTTTTCTTTCTTTTCTATTTTTTTGTAGTTTTGCTATATCACTTTTAGATAAAACATCTTCTGCTTTGCAATTTCCAACTGAAATTGTCATGAAATTTCCTTGCTCAATATTTTCTAATATATTTTTTGTTGTTTTTGCTTGTTCTGGTGGTATTTCTATCCTTCCATCTTCTAGAGTATATGTATCTCCTCCAACCAATATTGCTTTTTTATTTGAACCTGCAATTGTTCGATTCATTTTTCTACTTCCCCCTTAACCTAAGTCTTTATTATCTCGTATTTCAAATGAAAAATAAGATTTATATGGTTTTAATTTACACTTTCCTTTTACTTCATTAGTTTCTTCATCCATATAAACTACTGGCTTTACTTCTTCAGTTGTTTCTGGATCTATTATTGTAATTGGTCTTTTTAAATTTGGTGTATATTTAAATTCTTTATACACTTCCGCTTTTTCAGAATACAAAGTATTAAATTTAACAGGCATTGGTTTTTTTGATATTTTTATTTTATCGTCTTCCATTATGCCCATATTAACAACGACTTTATCTTTACCAAAAGATAAAAATACCAATTGTTCTTCATATTCTGGTTCATCTATAAAAAATGTTTTTTTAGTTAAATTACCTTTTAGTTCTTGACTAGATAAAAGCCTTTCTACAGTATATTTTGGATATTCTGCCAAATATTCTTTAGCAGTTTTATTTATACGGTAGATAACTGTGTTTACTCCTTCTGGGTCTGTTATACTAAAGTGTTTACCTTGTATGCTTTCCATTTTTACACCTCTTTTACTATGTATTTACGCATAGTTTTCTTTTGTTATCACTATGTATTATTATATCTTTTTTATCAGTATTTGTCAATAATTTTTAGTGCTTATGTAAAGTTTTCTCTTGGTTTAAAATTTGAAACTTCTGCTAATTTTTTATATATTTCTATTTCTTCCTCGGTTGGTTTTTTCGGAATTGCTATTTTTATATCAGCAACTAAATCTCCTCTTCCACCTTTGCCATCTTTATACCCTTTACCACTGATTCGTATTTTTTCTCCACTTTGCACTCCTTGAGGAACAAAAATATTTGCACTGTCATCTATAGTATCAATTTTAACTTTAGTACCAAGTGCTGCCTCTGATGGTGTTAAATATAGATTTGTATATATGTCATACCCTTGAAGTCTATATTTTTTTGTATTTTCTATATTTATTTTTATAAGTAAATCTCCATTTTTTCCACCATTTAATCCTTGTTTTCCCTGACCTATAAGACGAATCTTTTCTCCGTTTCTGATTCCTTCTGGTATTTTTACAGAAAAGTTTTTCATTTTTCCATTAACAGTTCTTAATGAAATATTTTTATTTGTTCCAAAATATGCTTGCTCTACATTAACTGATATTTCAGTTTCAACATTTTCTCCTCTTTGTGGAGCTTTTTTTATTTCTCTATTTTCTTTTTTTGTTCTAATTGTTCCAAATAACATGGTTAGTAAATCTGGTCTTGCTTCTCTTTCTTCTTTTTGTCTTTGTCTTTCCTTTCTTTTGCCAACATGTGAATACCAAATTCTATCATATTTTCTTCTTGAGCTGTGTTCAGATAAAACACGGTATGCTTCGTTTATATCTTTAAAACGCTCTTCTGCGCTACTTCCTGAGTTTATATCTGGATGATATTTTTTTGCTTGCTCACGAAAAGCATTTTTTATTTCATCTAGGCTTACTTTGTTACTATCTAAGCCAAGTATTTTATAATAATCTTTAAAAATCATTTAACATCCTCCCATACTTATCCATGGTAGGCTAATTATATCAAGATTATTTTCATTTTTCAATAGTTTTTGATTAATTTATGACTCAAAAGTGACACAATGGGGACGTTTCTTTTTTGTTTCATATATCCTAAATGTATCATTTTAATATTGCTATTAAATGAAGCAAAAGGAACAGATCAAACAAAAAAGGAGCGTCCCAATTATGTCACATTGCTAATTTAATTAATATGTCTAATAATTGCGAATATTTTATTCCTGCATTTTCAAATAATTTGGGATACATGCTTATATCTGTAAATCCAGGCATTGTATTTATTTCGTTTATTAATATATTGTTTGTTTTATCTTCAATAAAAAAATCTACTCTTGCAAGTCCACTTCCATCTATTGCTTTAAACGCTTTTCTTGCTTGTTCTTTTATATGTTCTAAAATTTCTTCCTCCAGGTTTGCTGGTATTTGCGTTTTAGACTGTTTATTATTATATTTTGAATCATAGCTATAAAACTCTTCTGCTGATAGTACTTCCCCAACACTCCCTGCTACTACATCTTCATTTCCAAGTACTGCACATTCTACTTCTCTACCAATTATTCCTTGTTCTATTAAAATCTTTTTATCGAATTTAGCTGCATATTCTATTGCCTTTTCTAGTTCTTTTTTATTTTCAACTTTGCTTATTCCAACAGATGATCCCGAGTTAGAAGGTTTTACAAACATTGGATATTTTAACTGTTTCTCAGCTATATTAATTATTTCATCTATACTGTATGTTGTTTCAGCAAAATTTTTATCTACAAAAATATAGTTGTTTTTAGTTTTTCTAATATAAATATATGGGGCTTGTTTTAATCCTGCTTTTTTAAATATTATTTTAGAATACACTTTATCCATTGCTAAACACGATGCTAATAACCTGCATCCAACATATGGGACCTTTAATAGCTCAAATAATCCTTGAATTGTTCCATCTTCTCCATATAATCCATGTAATACGGGAAATATGCAGTCAAGTTGCCTTAAATACTCTATTATATTTTCTAATTTTTCTATTTCTTGTATTTTTTCTCCAACTTTTAGTTTTTCTATTTTATTTACATCTCTAGTATATTTATACCACTTACCATCTCTATCTATGTAAATTGGGTTAATATCATATTTTTGTTTATTTAAATTTTTAATAATTGCTGTTGCAGATGCAATTGAAACATCATGTTCTGTTGACATACCTCCAAATATTACTGCAAGTTTTATTTTTTTCATATATAAAACCTCCTGTAATATAAAAATATGCTTAAAGATTTATTTTAAAACCTCTAAGCATATCTAATTTAAATTATTTTATTCCTTCTAAAATTTCACCAAACTTCATTCCATTTGATGCTTTAAGCAAAATGCAATCATTTTCTTTTTTAATTTCATTTATTTTTTCTATTGCCTCTTTATTAGAATCACATAAAATTACATTTTTTATTTTTTCTTTTGCTATTTTAGCAATATTCTTTGCCTCTTCTCCAACTGTTATTAAAATATCTATTTTATTTTCTATTACACATTTCCCAACATCTTCATGAAGTTTTTTTGAATACTCTCCTAACTCCAACATATCTCCAAGTACTGCAATTTTTCTTTTTTCTTGCAAATTTCCTAAATATTCAAGTGCTGCTTTCATAGAATCATAATTTGCATTATATGAATCATTTATTATTAATATTCCATTAATATTTATAATATCCATTCTTTTTTTAGTAAGTTCAAATTTTTCTATTCCGTCTGCAATTTTTTCTAATGGTATTTTATAAATACTTCCAACGGCTATTGCACATAAGCTGTTTTGCACAAAATGTGCTCCTCCAACTGGAACATTTACTTTTTGGTTTGTTCCTTTTAATATATAAGTACTTCCATTTTCTGTATATGTTATATTTTCAGCCATAAACAGACTTTCATTTTCTATTCCATAAGTAATAATATTGTAATTTTCTTTATTTTTTAAATACCAATCATGTAATAAATCATTATCATTATTTATTACAATAATTCCATTTTCTTTCATTCCATCTAGTATTTCTAACTTTGCCTTTAAAATGTTTTCTCTTGAACCTAAGTTTCCTATATGTGCTGTTCCTATGTTTGTAATTACAGATACTGTTGGTTTTGCTATTTTACTTAAGGTACTTATTTCTCCAAGATGGTTCATTCCCATTTCTACGCACAATGCTTCATGTTCTTTCAAATTAAATATTGTAAGTGGAACTCCAATATGATTGTTATAGTTTCCGCTTGTTTTTAATGTGTTAAATTTTTCATTCATTACACTTGCAACAATATCTTTTGTACTTGTTTTTCCAACGCTTCCTGTTATTGCAACTACTGGTATATCATATTTATCCCTTTTGTATGATGCTATTTGTTGCATTGCTTTTATTGTGTCTTCTACTATAATAATAAATTTATCTGAATACTTTTGTTTTTGCTCGTCTGTTATTTGTATATCTTGAAGTATTGCACCTTTTGCACCATTTTTAAATGCATCTTCAAAGAAGATTGAACCATTTTTGGTTTCTCCTTTTATGCCTAAATACACATCATTTTCTTTTATTTCTCTTGTATCTCTGCAAAAGTTTTCTACTTTTTCATTTTCGTTTCCAATTATTAATTTGCCATTTGTAACATTTAATATTTCCCTTAAACTTAATATATAATTTTTTTCTTGCATAGCTTAAATCCCCTTGTTTTATTTTATTATTCTAAAACTAAATATATTCATATTTAATTTTCTTAATTATATAGTAAGTATTTAGTTTTTTCAAGGTTTAAATATTTTCTTGCACATAAAAATAACCATGCAATTCAAAATTGATTTTTTGAATTTACACAGTTATTTTTTTACCCCCAACACTTATGTTTGGAAAAGTTAAGACAAAATCTCCGTCCCCCTGTCTATATTTTAATACTCAACACTCTAAATATGTGTGCAATATTCTCCGTCCCCATTGCACACCCATTGCAGATTTTTTGCAATACATTTTTAAAAAGATGGCGGAAAAATTCCTCCATCTTTCTTGTCCTACTATTCTACACTTCTATTTGCTATTTCTATTGCTTTTGAAACTATATTACCACAAGTTTTAGAAGATACATTTTGCCATCCTCCATCTTTTTTTACTTGATCATATACTCCTAGTTCTTTTGCAATTTCTTCTTTTAGATTTTCAGACATCTTACTATTTTTTCTAGCCATTTTAGTTTCCCTCCTTGTTTATAAATAACATTTTCCGGAAATTAATTTGGTTTTTATTTTAAAGAAAAATATTATTAAATACTTTTCTAAAAGTTAGTATTAACTTTTTTTATTTTTTTATTTAACCTGTTTTTGGAAGGAGCGATGTTTTTGTGGACGGAGCAAAAATACGTCACATTGTTAATGTTCCGTTTGGTGTATTCTTTATTACTAAAATATTCTCTTCATTTCCATTTTCTGCATTTATATAAACTAGAAATTCAGTTTCTTCTATTTTCCCTTTAAATTCCCAGCAAAATATTTCGGTTTGGTATTCTGTTGGTATTACTGTTAAGCCTTCACTTTGAATATTTAAGTTTTTATTTAAGCTTTCCTTTGCTTTTTCTTTTGATATTTTAGGTTCTCCCAAATTTCTTTCAAAATGTGAATTTAAATATCCTGTTGTTTCTATTCCAAGTATTTCTCCGTTATCTAATGCAATTTTTAATTTTATTAAATCTGGATACATTATAACTTCTCCATTTTGTGTTTGTTGATTGTATGCATAATTTATTGTTAATGCTCCACCCTGATTTAAATAATATGTTTGCTTCATATTTGGAAATCCCTTGGAATTTAAGAAATCTATTCCTATTTCATTTGCTCTTTCTTCTGATATTGTTTGTGCCTCAATGTTTCTATCATAATTCATAAAAATTACATGTCCACCTTTTTTTGTTACAGATATTGCTAAATTATTATTTTTATCTTTTTCATCTTTTAAAGAAACTGTAAAATAATATGCTTGTATATTTGCATTTTCAGATAAGCCTTGGCCTGTTATTTCCTTAATTTTGTCTTGTCCTACAAAATCTGTTGCAATTTGTTTTGCTCTTTCCTCATCTATATCTTCTCCTGTTAATCCCTTCTTTTCTACAGATGTAATATGCTCAGAAAAAGCACCATCATATATTAAACCTGCATATTCATTAAAGTTTTCTTCTAAACTACTAAAGCTGTCTTGTGATATATTGCTTACTTGAGTTGCAAATACACTACTTCCTTTATTCGTTAATTCTCCCCAGCTTATTCTTCCATCATTCATATCTGCAGATAACTGATTTAAAGTATTTTCTAATTCTACGCTATATGAATGAAGCATAGTTAAATTATCAAAATCTTCTTGTGTTAATCTTTCATTATATATATTTTTTCTAGATAAACTAAAGCTATAATCACTTACTTGGTTTAAAAATTTTGATGTATTTGCTAGTTTTTGTGAACCTATTGGTAGCCTTGCT
>Ga0256404_1007930_pt1 | contig 16362 bp, 13 predicted proteins | sample RumenRJG_01DNA_FD_185990 | JGI IMG/M metagenome (GOLD analysis project Ga0256404, IMG submission 185990) | Bovine rumen microbial communities from Lethbridge, Alberta, Canada - RJG_01 | ecosystem: Host-associated > Mammals > Digestive system > Stomach > Rumen | place: Canada: Alberta | collected...
CTGATCGGCGAGTAAGAGCAGTGCCTGCAGGTGCGGGTTGATATGGGGTATCAGTAGTTGTTTTATCCTACTCCATTTTCAGCCCCTTGTAAAAGGACAATGGGAGAATAAAGGGACGGTCCTTTGTTCCTTTTTTGAATATCTTTCGAAAAGAAACATAAGACCGTCCCTGTTTTATCTCTGTCTTAACTGGTTTCAGGTAAATAAATTGATGATGCCCTGGATAATCTCCCGCTTGATGCTGCCTTCGTCCATGGCTTTCTTTTCCAGATAATAGTTGGACTCCTCCTCTGTCATCTTCCGCATCCGGATGAGCGGGCATTTGGCTCTGGTAACAACGCCCGACTCATTCATCTTCGATCTTATAAACCCATAGTCCAAAAGAACTGAAGAGTGCGTATCCATTTGCCAGTGCGTTATCTGTTGTTTGGAAGTCCCGGCTGGTTCATGTTTTAATGATAAACCCGTTTCTCTGCAGCGTTCCCAGAAATACAACGGTGCGGTCCAGCATGCGCTCCTTCTCATCCGGAAACGTTTCCTCCATGATCTTTACGATTTCTCCGGCTGTGCGCTTTCCGTCCAGGTTTTCCCAGACGACCGTGCCGTAAGGGTCCAGCTCAATATGGCTGATCCGCGGCTTCCGGAAAATCTTCTGCGCGATCCCCGCGTAGAAGCCTTTGTGTTCAATATCCACAACCGCTCTGCCCTTTTTCCCTTTCTCCCAGTGCTTGCCGGGATCCCGGATAAAGACTGTATCCAGATAATTCGGTGCGAGCTTTACCGGCTTCCCGGCATTCTTTTCTTTCATCAAAGTATCTCCTGATTCCCGGCATTGTCCCGGGACACTTTATTGAGCATGCTTCCCGTAATACTGGCGGGCATCATCAGCCACGCCTGGAAGAGCCGCCTGCTTTGCGGCAGAACAGGAACATAGAGGCAACGATCAGAATGAAGAAGATGACACCTCCGATGTTTCCGAGAATACCGCCCATATTGATGGCGTCTCCTAAGGATCCTTCTCCTACAGGAATTACGGCAAATACCGCCAGCAGAATACCGACCAGGCCCTCGCCGGCAATCAGTCCGGAGCTGTACAGAGTTCCTCTCTCGAGGGTACCCTTATCCGCTTTTTTCTTCTCCAGGAACCAGCGTACCATGCCGCCCACAAAAATCGGAGTCGAGAGGTGGATCGGCAGATACAGGCCGATCGCCACGGGGAGGATCGGCAGACCGAGCACCTCGATCACGACAGCAATGCCGATTCCCGCAAATACAAGCGCCCACGGAAGGGTACCGCCCATAACGCCTTCAACGACAAGCTTCATCAGTGTTGCCTGCGGCGCAGGAAGCTGCGTTGAGCCATAGCCCCACGCATTGTTCAGCAGGTACATGATTCCGCCGATCGCGATAGACGCCGCAATACTTCCGATCATCTCACCATACTGCTGTCTGATTGGTGTCGCACCCACGATGTAACCTGTCTTCAAATCCTGCGACATGTCGCCTGCCATTGCGGAGACGATGCAAATGATCGTTCCGATACAGATTGCAGAGGTCATGCCCGCAGCGCCGCTGTGTCCGGTGGCCTTCAGGAGTGAAGTTGCGATCAGAAGTGTCGCGATCGCCATACCGGATACGGGGTTGTTGGAAGAGCCGACAAGGCCCACCATACGGCTGGAAACCGTCGCGAAGAAAAAGCCGAACACAATGATGATGACTGCACCGATCAGGGATACCGGAATGGCGGGCATCAGCCAGATCAGGATCGCGATCACTGCGACTCCGGACAAAACGACTGCCATCGGCATATCCCGGTTGGTTCTCACCACTTCCGCCTCCTTATGGCCAAAGCCCTGCATAGCCTTGCGGAAGGTTCTGATGATCGTCGGCAGGGACTTCAGGAGGCTGATGATACCTCCGGCAGCGACAGCACCGGCGCCGATATAGCGAAGATAACTGCTCCAGATTCCGAAGGAATCGAGGCTGCTGATCGGATCTGATGCGGGAGCAATAACCATATCGCCGCCGAACAGAGAAAGAAGGGGGATCAGAACAAACCAGCCGAGAATACCGCCCGCAAACATGTAGCTTGAGATCTCGCGGCCGCAGATATAACCGACACCCGCAAGAGCCGGAAGCACGTCCGCACCGAATCCGGTCCGGAGCGCAGGAATCTCCCAGTGCACTTCAGAGGGGAACAGGCACAGTCCGTCTGCAATAAATTTGTAGACTGCAGCGAGACCAAGGCCGGAAAAGACGACCTTTGATTTGTCTCCTCCCTCTTCACCTGCCAGAAGGACTTCCGCACAGGCATATCCCTCCGGGAAAGGAAGGACGCCGTGCTCTTCAACGATCAGAGCAGTCCTGAGGGGAACCATGAAGCAGACGCCCAGCAGTCCGCCTGCAAGGGCGATCAGCGTGATTGTCAAAAAAGACGGTGCCTGAACATCCGGACTCTCCTGTGCCCACATAAACAATGCCGGGAGCGTGAAGATCGCGCCTGCCGCCAGTGATTCACCTGCTGATCCGATGGTCTGCACCATGTTGTTTTCCAGAATAGAATCCCGCTTCAGGATCCTGCGGATGATTCCCATGGAAATGACGGCCGCCGGGATCGATGCCGATACGGTCATTCCCACACGAAGTCCCAGATAGGCATTTGCCGCGCCGAACACAACTGCCAGAATGACGCCCAGCAGGAATGATGGTACGGTCATTTCCGGCAGAACTTTGTCGGCCGGAACATATGGTTTAAAATCTGTTATTTTACTGTTGTCCTCACTGTTCACCTTTGTCTCCTCCTTATGTTATAAACATTAAAGGACCTGTAGATAATGAATCCGCACGGTTAATTGATCTACAGTTCCCAACCCGTTTCCCGGCATCTGCGCCGGAAACAACTGCGGCACATGCAGGATGAATACTGCTCCCTGCGAAGCATGAACACATTCCCGCATCTGCCGTTATTACGAACTATATAGCAGCACAGCGCTGTATCTGCCGTTACTACGACCTATATAGTAGCACAACGCCCCATATCCCGCAAATACCCGGGAGGACGTTTATACCTTATCCGGTCACACTGTAACCAGTAACCGGAAAAAATATTCGCGGGGCTGTCACAACAAAAGACGCACCGCTGCCGGGTGCGCCTTTCGCAGGATGCCTTTTTACATAAAGTATACGGTGTATCCCATATGAAAGCTGTCACTCGATATCCAGGATATCCGAGAAACCTGTCACTTCGAAGATCTCCATGATGTCTTCATTAACATTGCGGATTCCCATGTGTCCCTGCTTGTTCATGATCTTCTGCGCAGACAGAAGAACGCGGAGACCTGCAGATGAGATATATTCGAGTTTCTCAAAATCAAAGCTGAGCTCAGTTACTCCCGCGATGTCATCCTTGAGCTCCTTCTCAAGCTGGGGAGCCGTAGTTGTGTCAAGTCTGCCCTCAAGGGCGATTGCAAAATCAGTTCCATTCTTTGTTTTCTGGATGTTCAGCATGTTGATCTCCTTATAAAAATGCTAACGCCCGACCGTTCCATCTGCTTTCTTTGCACGATCGAACGCCGTACAATCAAGACTCTTTAAATAAACTGATGGTTAAACTGCTGTATTATTTTACAGCTGTTGACGCATTTGAGCAACTCAGATTTTCTTCTTTATGCGCAGAATATTCTGTCCGTCCTTGTAATCATAGCTCATATCATCCATCGTCTTTTTGACAACAAAGATACCGAGTCCTCCAATGGGTCTGTCCTCCGCAGCAAGCGTAATGTCCGGTTCTTCCTGCTCCAGCGGATTGTAGGGAACACCATTATCGATGAATGTGATCAGTACCGCCCGCGGATCCTCCTGCGTGTCCAGACGGACAGTCACATTGCCGGTACTGTCCCCATAAGCATATGTCGCTATATTGGTAAAGAGTTCGTCAATAGCGACATCAATCTGAAACTGCGCTTTCATCGGGCAATCCAGTTCCTCCAGTTGGGAATCAATAAATGCTGTCACCTCAGGGAGATTATCCAGAGTTGCTTGGAGTGTCATCTCATTCACAGATTTCTCCTCTTCACCGGTGCCGCCGGTACTCCTGGTGCTGCCGTCCATGCCTGCGCCGCAGTCATATCCGGCGATGTTATCAGTGTCATTTATAAGGCTCTGCGCAGAATCTCCGCAGCCATTATATTGTATACATAGCATTGTCATGTCGTCAAACTGTTCTGCCTGACCGACAAAACTGTCGACCGCAGCATAAACACCGCCGATGATCTCCTCGGGGTGCTCCCCGCAGTGCCCGTTCAGCGCAGTCAACATACGTTGTGTGCCAAACTGTCGTTCACTGCTGTCTGTCGCTTCCGGTACTCCGTCCGTATACAGGAACAGCTGTGAACCGGGCAGCAGCTGCAGTTCGTACTCCTTGTATTTCATATCCTCCATGCCGCCCACAACAAAGCCGTGCGGATCTTTGAACAGTTCAAAACGGCCGTCCGGTTTTCGCAGGGCCGGATATTCATGCCCGGCGTTTGCCGCAGTCAGCTTTCCGGTGGAGATCTCCAGGATTCCCAGCCAGACGGTAACAAACATTTCCTCACGGTTGTTGAGACAGATGGCATTGTTGGCAGCTTCCAGCACTTCCGCAGGGGATTTTCCTTCCCGGATGATCTGTGACAGAGCAAGCATGGAAATCGTCATAAACAGCGCGCCCGGTATTCCCTTACCGGAAACATCGGCGATCGCCAGATACAGATGGTCGCTGTCGATCAGGAAAAAGTCGTAAAAATCTCCTCCCACCTCCTTGGCGGGGTCCATAGAAGCAAAGAGTTCAAACTCCTTCCGTTCCGGAAACGGCGGAAAAACGTCGGGAAGCATAGAGGCCTGTATGCGTGCCGCAAGAGACAGCTCTGTGCGGGTCTTTTCCTCCTTTGCAGCGATACGGGCAATATCACTGATGTATCCGGTGATCTGGTCCTCCATGTCGTCAATGGATCTGGCCAGTTCCCCGATCTCATCCCGGTTGCGGATATGATCTGTCAGTTTCTTCTGTGACTTCACATTTTCCGTGGAAAAGCGGGCAGCCTCCCGGATGATCCTCTGCAGAGGATCCAGAAGGACTCTGTGTATATACACCGTCTGCCCCATGATCACCAGCAGCGCGATCAGGATCATGGCTATCGCGACTTTTTTGAGATAGGCCTGACGAAGATCTGTCAATATATCCATCTGGCGCTGAACACAGAGGATTCCCTTCACCTCCTGATCCGATCCCACAAGGGATATCAGCGCTGTTATATGCGCTCCTGTCTCGATGTATCCCCGATCGCGGACCACATATGCATAGTCCGATTCTTTTTCGCAAAGGAGACGGTAAATATTGCGGTATTCATCATTGGTCGTCTCCCTGACATAGCCGCATTCATACAGATCATAGGAATACCTGTTATTCATTGCAGAAATAACAAAGGTGATATGATTGTAATCAGTCTGGTCCGGGCAGATCACATAGATGAACGTCGCTTCCTGTGCCTCACACAGCCGTTCAAATTCATTGCGGATCTTCTCGTATTCCTCTTGATCGCCGCCTTCCAGATATGACTGCAGATGATCCGCATTCACATTCAGCGCAGCTGTATCTGCTGTATAGAATGCTCCCTCCGCATACTGTTTCATAAGAGCGTCCGTAAACTCCAGGTAACCGATGACGCTGACTATGACAGTAAAAACAAGAAGCAGAATAACAATTCCCGATATGCTTTTAAAAACAATGCTTGAACGCAGTTTTCTCATCTGATGTATCTACCTGTTTCAAGAGAATTGTCTTCGCATGTATCATATAAAGAATATCATAATAAAGACAGAAGGGCAAATGTCCTGTCTCTTCTCTCTTCCTTTTTCAGGTATCAAGCCTCTGTCTCTCAACAAGCTCCGCAAAGGCGCCGCCTTTTTCGATCAATTCCTCGTAGGTGCCCTCCTCCGCGATCTTTCCGTCATCGATCAGAAGGATCCGGTCGCAGTTGCGGATAGTGCTGAGACGGTGGGCAATGACGATTCGTGTACAGTGCAGGCGGTCAAGAGCTTCCGAAACCTGCTTCTGGGTCTTGTTGTCCAGGGCGCTGGTCGCCTCATCCAGTATCAGGACATTGGGCTTTGGAGCGACCGCGCGGGCGATCATGAGTCTCTGCTTCTGACCGCCGGAGATGCCGCCCTGTCCTTCCGAAATAACCGTGTGCATTCCCATGGGCATATCCCGGATATCCTGTGCGATCCCGGCGATCTCGGCAGCCTCCCAGGCGTCGTCCAGGGTCAGCTGCGGTGCGGAGATCGTGATATTGGAGAAGATATCTCCCTGGAAAAGCTGTCCGTTCTGGGTCACGACACCCATTTTCTTTCTCAGAGAACGGGGATCGATCTTGTTCAGATCGCGGCCGTCATAGTAGATCGCGCCCTTCTCGGGCTTTTCAAATCCCAGAAGGAGACGGACAAGAGTGGATTTTCCGCATCCGGTCCTGCCGACAATAGCGATATAATCTCCCGCGTGGATCTTCAGGGAGAGGTCATCCAGGACCAGCGGACTGTTTTCCTCATAGCGGAAAGAGATATGGTTGAGCTCGATGTTTCCCCTGATGCTGGTAACAACTTCCTTTCCGGCAGTAATCTCCGGCTCTGTCTTCAGAATGGGTTCCGCCATTTCCAGGACAGGAGGAAGAGAAGCAATAGAGATAGCAATACCTGCCAGGGAACCGAAAGCACCCATGACACGGCCGTAAGCCGCATTGAAGCCGAAATATCCGGAAGGCCCCACACCGGACTTCACCGCCAGATAGTAGAGTATGATATTTCCGACAAGACCGATCGCTGTCATGATCACACTGTTGATTTTAAGAAACATGGGCGGATTGTATTCCAGTTCCATGTTCTCTGCAAACAGCTTTCCCCAGCGCGCAAAAGCCCTTTTTTCGGATCCGGACAGACGGATCTTGCGGATGCCGCTCACCAGGGCATAGCTCATGCCATACTCCTTCGATCCCAGTTTCATCTTCTGCCTGGAGATACTGATCTGCAGCAGGGATGTCAGTAGGCTGGCGAGCACAGTGACCAGAATGATCACAATAGAAGGTATGACAAGAAGCGGTGTGAATTTGAAAATCTGTGTGATGTACAAAAGCGAGAGCACGGAACTGAGCCCGGAAGAAAAAACATTGCTCAGCAGCATGCTGCACAGCGAACTGACTGCACTTGTGCGGCTGGACAGTTCGCCCGAGGAGAAACGTCTGAAAAAGTTCAAGGGCAGAGCCAGGACACGCATCATGACTGCTGCTTCCACCGCAAGCGATGTCTTGGAGGAGATCCTGTTCATCAAAAGCGAACGGACCACACTCAGCATCTGTGAGGCGAATGCTGCCGACAGAAGGAAAATCGCTGTGCCGACCAGCAATGACATGTTTTTGCTCTCCAGAACCGGCCCCGTGAGCATCTGATATACCTTCGGTTCAACCATTCCCACAAGCGTCATCGCCAGCGTTGCAAGAAAGATCAGTATATAGTCACTACTGGACAGGCAGTCCTTCATATACAGCAAAAGATCCGGGATCTTCAGGCTTTTCATGGGAAGGGGACGATAAAAACACATGGCATCTTTGGAAATAAGCTTCGCATTGAAGTGATTGATCCATGTCTTTTTTCCGGTCTCGGGATTACAGAAGTAGTATCCGCTGATCATGCCCGGAATGAGCGCGACCATAGTGCCCTTAACAGGAGGCTCCTGCTCCATTCCATCCGGCCCGTCCTCCCGGCCTGTGCCGTTTGGCTGTGCTTCCGGATCTGTTTGTCCGTCAGTCCCGGAACCATGCTCCGGATCACTGTTTTGATCCTCTCCAAGATAAAGACCCAGCATGGGGCCAAAGGCATCTTTGTACCATCCTTCTTCAAGCTCCACATCTCTGGTCATCAATCCCAGAGGGCGAAGAACATAATCCAGCTGTTCGTTGACGTCCCGGATCGTTTCCGGAACATCCACAGACTTATAGTGGTAGTATTTCAGCACATCATCCAGCGCTTCCTTTGCGACCATCTGGTTATCTGCCAGTCTGGATGCCGCACGTCTTCCCATAACGGCTCCTGCGATCTGCAGAAGGGAATCCTCCATAAGCTCCTGGTCGCTCTTCATGCGCTCTCTGATCTGTTCGTCAAACCATCCCATAATGTATCCTCTCGTGCATGGCGCAGATGCGGTCTTTTGTCAGCCTGTCTGCCATGACACAATACCGTATGCCCGCTGTAAATCGTCCCGGATCCTGCCGGTTCCAGGCAGTATGGACTATTGGACTATTCTATTCACTCGTCACCAGCTCAGTGTACGCTCCGCCTGCAGCATACAGTTCATCGTGTGTTCCCCGTTCTACGACCACGCCTTTTTCCAGCACAATAATCTCATCGCAGTCCCGGATCGTGGAGAGCCGGTGCGCGATGACAATACAGGTGATCCCGCGGTCGCAGATCGCTTTCACGACGTTATATTCCGTCTTTGCATCCAGTGCGCTCGTCGCCTCATCCAGTATGATGATGGAAGGATCCTGCGCAAGCACGCGGGCGATCTCCAGGCGCTGACGCTGGCCGCCGGAAAGGTCCTTGCCGTTCTCTGTCAGTTTTCCGTGATAGCCGCCGGGCCGCCGGAGGATATCATCGTGAATCTGGGCGTCTCTTGCCGCCAGGATCACTTCGAAATCAGCAATGCTTTCATCCCACATGCGGATATTCGCCGCAATGGTGTCCTCAAAAAGAATGATTTCCTGGTCCACGACTGCCACAGATCCGGTAAACACACTTCTGTTGATCTCGGAAATCGGTTTTCCGTCAAAAAGGATCTCCCCGCTCCAGGGCTTGTATAGTCCGGAGATCAGGTTGCTGAGAGTTGATTTTCCGCAGCCGCTGGGGCCGACGATCGCAACTCTGCTGCCGGGCTTCAGGCTCATGGAGAAATCTTTGATGACAGGCTCTCCCAGCCTCGAATAACCGAAAGTGACATTTTTTACTTCGACATTTCCGCTGAGTTTGGAATAATCCTCATTCTCAACGACCGATTCCTCTTTGAGGAAGGGATCATCCGGATATTGCATTACATCCTCTACACGCTCCATATCCGTGCGCATTTCCTGGATAGTCTGTCCTGCACCGATCAGGGTGGTCACAGGTCCCATGAAGGAACCCAGAAATCCCTGAAAGACCGTGATCATACCGATCGTGAAGTTTCCGTCCATTGCAAAACGGATGCCGGAAAAAAGGACGAAATAGTTGGCAAAGCTGCTGATCAGCGCCGGGATGATTCCCAGCGTAGAGTTCATGCGGGTAAACTTCACATCCTGCGTATTGACGGAAGCCTGGTAGCCGGACCATCTGCGGAAAAATCCGTTCTCCGCGCCGGAAGCCTTGATCGTCTCTGCCATACTGATACCCGTCAGAGTTGCCGACGCCAGTTTTCCTGCATCACGCACCTGCACGCGGGTCATATTGATACGCTTTGCAGTCATATAGCGGGCGACCAGTATGTTGACCAGCAGCGAGCTCAGACCGATCAGTGTCAAAAAGGGGCTGTAACGGAGCATCAGGACCAGATAGACCACTGCCATGACTGTATTGAGGGCAAGCGGCGCCACTGTATCCACAAGCGTGCCTGCAATAGATGCGTTGGTGTTTTTGCGCTGCAGAATATCGCCGGCCATACGCTGGGAGAAAAATTCCATGGGAAGCATCATGATCTTCCACATATAGGAAGTGCTTCCGATAACAGACATCTTGCCGTTGATCCTGAGGGAATAAATGACATGCATCCATTCCACCAAAAGCTGCAAAACGCACAGGACTGCCATGAGCAAAATAAAAGGATGGAGCCAGTCCGGGTTTCTCCCGGTGAGCAGCCGGTCCATGAAAATTCTGGACATAACGGGGTTGATGACCCCGTAAAGATTGGAAATGACGGATGTGAGGACGACAAAAGCAACAGCCGCACCCGCTCCCTTGAGCCGGCTGGCCGCAAACTTGTACATACTCTTTTTCTTTCCGGAAGGGACAAAATCCTCCCCGGGTGTGATCATCAGACAGATTCCTGTAAAGGCCCTGTCAAACTCCTCCATGGGTATTCGGACAAGACCCCTTGCGGGATCATTGATGACGGCATTATTGCCCTTAAAACCGTCCAACACCACAAAGTGATTAAAATTCCAGTGGATAATACAGGGGAATTTTGCGTTCTCTTTCAGAGCGCCGATCTCCATGCGGTATCCGGCGGCCTCAAAGCCGTAGCTGCGGGCAGCGATCAGTACATTTCTGGCATTGGAGCCGTCTCTCGAAACACCGCAGTCTTTGCGAACCTGCTCCAGGGGCACCCATTTCTCATAATAGGCCATGACCATGGCAAGGCAGGCAGCACCGCATTCCAGTGCCTCCATCTGCATGACCACCGGAACCTTTGCGACACCTCTGCTGACAGGTTCTCTGATCTTTCTTTGTTTTCTTTCCATGTCCATCAGTGAAGTCATTTCCTCCACGGGTACATTGACCCGTCAGAATACATCGTATACAGCAGGCGCGGATCAGTTCAGCAAAAAGCTAATCGGCGTAATGGATTCCGTCACGATCCTTGCGTCATAGGTACCGTCCGGCAGAGAAGCCGGTGCAGTCACAACCGTCGTCTGGTCTTCCATGCGCCTGACATGGTCAATGCTGTAATCATCCTCGGAGATCCGCAGTACCATGCCCTCTTCCACGGTATATTTTGTGCCGGGAGCCAGAGATACACTGGCTGTCCCTGACTCTACCTGTGCCTCCACCGGGTAGGAGGTCTCAACTTTCCCGACCGCGGAACATATGAGGAGTCCGGCCAGCAGGACAATGACAGCCGACAGGACCATCCAGACAGCGGGGCTTGTAACCCGCATATAGTCCTGCAGTCTTTCCGGCGAAGAAATCCGCTCTATGCTCTTTTTCCTAAACAGTTGATTATCCATCCTCTCCTCCATTGCATGATGTAAAAGTCAAAAGCTGGTAAAAGTGACCCCGTCGCATACCTCAACGTCATTGCATTGCCGCAGGCCGGCAGATCTGCAGTCCTGCCAAAACAGAACTTTCACTAAACCTGATTAGCCGGCCGACAGTCTGCACCCTCTCCGATCATTCGGTGAGACTGCAGACTGTCGGCCGGCATTTGTCAGTCAGATCAATATTCTGTTCAATTGGTCCTGCGTATCAATAGGCTTCACCATGCATTGTAAACCCTTTAATATATTTTGAGTTGACCCAGCCCTCGTCTCCGTTGAAATATGCGTAAACATAATCTCCGTCTTTTTTGTCAGGAAGGATCTGAAACGCGGTTCCGCTCACGAGCCTTGAAATCTCGTTTCTGCTGTCATACGCAGGCGCGGAGCGCAGTGCCAGATAATCCTTGTCGACATTGGCCGTCACCCATTTCCAGCTGGTATCTGACGCCGAATTGACTCCTCCCGAAACCTTGCCAAGGTCCAGATCGTCAAGTTTTTTCATCTCTGCCATCTATTTCTCCTTTAAACATGTGCCGGCATCTGTACAAATATAAACTATCAAACGCCCGGCTCACTTTCAATATCATACCATAAAATTATAGAAAGTGGAAAATACTTACAGACTGCACCGCTGCCGTGTGTTTTCCCGTTACTGATCTGGTCATACCGTGACCGGCAACGCGGCTTTTTCTTATAGTTTTAATCTTTACACTTTATCTTTGACGTTGCCGCAGACTGTGCATTTCCCTCTGCCGCCGTTAAAAACCACGTGCAGGGTCTGTGTTTCGCATTCAGGGCAGTAAGCCGTTGTTTTTCCAAGGCCGGAAGACTTCACGCTGTCTGCTGTAATATTTCCGATAAAATCAGATAATCCTGTGTTTACAGCCGATTCTGCTGCTCTCGTATCATCGTTTAAGACCGTCTGCTCAATCGGTCTGTGAGTGCCTGTATTCGGGCTCTGCCTGTGATAAGAAGATACACCGCCGGAGACAGGAAGCAGATCATCGTCTTCCATTCTCTGCAGGCCTTTCGTGATATCATCTGTCATAAGATATCCCTCCTCTCATGATCTTTTGTATCTATCTGTTCAATCGGTAAGGTCATTGCCGGATCCTGCAAAAGCCTCCCTGTCGAAATCAGATCATTGCCGTTATATCTATATACGCATCATCTCATTTTTTGCAATGCTCTTTTTCCGTTTTTTTCACAGCTATATACATGCTGTATAGAACCATATACAGATCGCTATATGCAGATCTTCCCCTGATGATCGAAAAACAGGCTTTACGTCCTTTGCTCAGAACATCCCTTTGCGGCGGATGATCACTTCCGCGAGGAGCTCTCCCAGTACATAGCATCCGGCGATTTCACCGATCGCGATGTAAAGAACCAGGAGCGGGATCGGTATATTGACACCGTACCCATAGTAGAGTACCAGCGGAACAATGACCGCATTGGAAACGACAGCAGGGATAGGGACCAGCCAGCGGTTTGAACGGAGCATTCTTCCCAGCACTGCTCCGATCAGGGTTGCAATACTTCCGAAAATAACATCCCAGATAATACCGCCGCCGAAGATATTTGCCAGAAGACAGCCTATAAAGAGGCCGGGTACTGCTGCAGGAGTAAACAGAGGCAGGATGGTAAGTGCCTCCGCGATCCTGACCTGAACTGCCCCGAAAGAAATCGGAGCGAAAACAAATGTAAGGATCACATACAGAACTGCGATAATACCTCCCTGCGCCATTTGCTTTGCTGCCGAAGGATTCTCAGCTGATTGGTCGAACATGTAAGTGCTCCCTCCTGTTCAGATCATTTGGGCTGATAGAAACCGATCTTCTTGTATACCTTGCGGAGTGTCTTGTTGGCGATATAGGATGCTTTCTGAGCGCCCTCCTTATAGACACTGTCCAGATATCCCTTGTCGGCGATCAGACGTTTTGCCTCCTCGCGGATGGGGTTGAGGCAGTCCACGACCGCTTCGCCGACGGCGGGTTTGAAGACGCCGTAGCCCTTTCCTTCAAACTCGTGCTCAATCTCTTCAAATGTCTTGCCTGTGATCGTGGCATAGATATTCATAAGGTTTGCGACGCCGGGCTTGTTTTCCTTGTCGTAGTGTACGCAGTTCTCCGTATCGGAATCGGTGACGGCACGCTTGAACTTCTTCATGATGACATTGGGCTCATCCATGAGGAAGACACAGCCCTGGGGATTGGACTTGGACATCTTGTCCCCGGGCGTCATCAGTCCATAGATCCTTGCGCCCATCTTGCTGATGTAGGGCTCCGGCACGCGGAAGACATCGCCGTAGATGTTGTTAAAACGGTTGGCGATATTTCTACAGAGTTCCACATGCTGCTTCTGGTCCTCTCCGACCGGCACATAATGGGGCTGGTACAGAAGGATATCTGCCGCCATCAGGGAAGGGTAGGTAAAGAGACCTGCATTGATATTGTCCTTGTGCTTCTCGGACTTGTCCTTGAACTGGGTCATACGTGTCAGTTCTCCGAACATGGTATAGCAGTCGAGCACCCAGCCCAGCTGCGCGTGTGCAGGAACCATGGACTGCAGAAAGAGGGTGTTTTTCTCCGGGTCGAGGCCGCACGCAATATAGAGGGCCAGCATCTCCAGAGAGCGGCGGCGCAGCTCTTTGGGATCCTGCCTGACTGTGATCGTGTGCATATCTGCCATAAAATAATAGCAGTCAAATTCGTTTACGCGGTCCGCCCAGTTCTTGATCGCACCAAGATAATTGCCCAGATGCAGATCTCCGCTCGGCTGGATTCCCGAGAGCATGATTTTCTTTTCCTCGCCCATGTCGTTGTTCCTCCTGATTTCTATCGTTTTTCCGTACTTAAACGGAACAATAATATAGCTGTTCAATACATGAAGTCATGGCTAAAAGGTGATGCAGCCGAGCCCGGTACATCACTTTGAACAAACGCCTCGGGCACGCTCTCGCTACGTTCGCACTGGCAGCGGTACTAAGGGCGCTAAAAACCTGCGCCCAAGTACCGGCCGCGCGATAGTACCCTTCGGCTGTTTGTTCAAAGTGACGAACCTCAACTGGAAAAAACTTTTGACCTCAACATCATACATTAAAGATCTGTGTTTTCTGCCCTGATGGCAAAAAACAACAGACTTTTTTTATCATACCATGAGGCCGGAAACGGCGCAAGCCGGGTTAAAGGGGATGGTTCTGAATCACTCATTACGCGCAATGAGAAATTCAGAACCATCCCCTCGACTCATTTCATATTCCGCCCAACCATGCTCGTCCTTACGCCCTTACGCTCCTAAATGAGGAAGCTGTCCCTGACCGCATTCCTGAGCTTCCACATGCGGTTGAAGGTGTCTCCCTGGATCTTGAAGAAATGCTCATCCGCATCCGGGAATATGCGGGAGGTAAATACCGCGTCTCCGTCGTTGACGAAAATCTCGATGGAGGAGCTGTCCACGAAGATACGGAAATGCTGCAGTCCGTTCTCCAGAGGCCTTGTCCGGCTCTCCCCCTCGGACTCATTGAAGCGGATATGCATGCCGCTCCGGTCGACGGTGATCTCTTTTTTCTCCTCGCTGTAGCAGATGGACAGACCGCCCTTTCCGTCCTTGTCCGTGAACATATCCAGGCGGACGTCCCCTTTGCGGCAGTCCAGTTCCACCTCGGCCGCAACGGGAAGGGGGAAGCACCCTGCCTCGTTGGGTGTCAGGACGATCTTTTCCTCGCGGAGCTTTTTAAGTTCGGGAAGGGGCTGCTGGATGAGACGCCTTCCGCGCACTGTGAGTTCTCTGGGAAGGGTCAGGCATCCGGCCCAATCCTCTTCATCCGTCGGGTAAGAGACATCCGGCACGCCCATCCAGGCGATCAGAATGGCCTTGTCGGCGTCCTGCAGGTTGTTGGCGCAGGCAGCCGCATAAGAATCAAAGCCGAAGTCCAGAACGTGGAACTGTCCGTCGGGCGTAAAGGTAAGGCTGTCCCAGTCCATCTGGCCCAGAATATAGCCGTTGTGGTTCCGGCTCCGGCCACGGCCGGGAAGAGTCAGGTGCTGGGGGCAGAGCAGAAGGACATCCGTACCGCCCAGGTGCTCGATGGAAGGGCACTCCCACATGTCGCCGAAATCCTCAAATCCGGGAACCTTGAGCTCGCCCTCGAACAGCCATCCGTGCTGCAGTTCTTCGGAAGAATAAACCAGGACACAGCCGCGCTTATCCAGGGTCTGGGCACCGATGATCATGTAATATTTGTCTTTTCCCGGCACCCGGATGATCTTGGGATCGCGCTGGTGCTCCGTGTAGGCCGGATTGGCGCCGAACAGGGGAAGGGGATATTTTTCCGGCCATCCGTCGTTGCCCAGGCGGGCCAGACAGGTGTAGGCGTGGCGGGTCCAGTCGGCATCCCTGTGGTTGCCGGTGTAGTAGAGATAGATCTTGTCCCCGATGGGCATGGCGGAACCGGAGTAGACTCCCTTGTTGTCGTAACCGTCCTCCTGGTCGGGCAGAAGGCAGACGCCCAGATTCTTCCAGGTCACAAGGTCTTTGGAAACAATATGATACCAGTGCTTGAGCCCGTGCACTGCCCCCCAGGGACACCACTGATAGAAAAGATGCCAGCGGTTGTCGTGCCAGACAAAGCCGTTGGGATCGTTCATCAGACCGGTCACCGCCTGATTGTGGAAGTGCTGGCGGTAGACGGAGGCGGAAATTTTCTCATACAGCTCGCTCAGTTCCTGCGGATCCTTCAGATAACGATACTTTTCCTCCCTGGTCCATTCTCTCATGATGAAGTCTCCTTTCCGCCCCGGCAGGGCCTGCATATCAGTGCACATTTTCCCGGTTTCGTTCCGTCCCTTTAAGCTGCCATATTTCAAGACTCGCTCGCGAGTCTTGCGCGCCGGATGCGGGTTGCCCCCGGGGCAACATCTTCCGCTCCGCATCCGTGCTGCATCCAACACACCTTCGGCGCATGGGAGCGTTTATAAAGATGGCCTGTCAGCCATTACAGCACATATCTCTCGATGATCTCTGCCACGCCGCCCTCATCGTTGGATGCCTTTGCGACATAGTCGCAGTCGTCGATCATCCCCTCAAAAACGTTGCTGACGCCGGCGCCGATTCCTGCTGCCCGGATCATGGACAGATCGTTGATATTGTCGCCGATGGCGATGGTGTCCTTCATATCCACGCCCAGAATCTGAGCCAGACGGCGAAGTCCGTTCCCTTTGCTGACGCCTTTTTTATTAAACTCCAGATAGCGGCCGCTGGAATAACTGACCTCACAGTCCCCGGTCAGATAAGCAACTTCTTTTTCAATAGGGTTGAGGAAATCATA
>Ga0256404_1007931_pt1 | contig 16362 bp, 14 predicted proteins | sample RumenRJG_01DNA_FD_185990 | JGI IMG/M metagenome (GOLD analysis project Ga0256404, IMG submission 185990) | Bovine rumen microbial communities from Lethbridge, Alberta, Canada - RJG_01 | ecosystem: Host-associated > Mammals > Digestive system > Stomach > Rumen | place: Canada: Alberta | collected...
ATCTGCTGCTCGCAGCCTGTCATGATAAGCATACTTGCCGTCAGAAGCAGTGAAGTTCCTCGCAACAATTTACGATTGAACATACTTAACTCTCCATTCCTCCGCTATTCCTGCAGAGCACATCTTTATACAGTTTATAATCATCTGCATCCACGATAGATTATTTTAATACATTAGTCATAACATTATATCATCGTGTTTGTAAATTCATGTTACTTTATTCTTACAATAAAGAAAACCTTGATTCTCAACAGAACCAAGGCTTCATCGTAGTATTCCTAAATCAGGGCAATAAAAAATGCACCTTCAGGGACTTGAACCCTGGACAAACGGATTAAGAGTCCGCTGCTCTACCAACTGAGCTAAAGGTGCATATCTTTGCGCTGTTCCTCACAGCGCTCGTTTATATTACAAGAATTGCCTTAACTTGTCAATCGTTTTTTTGAAATTTTTTTCAGTCCTGTCACTGAACAGCAATAAGCTTGTATATGGGATTTCCCTTTGCGGAAAACTTCTCCTCATACTCCGTCATGATATTGCCCTCATTCATGGATGCATCATGATGAAGATCCCTCGTAACCAGAGTGAGCCTCCAGCCCGAAGCAGGCACAGACTCCAGTGAATAGTCAAACAGGCCCATGTTATCGGTCTTAAATTCCAGCTGTCCGTCAGGCTTAAGGAATTCCCTGTATATTTTCATGAAGACAGGGCTTGTAAGACGGCGGTTTGCCTGTCTGTCCTTTGGCCATGGATCTGAAAAATTAAGATATATCCTGTCGACCTCTCCCGGTGCAAAAACATCTGCAAGCAGTCTTGCATCTATGGATATGAAAGTAAGGTTCGATAAATCAGCCCCCTCCTTTTCAAATGCCTCTCTCTTCTTTATAGCCTTGAGGATCACAGTATCATAACGCTCTATTCCGATGTAGTTGATATCAGGATTTTTTGCTGCAAGAGACTCTATGAACTGTCCCTTACCCATTCCTATCTCAATCCGTATAGGATTATCATTACCGAAAAACTCCTTCCATCTGCCCTTATTATTCTCAGGATTGTGGGTAACATACTCTGAATTTGCCACAAAATCCTCTGATCCTGTTATATGTCTTAATCTCATGCTATACCTTTCTGTTTAAAACCTTTTAAGCTATTCAGAGAAATACCCGGTGATTCCGAATCTCTTGTACTGAAACATCTCCCTGAATTTTCGGAAATGGTAACTAATTTGAAAATATCTCTTCATACAGCGTTCACATCTCCGTAATATTTTATTTCTACTATGTTTAACATACAAACCCTGATTCAGCAAGTACATAGCTGCATGCTGCCACGCTAAAAATAGCAGTAAATCCCCTGCTGTTCCCTTGAAGCACTTTTCTAAATCGGGTATAATAAATGTAAATTATCCGGAAATATTTTATTAAAAGATAAGTTTTCCGATTCGCAGAAGGTTTCTTTTTTCTGCCTCGATTCTCTTTTATCTGATTCATTATTTCCGTTAAGGAGGTTTTTTCATGCCAACACCAAGAGAAGCTAACATCTGGGGCAAGATACGTACCGATTTAAGTCAGGCACAACAAAGTATCTTAAACGGACAGTACCGTGAGGCGATGATTCTCGACAAACGTATCCTCTCCACACTTGTCCGCATGCAGATAGACAGAGCTGTCCTTGTTTCCAATAATCTTGAAAATGATATAGATCAGCTTTTACAAAATCAGCTTATTTCAGATTCCACCAGAGATAATTACCATACTATCCGTCTTTTAGGTGAGCAGGCAGAAGCAGGTGAGGACGCAACATCCCAGTCCGCAAACGAATCCTTTTCACTGATTCGTGACGAGCTGAATAACTATGTTGACTCTTTTCAGTCAAGACCCATCTCAGCCTCATACGATTCCGGACAGAGCGGATACACCGAGGAAGATAATTATTCAGACTATTCGGAACCCGAGGTATCCGGGGAGACAGCACAGGGAGCAGGAGCTTCCTATTCAGCCCCTTCTGACTTAAGCTCTGTAAATGTTCCACTGACCAGATCTTCAGGAGGCACAAGAAACGGACGTCCCACAAGACCTCTTCGTGACAATGAGCGTGTTTCAAGAACATCCGGAAGGCGTTCTTCAGCACAGAGAAACGGCCGTCCTGGATATAATCAGAACCGGAGGCCAAAGCGCAAAAAGGGATTCGAGTGGGATCTTTACAATATCATGAAATTCCTTATCCCTATTTCATGTGCCATACTCCTTATCATTCTTATCAAGATCATCAACGGAGGTTCATCAAAGCCTTCTATAGCGACTACTGCGGCTGCTACAGAAGCAGCTGTTGAGACTACAGAGATTCCTGCTGAAAGCTCGGTTGAAACAGCCGCTCCTCAGGAAACTCAGGCTGTATCTTCAGTATGGGTTACCACAACCGGTGTCAAGGTTCGTACCGAGCCCAATACAAATTGTGAAGTTCTCGAAGTACTTGATGCAGGGGTGCAGGTATCATACAAGGGATCACCTGATGATGAATGGATCATGATCGACTATAACGGTCGCGATGCCTATGTTAGCAAACAGTATGTTCAGGAAGTTGCACAAGAGGCTCCCGCAGCATAAATCTATTGTTTATCAAGCTTCCGGTTCTTTCCCGGAAGCTTTTCTTTTTTGGCCGGGCAGAGGTATTAAATCCGGCTTATGATTCCGCATTTCCCGCTCTTTGCATTGAACAGAGCAATAATGTATAATAATGTAGTTTATTAGTATCTTAAGATACTATATACCTGCCAACAGGAGGTTTTTATGCAGACTATACTCGTATGTGACGACGATAAGCAGATTGTCGAGGCCATATCAATTTATCTTACAGGTGAAGGATTCAATGTCCTTAAAGCCTATGACGGCTATGATGTCATTGATATCATGGAGCAGCATAAGGTGGATCTTCTTATCATTGATGTCATGATGCCCGGACTTGACGGCGTGCACACTGTACTTAAGATTAGAGAATCAAGCTCGATTCCTATCATTATGTTATCAGCCAAGGGTGAGGATAATGACAAGATCCTTGGTCTCAATGTAGGTGCCGATGACTATCTCACCAAGCCTTACAATCCACTGGAGCTGATTGCAAGAGTCAAATCACAGCTTCGTAGATATACCCAGCTTGGCAATATAGGTGAGGCAGCTGACAATGACAATGTCTATGCCTGCGGCGGTCTCGTTATGAACGACGATACCAAAGAGGTGACAGTTGACGGAAACCCTGTTAAGCTTACACCTATTGAGTACAATATCCTTCTTCTTCTGGTTAAGAATGCCGGAAAAGTTTTTTCCATCGATGACATTTACACTTCGATCTGGAATGAAGAAGCCATCGGTGCCGATAACACCGTAGCTGTTCATATTCGACATATTCGCGAAAAGATTGAGATCAATCCCCGCGAACCAAGATATCTTAAGGTCGTATGGGGCGTTGGATATAAAATCGAAAAACAGGATGCAGCTAAATAACATTTCCAATTTTTTCTGAACATATTACACAACATTTCGCCGGGTTGGAGATAGTTCTCTTGCCCGGCGTTAACATTATTATTTAAACTATGAAAAAGACGTTCACAACTCTCATTAATATTATATCTTTCCTTATGGTAATCTGCAGTGTCGGGGTTCTCACCTTAGGAGCTGCAGACAGATCCGCTCTTGAATATATCCGACAGCCAAATTACGTAAAAAGCTCAGCTTTCGAAGACCAGGCCAATCATATGATGACGGATATATTTGATTATGTACAGCTCACGGATATATTTGAAGAAAATGGTAATCTTAATCTGGGGCTCATCATAGCTCAGGCTGACGTTCAGGGGCAGAATGTTTCCTATTCCCTGGATTATCTGATTCAATACGCCAGATCCATGGGATACTACTTTGATGCCTGGAATCAGCTTCAGAACGATGGTTCAAGAACCATTTCGAAGGCAGAGGATGAGTTAAATCACCAGATCATCGTCCAGTACAGGGCATATCTTCCCGATTATAAACAGACCAGCCCCACTGATGGTCAGATGTCTTTAGGTGCTCTTGCAGAGGAAGCTCTCACATATCTTGCGAGATATTATGCAGTAAAGAGTGAGTTCAACAGTAAGAATACCAATTTCTATTTCAACATCACCTATACATCCAAAAATTCCTCTGTCACCTTCACCAATGACCCTTCCCGCTCTGAAGAAGACATCCGTAATCTTCCAAGCTTCGCTTACGCTGATTCCAATTCTCTTGAGGTTTCTACCAACTTCAGAAATCTTCCGCAGAATCTGATCCCGCTTTTACAGGCACGTAACCCATTCAGAAGCAGCACTTCTCAGTATCATTTCTCTGTAGGAATAGACACCTCCTTCCCATTCGAGGATAGTTTCCAGAAACAGGATAAGGAATATACAGATCATCATGTTACAAGCGTTGTGGGTCTTACGATGCTGATGCTCTCAAGTCTGACTGCAGTTATTTCACTGATTCTCTTGATACTCTGGAGCGGACGGAGCAGCGACAGGAACGATTCAAAGATTCACCTTTATAAAATCGACAACTGCCCTATCGAGATCATCATTGGCTCCTTTATACTCTGGGGATTTATCGCAGATATTCTGGCGCCTGAAATTCTTGCCTCTGTGGAAAGAATCATAGGAACTATAGATAATTGGGATTATTGGACTTCAAGTCTCAGTATCATAATGAAATATATAGTATTCTTCCCTATGACTTTTTCACTGGTAAGAAATTTCAAGGCAGATCGTTTATGGAGCTCATCTCTGTTCAAGAAGATATGCGACCTCTTCGGACATTATATTCACAGTGCCGAAAGAACAAGCTCCAAGCTTTTCAGCTATGTTCTTTTCGTTTTGCCGAATACATTTGCATTTGCGCTTATAGTACTGCTTTTCGTCCACTTCTTTAATAATGAGAGTCTGAAAGCTTTCTTGTGTGCCATTGCAATCCTTATAATTATACTAGCCATAGACTTTTATACATGGCGTATTGCCACCGGATTAAGCGAGGCTGTGGATGAGCAGGTCAAATCAGAACGTCTGAAAGCGGATCTTATAACCAATGTATCCCATGACCTGAAGACTCCTTTAACATCCATCATAAGCTATGTGGATCTTCTCAAACGTGAAGAGATTGACAACCAAAGGGTTCAGGAATATATAAAGGTTCTTGACCAGAAATCCACCAGACTGAAAACTCTCACGGAAGATCTTGTGGAAGCAAGTAAAGCCAGTTCCGGAAATGTCAAGATCGACTTCGCGGACATCAACTATAATGAGATAGTTGAGCAGGCATTGGGAGAATTTGAAGATAAGACCAATTCAGCAAAGCTTGATGTTATACTTAACTATCCGGATCATCCTGTTATGATATGTGCAGACGGCAGACATCTGTGGAGAGTTATAGAAAATCTCCTGAACAACTGCTGCAAGTACGCTTTACGCGATTCCAGGGTATATGTTGATATCACCGAGGATGCAGATTCTGACACCGCTTCCTGCACAATTAAGAACATCTCCTCAAGTCCACTAAATATTTCTCCGGAGGAGCTTACGGAAAGATTTGTAAGAGGTGACGTAAGCCGTACCACAGAAGGCTCCGGCCTCGGTCTTTCCATCGCAAAGAGTCTGACCAAACTCATGAAAGGAGAGCTTGTGATAACTATAGACGGAGACCTTTACAAGGTAAGCGTTATTTTAAAAAAGGCTGTAAAAGAAGCAAATGATACAAAAAACTAATTCACTTAAGGCAATAAAAAAATTCGGCAGACGAGTGGTCATTACCCTCTCTGCCACCTTCCTTTTATCAAATTCCATACAAACATATAACATCCCGGGTACCCCTTCTTACGGGGGCTCGGACTGTTATCCACATTCCGGGGGAGTTTTCAACACAATTCTGAACACTCTGAACCTGCTGCCCATTACCGCATATGCGGCGGTTCAATGGCCTCAGGTCCCTTTTTCCCTGAATTCAGAAGGTGCAATACTTATTGATGCGGACTCAAATGCCATTCTTTATGAGAAGAATTCCACAACGGCATATTTCCCCGCATCCATCACCAAGGTCCTTACTGCCATACTCGTGCTGGAAAACTGTACTAACCTTGAGGATAAGGTGACATTTTCATACGCCGCCGTAAACGGCAATCTGGAGCCTAATTCCACCATCATAGGTGCTGTTCCCGGGGACAAGCTTTCCGTAAGGGACTGCCTGTACTGCCTGCTTTTACATTCAGCAAATGACTGTGCCAACGCCCTTGCGGAATACATCGCCGGTTCCAACGAAAAATTTGCGGAGATGATGAATGCCAAAGCCGCTGAGATAGGCTGTGTCAATTCGCATTTCGTAAACCCTTCTGGTCTTAATGACCCCGAGCACTATACCTGTGCCTACGACTTTGCAAAGATAATGCAGTATGCCATAAAGAACGAAACCTTCCGGGCCATCGATGCCTCTCAGGTATACACCCATGCACCTATTTCAAAGTATCCCAATGACACAGACAGCGAAAATACCGTATATGCACATCATCACATGATGAGGAAAAGTTATTCGGATTACTACCCCGGAGTTTTTGCAGGAAAGACCGGATACACAACATTGGCCGGAAACACCCTTGTCACAGCCTGTGAGAAGAACGGAATGACTCTTATCTGTGTCATACTTAACGGCCATAATTCCCAGTATACCGACACCAGGAACCTTTTTGATTTCGGCTATGCCAATTTCAAGTCTCTTGAAGCTGCTTCTTACGACAGGAATATAAGCTCTTTATCCAGCAACTTTCAAGTCAACGGAATACAGCTTGTCGATTCCCTCAGCTTCGACATACCTGCTTCATATCACATCACCATTCCTTCAGAAGCAGTATTTGAAGATGTATCCGGCACCATAAGCTACGATCTGAATGATACCGAAAAAAACGGAGGTGCCTTCGCACGTATTGACTATACCTACGGTGATAAGTCCGTTGGCAATGCTTACATCAGTCTTTCGGATCACTCTGAGGAGACAGCTGATTTTAAAAGCACTTCGGAGGAGGATGTAAATATAGATGAAACAGTCCCGGAAAGTATCAGTGTGAACTACACAGAAGATACCCATCCCACTGTTTCAGGACAGCTTCCTTCTGAAAGTACGGAGAACCACGCCCCTATAGTATTAAACCAGGAGGAAGGCCGTATAGAGATTCCAAAGCCCATCAGGACCCTGCTTACCATTCTCGCAATTATAGGGCTTGTTTCCCTGCTTATTTTCGGAATTTACTATCTTTTGGAGAAGCATGAAGAGTTCCTGCGCAAAAGACGACGTTCCCGTATGCTCAAGCACACTAATGACCTTACACCTGAACAGAAAGCCCGTCGTGATATGATGCTGAGCAGCCGTTCCAGAAAACGCAGCCGCAAAAAATGATAAAAGACCCTTTTGTACATTTCAGTTTGTACAAAAGGGTCTTTTCTTACTCCATGCGTCCTATGATAACACCGCCATTGTCATTGAGCCATTTCCGCCTTTTTTTATAATCGGGAAGCACCTTTGCGACTTCTGACCAGAACCTTACGGAATGATTCATCTCTTTTCTGTGACAAAGCTCGTGAACTATAACATAATCTATGATTTCCGGCGGAGTAAGCATCAAAAGACAGTTAAAATTAAGGTTTCCCTTTGAACTGCAGCTTCCCCATCTGGTCTTCTGATTTCTTATGGTTATCCTGCCGTAACTGACACCTACTTTTTCCGCAAAATATTCTACACGCTTTGGAATAAATTCCACAGCCTTGTCTCCCAGTTCCCGGAGGTCTTCATTTGTAATGGGTTCAAGAGAATCCGCACGTTCTCTTTCTCTAAGTACCTTATCCACATGTTCCTTGATCCACCCAGCCCTTTTTTTCAAAAGCTCCTGTATTTCGGCTTCTGTGGTTCTGTAGGGAGCCTTTATGATTACCTCCGCTTTACTGTTTACGGTTATCACAATGGATTTTCTGTTATATCTTTGTATTTCTATCTGCATATACACCTCATCCTCAATTTTAATCTTACCATAACAGTACAGATAAAGGGAGTAGTGGTTAGTTTACACAATCAATAACGGGAATAAAAAAACACCCGGATCGGGAATTCACCCAACCCAAGTGCTTCTATCAGGTTAACAAGATCACTCTACGATAAAATCCTTAAGTGATGTCTTAACGTCTGCAAGATTCTCTGTTCTGAACTTAAGACTGAGAACCTTTCCAAGACCCATATAAATTACGCCAAGTATTGACTTGGCATCAACTATCTTTGAACCCTGAACAATATCCATATCAAATGGAAGCTTTGATGTTACTGCAATGAAATCACTTACGGCTTCACGATCCGGAATCATAATGCTTAATTCACTCATCGTATCATTCCTCCTGAAAATTATAATAAACGGGATGAACTACTTATATCCTCTACACTTAAACTCATTTAATGCTTTGCACTATATCACCATGGTTTAAATAATTCCACAGTTATCCAAATATTTTTCAGTTTTTTAATATTTACCGGGTATTAAGAATCTTTTGATCAAGGATCCGGTTCTTAAAACCACCAAATAACCGCAGTATTTTACAACCGCAAGGATACTACCACCATAAGAATTAAATATCAATGGCATTATGCAAACATTAATATTTTTTGTGATATTTATACAGTAATGTTTCTATAACGGGCAAAAAGATTATAATTTTTAAATAATAGACATTTTGACTGATTTTGTTGATTATTCAATTTCTTATCTTATCGGCTACACGTCTCCGGTTTTCCGATAAAGTGTTCTTATGATATTCATTGATTTTCTTTATGTTCAAACTTTCCTCTTACCTGATTTTATGTCCAAAATGACAATTTTATATTATTCTTTTCACATGCAGATTCTGTCCTGATCTTCTGACCGTCTCAGCAAGCTCAAGATCCGCACCCTCAAGCTTTTCATATTTAGAGACTGCTGCCTCTATCTGGAACTTAAGCTGCTTGCGCACGCCAGTCATACCGCAACGTGAGATAGCCTTTTCAAGATCCCTCATTGCAGCAGTTGTGGGCTGCATCGAAGCTATCTGAGTAAAGGTCCTGAGCATTCCCTCAGCTCTTAATGAAGAAATACCTGTTACCGCGATCAAGGCACCTCCGAACATGACTATGGCTGCTATCACCATAAAGGGGTTGTTCTGCTCCCTTATAGCCAGAATACATAATATCCCCACCATAACTCCGGCTGCACCAATCATCGTAATTTTTCTCGCATTTTTGATGTAGTTCTCCATTAAAGATTCACCATCATCGATACCGGTCTTTTCTGCCTTCACGGTCATTTCATTATATTCTTTTATTTTCTTTTCATTCAGCATTATTTCCTATGTCTCCTTCTCACGTTATTGCTGTGCAGTTCTTAAAAAATATAGCAAATTATCAGGACATATGCATGTATTATATATGTGTTTTTCCGAATTCCCCAAAATTATATTTCGTATTATTTGTGCATAGTGTATTATTATTTTGATTTTCATGTGACTTCTTAATTAAAATGTGCTATAATCATTTCTTGTTTATAGAGTATTTTGATTTTGCCGGTTGATTATGTATCTGATCGATCATCAACTTGTTTTTGGCATTTATTCTGCTCTTTGATCACATTATAAGGAGGGAATAGCGATGGATAGAATTCGTAAGGTTCTGTCACAGCTTAGCGGAGATCACCAGATCAGTGTTTACCGTTTTAATTCACATTATGACATCGAAATGACAAATACATCTGTCAATTCATTTCTTGGTATGATTACAAACGGTTCCATGGATCCGAATCAGGTGGTTGAAATTAAGTGTGATAAGACAATCATTTTTTCAATTTAACTATCATTTTAATTCTCATTTTTAAGTTATGCATTTTGTCATGACTTGATTTTTCTTCTATAACCGCCTCCCGATTTATTCCGGGAGGCAGCCTTTTTCTCTAAACCAAAAAGACCTGAACCGTTTTATACGATTCAGGTCTCTACTTTATTTAAGACTACATCATATTTATATCTTTATGCCATAGCGCTTCCTAGCCCTGAGATCAGTCTTCTTTTATAAAACTACGCCATCCTTAAATATGGAGATTTCCCTGAAGCCGTGTTTTTCAGCCTGAGTCTGTTTTCCAGATGCAATTTCCTTTACAAAATCGAAAAGACGTCTTCCGGCATCATCTATAGATTCACCACAGGATGCTACAGGTCCGGCATTAAAATCGATCCAGTTCTTTTTCTTATCGGCCAATTTATCATTGGTAGCAATCTTTGCAACAGGAGCAGGAGATCCAAAAGGTGTACCTCTACCTGTTGTAAAAAGAATCACAGTACATCCCGCAGCAGTAAGATTCGTACTTGATACAAGGTCATTTCCTGGTCCGTATAAAAGGTTAAGTCCCTTTGTATGAACTTCTTCGCCATAGGCAAGTACATCTGAAATTGCAGCCTTTCCGCCCTTCTGTACACATCCGCAGGATTTATCCTCCAGAGTTGTTATGCCCCCCTGCTTATTTCCGGGAGAAGGATTATCGTAAACCACCTCATTGTGACTGATGAAATAGTCCTTGAAACCGTTCAGCATATTTGAAGCCTTGTTAAATATCTCTTCATTAATGCATCTGTCCATAAGCATGCTTTCAGCGCCGAACATCTCTGGAACCTCGGTAAGTATGGTTGTTCCTCCCTGAGCAACTACCATATCAGAAACCCTGCCCACCGTCGGATTGGCTGTTATTCCTGAAAGTCCGTCTGAACCGCCGCACTTCATTCCAAGCACAAGCTTGTCAATTCCGACTGTTTCTCTCTTAAACTTTGATGCATAACCGGCAAGCTGGTGTAAGAGCTCAGAACCAGCTTCAAATTCATCCTCCACATCCTGACATGTAAGGAATTTCACTCTGTCCGGATCATACTCACCAAGCTCCTGAACAAACTGCTCATGAGTAAGGTTCTCACAGCCCAAAGACAGAACCAGTACGGCACCTGCATTTGGATGACGTACCAGATCAGCCAGTATCTTACGGGTCTGAGCATGATCTCCGCCGGTCTGTGAGCAGCCGAATGGATGAGTGTATGTGTATAGTCCTTCTATGGAACCCTTCACAATATCCTGATTCATTTCCACCAGATGCTTCGCTACATCATTGACGCAGCCCACTGTGGGAATTATCCAGATTTCATTACGTGTGCCGACTTTTCCATCAGGTCTTACGTATCCTTCAAATGTCTCCACCGGCATTTCTGCCTTTTCAGGAACGGCAGGATTGTAGGTATATACTACTTCACCGCTTAAATTTGTCTTCATGTCATGTGTATGTACCCACTGTCCTGTTTTTACATCCTCGGTGGTGTGTCCTATGGACACACCGTATTTTATGACCTGCTCCCCTTTGGATATAGGCTTTACCGCTATCTTATGTCCCTGGGGAATATCTTCAATTGCTGTGATATCAATATCGTCGACCTTTATATCGTCTCCCTTCGCAATAGGTGCGATGGCAACGACTACATTGTCCTCCGGATTGATATGTACTACCTGTGCTCTGGCCATATTTCTTTTCCCTAAGAAGGTTTCCTTTCATTAAAGTACTGATGCGTATGCAGCCTTGGCTCCCTGCTCTCTGATAAGAGTAAGGTTCTTTACTGTTACTTCTTCAAAATCAAGAATCTTTGTAAGATCCTGTCCCCAGAATTCTTCATTTGTCATTACAGCATGAACAAGAGTCTTCACATCGTCATCCTTATGAGCCTCATAGAAGTCCAGAACTTCCTTATCATCCTGAATCTTATATTCATTGCCTGCTACACGTCTGCAGATAAGTCCGTCCTCTTCACGGCGCTGTACATCATTGCTATAGAATGCGATATATGCAGCAAAGCTCATGGAAAGAACCTGTGGAAGCTTTCCGAACTTCTCAGCATACTCAAGAAGTGAAGGCATATTTCTTGCCTTCCACTTTGAAGTGGAGTTAAGAGAAATGCTCATAAGCTGGTGATCAACAAATGGATTGTTGAAACGATCCTCAACGGCTGATGCAAACTTCTCACAATCCTCCTTATCCAGTGGAAGAATAGGAATGATCTCATCATTAAGCATCTTGTTCATATAATTCTTAACCACATCATCATGCATGCAGTCACGAACGATGTCAAAGCCTGCAAGATAAGCGCCGAGAACAAAACCTGTGTGTGCACCGTTAAGGATACGTACCTTTCTCTTCTTATAAGGAGCAACCTCAGGAACAACATGAACATTTACCCCTGCCTTTTTGAAAGGAAGCTTGTCCTCAAGCTCCTTAGGTCCCTCGATATACCATACACCAAATACCTCACCTACATCTGTAAGAGGATCTGTGTATCCATTCTCCTTATCCAGCTCCTCTACTTCCTTCGGATCACGGATACGGCCGGGAACGATTCTATCAACAAGTGTAGAACAGAAAAGTACCTCATCGTTTACCCACTTCTTAAAGTCCTCCCCAAGATTCCACTCATCGATATGACGGTTAACGATCTTCTTGAGCTCCAGTCCGTTATTGTCTATAAGCTCGCAGGAAAGAACTACAACGCCGGCTTTTCCTGCCTTAAATCTCTCATAAAGTACCTTAGTCATCTTTCCCGGGAAAGAAACAGGTGGCTCCTGATCGAACTTTGTCTCAGGATCATAAACGATGCCTGCCTCGGTTGTATTTGACACGATATATTCAAGATCGTCTGACTTTGCGAGCTCGATCATAGCTGCAAAACCTTCCTTTGTATAAGGATTTATAGCATTCTTAACCGAAGAGATAACTCGCTTATTATTTACCTTCTGACCATTCTCGGAGCCACGAAGGTAAAGTGTATAAAGACCCTCCTGCTCGTTGATAAGCTCAGTAAGTCCCGAAGCAATTGGCTGTACCAGAGTAGCCTTTCCGTTCCATCCTGCCTTCTCATTTGACATATCGAACCAGTAATCAACAAATGCTCTGAGGAAATTTCCCTCACCGAACTGCATTACCTTTACAGGAGCATCTTTAAGGATATACCCCTTATAACCAGACTTCTCAAGTACCTGATAGTTTAACTTTTCCATTGAATTATCCCCTTTCAAGCGAATAAACTTCATTTTCATTTAATGCTCACATCATCGCACGCTCACTGTGTACTCTTGTAAGCGCTTACATTTAATATATTCTGTTTAGTTGCAGATGTCAATTAGTAAAATAAATACTAAATTAGATTTCATTTTTGTCACTATTTCACTAAACAAAAAAACGTCCGGATAGGTTGATCTCAAAAATCAGGCTTAGCTGATTTCCGGATACAACATATCCAAACGTTAATTCCATAATGATATTTAAGCCCTTCCGATACGTATTGACACTACCTTCTGTCACTCTTTTTAAAATGCTTAGGGTCAAGTTCAGGTATCATTTCATCCGTAATTGTGGCTATCATATAATCGAGTCTCTCGATATCTTCCTTTGAGAAACGCTCCTCACATCTCTCAACTATCTTCTGCAGGAACTCATAGCTGTTTTTATAATAATCCTTCAGCTTATCCGTAGCCCGCAAAAAATACTCTCTATGGTCTGTCTCCGACTGAACCTTTTCTATATATCCCTTCTGAATGAGAGCATTGACCTTATAGGCAGCATTGGGAGCAGAAATCCCCATCATCTTTGCGAACTCGGCTACTGTAGGCTCACCCAGGGACTTTATACACTCAAGACTGAAAGCCTCTACAGATGTCAATGTATCATCACCGGAGTTTTCCTTTGAAAAGACCTGCATATAAAAATGAACTCTGAATCTATTGTATAATTCCTCAAAAGTATTACTTAACATAACTGATTTTCCTTAATTCAAAAAACTTACTCTGTATCCGTCAGAATAACAAATTACCGACAATATCTACTATACCTTTTAAGAATAGTATAAACAAGCGTAAATAGATTATAGCAAAAAGGGCTATCGATTATTAATATAATCGGTAGCCATAATATATCATTCTATACTCTGATGATCTTCTGATCCTGTTAAAACACGCTGCCACAGTCTGTTTGAAACCCCTACAGCCGTGACGATACTATCTTGTCACTGGACCGCAAATGTCAGCTCAGCCACAACAGCTGTCTTCCCGTTTACTGTTGCTGTAGCCGTACCTATTCCAACAGGACCGTGCATTTTTGTAAGCTCACAGTGGAATTCAAGCACATCTCCCGGTCTTACCTGACGCTTGAAACGTGCATTCCTGATACCTCCGAACAGAGCGATCTTTCCCCTGTTTTCAGGCATACTGAGAAGGGCAACCGCACCTGTCTGGGCCAATGCTTCTATGATGAGCACTCCCGGCATTACAGGATACTCCGGGAAATGTCCCTGAAAAAAGGGCTCATTGACAGTGACACACTTTAACGCATCCGCAAATTTCCCCGGTTCATAATCCTTCACCTGATCTATAAGCAGGAAGGGGTACCTGTGAGGAATGATTTTTTTAATTTCTTCTATATTTAATGCCTTCGGTGTTCTCACATCAGAAGCATTATCCAGCTCTTTTATTTCTTCTGCCATTTTAAACCTCCATGAGTCGGGCACGGGGCAGCTAAACCCGGTCCAGTATCTGCTCCTTCAGCCAAGTTCGATGTTCAGCTTTCAAACTTTCCTGTTAATGTCACCCTTATGCTTTTGCGAAAATAAGGCAAGCGTTGTGTCCGCCGAATCCGAGAGAATTGCTGAGTGCATACTTAAGATCAGCATTTCTTCCCTCGTTCGGTACTATATCAAGATCGCACTCCGGATCGGGACTTCTGTAGTTGATGGTGGCAGGAATAAAGCCTTCCTCTATCGCTTTTACGCAGAATACTGCTTCAACTCCTCCGGCTGCACCAAGAAGATGTCCTGTCATGGACTTTGTTGAGGATACTGGAATATTGTAAGCATTTTCCCCGAAAACAGCCTTTATGGCCTTTGTTTCGCAGGAATCATTAAGATGTGTTGAAGTACCATGGGCATTGATATATGAAATATTCTCAGGATCGATACCTGCGTCCTTTATGGCAAGACGCATACAGTCAGCACCACCTTCTCCCTCCGGATTAGGGCTTGTGATATGGAATGCATCACAGTTCGCACCATAGCCTACGATTTCAGCTATGATCTTTGCTCCACGTCGCACCGCATGCTCATACTCCTCCATTACGAGGATACCGGCGCCTTCGCCCATTACAAAACCGCTTCTCTCACTGTCAAAGGGTATACTTGCGCGACTAGGATCCTCTGAATGATTAAGTGCACGCATGCTGCTGAATCCTCCGATTCCAAGAGGTGATATGCAGGCCTCTGTTCCGCCTGCTACCATTACATCTTCATATCCGTCTCTGACCCTGTGGAATGCATCACCGATGGCATTTGATCCTCCGGCACATGCTGTGACCGGGCAGGTGCACATTCCCTTGAATCCGTTACGTATAGCAACATTGGCTGCTGCCATATTTGAAATGGTCATAGGTATAAAAAACGGAGAGACTCTCTCAAATCCATGCTTCTCTGCCTTTGTATGCTCTGATTCAATGGTATCCAGCGCACCGATTCCGGAAGATATTATGACGCCGATTCTTGACGGGTCATATTCCTTGGATTCTTTGATTCCGCTCTGTGTGATGGCTTCCTCTGCTGCCACAATGGCAAACTGTGTGAATCTGGAAAGGTGCTTCTGTTCGCGGCGGTCTATAAGAGCTGAGGGATCAAAATTCTTTACCTCGCCGGCAAGTTTTACTGTAAAATTCTCCGTGTCAAAATGTGTTATGGCTCCGATCCCGCATTTTCCGCTTTTTATACTGTCCCATGATTCAGCCACAGTGTTTCCTGTGGGGTTCACAGTACCAAGACCTGTTATCACTACTCTTCGCTTATTCTCCATTTTTGCTCCAATCTGTCATAATTAATTCAAACGCCTAGACCACCGTCGATGCCGAGGACCTGTCCTGTGATGTAGCGGGCATCATCTGATGCAAGGAAGGCTACAGCCTTAGCGATATCCTCTGCCTGACCGAATTTACCTGCGGGAATACGTGAAAGCATTGATTCCTTGACCTTGTCAGGAAGTGAACTTGTCATATCAGTATCGATAAATCCCGGAGCGATGACATTGGCAGTTATTCCACGGCTTGCGTATTCCAGGGCGGTTGTCTTTGTGAGTCCGATTATTCCTGCCTTTGATGCTGCATAATTGGCCTGACCCGCGTTTCCGTGAATACCCACTATGGAGGAAATATTAACGATCCTTCCGGCTCTCTGCTTCAGCATTATCT
>Ga0256404_1007932_pt1 | contig 16361 bp, 9 predicted proteins | sample RumenRJG_01DNA_FD_185990 | JGI IMG/M metagenome (GOLD analysis project Ga0256404, IMG submission 185990) | Bovine rumen microbial communities from Lethbridge, Alberta, Canada - RJG_01 | ecosystem: Host-associated > Mammals > Digestive system > Stomach > Rumen | place: Canada: Alberta | collected...
ATCGCATCCGACAACGCCAAGGACGGCGCTGTCTTCCTGCATCTACTCTGTCAGCCGCACTTACCCCGCCGAAGCTGCACTAGCTTTGGCAATCAACCGGCTGCAAAATGGCAAAAGGGCTCGAAAGGCACGCGGGCGAGAAGAACGAGGCACGATGGCACCTAGCTCAACCATGCCGACAGCCCCAGACGCTACCAGACGGACACGGCGCCCCTCAGCACGCGCCAGGTCTGCATGAACTTGTCCCACGACACCCAGAGCTTGCCATCCATGTAGGGGTCTGCCACGTAGAACTGGTTCGTATGGGGGTTGAAGCCCAAAAGGGTCATGACGTGGTTTGCAGACTTGCAGTCTCCCCACCAGTAGTGCACGCGATGGCTCGGCTTGAACGCGACCGAGGTCCACACGACCACGGGGTGCCCCTGGACGAGCTCGCCGATGAGCGCCTCGTCAGAGCAGCCGGTAAGGTTCTTCGTGTGGGCATATCGGCTTCCCCAGTTCGCAACCGCAGGCATCATCATGCAGTCGATCGCCGGCGAGTTGGTCCACGGGGAACCGACGAAGCCATGGTTTGGATTTCCGTCCGACGCATACGGCATCCACGAGAGGAAGGTGCGGTATGAGACGTTCGTGAGATACCCCTTCGACCAGAGTGCCATGAGGAGCGACGCCGCTTCGCAACCCTCGATCGCCCCCTCTGAGACCTGGTTGATGTAGCGGGTGTTCATGGCAATCGTACCTAGATTCGAAACGGAGCCGTCCTCGCCGTACACGCGCCATGCCCCGCCATCCCTCCGGACGGACGTCTTCACAACAGCCGGGCGCAACGTCTTTCCGGGCGCATCCGTTCCCTTGAGAACGAGCTTGGCCCGCAATGCCTCGATTGCGCGAGAGTAGCCCGCGCTGCCGGAGGTCTGTCCGTCGCGAGCCCAGTCGAGCCAGCCGTACCCGCTCACATGCGACTGGTAGTAGACGTCGAAGTACTTCGCGAGCTCGCCTGAGAGCCTCATCTGCACGGCCTCGAGCCTCAGCCCCTCGCCAACCGTACCAGCCTGGCCGCCGGCCTCCTGCCAGTCGAGCCACCTCTTGTTCTGCACGAACGCGCGATACTGCACGTTGCCCTGAAGCTCCGAGGTGTCCCCCGACCTCCTGACGAGAAACGCCTGCAGCGCCTTGCTCTGTCCCGTGCTGCCCGCAAGGGATCCATCCTGCACCTCAGGCTGCCAGCCGCCTCCGGATTGTGAGGCGGAGTACTCGATCTGCTGCACGTCGAGCTTTGCCAGGGAGAACGTCTGACCCTGGGCCGACGGGGACGGGGCGCCCTTCGGAGTGAGCACGACCTGCACGCCCTCCATGCGGGCCGAGAGTTCCGTCGTTCCGGCCACTTCCCCGTTCTTGGTCCAGGCCATCCAGCCAAGCGTCTGGACGTGGACGCGATACCACACGTCGTAGCTCTTCTGGAGGTCGTCTGTCAGCTCCATGCTCAGGGCCTCTATCCTGCGGCCCTTGCCAACGGTTCCCGCGATCTTCCCGGAGGTTGACCAAGCCTGCCAGCCCTCGTCCTGGACGTGCGCCTGTATCCTGACCTCTCCGTCCATCCAGGCATTGCACACATGCGCGCGCAGCGCCTCGAGCCGGAGCCCTCTTCCCGTCGTGCCGACGGTCTGGCCGTTTGACGTGGAGGGACTCATCCAGCCCAGGTTCTGCACGTGCCCCGCGACCGAGACGTACGTCCCGTCCAGGAACGCCTGTCCGTCCGCGGATGGATGCTCTTCTCCCCTGCGCACGAGCATGACCTCGATTGCCTCGAGCCGAAGCGAACGTCCCGTGCTGCCAACGGGTCCCTTGTTTGTCCATGCCATCCAGCCTACGTTCTGGACGTGTCCCCGGTACCACAGCTCGTAGTCGCGTGCGAGGTCCGTGCCGTCGCGAAGCTCGACCTGAAGGGCCTCGATCCTGAGCGATTTGCCCGTGGTGCCAGCGACTTCGCCGCCGCTCACCCACCGCTGCCAGCCGACGTTCTGCACGTGCGCGCGGTAGCGGATGTCAGAGTCCGTGTAGGTTGCGCCCTCCGGCACCTTGACCGTGAGCCTCACTGCCTCGAGCCTCTTGCCCCGGCCAACCGTGCCCACGACGTCGCCCTGCGAGGCCTCGGGGAGCCAGCCCCCGTCCTGGACGTGCGCCGTAGCGTCGATGGACGCGGCCTGCGCCTCTTCGGGATTCTGCGGCGTGGATGGCCCGGCGCTCGCATCGTCTTCGGACCTCCGTCCGGAGGCCGGCGCAACATCCAGCTCGCTTGTTGCGGACTCCCCAGCAGAGCTTGCGGGCTCGGCAGACTCGTCCTTCTCGCCCGCCGGCGCGGCGGATCCTTCGGCGGGCGTCGCCACCGGCGTCTTGGCATCTGCCGCTTGGTCATCGGCCGCAGTCTGCTGCGTGGAATCGCTCGAGGCTGCAGGAGCCTGTTCGACCGAGGGCGACGCACTGACATCAGGCTCGGCGGCGAGTGCCATCGCGGGCACGGCTCCCAGGGTCGCGGAGAGAATGAGCGCCGTCGCGGCACCTTTGAAGAAGGAAGAGGGTCTCATCGGTAACTCCAATCGCAATGTCTGCCGTTGTCGGTCGGCGTCGACAGCCTTCACCTACGTCAACGCGAGTTGCGTCTTGAGCGCCTGCCACAGCTTGTGGGAGCCCGCCGTCGTGGGATGGAGCTCGTCGTCGTTAAAGTCTGCGGTGTCGAGCTGGAGCGTGTTGAGGAGGCTTACGTGCACGTAGCCCTTCATCTTGCAGAGCGACGTCAGGATCTGGTCCGCACGCTGCATGCTGAAGTTGTTGGTGGCGTCCGTCCTGCGGTTCTGAGGCGGGGTCACAACGATGAGCAGCTTGCACTTGGCTGCCGCCGCCTTGAGGCCGATCTCTGCGTCCGCAGAGAACTCCTCCGCCGTGCGGCGCGCCGCATCGTTGGTGCCGAGCACGACCACGATCACGTCCGCGCCGTCACCCAGCCACGCGGCCGGGTCCTCCGCCAGGTACTGCATCTTGAAGCCGGAGACGCCCGCGTTCACGAAGTTGGTGACGCCACGCTGAGCCGCGTATGACCTGAAATCGTTTGCCCAGGTGGAGACCGTGGTGGCGCTCTCTTGGTAGCTGCCCTGGGGGCCGGAGTACACGACGGTGCCCGTGTCGGAGTCCACGCCGTAGCCGTCGCAGCCAAGGCCCGCCGTGATGCTATCGCCCAGGACGCGGATGGACTTGACCTCGCCCTTCGCAAACATGTCCGCGAGCTTCGTGCTCACGACGGGCGATGCCGCGGAGGAAGAGGAGTCCGACGCGTCAGACGTGCCCGCGTCCGCGGCGGAGGTGCCGGAGTCCGCGGCGGGTTCGTCCGGATCTGGCGACTTCCCGTTGGACTGGCCCTTGGCAGACGAGGCGGTCGCGGCCGGCTTCGCGGGCGCGGGGGCGGGCTTTTCCGGATAATGCAGGATGCCGAGCTCGCCCAGCGCCACGATAACGGCGCACGCGGCTGCAGCCACGAGCAGCGTGACGAGCGTACGCGCCACGGGCCGCTGCCCGTAGGCGGCACCGCCGCGCGGGCGCCCCGCCTGTGGTGCGGCCTGCACGCCAGGCACCGCGTTTTTCTCGCCCCTGGCGGGCGCCTGCACCCGTGCGCCCCTTGCGTTCCGTCGGTCGTTCGTACTCATGTGCCTGGCCACGCGTGCCGCCCTCCCCCGATGTGTTCCATCAGATTCTAGCAGCCCCGCAACGCCAGCCTACCCGCGCGTACCGCTAGCGGAGGCCATACTTAGCGACGACGCGCCTGATGGCCCGGCGCCACGGCAGCCAGATGGCCGCAAGAAAGCCGACCGTGGCGGCAGAGTGCGTCGCGTCCAGCGGCAGCCCCAGCGCAAAGGCCGCAAGCACGGTCTGCCACGTGAGCGGACGCACGTAGCCCAGCACGTACCAGCCGTTGAGCAGCAGGCCGTACAGCAGGCCGGACGCGGCGCCGTACGCGTAGAGCACCCAGCCACGGCGAAACGCGCCCACGTCCGCCAGCACGCCCGCCAGGTAGCCGACGAGCCCCCACGCGTACATCTGCATGGGGGTCCAGGCGCCCTGCCCGAAGAAGAAGTTGGACACGAGCGCCGCGATGGCCCCCACCATGAAGCCGCTCTGCCTGCCCAGGGTGGCCCCTGCCACGATGGCGATGGCCGATACGGGCTTGACGTCGGGCACGGGCGCGAAGAGGATTCGGCCCGCCGCCGCCACAGCCCCGAGCGTGGCCGTGGGCAGGATCTGCCTGAGCGCCGGGCGCGACGCCTCGTAGCTGGCGAAGAAAAGCGCAAGGCAGAGCAGCGTGACGAGAAGAACGAGGCCTCCGGTGGCGGAAAGCTGCAGGTAGGCGCAAAGTCCGGCCACTGTGGGCACCGCAAGGAGCGCCACGGGCTCCAGAGCGCGCAGCGCGCGTGCACGCCGGCTCATGCGCGCCACACCCAAGACTCGGCAAAGAACCGCGCCGCCGGCTGCGTGAGCGCCACCTGCCCGTCAAACAAGAGCGAGCAGGTGTCCGCGGCCGCACGTGCGAACGCCGCGTCGTGCGTGGAGAGGAGCACGGTGGCGCCCCGCGCGGCGGCCTGCCGCACGTGCCTTGCCACGAGGGCGCGCGCCGCGTTATCCAGCCCCTTGGTGGGCTCGTCCAGAAGAAGGAGCCGCGGGCGCGTGAGCAGCAGCTTTGCGAGCGCGAGCAGCTGCTGCTGACCGCCGGAGAGGTCGTACGGGTGCCGGTCGAGCGCGTCCGCCAGGCCAAACGATGCCGCGAGCTCGAGCATCTGCCCGTGCGTGTAGCCCGCGCCCGAGCTCCACTCCATCAGCTCCTCGCTTGCGCTTGGCTGCGAGAGCAGCGCCTTTGGCTGCTGCGGCAGCAGCGCCTGCGAGCCGGCAAGTTCGTTGGTCACGCGGCCGCGCTGCAGGCGCAGCATGCCCGCCACGGCCATGATGAGCGTGGACTTTCCGGAGCCGTTGCCGCCCACGAGCGCGCGCACTTCTCCCCTGCGGAGCTCGAGGTCGCAGCCGCGCAGCACCCACGGGGCCTCGCGCTCGTAGCGCAGCCACGCGCCGGACGCGCGCACGACGCGCGGCGCGTCCGCGGGCGGGGCCGGCGCAATCGTTGCGTCTGCCTGCGTGAGAAGCTCGGGCGTTCCCGCCAGGGACTCGAGCGGCACCTGGTGGGGACGGCCGCCCTCCATGGCAAACGCCATGCTCGCGAAGTCGAGCATGGGGCCGGGATTGTGCGTCGCCACGACCACGGTGCAGCCGAGCTCGCGGTTGACCCTAAAGAGGAGCGAAAGGAAGCTCTTCTCGGCCACGGGGTCGAGCATGGACGTGGGCTCGTCCAGGAGCAGCAGCCTCGGGCGCATGCAGAGAACGGAAGCCAGGGCCAGGAGCTGGCGCTGCCCGCCGGAAAGGCTCGCGCAGCGCCTGTGGAACCAGGGCTCCATCCCAAAGAAGTAGCAGGTCTCGGCCACGCGGCGGCGCATCTGGTCCTGCGGGACGCCCAGGTTCTCCAAGCCAAACGCAAGCTCGTGCCACACGCTGTCGCACACGATCTGGCTGTCCGGGCTCTGGAACACGTAGCCCACGAGCCCCGCGGACTCGCGCGGCGCGAGCCCGCGCACGTCGCGGCCGAGCACGCGGACCGTGCCGGAAAGCTCGCCCTCGGGCCGGATCTCTGGCTTGCACAGGCGCAACAGCGTGGTCTTGCCGGATCCGGTACCGCCCACGAGCAGCGCAAACGCGCCAGCCGGCACGCTCAGGTCCGCATGGTCCAGCACGAGCGGCGCACTCGCGGCCGCCCCGGGATCGCCCTCTGCCCTCGCGTACGAGAAGGACACGCCCCTCAGCTCGAGGGCGGGCTCTGGCGCCGGGCGCGCTTCCTTCTGGCCCGCGCCCGTGGCCTCATCGGTTTTCGACACTGCCCAGCCTCCCCTCTTTGAGCCGCAAGACAAGTGTAAGCGCCGCGGGCAGGAGCGCCAGCAGCGCAAACGGGACGTAGCCCCACCACGGGCGGAGCGCCGGCATGGTGGGATAGAAGCTCCACTCCGCCTGGGCCACGCCCGCCGCGAGCGCCGCCGCAAGCGCGAGGAGCCCCACGGCCGCCGCGGCGGCCACGTCGCCCGTGCGGAGGGCCTCCAGACGGTAGCGGCTGCGGCTTCCGCCCAGCTCCCAGCCGCGGGCGCGCATGGAGTCCGCCCGCTCGAGGGAATCCTCCATCGCCCACGCCATGAGCACGGTGGAGGCGTGCACCCGCCCTCCCTTGCGCGGGGCTTTGGCCGACGTGCAGGCACCCCGCGCGGACTCCACCACGCCAAAGCGACGCCGCAGCTGCGGCACCAGCTGTATGGCCATGCTCACCATGGTGGTCACCACGGGAAGCCTCGTGCCAGACAGCTCGAGCAGGCGGTCCTCCGTGAGCACGCGCGCCGCGTTGGCGACCCACTGCAGCATGGACACGAGGCTGGCGCCCATGCACAGGCCGTACGCGAGCGCCTCGAGCCGCACCGTGACGGGCCCCAGGGTGCAGAGGACCGTCACACCAGACTGCGAGAAGAGCGGGTTTGCCAGGCAGACGAGCGCGATCATGGGCAGCTGCCAGCGCAGCTGCGCGAGCGCCCCGCGCCAGCCCGCGCAGCAGACCGCAAAGCAGAGCGCGCCCGCGACGGACAGCGCCGCGAACACGGGCTGCAGCACAAAGATTCCGATGCCGATGACGCCCGCAAAGTACACGGCGGGCACCACCGGATGGCAGGTCTCGAACGCGAGCGCGCCCCTGCCGCCGTCCGCCTCCACGCTACTGCCCCACGGCCACGTAGCTCCACACGACGGAATCCCCGTCGTGCACGGTGTAGCGGTCGCTCATCACGTTGGGCATGCTTCCGTTTACCTTGTAGGTCCAGCCGTGCGAGGCATCCTCACCCAGCCCGTTGATGGCCGTGACCCATGTGCCGCCGCCGGGGTACGCGCCCGAGCTGACGGAGGCGCCGGTCGCGAGCAGCGCGTCGTAGGCGGTCGCGCCCTGCGAGAGGCCCACGCGGTGCGACGACCCGTTGACGGAGACGGACACGGTTATCTTTCCGGCGTTGGCATCCGCCGAACCCTGGCCTCCGGACGCGGAGGACGTGGCCGAGCCCTTCTCGCCCGAAGCGCCCTTCTCGCCCGAGGCGCCCTTCTTGCCCGACGCGGCGCCGGAGCCCGATCCGGAGCCGGAGCCCGAGTCAGCGGACGCGCCGGCCGCCGAGCCGCCCACGCCGGTGCCGGCGGACGCTGCCGCCTGCGCGCTTGACGCTGCCTTGCTGCCCGCGGATACCGTTCCGCCGCCGGGAAGCGTTGCCGCCTTGCCCTTTTCTGCCGAGAAGGACGGCTGTCCGAGCTGCGCGTACGTGCCCTTCTCGATGGCATAGCCACTCGCGGCGCCAAGTATCGTGGCAACGTCCCGCCTACCGACGCCCGCAGCGGCCTTGGAGTCGATCGCCACGCACATGCGGACCACGCCCGAGGAATCCTCCTCTATCCACGTGGCCTTCGCGCTCGCCCCCTGGCGTGCCACCCACTTCGCGAGCGCGAGCGCCCGGCGAGCCGTGTCCGTCACGAGGGCCTTGCCCGTCGCGGACGACGCGTGCTCGACCCAGACGCCGTCCTTGGTTACGGCCACGGTGACGTCCTTGGTGACGCCAAGGTCGTCCTTCCCGAGCCTCAGGCTTGCGAGCGCCTTGGTGACGGAGTCCCCGTCGATCGCCTTCGCCTTGGCGGCATCCTTTCCGGATGCCTTTGCGGAGGACGAGCCGGAGTCGGCACTCCCAGCGGAGTCCGGCGCGGACTTGACCGAGTCCGCCACGGAGCCCGTCGCGAAGGCGAGGGGGTCCCTCCCCTGCACGTACTGGCTCATGGACCAGGCACAAAACGCCACGAGTGCCGCCGCCAGCACCGCGACGGTCACGCGTGCGGCACCCATCCCGCGCCTGGGCCCGCGCCCAGGGCCTCCCTCGGCCCGAGCGCCAGTGTCTTGCTGGTTCGCGTCCTGTGTGCGCCGGTCCCCTGTTCCGTCCGCCTTGCCGCCGGCACCCGCGGCGGTGCTTGCGGACTTGTAGTCCAGATCTGCCATTTACCTTGCCCCCGCATCGGTCTTGTCGCCATCGTTCCTGCGCCGCAGCACCGCCGCGACAAACGCCGCCGCGCCCAGTGCCATGCCGACGATGGGCCAGATGGGAAGCCCGCCCGTGCCGAGCGAGCCCTGGCCGGCCGACGTCTTGGCCGAGCCTCCGTGCGCCGTGCCGGCAGCCGCCCCGGTGCCTACCGACGCGCTTGCGCCGTCCTCCGTCGTGACCGTGAGCACGTCTGACGCGACGCCCCTCAGGAGCGCCAGCGGTCCGGACGCGGCACTCTTGCCGCCGTCTGCCGGGGAGGCCTTGCCCGTCACGGTTTTGGAGGTCCTGACCGCCGCTGCCTTGCCGCTGCCTTGCACCGCCTTGCCGCCACCGGCCCGCGAGCCGGCGGAGGTGCTGCCGGCCGAGCCGGTGCCAGAGCCGCCGCCTGTGGCGCCAGAGCCGGAGCCGGCGTTCTTTCCGCCGCCGGGAGTCGTGCCGGCGTTGCCGTCCTTCTCGCCCTTCTGGTCCTTCTGGTTCACGCTCTTGCCCGTCGCCTGGTCGGGAAGCGTGCCGCCCACGCTCTGGCTTCCGATCTTGAACAGGTACCCGGAGTCGTTCACGAAGTACAGGCTGCCGTCCGCCGCAGCGACCACGCTCGCCATGTTGTAGTTCTGCTGGCCCTTCTGGGGGCTGTACAGGAGGGTCACGTTCTTCTGGCCCAGCTTGTACATGAAGACGCCGCCGGGTGTGCCGTTGCTCGTGAAGTAGGCGTAGGTTCCGTCTGCCTTTGCGACCACAAGCGGCGAGCTCTTGACGTCGCCGGGGATGGCACCGTCGTCGTCACCCGCGGACGTCGTGGTGACGTGGCTCTGGAGCGCGAGCGTCGCCGCGTCGATCACGTTGATGCTCCCGACGCCGCCCATGCTCGCGCTGCCGCCGCCCACGTATATCTTTCCGTTGCTGAGCGTGGGCGTGGACGTGCTGTAGTTGTCGAACTTGCACGTGCCATCGGGCGTGAGCGTGCCGTCCGCGGAGACCCTCACGCGGTGCAGCACGCCGTCCTTGGTCACGACGTAGGCGACCGTGCCGCCCTCCGCCACGACGATGCCCGCACGCGATGAGGTCCCGAGCGAGAGGGACGCGAGCACCTTGCCGGTGGACGCGTCGTGGAGCGTGAGGCTGCCGGCGTCGTCCGCCACGAGGATGCCCGCGACCGTGCTCTGGGCGCCGGACCAGTAGTAGCCGCTGCCGGGATTCTGGTACTGCCAGCGCACGGAGCCGTCCCTCAGGCTGACGGCGAGCAGGTACCCGCCGAGCGAGCCTCCCTCAAAGCCGGCCTTTGGCGCGTCCGTCCCCAGATAGAGGTAGCCGTTGCTCACGAGCGGGGTCGCGATGGACTGCTGCGCCACGCCCTGCGACTGCGGCAGCGCGTCCGTAAGCCAGACGGTCTGGAGGTTGTCCGCCGTGAGCGCCTGGACGCGGCCGTCGTGCAGCGGCACCACGACGATGCCGTTTGCGTAGGCGATGCGGCAGGTGGGCTCGACCCGCTCCGCCAGCGCGGCCTGGCGCAGGATCTTGCCGGTGGCTGCGTCGCGCACCTGGAGCGTGTTGCCCACGGCGATGTAGACGTCTCCGTTCACGATGATCGGGTCGCTCTGGAACGTCATCCCGTCGGTTCCCAGGTTCTGCTGCCACAGCAGCGTGGAGCCCGTGGTTGCGGTGTCGGCCGTGCTCGCGCCCGTGCCGTCCGTACCCTTGTAGGCACCCCACTCCGCCGTGTAGTCGGGGCGCGTGGCGTCCGGCGCGATGGTCACGTCCTGGCTGGGAAGGTCCTCGCCGTACCTGCCGAAGAACCACTCGATCCTGTCGCCTGGCTGCACCACGTAGCTTGCGGCGTACTCGTTGCTGAGCTCGCCGTTCACGTAGAACTGCCACCAGTACCAGTTGCCATCTGCATCCTGCCAGTAGCCCAGGGACGCCTGCCCGTTGGGCAGCACGCCCGAGGCCGCACTGATGGTCCCCACCGCGTCGTCGCAGGTCATGTTGTTGCGCTCGAGGATCGCCTTCGTGAGCTGCGCCGCCGTGGTGCCGGCGGTCACGCTCGCCTCGGTCTGGCTCACCCAGCTCGTGCTCGCACCCTGGGCGTTGGGGCCCACGACCTTGACGGAGGCCGTCACGTTGGTCTGGTCGCTCGCGGGAAGCTTGTCGCCGTAGGCGGAGTAGTACCAGACCACGCTGTCGCCGTCGGACAGCTTTATGGAGCCGGCGCCCTCGCTGGCGGCCTCGCCGTTCACGAACAGCTGCCAGTAGCGGCCGGTCGCCTGGTCGTACCCGTAGGCCTTGCCCGTGGTGGGCGACGTGATGGTGTTGAGGTAGACGCCGTAGCTGCTGTCCTGCGCGTCATACGTGAGGCCGGCGCTCTTGAACAGGCTCTTGGAGAGGTCCCACGCCGTGGAGCCGCCGTCCATCTTGACGGTGGAGGTGGCCCAGGTCTCGGTCTTGCCAAACGCGTCCGGCCCGATGACCGTGCCCGTGACCTGCATGGGGGCGTCCTGCCCCGTGGTGCCGCTCACGGTGACGGTGGTGCTCACCTGCGTGCCGGCGAGCTTGGCGAGCTTCGCCTTGAGGTCGGCGGAGACTCCCGCGTCATCCTTGTAGCGCGCGTAGTACGCCCCGTACTTCTCGCTCGCGAGGTTTGCGGTTATCTTCACCTTGGTGTTGTACTCGGGCTTGGTCACGCGCAGCGTCTCGTTGCTCACGACGCCGGAGTTGCTCGAGGCAAACGTGCGGCCCTGGTCGCTCGAGCCCATGGGGTCGTAGCCGGGCAGCTCGGACGCCACGATGCCGTGGACGCCATCGGCCTCGGTCACGTTGTCGGCCCAGGCCAGGTTGCCCGACGCGTCCTCGTACGCCTCCATGAACGGCTTGAGGTCGCTCGTCACGGCGTTGGCGTCCTGGCCGCCCAGCAGCCTGGTGCCAAACTGTTGGCTCACGCGGTCGAGAAGAGCCACCTCGTCGTCGATGGCGCTGGACTCGAGCGGCTTGACCTTGACCGTGATCGTCTTGGAGACGGACTGCGTCGGGTCGTCCTTGAGCGTGAGCGTGCAGGTGATGCCCACGCTCGCGTCGCTGGCGCCCTCGACGGGGCGCACCACGTTGGCGCGGTAGCCGTTGACCGAAAGCGTCTGGTTGGTCGCGGTGTACTTGACGGTCACGTCGAAGTCGAGGCGACTGGTGCCCAGCGTGCGCGTCCTGGGCAGCTGGATGTCGCCCACCACGGCCTCGGGGTCAAACTTGCCGTCCGCGCTAGATATATAAGAGAGCTTCTCGAGCGTGAAGTTGTCGTCCAGCTTCTGCTGCGCCTCGGCAAGCTCGCGCTTGGTGAGGTCCGGGTCGCCCTTGACGGTGACGTCAAACGTGCGCGTGACGCTCCCTGACGGCGCGTCCGAGCCGGAGAAGCTCACCGTCGCCGTGAGCGTGACGTGCCGGTCCTGCGTGCCCTGGCTCGGGGTTGCGGTTGTCTGATCGTCCCACGAGTAGCCGGAAAGCCCGAGCGCGGAGTCGTCTGAGCTCTTCCAGCTCACGCTCACGCCCGAGCCGGCTTTGTTGGGCAGGGCGAACGCCTGCGTGACGGAATCCGCGGAGTCGCCCGTGGCGTACGCGGGCGCGAGGGAGTCCGCCGCCGCGTCGAGCTCTGCCGACATCGCCTGCCGGTCCCAATCGAGCAGCACGTACTTGGAGGGCGTGTACCACGCCGTCGCCGTGCCGTACGTGAGCCTGAACGTGGGACGCAGCTGCCTGAGCGTCGTCGTCGAGGTGCTGACGGTCTTCTTGGCGGGACTGAGCGAGAAGAACGTGACCTGCCCGTTGTCTGCCGCGTCGCAGGAGATGCCGCCCCTCTGGCTGGGGTCGGCCTCCGCCGTGCGCTCCACGGACTCCGTCACGACCTGGACGTCCGCGTACTTCTCGCCCAGCTTTGCGAGCTCCGCGCGGAGCATGTCGTTCACGTTGGCGTCCGTGCCGTAGACGGGCGACGGCGCGTACCCGCTGAAGCCGTCGGACTCGAGCGCCGCCACCGCCTGGGCGAGGACGTCCTCGTCCTGCTGCGTGCCGCGCGCGATGACGGGCCCGACTGCGGCGGATGTGACGTTGTTGCGCGACGAGGCACGTACGCGCAGGAACCTGCCGACGAGCGCGTCCGTGAGGGTGAGCGTGGACTTCGTTGCGCCGGCGATGTCCACGTATGTGCCGTCGCTTGCAGATGCCTGCTGCCACTGCCACGCAACGAAGGAGGACGGGTCGGCCTCCGTCGTGCCTCCCCAGCCATTCGCGACGTACGCGGACGCTAAGAGCGTCTGGCCCTCCTTTGCGGTGCCGGTGACCTTCGCGCTATCGAGCGTGGCACGCCCGTCCGTCACCTTGCCGGTGGAGCTGTCACTCCAGAGCTCGCCGTGCGAGCCGTCCGCGCGCGTGAAGGAAATCTTGCATGCGAGGTAAGAATCCGCGTCAGCGTCCACAACGGTATAGCTGCGCGACGTTGCGCCCGCGATGGGCGTATAGGAATCAAATTTCGTACCGTATGAAACGACGGTGCCGCGGTACCACTGAAACGCGTAACCCGCGTAGGCGGAGGTGTCGACGGGAGCCTCGTCCGCGTCTCCCCAGTCGTCGTCCTCCGTGGTGTAGGCGTTGACCGTGAGCTTTGCGCCCGGGGCGACGACGGTATAGTAGCGAACCTGCGACCCGCTGGCGCTCACGATGCGCGCGACCTCCGGCGCGACCGTCGCAACGGCGGGGGCCGCCTTGACGGAACTGGTCGCATCGGGTGCCGCAGGCGTCGCGGCAGTGGTCGCCGCGACCGATGCGACCGCGGAGGCCGTTGCGGCATCGGGTGCGGCAGGGGTCGCGCTTGTCGACCCGGCCGCAGACGGCGCCTCCCCTTCGGACGCGGGTGCCGCTGCCGGCTCCCCCTGCGTGGTGGCCGCATCCGGCGCGGCCTCTGCCGATGTCTGCTGGGCCGTCGCCTGCGCGCCCGCGGTGCCTGCCGCCTCTGCGAGCGCCGCCGCGGGCACCTGGCTCAGGACGAGCGCGAAGCCGAGCGCCGCCGTTGCCGCACGGGCGGCAATGCCCTTTGTGCTGGGAAAATGCATCCTGCCCTCTCCTCCCACGTAAAACTGTGAGGGCACGCAGGATTGGAAGCCAGGAAGGCATCCCATCTGGCAGGCCACGCCCTTCTCGTCCGCGCGCCATTGGGCGCAACGGGGCACGCGACAGGGTCGCGACGGCGGGCCGCCACTGTGTGAGCATAGTTCGCGCTGATCCGGGGTCGAACCGGAATCCTTTTGCCTAGGCCTATGAGCTTTGGACCATGCCCTCAGGTTCTGTTAAGTGAGGTAGATTCTAGCAGCCGGGCGTACGCGGCGGGCGCGCGCGGCGGGATGGACACATCTTTGCAAGAATCCGTGGGCAGGCGCTACGCCGCGGGTGCGCCAGCCTCGTCCAGCTTGCCAACCTGCGGCCGCCGCGCGCGGCGCGAAAGCACCAATATCGCGACGCCTGCCACCACCAGCGGTATCGAAAGGCACTGCCCCATCGTAAGCCAGTTGGTTCCCAGCAGGTAGCCCACCTGCTTGTCCGGCAGGCGCACGAACTCGATCAGGAAGCGGAACGTGCCGTAGCCCAGAAGGAAGGTTCCCAAGAACGTGCCCTGCGGGCGCGGCGGGTTTGCCTTGCGCGAAAGCGCAAACAGAACGAGGAACAGGACGACGCCCTCGAGCAGGGCCTCGTACAGCTGCGACGGATGGCGGTACACCATGCCGCCTCCGGCGTCGTCAAACATGACGCCCCACGGCAGGCTCGTGGGCTTGCCCCACAGCTCGCCGTTGATGAAGTTGGCGCAGCGCCCGAAGAACAGGCCGACCGGCGCGCCGATGACGGCGAGGTCGCACATGGTGGGGATGGAGATCCTCAGCTTCCTGCACGCGAGCGAGCCGCCGACGATGGCGCCCACCAGCCCGCCGTGAAAGCTCATGCCGCCCTCGTACGTTGCAAATACCTTGAGCGGGTGCTGCAGGTAGTAGCCGTCGCCATAGAAGACCACGTAAAACAGGCGCGCGCCAATGATCAGGCCAAACGCGATCGCGATGATCACGCTCGTGACGTCGTCCGAGGTAAGCCCCAGATTCCACCGCCGCGCGACGCGATAGATCACGACGGCGGCCAGTGCCAGCCCCACGACGTACGCAAGCCCGTACCAGCGAATGGCCAGCGGGCCTATCTGCACGATTATGGGGTTGAGGTGATGGTAGAGCTCGTTAAGCCACATCGAACGTCCTTCTCCTTGCGCGCGTCACGTGAGCCGCACGCGCCCCGACGAGCGCCGTGCGGCCTAGGCGAGAAGTGCCTACCACGCCATCGCGGGCTCGACCTTGGTGACGCCGGGGACGTGCTCCTTCAGGATGCGCTCGATGCCCTCGCTCATGTCGTAGCTGGACAGCGGACAGCCGGCGCACGCGCCCTGCATCTCGAGCGTGACGACGCCGTCGTCCGTGCAGTTCACCAGCACCACGTCGCCGCCGTCGGCCTGCAGGCTCTGACGAATCACGTCGATGGTCGCCTCCAGAAGCTCGCGGTTCACGCCCTGCTTCGCCTCGCCCTCCGCGGGTGCGGCCTGGTCGTTGGTCTGATCGATGTTCTCTGCCATGAGTGGCGTCCTTCCCCTGGGCGGAGGCGCGACCACGTCGCAATTCCTACCGCACAACTTACAATTGCTCCGAGTCTACCCCTAATGCGCCCGGCGCAACCAACATTGCACAAACTCACCCGCGCGAAGCCTACTCGATCCCGGCAAACAGGTGGCCCGATGTCGCACCCTTGGCGCGCGGTGCCGGCCTCCTGCCCGCGCGCACGGCCGCAAGCGCCGCCGCCACGCGCGCGACCTGCGCGGCCGCCTCCGCCTCGCCCAAGAGCGTGCAGTCCGCCATGAAGCGCGTCACGCCGGCCGAGAAGAGCTCGCCCATCTGGGGCGTCGCATCCAGCGGGTGCGCGGCGTAGATGTGGCTGCGGCCCTCGAGGTCGGTGCGCACCGGCATGAGCGAGCCGTCGCGCGTCCTGAGCGCGCAGCGCTCCTGCCGCAGGCGGCAGCGCGCGCAGTCGTGGATGCAGCGGTTTGCCACCTGCAGCACGCAGTGCTCGCTCGTCATCGCGCGCGTGCGACCGCTCACCACCAGGCCCACCGGCACGTCGGACGCGCCGGCAAGCTCGCACGCCTCCGCAAGCGTCAGCTCGGGCGATAGCCACACGCCACGGGCGCCTACCTCCTCAAGCGCAAGCAGGCAGCTGGGGTTGTGCACGGGTATGCACGGCCTCACCTCCGCATGCGCGCCGCGCTCGCGCGCGAGCACCAGATGGGACACGTTGCCCACGCCGCAGGGGCGGCCGGCCTCAACCAGCGGGTCAAGCCGGTCGTGGTCCACCTCGCGGCACACCTCGTCCAGCCAGGGCACCGGCTCCTGCGGCCACGCCGCACCGCGATCACGCGCCTGCGCCAGAGCGTCCGGCGTCGCGTACAGGCGCGTCGCACCGGCGGCAACGGCCGCACGCGCCACCTCCGGCGTCGGCACCAGGGCGCACACCTCGCCTGCGGGCTGCGCGTCCGGAGCGGCCGAAGCGCCACCCTCCCCCGCAAGCGCCTCGCGCACGCGCACGCGCGCACGGTCAAGCTCTTCCGCAAGCTCGGCGGCATCTGGCACACCCGCCAGCCCCCGCTTGCGTACGGCCTCGCTCGTGGGCGCAAGTATGGCCTGCTCAAGCAGGTCGCAGGCCTGGGCGCGCACCTTGTGCACGGCCGAAAACCCCATGCCCGCGCCCTCGTCCATGTCCACGTCAAACGCCACGGGCTCAAACGGGCTCATGCCCATGCGGCCCACGTGCTCCACCAGGTCCTCGCGGGTCACTGCCCTCGTGCGCGCAGGCTCCACCACGAAGCCCTCCGCGCACGCGCTCGCGGCGCCTTGCGGCAGCGGAGCCGCAGTCGTCAGCGTCACCGCGAACGGCCGGCCCAGCCGCGCGGTCACGGCCACGCGCACGGGAAGGCGGTGGCGCTTCTCGCCCGAGGCGGCGCGTGCCGCCTCGTCCATGGCGCGCTTCGAGCGGATCACGCGCACGGGACAGCCCCTTGGCATGGGGCGCGCCGTCTTGCAGCAGATCACGTCACCGGCCGCGGCG
>Ga0256404_1007935_pt1 | contig 16359 bp, 21 predicted proteins | sample RumenRJG_01DNA_FD_185990 | JGI IMG/M metagenome (GOLD analysis project Ga0256404, IMG submission 185990) | Bovine rumen microbial communities from Lethbridge, Alberta, Canada - RJG_01 | ecosystem: Host-associated > Mammals > Digestive system > Stomach > Rumen | place: Canada: Alberta | collected...
ATACATATACTATATCATAATATGTGTATGTTTTCAATATCTACATACACATTTTTTTTATCTTTGTGCTATCCATCCCACACCTAAAGGAGTGGGCTTTTCGCACGTTTTTGTAAATTTAATCCTCGTCATTTCCTCTGCAACCCCCTATTCATACAACATCTCTAAAAATTAAGCAGTTAGCTGTTTTAATTGTTTACCATTCAAAGTAAAATTCTTTCAAAGACATTACTTCAAAATTATTCAAAACAAAAATTACCATATGCAAATCTATCTAGTAGGAGGAGCTGTCAGAGATAAGCTCCTTGGTATCGAAAATCACGATAAAGATTATGTAGTCGTAGGCGCTACTGTTGAGAAAATGCTATCTTTAGGATTTACTCAAGTAGGTCATGATTTCCCTGTATTTTTACATCCTAAAACTCATGAAGAATATGCCCTTGCTCGTACCGAGCGTAAGAATGGTACTGGTTATTTAGGTTTTAATTGTGATTTTAATGAGCACATCACTTTAGAAGAAGATCTAATAAGACGCGATCTTACTATCAATGCTATGGCTATGGATGATAAGGGAAACATCTATGATCCTTACCATGGACAAGACGATATAAAAAACAAAGTACTACGTCATGTTTCAGATGCCTTTGTTGAAGATCCGCTACGTGTACTTAGAGTAGCTCGTTTCTATGCAAAGTTCTACTCTCAAGGATTTGAAATTGCCACTGAAACAAAAGCCTTGATGCGAAAAATGGCTGACAGTGGTGAATTAAAGCAATTAACTGCAGAGCGTGTCTTTATCGAGCTTCAAAAAGCTTTAGAAACCGACAATGCAGAAAGATTTATCTTAGCTTTAAGAGAAGTTGGTGCCTTAAAAGAAGTGTTACCAGAAATTGATAAACTCTTTGGGGTTCCTGGTCCTAAAAAATGGCATCCAGAAATTGACTCAGGTATTCATACCTGCATGACATTACAATGTGTAAGTAAACAAACCACTGATCCAGTCACAAGATTTGCTATGCTCTGCCACGATTTAGGTAAAGGAGAAACACCTACTATACTTTGGCCTCATCATAGAATTCACAATGAGCTTGGACTAAAACCACTACAGTGCTTATGTCAAAGACTTAGAGTGCCTACAGAATATGAGCAATTAGCTAAAATCGTAGTACGCTATCATTCAGTAATGCACCACCTATATCGAGATGGAGCTACTGGTATCGTAGATTTATTTAACAGAATTGATGCTTGGCGTAGACCTGAAAGAGTAAAACCATTTGCCTTATGCTGTAAATGCGATTTTACAGGAAGAAAAGGCTTTGAAACTAGACCTTTCCCAAGATACGATTATTTCTTAGCAATCTTTGCTTTATGTCAAACTGTAAAAGCTAAAGAATTTGTAGATTTAGGCTTTACAGGTAAAGATATCAGCGAGCAAATGAATCTTAAGAGAATAGCACTTGTAACAGACTATCTTAAGACTATTCCTGAAGATGAGTTAAATGATAAGAGTAATGAAATGCCTGCTTCTATCAAAGAGGAAAGCTCTAATTATCAGAGAAAACCACAAAACGAAGCTACTCATCAAAAAGGATTCTTTAAAACCAAGATTGAAAACCTTGAAAACAAAGAAAGCGAAGAGTCTGGTTTTGAGGAATAGTATTAAACAAGCTTTTAGTGAATCTATAATCTATTGATGTAAAGAGACACAACACAAAAGACATTTTAATATGCTAATAGTAAAAAAGTTTCAGTCACCTCTTTGACCGCAAAAAATCAAAATGTTTTACAATTTCTCCTATGGGCTTTACTCGTGGGATTAAAATAATTATGTCACTTTTAAGACCGATTTGTTTTACATGCCTATTGATAAAACAAAGAAGGACTACTTTTTCACATTCTAATAGCGCATTTATCAATATATTAAACAATGGACATAGTTCCATTTTCCAAGTTTTGTGCTCAACACGCACAAATTTATAACAATTCTGTGGTAGTATAACCATGACTTTTGTCAGAGCCATGGTTTAGTCGGTCAAAACTTGAAACCATGGTTTTTTAGATCCTGCCTAAAACCAATAAAATAGCCCTAAACTCACCAAAATATCGATGAATCTACTTTAAGTATAGGTTGAGAATCAAAAATGTGGCTCAGGTTAGGAAGAATTAGTAGAGCATATTTAGAAGAATTTATGGTTCAGAATTAGATTAAAAATGGCTTAGATTTAGATTATTTGCCAATACTCTCTTAGAAACGACATTTAATGCGATTATATAGTCACCTTTACAGTCACCGTTATTTTAGATCTATAAAAAGATCTCTATTCCCACTACATTACCATTATCATCACATCCAATGTAGATTTTGCCACCTTGGGCATTAGCAAAGCCACTTATCCACTTAAGATATTCATCCTTCCAAACTTCTTTAAACTCTACATTTTGGTTTTCAGATGTCTTGAGACTCATATAGGATTCCTAAAAAATTGATATATATTTTAGCTACACACAAATTCAAATATTCATATACTCTATATTGATTATAGCAAAATATAGAAAATTCAACTTATCTAAAACGAATTCTTGCATTAAAGCACAAAGATTTTTTGACAGGATATTTACCTAAACACGCATACCAATGCGTGTTTAAGTTGATGGATTAGAACATCCAAAGAAGAAGTGCACCTAAAGCTACACGGTAAATTACAAATACTGCCATACCAGAGTTTGCAATGTACTTTAGGAATAAGTGGATCACAGCAATAGCGATAAAGAAGGAGATTGCACCGCCTAATACTAGATTTATCCACTGTAATTGTAAGGTATCATCTTTATTGATCTTAATGATCTCAAATAAAGCTGAAGCACAAATAATTGGAATTGATAACAAGAAGCTAAAACGAGCTGCAGCTTGTGGTTTCATACCTAAGAATAAACCTGCAGTTAAGGTAATACCAGAACGAGAAGTACCTGGGATTAAAGCAATAGCTTGAGCAAAACCAATTATCAAAGCTTGTACGTAAGTAAGACCACGTAGTGAATCTTGACGGGCACCTTTGGTGGCATCGATATTCTTCCAAATCATCTTTTTATTTACGTAGGAAGCCAGTCCTAATAACAAACCAAAGAAGATGGTTGAATAAGCAATAATCTCAACAGATTCACGTACAGTTGATGATACAAACTTCTCAATAAAGATACCAAATACACAAGCAGGTATGGTTGCCACAATTACACAAAAACCAATACGCGCAATTGGGGTTTGCTTAAACTTTACGCAAGCTTCAATAGTATAAGTACCAATTTTTACTAAGTCTGCTAAGTAATATAAAACTACAGCAAGCAAAGTTCCTACATGCACAGCTACATCAAAAGCCAAACCTTGATCTTCCCAACCTAAAAGTTGTGATGGAAAAATAAGATGAGCACTTGATGATACTGGTAAAAACTCTGTTAAGCCTTGAATTAAAGCTAATACAAATACATGTAATAAGGTCATTTATAATTAGTCCTTAACGTTGTGCCACTGTGGAGCCTCAACAGACCAATCAATAGTAGTTTTCACAACCTTACGATCCTCAGGTAATCTTGGTTCCATCTCCTCCCAAATCTCACCTACTTTGATGTTTAATAAAGGATGAACTAAAGTAGGATCTAATTCGCATAAAGGACATAGTACGAAAGGATAATCCTGAATATCGTGGCGTGGTAGCTTGCAAGGCTTGGTTGCAATAGTGTCACCAAACACTAAAATATCGATGTCTAAACGACGCTTGATACCAAAATTAGTACCATTGTTAAACATCAACTCACCACCTGCTAATTGCTCAACTTTTTGTAAGCAAGCATAAAGATCTTCTAAACTAGCCTCGGTATCGCCACCTAAAACCATATTGTAGTAGTCAGGCTCACCTTGTCTTACAGGATGGCTAATCCATACTGATGACTTTTGAAAATTCTTAAATAGAGGTCCAATTTTAGCTACAGCAAATCTCAAAGCATTTTCACGATTTAAGTTTGAACCAACACCTAGGTAAACTCTAGTGGTCATTTTATTCTCCAATTTTTTTACTAATTTGAACCCCTACTGCTGTAGTATCAGCTACAGCTTTAGGTTTGTTTAAGGTAACTGTTACTTGATTTGGTTGATATTCTTTTAAGATTAAATCACAGAGCTCAACTCCAAGCTCTTCTAAAAGTCTTGCCTTTCTCTCAATTATATAAGTTTTAACTCGATTTGAAAGATGAGCATAATCAATGCTCTTATCTAAGTTTCCTGTAGTACCAGCCTCTTTAAGATCTTTTTCAAGCTCAAGATCAACAATTAAAGGCTGCTCTTGTACTCTCTCATAGTCGAGTATACCAATAATACAAGATACTTTTAAACCTTTTACAAAAATCTTATCCATTACAAAGCTTTAAGTTCTGATAGTGGCCAACGAGGATATACTTTTACTTTATAATCGCCAACTTGACCTGCCTTGTAACGAAGCATGCCAACCTGTGCAATCATAGCACCATTGTCGGTGCAGAATTCTTTTCTTGCAAAGAATACTTTACCATGGATACTATCCATAAGCTCTGTTAAAGCATTTCTAATATCCATATTAGCAGATACACCACCTGCTACCACTAAGGTTTTTAAATGAGCTTGTTTTAGTGCTCTTTTACACTTAATTTGCAACGTCTGAGCCATAGCTTTAGTAAAGCCTTTAGCTATGTCGGCTTTAACCGCCTCAAGATCTTCTTTATGCTCTAAAGTAGCATTTAATACAGCTGTTTTTAAACCAGCAAAACTAAAATCACAATTAGGATTTTTAATCATTGGACGAGGAAAATTAAATACCCCCTCACGACCGTTTGCTGCAAGCTTTTCAAGTCCTGGACCACCTGGATATGGAATACCTAATAATTTAGCGGTTTTATCAAAAGCTTCACCAGCTGCATCATCAACTGATTGGCCTAAAATCTCGTAGCAACCTGGCTTTTCAACTTTGATAAGTAAAGTATGACCACCTGAGATAAGTAGTGCTACAAAAGGTAAGCTTGGCTTATTCTCTTCTAGCATAGGAGCTAAAAGATGTCCTTCCATGTGATGTACAGGAACACAAGGTATGCCAAGACCATAAGCTAGAGCACAAGCATCCATAGCACCTGATAGTAAGGCACCGATTAAACCAGGACCTGCAGTATAGGCAATTGCGCACAAATCAGTTAATTTCATATCAGCTTTTTCTAAAGCCATATGTACTAGTGGTACAACTCTTTTGATGTGATCACGGGAGGCAAGCTCAGGTACTACACCACCATATTCAGCATGCATAGGAATTTGAGTATGCAGACAATGGGAGATTAGACCTTCTTTGTCATCAAAGATAGCTACGCCAGTTTCATCACAAGAGCTTTCAATACCTAAAATGCGCATTTTTCGACCTTACAAAAAACAAACAGCTCATTTTAACAAACAATAGCTTGTTTGTTTACCTATATTTTTAACATAAAGGTTACAGGTCCGTCATTCTCAAGGTTTACCTTCATATCAGCTGCAAAGATACCTTCTTGAACTGAAGGTAGCTTTTGATGAGCATAGGCTGTAAATTTTGCATATAGCTCTTTTGCTTCATTTGGAGCCATAGCAGGATCAAAACTTGGGCGATTACCTGCACTGGTATTAGCAGCTAGTGTAAATTGAGAAACTAACAGCACATTACCGTTTACCTGCTCTACATTAAGGTTCATTTTGTCGTTCTCATCATAGAACATACGGTACTTTAAAATTTTATCGAACATCTTTTTACATTTAGCCTCATCATCGCCTTTTTCAAGACCGATAAAAGCTAAGATACCTTTCTCAATTGAGCCTGTTACTTGATTATCAACAACGACTTTGGCGTAATTTACTCTTTGTAATAGTGCGAGCATACGATCTCCTAAAATATTTTGCTCCATTATAGCCAATCCATTAGAATAGTCCAAAAGAGGTTGGAAAGATGCTTTTAAATTTATTGTGTGTAGGTTTAGGTGGATTTGTAGGCGCAATTTTACGTGCACTTACAGGCATTTTCGTTAGCAAAATTGTACTGTTAAGTGCATTTCCTTATGCGACTTTAATCGTTAATATCTTAGGATCATTTTTAATTGGCATGTTGCTTACAAGCTCTTATGTACTGTCAAATCCAAATTTAAAATCATTTTTAACCGCAGGTTTATTAGGTGGTCTTACCACATTTTCAACCTTTAGCTTTGATACGCTATCTTTAATTGAGCATCGCTTTTTTACTGCAGCCCTTTTAAACGTTGCACTTAATGTAGGTCTTGCTTTAATTGCGTGTTTTTTAGGATCTGAACTTGTAAAACACATGTCCTAAAACAAAAAAAAGCTCCCTTAAAATGGAGTGTCCCACAAAAGAGAGCTAAAAGTTTTGGCAAATTAAAATGTATTAGTAATTCTCAAAAATCGCGCTCTTAATCTCCTCAACATCTGTATCTAAAGCTTCTTTTACACCAACTTTATTAGTTACTGCAGCACTAACAGCTTTATCAATTGGTCCCCAAACATCTGACATCTGAGGAATTGACGGCATGGTATGAGCGTTTTGTGCTTGAGTTAACTCGGTACTTGCAAAATCGTCATTTAAAATGATTGGCTTTTGCATTACCTCTTTTAAAGGTGGGAGCTCATGAATTTCATCATAACGACTTAATGCAAGCTCTGTTCTGTTTAAGGTATTTCGGAATTTCACTGCTAAATCATACAGTTTTGAGTATTTAGTAATAGCAAAAGAACGAAATTCAATAAAAATAATTAAATATCCCTAAACTTCATATATTCCTTCCTCCTAGCTTTTTGATGAAAAAAGCTAGTTTTTTATTTGCAGTGTAAAATGGATGAACTAAAAGATAAAGTGAGGTTTTTGGGATTTTTTATCGCTAACAAAGATAAGCTCTTGTCAATTACAAGTTCTTGAAAATGAAGAGTTGCCATAACCTTTAATAGGTTATGGCTTTTTTATTGAATTGTTTAATTGTCGATAGCGGATTCAAGCAAGGAAGTAGCTTTCTTTAAATCCTCGATGATGTGTTTTAGACTTGCATCTTTAGCTCCTACAAAGCCTGTAGATTTTCTGATAACCAAACTTGTTGGTAACACAGACGATACATTTTGCTCATCGCTGATTAACTTCTCCACTGCTAATTTACACTGTAACTCTCTATCAAGATGTACAGAGGTTAGTGCTGGTTGATAGTAAGAGCTATCTGAGAAATCGTCGTAACCTACTACAGAGACATCGTCAGGAATTGACAAATCAGCTTGTTTTAAAGCACTCATAGCACCTAGAGCCATCTGATCGTTTGCAACTAAGATTGCTGTAAAGCCTTTATGATCGCGAAGCATCTTTAAGGTTGAGAAATAACCACTCTCAGCTGTCCAATCGCCACGACACAAACAAACCTCTTCCATATTGTTAATAGCAATACCCTCACGCCAGCACTTTAAACGAGAGTCTGCTGAAGACACACCTTCAGGACCTGCTAATAAAGCAATCTTTTTGTGACCTAATTGTTTTAAATGTGACACTGAGAATAAAGTACCGTCGGCTGGATTAAAAGTTACATTTAATACAGGGCAATAAGGATCGACATCCACGAATAAGATCTTAATGTCTTTATTCTGCTCTGTTAAAAAGATAGCATCCTGAGAGTTTACAGGAGCGTTAACTATAATCTTGGTGATTAAAAGAGAACGTAGCTCATCAATAGAGTCTTGAATTCCTTGGCTCGTAAAATTACTTACAAGTTTAGACTCTAAATTGTAGTTATTTTGCTCAGCGTACTTTCTGACACATAAGGTTACTTCTACTGTAGATAAAGAAAGGACAGCAGCGTTAATTAAACCAATAGTATTTACTTCTTTTTTAGCTAACTGTTGTGCTAAAAGATTTGGCACATACTTTAACTCAGCAATAGCTTGTTCAATTTTTTCTTTAGTGGAATTAGACACATTACATGAATTATTTAATACACGAGATACTGTCTGATAAGACACTCCGGCCTTTTTAGCCACGTCATGCATGGTTATTTTTTTCTTTATATCCATAATACTGATACCCTTAAAACAGCTTAAAAAAGCAATTTATATAATATATTTTATATATTTACAACTAATCATTCCAATTTTGTTTATTTTACAACATTTTCCCAAACTTATATAATCAAGTCCATTTTTACGATAAATAGGCAATTCTTGTCATATTTTATTCTCGATTCAATGTAATATTATTATGTTTTACGTTCACATCAAATGCAGCATTTATATACATTTTTTAAGAAATTTTTAGACAATAATCGAATTTATTGGATCATAAGTTTGCTTAAATTTAGCTTATACATCATTATTAACACGGATGTGAACGTTCCATCCATTTTAATCTAATTCACAATATAAGATTAACAAACAAAAAAAAGTAAATCATAATGAATAAGTTAACATCCCTTGCTGTTGCAGTTCTTGCAACTACATCAATGCTAAGCGTAGTTTCAGCTGTTGAAATCACTCCTAACTTTGGAGGTTATGTAATGTTTAAGTACGCAATAAACTCAAAAGATGTTGATGATAAGCTTTCTGAAACAATAACTCAAATTAAAGACAGAGACTATGGTCAGTCTTTTGATTGTAATAAAGCAAGACTTAAAATGACTGTAGTATACGTTGCTAATGAAAAGAAGATAGTAGCCTTCAAAGAGTGTTAGGAAATTAAGAAAGAATAGTTTAAAACTAGATTTTCATCATGGAAAATTATTAATTTTAAGTTTACAGACAGCTACTTTTAGCTTATAATAACTGCGTTTTTTTACCGTCAAAGACATAATTGTCTTTTGACATTGGATATTTATAAGTGAGGTGGTTTTCCACATGCCAGTCATAAAAGTACGTGAGAACGAGCCATTTGACGTTGCCTTAAGACGTTTCAAGCGCTCTTGCGAAAAAGCAGGTATCTTAGCTGATGTAAGAGCTCGTGAATTCTATGAGAAGCCAACAACTGTACGTAAGCGTGCAAAGGCTTCTGCAATTAAGCGTCACGCCAAAAAGTTGGCCCGCGAAAATGCGCGCCATACAAGACTTTACTAATCACGCATCTTTGTCGAAAGACATGGCTGTAACATTAGTCTAGTTGCTTGTGTGCACTAGCTAAGATCTTAAGTTAAACTTAAGAGGCTAAGGAAACAAAGGGTAAGCTAAAAGCTTACCCTTATTTTTTACCTAATTTCCTTTATTAAATTTTGCAATGATAGCCTCATGCGTATTGTCTTTCCAAAACTTTAAAACTTTCTTAACCCACGATACCCCTTCTTGATCTACATTGATATCAGGTCCTAAACCAAAGCCATGGGCTAGTCCTGGTAAAACAATTTGCATAGCAGGTATTCTAAGCTCCTCAAGATTAGCAATAGCGGAGCGCAAGACAGAGTGATTTACAATTTTATCTTGCTGACCTACAACAATTACTGTAGGAACATCTCTTTTAGTAGCATAGTAGCTTATAGGATATAATAAGACATTCATAGAAGGTCTTACTTTAAGCTTACCTGCAAGATTTCCCTTATTGTCATGATGGGTAACATTGATGATTACCTGAGCACCAACAGAGGTGCCCCATAAAGAATAATTATTAGGATCTACATTTAGAACTTCAGCATGATTTTGAATATAGGCAATTGCATCTACAAGGTATAAAGACAAATCGATAACTCGTTTTGGAGATTGTGATAACACAAAAGCGTTATAGCCTTGTTTTGACAATTCTAAAGCTAAAGGGAAGCCTTCATGCATGATTGACTGATAACCAAAGCCTCCAGAGACAATCACTGCAAAAGGGGCATCAGGCTTACCTCTAAAATAGAATATGCCAATATTGTTGTTTTCATTATGAGGGTAAATCTTATAAAAGACCTTTTGTCCAAAATCTGCAATATCAGCAAGGTACTCTACACACTCTACCGTCTCATAAGCACTTACATTATGATGTAGAGGCATAAGTTTATAGAGATCTTCTAATGGAAGCTCAAGATCAGATTTCTTTTTGATAGGAAACAGTAAATCCTTAAAAGATCTAAATTCACTGTAGTCCATTACCTTACCTATGGTAGTCTTTTCTGAAAAGTGCATATTTAAGGCAAGATCTTTAATCTTTTCTCCAAGAACAACTCTATCTACATCACTATCTTCATTTAACAAAAGATTCTGATAAGGATATGTCTCTTCATTGTTCAATGCCAAAGCCTCAAAGCTTAGTGCACTGCACAAAAGCATACTTAATAATAGTTTTTTGAACATGTCATGCCTTTGTAAAAGTTTAGTATTGCAAAAAGTTATATGTCTTAAGATAAGATATAAATAATGTTTAAAAGGATGTCAAAACTAGGACTAGATTATTGTGAGAAAAGGCAGTTTCACGATGTAAAACTGCCTTTAAGATCATATTTTTAGATTAAGTTTATTATACAGTCAAAGTTAAGGTAACTCATTACCAGCTGCAAGATAAATCTCATACCACTGTTTTCTTGTAAGCTCGATATCCCCAGCTTTGGCACTGTCAATTACACGGGTAGCTTTAGTGGTACCGATAACAGCCTGCATAAGTTTTGCAACCTTTAAAACCCAAGCAATCGCAACTACTTGAGAAGATACATTAAGCTCAGAGGCTATCTTATCTAAAACAGAATTTAGTTTTAGATAAAGAGGAGAGCCTACAAATACGCCTTTGAAAAAGCCATACTGCATTACAGACCAAGCTTGAACTACAATACCATTAAGCTTGCAATACTCTAAGATGCCACCATCTCGCATGATAGCAGGATCATTATCCATATTTGTATTAAAGCCTGCGTTTATCATTGGGGTATGGCAAACACTTAGCTGTACTTGGTTTGCGCAAATTGGGCAATCTAAACCACTCTTTAGATATTTCATCTGCATAGGGTTCATATTGCTTACACCAAAGTTTAATACTTTGCCGTCACTTAATAGCTTGTTAAAAGCCTCCCCTATCTCACTAGGATCCATGAGTGCATCAGGACGATGTAACAATAGGCAATCTAAGTGATCGGTATTAAGTCTTTTTAAAGAGCCTTCTACACAACTTATAATGTAGTCTTTTGAAAAATCGTAGTAAGTCAAATCAGGATCTTTTCTGATACCGCACTTACTTTGTAAAAAGAAGTTATCACGCAAGGAGGTTTGCTTTGAAAAAGCCTCTCCAAGTAGTGACTCAGCTTTACCTTTTGAGTAGCAATCTGCGATATCTAAAAAGTTGATACCTGCATCTAAACTAGTTTCAAGTAAATTTACAATCTCTAAGACATTAAGCTCAGGTATACGCATGCAACCTAAAGCAATTTTAGAGACCTTTTGTTTATTAGCACCAAACTCAATATATTTCATCTTTAGCCACCTATAAACTAATGGTTAGCAATATTTCTCATAGGCTCATTGTTCATATAAGCTTCTACATTTGAAGCTGCAATTTTTACAATACGCTCTAAAGTCTCTTGCAAGAAGAACCAACCAGCCACATGTGGGGTAATTAAAATTCTTGGCTCACTCCACAATGGATTATCCTGTGGTAATGGCTCTGGGGTAGTTACATCTAAAGCTGCACCTTGTAATTTATTTGCTCTTATTACCTCAAGTAGTAAGTTCTGATCAACAGCATCCCCTCGACCTACATTGATAAAGTAAGCTCCAGTCTTCATCATCAAGAAGGTTCTTTGATTAAAGAGGTTAACAGTTTTAGGTGAACTTGGTAGTACATTTACTACAATATCAGCTTGTGGCAGGATTTTATCTAAATCGTCTAAGGTATAAAGCTCATCGATGTAATCTGGCTTATCATTAAGATTACGACGAACACCAATAACCTTTTTAGCACCTAGTGCTTTTACTTTTTTAGCATAGCTTCTGCCGATATCACCTAAACCAAAGACTGCAATAGTTGAGCCTTCAACAGAGGTGATTTTGCCACAATCAGACCAATCCTTACGATTTTGCTTATCACGATATAAATGAAAGTGTCTAATCAAGCTAAAGGTCATGGCTAAAATATGCTCACCTACAGCAGGGCTAAAGGCACCTACACTAGTACAAAGGATAGTCTTTTTAGGAAGCTTACCTACATAGTTATCGTAGCCTGCTGAATTAAGCTGTAAAAACTCTAAATCCTCAGCATCAGAAAGTAAATTTGGGTTCACATTACCAACGATAATGTTCTTACCTTTAATGTCCAGAGCTGTTACATCCTTTTGCTTTTTCACGGTAATATTTAAATTACCAATTGCCTTAAATAAATCAATATGACGAGGCTCAACATCTAAAGCGATAAGTAAATTTTTTGCCATTTGAATCTCCAAGATTATTTGTTCAATTTTTCAAAAGGATATTTAATGCCTAACTGTGCACGAATAGAATCTAATAAATTCATGATGTATAAAGTTCTCTCATGTGGCATTTGCTCGCATTCACAAAGTCCTGCTTCAATTGCCTTCACACAAGATACCACCTCATACTCGTATCCGGTGTACTGCTTTGGACATTTAATTTCTTTGATTAGTTGATATTGTTTGTTAAAAACTTGAATAGACTGAGGATTATTGATGTTCTCAACCTGAATAAAACCGTCCTTACAGTGGATCATACCAAAACGGTCTGATACACAAAGGGCACTTGAGCACAATACTGCCATACGACCTGTATCTGCATAAGTTAAGGTAATAGAATTAGATACATCCACACCTTCTTGATTTTTAATGCAGGTTGCCTCAACTCCTGTAGGATCACCAAAAATCATATTAGTAAAATTGATGGGGTAAACACCGACATCTAAAAGAGCGCCACCTGCTAAATCCTTTTTGACAAGTCTTGGTTTATCGGCAATAGAATACCCTAAATTAGCGGTGATCATGAAAGCTTGACCTACTATGCCTGATGAAATCACGTCATTGATAATCTGACGCATTGGCTGGTAACGAGTCCAAATTGCCTCAGCTAAAAGTAGCTTCTTCTCTTTTGACAAATCAATAAGCTCTTTGGCTTCTTTTGCATTTACAGTAAAAGCTTTTTCACACAAAACATGCTTACCATGCTCTAAACAAGCTTTAGTCTGCTCATAATGAAAATTGTGAGGGGTTGCAATATAGACTAAATTGATAGCAGGATCGTTATATAACTCCTCATAAGAGCCATAAGCTTTTTCAATGCCAAATTCTTTTGCAAACTCTTTTGCTTTTTCTAAACTTCTTGAGGCGATAGCATAGAGTTTAACACTCTCATCTCCGCCTTTATTCATCATCTTAATAGTCGTAGCCATGAGCTTGGCAATAGCGCCAGCACCAACAATTGCAAAATTTATCATGTTAAATCCTTATATTTGTCTTTTTAAAAGTTATAAAACGAAAACGTTTGTTTAACAAGTTAATTTCAAAGATTATCTTTGATATGTGAGATAGGCAAAATAAGTTTTAGAAAAGATTTGTAGTTTGAGATGGGAATTGTTAGTGCCACTTTATTAAAGAACTAAAGTGGCACTAATTTTAACTATTCTTCAAAATCAATTGCTACTCTTTCAAGAGCGATTTCTTTACAAATTGAAGCTACAGCTAGATGACGAGGATCTGTTGCATAGGAATTTAGATCGTCCATATTCTCAAATTCACAGATTAAAGTAGCATCAAATTTCTCTTTTGGATTTACGTTAGTACCAACTTGCATTGATTTGATGATATCCATTTGAGCAGGTAAGCCCATTAGACCATCTAAAAACTTATGCATCTGATCCTTAGTACCTTCTTTAAATCTCCACATTACAATATGTTTGATCATAAAAACTCCAAGTGATTAAAATTAACTAAAAGAATTTTATCACAACACTAAACCTGCAACTTAATCTAAATTGATAAGAGTAATACCTAGTAAGTTGTGGTAAAATTCCTAACTGCTAAAAAAAGCGTTTTTATTTAATTTTTCTGAAAATAAAATATCATGGCATTAAATAATCTTTATGGAATTGCAGTTTGTTTGGTTATCGCCATTCCTGCTTATATTTTGGGTTTACAATACCCAATTGTCGGAGGTCCTATCTTTGCCATGCTCTTTGGCATGGTTATAGCTTTATTTTGGGCAAACCATGGTAAAGCGCAAAGTGGTATTAAATTTGTATCAAAAAGCGTTTTACAATATGCGGTTATTCTTTTAGGTTTTGGCTTGAACTTAAGTGTTATTTTAAAAACTGGTCAAGAATCCTTACCTATTATTGTTACAACTATTTTAACTTCGCTATTAGTTTCCTTCTTATTGTGTAAACTAATGAACCTACCTACAAAGTTATCTACTCTAATCGGTGTAGGATCTTCAATTTGTGGTGGTTCTGCTATTGCAGCAGCAGCCCCTGTAATTAAAGCTAATGACAAAGAAATCGGTCAAGCTATTGCTGTGATCTTCTTCTTCAACGTAGTAGCAGCTATCGTATTCCCATATTTAGGTGATGCTCTAAACATGAGCCACACTGCTGAGGCTTTTGGTGTATTTGCAGGTACCGCTGTAAATGATACCTCCTCTGTTACTGCAACTGCCTCTACCTGGGACAGTATGTGGCATTTAGGCCATGAGACTCTAGATAAAGCTGTAACCGTTAAGTTAACTCGTACCTTAGCTATCATTCCTATCACATTGTGTTTAGCAATGATGTTTAATGTAAGACATGACATTAAGGAAACAGAAGCTACTAAAGTTAATATCTTTGTTAAGATCTATAAGATGATCCCTCGCTTTATCTTATTATTCTTACTAGCTTCTTTAATTACTACTGTATGCGTAAACTTAGGTGTTGATGCATCATACTTTGATATTGCTAAAAAGATTAGTTTATTCTTCATCATCATGGCTATGAGTGCCATCGGACTTAACTGTAATCTAATTGCACTAATTAAGACTGGTGCTAAACCTATCTTCTTAGGCTTATGTTGCTGGGTATCAATTACCATAGTATGTTTATGGTTGATGAAAACTTTAGGAATTTGGTAAGAGAAAAGGTGGCTTAAGCCACCTTCTAACGAATCAATAAAAAAAAATGCCCTCAACTGGGCATTTTTTATTGAACTTATTTAACGTAATATACGCTATTCTCTTTGCGTTTAGGGCATGCTGGATAGTCACCTGATACATAACCTAAGGCTAGGTGTCCAATCCCCTCAAAATCGCCCTTTATCCCTAAAGATTTAAATAAATCTTTGTATAAAGGAGTCTCCATAGATTCTTTAGCTCTGTGGATCCAACAAGAGCCTAAGCCTAAAGCATGAGCTGCAAGCATCATATTACCTAGAACTAGAGAGCCGTCATAAGTTGCTGTAGGTGCACTCTTATCAGCTACCACAAGAATATATACTGGTGCGCCATAGAAAGGATCAAAGCCTTCTTTACTACCCATAATTTGAGCATTAAGGGCACGAATTTGAGCTTTTAGATCTTCATTAGTGATAACAATGATCTTACAAGGCTGTCTGTTCTTACCTGTTGCAGCATATAAACCTGCTTCTACAACTTTATCTACTAAGTCTGATGGAACTGCATCAGATTTAAATTTTCTAATAGAACGACGTGATTTAATTAAATCTAAAACTTGTTGCATACTACACCTAATTTAAAATGCGATATAAATTAGTAATACCTAATAACTTACCAAACTTCTTGCCACACTCTTCAATAGTGCCACCATCTTTGAAATCTAGTGAGAAGAATAGGTTTATAGAGATTAAATTCTCTGAAGTGATAACTGCAATGATATTGTGGTTTTGAGTATTCTCTTTAGCATACTCTAATACATAGTTAGCAAGTAATCTGCCATAGCCTTGGCTCTTAAAATCATTAGCAATATATAAAGAGAACTCTGAGGTTTGAGCGTAGGCGTCTAATTTGCGGTATGTAGATAAACTACAATAACCTATAACCTCATCGTCTAGCTCATATACAAAGATAGGATGATCCTGCTCATCATGCTCGTTAAACCAAGCCTCAGCTTCTTCATAGGTACGTTCTTGAACGTCAAAGGTAGCGATGCCGTTTAACACTTCATAATTGTAAATGTCATTGATTGCATCAAGATCATCAATCGTAGCTAGTCGTATATTTGAATTCATAAGTTAAACCAAATAGGAAAATGTAATTATAGGTATATTATACATCATAAAAACGCAAAAACCGCCATCGATAGGACAGCGGTTTTCATAGAAAAGAAGCTTGGCAGTAACCTACTCTCACACAAACGTACGTTGCACTACCATCGGCGTAACTGCATTTCACTTCTGTGTTCG
>Ga0256404_1007936_pt1 | contig 16356 bp, 13 predicted proteins | sample RumenRJG_01DNA_FD_185990 | JGI IMG/M metagenome (GOLD analysis project Ga0256404, IMG submission 185990) | Bovine rumen microbial communities from Lethbridge, Alberta, Canada - RJG_01 | ecosystem: Host-associated > Mammals > Digestive system > Stomach > Rumen | place: Canada: Alberta | collected...
GAGAAAATTTCTGTGTATAGCGCTCCCGTACCAGCTGCTCCGCGGCATCAGCCAGCTCACGCCGCGCCCCCGAACCGATCTCTGCCTGAGTCAATTCTTTGCCTCCTGAAATTAGATAATGCTAACTTAGATTATATTATACTAACTTCCGGAGAATTGGCAGAGGGATTTTTTATTTTTTCTCAGAAGTCAATTTCAGAACACTGCCCATGCTGTTGGAACTGTGCCGTGGACGGGCAAAAAAACTTTACCGTACCGCAGTGTTCGTGTATAATATTCATGTTGCAAAACCAGGTAATTCCGGTAATAAACAGGATCAATGCCCCGGTTGACCGGGACCGGGTACGGGAAAGGAAACAAAAAAGTGAAGAACGAGCGCAGAGTTGGAACTGTATCAAGAGGAATCCGCTGCCCCATCATCCGTGAAGGTGACGACCTTTCGGTGATCGTGACAGACAGTGTGCTGGAAGCCGCGGAAGCAGAGGGCTTTTCCATTCGGGACAGAGACGTCATCGCAGTGACGGAGTCTATTGTCGCAAGAGCCCAGGGCAATTACGCGACGGTCGATAATATCGCGGAGGATGTCCGCACGAAGACCGGCGGCGGCACTGTCGGCATCATTTTCCCGATCCTTTCCAGAAACCGCTTCGCCATCTGCCTGAGAGGCTTCGCAAAGGGTGCGAAGAAGATCGTGCTGATGCTGAGCTATCCCTCCGACGAGGTGGGCAACGAGCTGGTGAGCCTTGACAAGATCGATGCAGCCGGCGTGAACCCCTACAGCGATGTGCTGACTCTGGAGAAATACCGCGAGCTGTTCGGCGTCAACAAGCATGAGTTCACCGGCGTGGACTATGTGGAATACTACGGAAACCTGATCAAGGAGTGCGGCGCTGAGTGCGAGATCATCTTCGCAAACCACGCGCAGGCGATCCTGGACTACACGGACACGGTCATCACCTGCGATATCCACACCAGGAAGCGCACCAAGCGGATCCTGAAGGACGCGGGCGCGAAGGTGGTTCTGGGTATGGACGACATCATGACTGCTTCTGTGAACGGCAGCGGCTTCAATGAGAACTACGGCCTTCTCGGTTCCAACAAGTCCACCGAGGACAAGGTGAAGCTGTTCCCGAGAGCCTCCCAGCCGCTGGTGGAGAACATCCAGAAGAAGATGCTTGAGAAGACCGGAAAGCACGTCGAAGTCATGGTCTATGGCGACGGTGCCTTCAAGGATCCTCAGGGCAAGATCTGGGAGCTGGCGGATCCGGTGGTCTCCCCGTTCCATACCGCGGGCCTCATCGGCACGCCCAACGAGCTGAAGCTGAAGTATCTCGCGGACAATGACTATAAGGACCTGTCCGGCGAGGCGCTGAAGGAAGCTATCTCCGAGAGCATCCGGAAGAAAGACGGCGACCTGAAGGGCAATATGGCTTCCCAGGGAACCACGCCCCGTCAGCTGACCGACCTGATCGGCTCTCTCTGCGACCTGACCAGCGGTTCCGGCGACAAGGGAACACCGGTGGTCCTGGTGCAGGGCTATTTTGACAACTATACAAACGACTGATCCCAGGGACAGACAGAAAAGGAGCCGGACGTGAATATTGAAGATATCAGAAGACCCGATGACATGGTGAGGATCACCACACCGGAACTGGCACAGGCTTTTATTGACGAACAGATCGCCCTTGTGAAAGAGCAGGTGGGAGATAAGAAAGTACTCCTGGCCCTTTCCGGCGGCGTGGATTCCTCCGTCGTGGCGGCACTGCTGATCAAGGCGATCGGCGATCAGCTGGTCTGCGTCCACGTGAACCATGGCCTTCTCAGAAAGGGAGAGCCGGAGCAGGTCATCCAGGTGTTCCGCAATGAGATGAAGGCGAACCTCATCTACGTGGACGCCACTGATCGTTTCCTGGACAAACTGGCAGGCGTCTCTGACCCGGAGACCAAGAGAAAGATCATCGGCGGCGAGTTCATCGAAGTCTTCGCCGAGGAAGCAAGAAAGCTCGACGGCATTGAGTTCCTGGCTCAGGGCACCATCTGGCCGGACATCCTGGAGAGCGAAGCCGGCATCAAGGCCCACCACAACGCGGGCGGCCTGCCGGAGGATCTGAACTTTGAACTGGTGGAGCCCGTCCGCATTCTCTTCAAGGATGAGGTCCGCATGGTCGGAAAGACCCTGGGACTTCCGGACAACATGGTCTACCGTCAGCCCTTCCCGGGCCCGGGCCTCGGCGTCCGCTGCCCCGGCGCCATCACCCGCGACCGTCTGGAAGCAGTCCGCGAGTCCGATGCCATCCTCCGCGAGGAGTTCGAAAAGAACGGCCTGGCGGGCAAGGTGTGGCAGTACTTCACCGTGGTCCCGGACTTCAAGTCCACCGGCGTGAAGGACGGAAAGCGCACCTTTGACTGGCCCTGCATTATCCGCGCCATCAACACCACGGACGTGATGGAAGTCACCGTGGAGCACCTCTCTCCGGAGCTGATGGATCACCTGGTCCGCCGGATCATCACCGAAGTCCCCGGCATCAACCGCGTCCTCTATGACTTCACGCCGAAGCCCCCGGCAACGGTGGAGTACGAATAATTAAAAATGTCTCAGGGCACAGTCCCTGCACTTGAAAAGGCAAAAAACCTGCTCCAACGGCCTGCGGACCGTGGACAGAAATTTTAAACTAAATCTCGCCTGAAACCAGACCGAGGTTTCAAAGAAATGAAGAACGGTTCTGAGCTTAAAACCCTAAGCCCAGAGCCGTTTTTTAGTGCCCCGCCTTGTATACTCCGGCCCTTGCAGAAGCGGAGGTATTCCCGCCAGATAGTGATAAGGGTGTGACAAGTGAAATGTGCATTGCAAACATCTTTGTCACGCTTCCGGGGCAGGCACACGACATACTATAATTTATCTCAGTGGGAGAAGATCTCCACTGTGGAAGAAGACCCCTACTAAGATAAACGCTCCGCTTATGATGCGCACGCGCTCTGAAAACAGAAAGACTCTGCAACGAAACACCGCCGTAAAGGAGGAAAACCTCATGGCAAGATTTTGCACATACTGCGGAAATCCCGTAAAAGAAGACGCACGGTTCTGCAGGAACTGCGGCAGGCAGCTGCCAAAGAGGACTGTCCGGCCGGAAACAAGGGAGGCCCCGAAACAGGCGGCCATGATGCCCACATTCCCTGATCTGGCTGCCTCCGCGTCCGCCGGGGAGTTTATCTCAGGCGAGCTGACTCTGCCCGGCATGCCCGGCAGAGCGGAGCCGGTCCCTGAGACGCTCCCGCCGGTCTCCGGTCTGCTGCACAGCGTCGGCTCGCTTTTCAGCGGAATCGTGAGTCTTTTCAGAAAGCCCTCAGCCCTTATCGGAACGCTGCCGCTGGCGGTACTGTGGTTTGTGCTGGCGCAGTTCCGGGATTCCGATTCGGTGATCGTCAGGATCCTCTCCTGGTTCACCTATGCCGGGGGCGGCTTTGACCGCCCGGTTCTGGGCACGGCACTCGGTGTGCTGGGCAAGGGCACGGTGGCGGCGGCACTCCTGTCGCTGTTCACCGGCGGTCTGGAAAATCTTTTCAGGGGCTTAGGCGCGCTGTTCAAAGGCCGCGGGGAGAACCGGGACGTCAGCAGCATTATTCTCGGCGGCGTCACCGGAGTGGTGGTCTATTTCGCCTTCGCCGGGAAAAATGTCTCGGCGGAGACGTCCATGGCAGGCATTGCAGGAGCATTGCTCTCGCTGGAGGCTCTGGGCAGCGGCAGCGGCAGGCTCTATGAGCTGGCGCAAAGCCTGACTTCCCGGATCCAAAACGGTGTCCGCACGGTGGTGCGGGGCAGGTGCAACGGATTTCTCACGGGGCTGACACTGGGTTTTTCGCTGGGAACGGTCATGTCCCTGTTTCTGTAAGGAGGCTGCAGAATGAAGATCATGAAGCGCTTTTTCGCAGGGCTTGCCTGCGCACTGATGATCTGTGGTCTGCTTGCGCCCGTGACTGCACTGGCGAACAAAAACGATGGCCGCGTCCGGCGCGTGATCGCAAGCGACACAATTTCCTACGACGCATATGATTATTACGGAAAACACGTCACAACCACTATTGAATATGAGATCAGCGGTTATTACAAAAACGATCCGCAGATCATGGAGGGGGAACATAAAAAAAAGAGAGGCGATAAGTATCATCTCCATGATTATGCATATAACTATCACGGATATGTCAGCGCAGGCGACAGCATCCATCTGAAAGTGACTTTTCGCAACGAGACAAAGCTCTGCGGACATTGGATCTATCCGGAAACTAAAACCGGGAAATGGGGAGAAGGAAGGATCAGTGTGCTTAAAGGAGGTGATTCCTTAGAAGCTTTCACAAGTGTTCAGGAAGCGGATTATGTTGTCGCCGATGACATTGCAAAGATCGATGTAGGCTGCATGGATGACAATCCCACCGGAGAAATACAGATCAACTATGTGTTTACGGTGGATAAAGGCACACAGACTGTGGCGCAGACAGCCTCGCCCAACCCCGGAGAGGACGAAGGCACTACGATCTGGGGCGGGATCGTGGAGCCGCCGAAGCCGACGCCCGGCGGAAATTACGAGAGGAGAGATGGCGGCGACCCCGGCACGGCGGTGAAGATCGCCGTAAGCGTGGCAGGCGCAGTGGTCGCGGGCGCAATAGCCCTGGGCGGACAAAACGGGAAAAAAGGCGGCGGCGAGGAAGAGGAAGAGGAAAAAAAGCAAAAGTTCTACAGGATGAAGGTATACAAGAACTTCGGGGACGGCGTTCGTCGGGGCGCAGACGCTGTGCCGGTATGGGCCCGGATCGTTGAAGTCGTGGAGGGTCATGAGGAGAACCGCCCGGACCTGAGCGAGCGGATCACCGCCTCCGGCGAGGGCATGAATGTGTCTCTTGCCGGAATGCGTAATACTTACCAGACAGCTATGATCAGCGTTCCCGCGGATTCGACGGCGGAAAAGGCCCTGCTTGTCTTCACCTTTGTCGGGGACGGCGGCGTATTCCGCAACAGGATATCCTTCCGGGTCCTGGGCGATCCGCGGATCGTCTTCCCCCGCATGACACAGGACGGCACGGGCTGGGTCGTGAACACCCAGCAGAACACCGTGCGCATGGTGGCGGGCCGGGGCGGTACGGAGCGCCTTCGCTTTGTCATCATGGATGCGAATGGGGAACCGACAGATATCGCCTTCAAGGATGCGCAGGGCTTCTCCATCCGGTACACGAAAGATATGAATCTCGCCTTTACCTACTGGGCTGAGATCACGAACCAGACCCCGCCCATGGAAAAAGATAAGGGGATCTTCGCGGAACCGGAGAACCGGGACATCACGGTCCGCGCCGTATTTGCGGATGGATCGTCGGCCGTTTCGTCCTTCCGGGTCGAATTGTGGCCGGATGGGCTGTCCGTGCCGGCGAAAGACGCCAAAGACGGAGCGGTGCTGGTAGACACCCGCCCGGACGAACGGGCTGGCGAGGGCTTTGCCGGGATCAGACCCGCCGGATTCGAGGTGTATGTCTGCTACACCGACACAAATGGCGCGCCTGTCATTCTGGAAAACCCCACCCTCCGTTTCGGCGGGTTGGATGACGGGGGAAAATACGGTATGACCCTCCGGGAGAATTTCAAGTTCGATCTCTCCCGAACGGGCAGCGCGGGCTTTCTGCTCTTCCCGAAGGTGACGCTTCCGGTGCTGGCCGAACCCTACGAGGCAGTCATGCCCATCTCCTATGGGGAAGCCGGTTCCGTTCAAGCGTATCTGACCCTGCGATTCCTGGGCGAAACGCCCACCCGCCCCAGCTCGGCGAAGTGGAACGAGGCCTATGAGCGCCTGAAAAAAAGCGTGACTTATTTCGGCATCGGAGACGAACCCGGGCTCAGAACTCTGGTCCGGAATGCTGAAAAACACTCCGCCGCAGAGCTGGAGAGCATCCGCTATCAGGTGATCCAGGCGGGCGTGGTGTTTTACCGGAAGCAGCTGCTGGAATACCAGGGCTTCGACCAGCTCTGTACAAGGTATCTCGTTGTAGCAGGCTGTTATGTGAAGGTCGGGGATTTCGCGGTGGAATTCGCGATGTCCAAATGGTTTGGCGGCTACGGGAAGCTCGCCGGAAAGTTCATGAACCCCCTCAAGAACATGCTGGCAGCGTATGCCGGACAGTTTATCGGTCCCGGCTCCGAGTGGGACGGCAGGTATGAGGACATGCCCTTTCTCAAGACTCTCCTGCAGAGCTGCGACGAGGCGCTGGCCGCGGCTATTACCGGGGCATTCATTTCGGGCGATCTCACAGATCCCACATCGTTCACGGCACAGTTCGGGAAATACGCCCTGAAGGTCTCCGGCAAGGCCTCTGATGAGGTCCGGGACGCTGTCGGTTATGTCATTGCCGCCTATCTCATGGTCAGTTTCACAGAACATTACTACGGCATGAAGGGAGATCAGAGCGACCAGGGAGATTTCTACCGCTCCACCCTGGCCGCGATCAAGGATCTGGGCTACGAAGGCCTGAAAGCCTGGGTGCTGAAGAGAGTCGAAGACGTGGCAAAGCCTGTGATGGAGAAGGTCGGTGCGCTGTGCGGAGAAATCTACAGGAGCTTCTGTCAGTCAAAGGTCAATGAGGCGGCGGTGAAGGCCGGACAGCAGATGATGGATTACGGTCTGCGCAGGGGCCTGAAGTACGACGGATATATGTTCACGATGAGCGAGGTGTCTTACAAGACAGCACAAAAGGTAAGGGATTACGCATTCAAAGAAACCATCCGTATCCAGAACGAATATCTTGATAAGCAGATCAAAGCTTTCGTCAATATGCTCGGCGATACCGCCAAAGATATAAGCAAGACCGATACAAACGGCATCTTCGTCGGTCAGGTCCTGAACTACTTTGTCGGAGGGAAAAATGGAGATGAATCCAAGTCCCTGGGTGTCGACGCAAAGGAGATCGGCTTTGAACTGATCTCCGGATGGCTGACTGATACCCTGGGCGTAACTCCTGACAGGGTTATTGCGGCCTCAGCAGAGGCGGCCGCCTCTCTGAACGTGGATATGCGCGTGGAGGGCGACAGGATCATCCTGGAGATACTGGGATATACGGCAGAGATCTCGATCCTGAAGAATTTCCCGGCAATGTGCGATCTGATGCTGGACTGGCTGCTGTCGTGGCTTGAAAGCGTCTGGGAAGTGATCAGGACGCCTTTTGATCCGAGCGGTGCGCCGGACCCCCGCGACCGTGCAGAAACGGATGTGGACAGGATCGAAGCTGATCTTGAGACCCAGAAGCAGCGGGCGGAAACTGCCGAATGGAAATATAACGGCAATAAGAAAACGACCTGGTCTTAGAACGAATATGTTATTATAATAAGATCCAACTATGTACTACAGCGCAGGCGGGACTTAAACCTAAAAAGAGGACTTGTTATGGACAGCGGCGATATCAAGGCAGTACATTTTTCCAGAAAAACAGACACGGAGCTTTTTCCAGTCGATCGTTTCGGACCTGAAAAGGCAAAGCAGGCGCGCGCTTTTCATCAGAGTTTCCCTGAGTACAGAGAAACGCCTCTGGCTGAGCTGAATGCGCTGGCAAAAGAACTTGGAGTGGCTTCGATCCATGTAAAGGACGAAAGTTTACGCTTCGGGCTGAATGCGTTTAAAGTTCTCGGCGGAAGCTATACGATCGGAAACTATATTGCAAAGAAGCTCGGCGTAAGCATTACAGAACTTCCTTATGAAAAGCTGGTCAGCCCGGAAGTCAAAGAAAAACTCGGCCGGATCACCTTTGTGACCGCCACAGACGGGAACCATGGCCGCGGGATCGCCTGGACAGCCAACCGCCTGGGACAGAACAGCGTTGTTTATATGCCGAAGGGGAGTTCAGAGGAACGCCTGCACAATATTCAGGCCCTGGGGGCGGATGCTTCTGTTACGGAGCTCAATTATGATGATGCTGTCCGCCTCGCAAAGGAGGGGCAGGATAAAAACGGCTGGGTGCTGGTGCAGGACACCGCCTGGGAAGGATATGAAGAGATCCCGGGATGGATCATGGAAGGGTATACTACCATGGCGGCAGAGGCGACAGAGCAGCTGAAGGGTGAAAGACCCACCCATATCTTTCTGCAGGCAGGTGTAGGAGCCATGTCAGGTGCTGTATGCGGCTATTTTGCCAGCCTTTATGGCGATGAGGAACGGCCGGTCATTACGATCGTGGAGCCTGACCAGGCGGACTGCATCTTCCGGACCGCCAGGGCAAATGACGGAAAGCTCCACTTTGTGACCGGCGACATGAATTCCATCATGGCTGGTCTTTGCTGCGGCGAGCCCTGCACGATCGGCTGGAATGTCCTCAGGGATCACGCGGATTATTTCATTTCCATGCCGGATTACGTTGCCGCGGAAGGAATGAGAATTCTTGGAAATCCTCTCCCCGGCGATCCGAGGGTCATCTCCGGAGAGAGCGGGGCTGCAGGACTGGGCTTCGTCGCGGAAGTCCTCCGTAATCCAGGGAGGAAGGCACTGAAGGAGGCTCTTGGATTAAACCAGGATTCCCGTATTCTCTGCTTCTCGACAGAGGGCGATACGGACCGTGAGAATTACCGCAGGATCGTCTGGGACGGACTATGGCCCAGCTTTGAGAACTGAACAGCTATATTTTGAAAGGCCACTGGGGATTGAAAAGATCTCCGGTGGCTTGTTTTTTCCTTTGACAAGCTAATGATCATTAGCTATACTGTAGCTAATATGCGCTAGCTATATGGGGGATGCAATGTCTACAAAAGAAAGAATACTGGATGCAGCTTTAACTCTGTTTGCTGAGAACGGATACAATGGGACAAGTGTGGAACAGATCGCAGGTATTGTCGGGATCAAAGCTCCGTCTCTCTATAAGCACTATAAAGGAAAAGAAGATATCCTGAATGCGCTGATCGATTCAGCGGAAGTGCGGTATGAGGAAATGTTCGGATCTGAGGAGCACATCGGGAAGATCCCGGAAAGTAAAGAAGAGTTTATACAGGTGACTATGGGGAGGATCTCGTTTACGATGCAGGATCCGGTCATCAGAAAGATACGGATGTTTCTTGTACAGGAACAGTTCAGGAACGAAAGGATCTCCGAGGTCACTACCATGCATCAGCTGGATGGAATTCAGCAGATGTTTGCAAAGATCATTCAAGGGATGATGGAGAAAGGGATCGTAAAAAAGGATGATCCGATGCTTCTTTCCGCAGAGCTTACGGCACCGGCTGTTCTGCAGATCGCCAGGGCAGACAGGCAGCCGCAGTATTCAGAAGAGATCCTGAAGAGTATTGAACAGCATATCCGGCATTTCTGCAAGGTTTACATGATGGATGAGAAGGAAGTAAGCAGGTGATAAGGAGGCGATGCGATGAGTGATCTGATGATAGTAAGACTTCTCCAGAAGGAAGAAACTGAGGCTGCCCTTCGTCTTGCATGGCAAGTTTTCACAGAGTATGAATCACCCGACTATGCACCGGAAGGCACCGCTGAGTTCAAAAAGGCGTTGAATGACGAAAAATATCTCGCGGGGATCCGGTATTACGGTGCCTTTGATGAGAATCGCCTGGTGGGTATTCTCGGGATCCGGGAAGATAAAGCTCATATCTGCTTCTTCTTTGTCGACGGGACATATCACCGCAGAGGCATCGGGACCAGGCTTTTTGAAAGAATGCGGGAGGATTTTACAGGCAGGAACGTCACGCTCAACTCCTCGCCTTACGGCCTGCCGTTTTACAAAGCGCTCGGCTTTACACCGACAGACAGAGAGCAGACGATCAATGGGATCCGGTTTACGCCGATGGTGTTTTCAGAAAAGAGGAGGCTGATGTGAAAGATCTGGTACTGTACATCCACGGCCAGGGCGGCTGTGCTGTGGAGAGTGAACATTATAAGCCGCTGTTTCCGGATCGTGAAGTTCTTGGCCTGGATTATCAGACCTTTACTCCCTGGGAAACAGGGAAGGAGATCCGCGATGCCGTGGAAATGCAGCTGAAGAAATATAAAAGCATCACCCTGATCGCCAACAGCATCGGTGCGTTTTTCAGCATGCACGCCGGGATCGACAGGATGATCCGGAAGGCATATTTTATTTCCCCAATCGTCGATATGGAACAGCTTATCCTGAACATGATGTCCTGGGCCGGTGTAACGGAAAAGGATCTGGAAGAGAAGGGTGTGATTACCACCGCATCCGGCGAAACGCTGTTCTGGGACTATCTTTGCTATGTCCGGGAGCGTCCTGTCCGCTGGACTGCTCCGACAAGGATCCTGTATGGCCGTCAGGATAACCTGACTGATTATGAAACGGTATCTGCATTCGCTGAGGCCCATGGTGCGGAATTAACGGTGATGGAAGACGGAGAGCACTGGTTTCATACAGAGAAGCAGATGCGTTTCCTGGATCAGTGGATATTACGGGCTGAAAAGAATAAATGAGAAGGCACTGACAGCAGAACTGGCTGCGCTTAAAGCGCAGCCAGTTCCTGTGTTATCTGTAAAAACTGCCGGATCTCGGCAGGCGTGTTCACATGCAGCGGGGAGAGACGGACCATGCCTTTTGAGTCAAAGGCCTCGACCATGCGCTTTGAATACATGCTGGTCAGGGCTCTCTCAAAGGTGATGACACCGCGCTTCTCATACTCCGCGACCGCCTGCTGGCAGGTCAGGTGTTCGAATTCCACTCCCAGAATAAGATCCCGGGTCATGAGATCTTTTCCGTCCATCTGAACGATCACTCCGGGGATATGACGTAATCCGGGAACATCCCCGGTTCCCTCCAGCATCATCCAAAGAAGTCCTCTCTCATGATCGGCGATCCGCTGCATGCCTGCTTCAAAGAGCTTCCTGCGGTCCGTTTCTTCCGGAAAGGCTTTCTTTCCCAGATCTGCCACATAATTGATGATCTCAGTGATAACCGCGAACTGGGCAGTGGCGGGGCTGCCGATCTCCCAGTCGTCCTCTGCTTTGCCGAGGAGACGGTGATGGGCGAAGGCAGAGACGCGGTCGGAGAGAAAGGCGATACCGAAGCCGCGCACACCGAAAAACTTGTAGGGGGCAAAGCTGGTGACATCCGCACCCCATTTTTCAGGATCCAGGCTCCCGTGGGGCGCGTGCTGGACGGCGTCAATGTAAATGTAAATATCCGGATTGATCTCCCTGGCTTTTTTGCAGATCTTTTCTGTCTCGTAGATATAGCCGGAGATATTGGAAGCTGCCATGCAGCAAAGGAGAGCAGTGTTTTCGTCGATCAGCCCCAGGATCGTCTCTGCATCCACGCCGCCGGTCTCTGTGTTGACACCGGCTACGCGCAGTTCCATACTATGTTTTTCGCTGTACATCCGCGCCGCGTCGAAAACGGAAGGATGCTCCAGCATCGTGGTGACGACGTTTGTCCCCTTTGCATTCTCCAGGATCACACGGACCATCTCCATCGCGATCTGGGAAGCCGTATAAGTGGGATAGATCGTTCCGCTCTTTGCGTTGAAGATCACGTGCTTTATATCATCGCGTCCCCGGTCCTCAAGGGCTGCCAGTTCCAGGGCAAGGGAATTGGAATGCTCAGAGGCATCCGGCATACTGTCGATCCGGTGGAAAGCCTCTTCTGCCTTTTTCAGGCGGAGAGATCCTCCCGCATTGTCAAAGAAAAGCCGTTTTCTTCCATAATAATCTTCATCCACGTAATAAAACTGTGCGCGGATTTCTGCCAGTTCCTCTTCAGTAAACATTCTGTCTGTATACTTGCTCATAATTTCCTCCGGATTTGATTGGACTGCTTTTTCCAAAGTGTAGCACGGATTCTCTGGAAACAGTATATCTCTTCAGTTATATTTCAGTTTCAGGTACTATATTAAGCCGGAACAAAGAAGTATCGTGCAGTGAAAACGTAAGTCCGGATACTTAACTTATAGCAGAAGAGAGGAAGTTGACATCATGAAGAAAAGACTGGTAAGTATTCTGGCAGCCGCTGCGATGATTATTAACGTCGGGTGTGGGAGCGCACCCGCCCAGACTGCGGAGACTGCAGTAAAGGCTGCAGAAACTGCAGTGCAGACCACAGAAGCAAATAAAACAAGCAAGACTGCAGAAACAACCACCCAGGCAGCGGAAACAACCACCCAGGTTGCAGAGTCTGACACGCAGCAGGAAGAAAAGAAACCCGGCGGTCCGGAAGGTCATAACGGTCAGGGCGGCCCCGGCGGACAGAGGGGCGGCGGAATGCAGGACAAGTCCTCCGACACAGAGCTGCAGGCTATGATCAGTGAAGTCGCGCCGAAGTTTGAACTGCTTACCTATGAGGATGCTGAGAGCGGCATTTCCCTCCAGTACCAGCTGTTCGTTCCGGAGAATTACGATCCGTCCGTGAAATATCCGCTGCTCCAGTTCATCCCGGACTCCAGCGTGGTAGGAAAAGGCGCGGAGACGGTCCTCACCCAGGGATGGGGCGGACTTGTTTTCGCATCGGAAGAGGAGCAGGCAAAGCACCCGTCCTTCGTGGTGGTACCGGTGTTTACGGATACAGTCGTGAATGACAGCTTTGAGCACAGCGCGCAGATCGACACCGCAGTGCGGCTGATCCAGTCTCTGACGGAAGAGTATTCCATCGACACAGACAGGATCTACACCACAGGGCAGTCCATGGGCGGAATGACTTCTTTCTATCTTAATACCGCATACCCGGATCTTTTTGCCGCGTCCCTGTTTGTCGGAAGTCAGTGGGACAACAGCATCCTGAATGTTCTTGAGGACAAGGAGTTCTTCTATATCGTGGCGGCGGGAGATCCCCGGGCATCGGAAGGACAGGCAGGACTGAAGGCAGTCTTTGACGAGGATCAGGCCGCGTACAGCAGCGCCGAGTGGAGTGCAAAAGATCCGCAGGAGACCCAGAACGCCGCGGTCGAGGCGATGCTTGCAGAGGGAAACAACGCGAATTTTGTGACTTTTACCCTGGGCAGCACAACGGCGGACGGAAGTGCAGGCAATACCAAAGCCGGAGAGCATATGACGTCCTTCGACTACGCTTATAAGATCGAAGCAGTCCGCGACTGGCTGTACAGTCAGTCTAAGTAAAACAGATATATCGTATTGACAGGCCCTGTGGTGCAGTGAACGCTGCAGCATGGGGCTTTTTTCTTGACGCGTCCTGCTTCGTAAGTTATAGTCCCCAATGGATGACAGAAAACGCGTATTAATTGTGAGAGCCTATGCATCATCTGACGATCGTCAAAGGACGAAGGATCAATAAAATACTGTGTTTCATTTGTCTGATCCCGGCTGTGATCTTTCTCATCTTTGCGGGGATCTTTTCTGCGTGCGGGAAAGAGCCGCTGGCACAGACGTTTTTGATCATTGGCGCGGTCACAGGCGGATTCGCGCTTCTCTACGGTGTTCTGTGGATGATCTTTGCTTTCCTGGAAGGTAAACGGCAGCGGGCGCTTGAGAAGATCAACGCCGAAAAAGCAGGACAAAGAGAAGCGGAATTTACATGCAAAGAATATCTGCTTCCAAGAGAGAAACTGACGCGGGCTGCCCGAAAAAGATTCCGGGAGATCGTGATATGGTCCTGTATGATCGCGTTCCTTACCTCGGCCGGCATCCTTCTGCTGCTGTTTTTCAGCAAGGCCTTGAAAGAACCTGCTCAGATTCTGTACACTTTGATGTTCGGCGTCATGATCATGCTTCCCGGCATTCTCATCCAGCTTGAGATTTTGAACCGGTACGCTTCTTCTGTCCCGGGGAAAGTCGTCCTGTTTCCCGGGAAAATGGTAGTCGATCAGACAGTTTACGCAGCTTCTTCCATAAAGAATATACGTATTACATCAAGTGAAGTAATGAATCCGAATTCCCCTGCAGTATACCGTGAGATGCGCATCAATTACGGAGAAGGCTCTAATTGTATTTACAGGATCGACTACCGTATGCGGGGCGATCCGCAGAAACAGCCTGAATGGGCAGAATATCCCGGATTTGTTTCTGATCTGTATGCCTGGGGAAATGAGAACAGAGTCATTGTGACCATCGATTATATGGATTAGTGAGTGACGATTATAGGGCAGACAGAAAAAAGGTTCCGGGACCATAAGTTAAACCCGGAACCTTTTTTTGAACCACGCCATGCAGCAGAGGCACATGACAATCTGCAGTGCCGAAGAGCAGGGCGTGGCGAGTCCGATGTGGAACAGAGACACAGGGACTCTGCGGCTCATGAGCCAGGATACCGGCACGCGCACAAGGAATGCGCTGATGATCCCCTGGGCCATCACAAAAGTCGTGAGTCCCACGCCGTTGTAGAATCCGATGAAGCAGAAGAAGACCGGCGTCAGCATGCAGTCGATGGCGTAGGCTTTGAGATAATCCGCCCCGGCTGCCGCCACTTCGAGATCCTTTGAGAACAGGGATGTGAGGATGTTCCCGTGGAAAAAGGAAAGATAGAACATCACCGTTCCCACTGCAAGTGACATGAGGATCCCGTACCGCAGCGCCTTTTCAGCTCTGTCGTATTTTCCGGCGCCCACATTCTGCGCCACAAAGGCGGACATGGACTGCATGAAGGCCACCGGTACAAGCATGATAAAGGCGCAGACCTTCTCCGCAACGCCGACGCCGGCGGAGGCAGTCACGCCGAGGGTATTGACGATCACCTGGATCAGCAGGAAGGAGATCCCGACCAGGAAGTCCTGCAGGGCGATGGGCAGGCCGATGCGGGTGATCCGGCGGATCATATCCCCGTGGAATCCGATCTGCGATCTTTGGAACTGAAACGGCAGCTCCTTTTTCCGGATCAGCAGAAGGGAGATAAGGACGCTGACTGCCTGGGCGAAAACGGTGGCGATGGCCGCGCCGGCGGTCCCCATGCCGAAGCCTGCCACCAGGAGAAGATCTCCCGCGATATTGAAGATGCAGGCGATCGCCACTGTGAGAAGCGGCGTCACCGAGTCCCCGATCCCGCGGAAAATGCTTCCGATCAGGTTGTAGCAGATAATGATGAGCGATCCCGCTCCGCAGATCCGCACATAATCCGTCGTAAGGGAAAATGCCTCCGCCGGGGCGTGCATCAGCTTCGCGATGGTTCCCGCGCCGGGCACGAAGAGGATGGTCATCACAAGCCCGATCGCAGTAAACAGCGCGATGCAGGCACCGATGGTCCGTCCGCCCTCCTGCGGCTTTCCTTCTCCGATCTGTCTTCCGAGACACACGGTAGCCCCCATGGCAAAGCTTGCGACGAGATTCGTCATCGTCATCATGATCTGGGAGCCGGTGGAGACCGCAGACACGTCCGCCGGGATGCCGAACCGGCCGACGATCAGAAGATCTACCGCGCCGTACATTGCCTGAAGAAACAGCGCGGCCAGCACCGGCAGCGCGAAACGCACCAGTGGCCCCAGAATGCGTCCTGTTGTAAAATTGTGTTCTTTTTCTCTTTTCATCCTTCTGTACCTCATATCCCGGACTTAAAACGATCCGGAAAACAACAGGCCGGATAAGCTGCGGAGCATTTGCTCCGCCATCTTATCCGGCCTGTAAAAGCCCTCCGATGAACGGTTGATATTCTACGTCCTTCCGAAAGGAAAGTCAAGCCCGGCCTGTGACGGTTCTATGACAGAAGGACTGTTAGACTCAGGTTAAAGAAAGTAGTATAAACACAAAGAGAGAAGTATAAACACTTCATAAAGAGAGGGAAAAACAATGACAATGACATTAGATTCTGCAAGAAAGATCCTTAATATCGCGGCAGTGGTGTTCCGGGCAGCTGACTCCATCAGGAAGGAGCTCGGAAAGTAAAGATCCGGGAAAGGAGAAACAAAATGAAAAAAACACTTGTATTCTGCATTGCAATGATGCTGGCTCTCGGCGCGCTGGCCGGCTGCGGAAAGAAGGCGGAAAGTAATTCCGCCAGTACAGATACAGGAATCGGCCTTGAACTGGGGCAGGCTATGCCTGATTTCACGGTGTCCCTGACAGACGGAACATCCGCCAATCTCTCCGAGACCCTGAAGGAGAAGGACCTGGTGGTCCTTAATGTTTTTGCCAGCTGGTGCGGTCCCTGCGAAAGAGAGTTCCCGGGGATGGAGAGCGTATACCAGGCAAATAAGGACCGGGTGGAGATCATCTCTGTCAGCGGGGATCCCAGTGACACCATGGAAGTGATCTCCGACTATAAGTCCGGCCACGGGCTGTCTTTCCCGATGGGGCTCGCGGGAGATGGACTGAGCTTCATGAAGTTCCCCGGCTTCCCGACCACGGTCTTCATCGACCGCGACGGGAAGGTGGGCTTTGTCAAGATCGGCGCCTTTGCCAGCGAGAAGGATTTCGAGGAGAAGATCAGTTACTTTCTCTCCCCGGAGTA
>Ga0256404_1007937_pt1 | contig 16349 bp, 12 predicted proteins | sample RumenRJG_01DNA_FD_185990 | JGI IMG/M metagenome (GOLD analysis project Ga0256404, IMG submission 185990) | Bovine rumen microbial communities from Lethbridge, Alberta, Canada - RJG_01 | ecosystem: Host-associated > Mammals > Digestive system > Stomach > Rumen | place: Canada: Alberta | collected...
TCAATCGAGCGGCCCTTCTCAATGATCAGGATCTTCATGTCCGGCCGCTGATGAATCAGCTCGTACGCGCAGAAGATCCCCGAAGGCCCCGCGCCGATAATCAGTACATCATAATGCTTTGCAGCTGCTTCCATTGATACTCCTTTTTTCTGTCAATCCCCGTGGATGCGCCGTTACCCCTCGACAATCAGATAGGTTCCGTCCGGAAGAGGGAATACCTCGGCCTGCTCTTCCAGCTCCCCGTCGTCGAGATCGGAGACATCCATCCCCGATTCGTCGAGAATCCGGCGGACCTCGTCAAGCGAACCGGCCGTCTGGGCAAGGCAGTCCTCGAGAAAGGCTTCCGCCTCCTCCCGGGTCCCGGCCACCGGCTCGTCGAACAGCTGCCCCTGACGGGCCAGAAACGTATCCAGACATTCCTCGCTGTATTCTTCCATTTCCGTTCAGCCTCCGATCTGTTTTCTGCCTTCCAGCCGCCGGATGAGATCCGGGATCTCACGCGGCGCGGCGATCACTTCGTCCGCCCCGTTCTCTTCCAGCTCCTTCCGGTCCCGGTAGCCCCACAGCACGCCCACTGTATACATATGCGCATTTTCCCCCGTCCGCATGTCGGTCCACGTATCGCCGAAATAGACGCATTCCTCCGGCTCTGCGCCGAGCCGGGCGGCTGCCGCCAGCGCGCCCGCCGGATCCGGCTTGATCGGGACCTTGTCGGTCTGCCCCTGCACATGGTCAAAGAGACTGCCGTACACGCCGCTCACGCTTTCCCGGGCGGCGTCGTCCGGCTTGTTGGAGAAGACGGCGATCCCGATGCCTTCCCGCTTCAGCGTCTCCAGTGCTTCGGTCATCCCCTCATAGGGACGCGCGCCGTAGAGCGGTCTTTCCGCCAGATACATCCGGTTGAGCCGGTCACCCGCCTCCACGTTCTCCGGCGTGAAGCCGCCCGCCTTTTTCAGGCAGCGGATCACAAGATTTCTCGAGCCGTCGCCGCAGTAATACCGGTATTCGTCCTCCGGCAGCGGCGCATAGCCGAGAGCGTCCAGCATCCGGTTGCCCGCCAGGGCGATCGCCTTCAGCGTATAGATAATCGTGCCGTCGAGATCAAATATGCATGCCTTTACCCGCATGACCCGTTTCGCTTCCTTTATTCTATGAAATGCATGTGACGCGTCTGTGTCTTATTTCTGAACCGGCAGCCGGAAGCTGCTCTTGAGCGTCACGATCCGGTTGAACACTGGTTCCCCTTCCTTCGAGTCCTTCGCGTCGACGCAGTAGAAGCCGTTCCGCATGAACTGGAAGCTCTCATAGGGCTTCGCTTCCTTCAGCGCCGGCTCAAGACGGGCGCCTTTGACGACGGTGAGCGAATGAGGATTCAGATTCAGCGAACCGTCCTCATTGTAAACGCCCTTGCTCTCGTCGATCAGATTCTCATAGAGACGGACCGTCGCGGCAAAGGACTCCTTCGCCGGGACCCAGTGGATCGTCCCCTTCACCTTCCGGCCGGTGAAGCCGCTGCCGGCCTTCGTCTCCGGATCGTAGGTGCAGTGCACGGCGGTCACATTTCCCTCCGCATCCTTCTCCAGCCCCACGCATTTCACGAAATACGCGTACATCAGACGCACCTCGTTGCCCGGATAGAGCCGCTTGTACTTCGGGACCGGATTCTCCATAAAGTCGTCCCGCTCGATGAAAAGCTCCCGTCCGAAGGGGATCTTCCGTTTCCCGAGAGACGGATTCTCCAGATTGTTGTCCGCATCCAGCAGCTCGGTCTGATCCTCCGGATAATTGTCGATGATCAGCTTCAGCGGGTGAAGCACCGCCATCATCCGGTTCCGTTTCAGCTTCAGATCCTCCCGGATGCAGTATTCCAGCATCGCGTAGTCGCTGGAGGCGTTGGCCTTGGAAATGCCGGAGAGCTCCACAAACATCCGGATCGATTCCGGCGTGAAGCCGCGGCGGCGCAGCGCGGCGATCGTCACCAGTCGCGGATCGTCCCAGCCGTCGACGACGCCCTGCTCCACCAGCCGCTTGATGTAGCGCTTGCCCGTCACAACATTTGTCAGATACATCTTGGCGAATTCGATCTGCCTGGGCGGATGCTCCCAGCCGGTATTCTCCACGACCCAGTTGTACAGCGGCCGGTGATCCTCGAATTCCAGCGTGCAGAGCGAATGCGTGACACCCTCGATCGCGTCCTCGATCGGATGCGCGAAGTCATACATCGGGTAGATGCACCATTTATCCCCTGTATTCTGATGCGTCAGATGCGCGATCCGGTAGAGGATCGGGTCCCGCATATTGATGTTGGGCGAGGCCATATCGATCTTCGCGCGGAGCACCATCGCGCCGTCGGGATACTTTCCCGCCTTCATGTCCCGGAAGAGAGCCAGGCTTTCCTCCGGATCCCGGTCCCGGTCCGGGTCGTCTCGGCCCGGCTCGGTCAGCGTGCCGCGGTACTCGCGGACCTGATCCGCGCTCAGGCTGCTGACATAGGCGAGCCCCTTCCGGATCAGCAGCTCCGCCTTCTCGTACATCGAGTCAAAGTAATCGGACGCGAAGAAGCAGCGATCCCCGAAATCAGCGCCCAGCCACCGGACATCCTTCTTGATGGACTCCACAAATTCGCTCTTCTCCTTCGTGGGGTTCGTGTCGTCGAAACGCAGATTGAAGCGGCCGTGGTACTCCTCCGCGATCCCGGAGTTGAGGATGATGGACTTCGCGTGTCCGATATGAAGATATCCGTTCGGTTCCGGCGGAAAACGCGTACAGACTTTGTCGTACCGTCCCTCCTCCAGATCCCGGTCTATGATGTCCTCGATGAAATTTCTCGATTTCGTCTCCTCAGCCATGCTGCCCCCTCCGTTCATCGCCGGTCTTTCGTTTTCGCACCGGTGTTTTGTCCAATAAAACTGTCGGACCGGCCCGCCCGGGAGCGGCGTCACCGCTGCTCTGCCCGGACTTTTCCGTCACAATGCCCGTCCGCCGTACCATCTTAGCATAATCAGCATGATAAAACCATCGTTCTTTTCGGCGACGACCGGTCAGCGGCAGTCTTCCTCGCCGCCTTCCCTTTCTTCTCGGGCGGCTGCATTGGCCTCCTCCCTCGTCAGGAGATTTCCCTCCCCGTCGACGAACGAGCCTTCCTCGTTGACCTTCGGGAGATACGCCGCAAAATCCTTCACCAGCAGCGCGCTCACCACGTACGCTGTCAGTCCGTAGCCGATCACGACCCACAGAAAGCCTGTCAGAGGCAGATACATACGGTTCCGGTAGGTGAGATACAGCGGAATGACATCAATCGCGAGGACGAGCAGCATCTTCAGCGGTCGGCGCGAGGCGAAGAACAGCGCGTTCCGCAGAAGATGCGGCACCGTGTCGTCAAAAGCCGCCAGAACCGGGTAGAAATAGGCCGCTACCGCCGCGATAAAGAGCCCGACCAGGATCACCGCCCATCCGAAATATGCATAAGACCCGCCCTGTGCGCGGCAGAACCTGATATCCGCATAAACGAGAAAAGCCAGCGCGAGAAAGACAAGTCCGGTAAAAAATGCCTGACGAAAATTCGCCGCGAACGCCTTCCAGAACGTGCGGAATGCACCGAGTTCCCGATCGCCCCGAATGACTTTGAGCATCACGGTATAAAGCGCAGCAAGGCCCGGCCCGATTGTCACGATCGGGACCGTCGTCACGGCGAACAGAATACTCGATACGATCAGAATGCCGACGCGGATCATAAACTGACCGAACGGGCTGTCATTGCTGAAAAATCCGGCAATCTTTTCACCCATTGCGCCTCTCCTTCCCGAAAATAAAGTCAAGAAATGTCTTGACGGCGTTGATATGCTCCGCTTTCGCGCCTACTCCCAGCACGCAGTCCTCCCCGTACAGATGATACTTCGTGACCAGCAGACTGTCGGATACGTCGATTCCCACCACCACCGGGCGGGTTCCGCTGTCCGGGTCGCGCGGGACACAGGCCACGAGACGGTCTGCGTAGAGATCCGCAAGGCCTTCCGCCTTGCCCGACTGAAGGTCGAGAAGTCGTCCGCTGCTCCCGAGCGCCTGCAGCTGCTTTTTCGGCATCGTGACGGCATCAAGCGTTCCGGCCTCTTCCGTCGCGACAAACGCTTCATAATAGCTGTTCATCGTCCCGGCTGTCGTCGTGGGATCAAAATAGACGCCGTCATTCAGCATCAGGTTCGCCCTGCTCAAGTCATATCCGGCGTACGCCTCAAAATCTTCCCAGAGATCGGAGCCCTTCCCCGTCTCAACCGTCGTGTTGGCGAACGTGACATACAGCCAGTTCTCCTTCACGGCAAAGAACATACGGTAGATAAAAAAGATGAGAAAAGCTGCAAGCGCGGCCGCCCCGACGATCCAGTACCAGTCGTACTCCCAGATATAGGCCGCCTTCTCGCGTGCCGTCATCCCTTTCATCGCTTCCCGTTCTGTCCCGAACCAGCGCCTGCCTCTGCCCTTTCGGTTTTTTTCGTCCAAATCGTGCCTCCCTGTGCCCTGCTTTTTCATGACGGTTCCGATCGTCTGCTTCTTATTTCCGCAAACACAGGATTTGAGGTGACCTGCCCTCTGCCAGACGCACATCCTGTCAGCCCGGAAATCGTCAGAGAGGGCCGGGAAGCATCCGCTTCCCGGCCCTCTCGCCTTTTCCGCTGCCTGCGGGATCGCGCCCGCGCGGATACATCTTCATTTTACAGCTTGCCGCCGGATGTCGCAATTCCTTCGACGAACTGCTTCTGGAAGATGATATAGATCACGATCATCGGGACGACCGCCAGCGTGGCTGCCGCCATCAGGCTCGGATAATCGCTCTGGTACTGCCCCTGCATCTTCGCAAGACCTGCGGAAAGAGTCGTTGTCGCTGCATTGGTGCAGACGATCATCGGCCACATCAGATCCTTGAATGCGAAGACAGCGGTGAAGATTCCGAGAGAGACCATCGAGCTCCGCGTCAGCGGCATCATGATCCTGAGGAACCGCTGCCCGACATTCGCGCCGTCGATACTGGCCGCTTCCTCCATGTCCATCGGGAGTCCTTCATAACCCGTCTTCAGAAGATAGGTCCCGAATGCGGTCACAAGTCCCGGAAAGACGAGCCCGAACGTCGTGTTCAGCATCCCCATCTTCGAAACCATGACGTACTGCGGAATGATAAAGATCTGAGCCGGAATCATCATCTGTACCAGAACCAGTGCAAATAAAAACTTCCGAAGCGGGAACTTCAGCCGTCCGAATGCATAGCCGGCCATCGTGGCAGTAAGGCACGCGCAGACTACACGGAAGAAAATCATCAGCAGAGTATTCTTGTAGAGGATCAGGAAGTTATAACTCTTCCAGACCTTTGAAAAGTTTTCCCAGTGCCATGCACCCTGCGGAATGATATAGAACGGTTTGACCGAAATCGCTTCCTGGTTCGTCTTGACTGCCGTGAGGATCATCCAGACGAACGGGACCAGCATGATGATCGACATGACGATCAGGATGATATGGATCAGGGTCAGATTCAGTCTCTTTTTTGCCTTATAGCTTTCCATCTGACTTCCTCCCCTCAGTTATGGAACACAAGCTTCTTCTCAAGCTTCTGCAGGATCACAGTGATGATCAGGATGAAGATCACGAGAAGAACCACCAGCGTCGCGCCGTATCCCTTATTGCCGTTTGTGAACGCATACTGATAGAAGAGATAGACGATGGACTGAACCTTCGGGAGCGCGACGTTCGTCTTATCCATGACCATGAACATCAGGTCGAAGACGGTCAGCGCGCCGATGATTCGGGTCTGCACGATGAAGAAGGTCGTCGGACTTAAAAGCGGAAGCGTGATGCTGAAGAACTGCCGGACACTGCCGGCGCCGTCGATCTCAGCCGCCTCGTAGTAATCGCCGGGGATCTCCTGCAGACCGCCGATGAAGAGAACCATGTTATAGCCGATGATAGACCAGACGCCGATCACACCGATGGAGATCCAGGCGATCTTCGGATCCGAGATCCACGCGATTTTGGAGTGGAAGACATGGTTCAGAAGGCCGAACTGCGTATTGTAAAGCCATCTCCAGACCATTGCCACCGCTGCCGGTGCACAGACCATCGGCAGGAAGAAGATCGTGCGGTACGCAGAACGTCCCGCAATCTTCTTATTCAGAAGCACCGCAAGCAGAAGTGCGATCACGATGCCGAACGGGACCTCGATGACCGCATACTTGATCGTGTTCAAGAATGCCTGCCATGTCTCCGGATTATGCATGGCATTCTGATAGTTGGTGAGACCGATGAAAATGTTGCCTTTCCCGAAATCTCCCGTCTTGCAGAAAGACTGGTAAATCGTCTGGAAGAACGGGAAGAAGTTCAGCACGATGAGACCGATCATGGTCGGAGCCACAAAAGCAAGTCCCCATCGCGCCTCGCTCTTCTCTCTGGGCGTTCTGTGTTTCTTCATGAAACGTTCCCCCTCTCTTTTTCCGTGACACGAAATCACCGGACAGAAAGCCGGTTCATTCCCCTGTCATAAATAAGAAGAAGGGTGCGGCGCCCCTCAGGCACCGCACCCCGGGCAGACCTTGAAAGTGACTTTTGAGATCACTCCTGCGCGATTGCATTCTCGATGATGGTCTGGGCCTGGTCGCAGGCACTGGCCATCGTGTCCGCGTTGGACGGATCCTGCCAGGCCGCAAGGAACGCATCCTTCTGGATGGAGTCTTCCCAGACGGTCGTATTGCGGGTGTACGGACGGAAATACAGCGTGCCGTTTTCTTCCACTTTCGTGAAGGCGGAAATGTCCATGCCGTCGAACGCTTTTGTGAACGCTTCGTTGATCTCCGCGTCATCCATACCGGCCATCGTCACGCCTTCCTGAGCCTGCTCGAGCTGTCCCTGCTTGCCGCAGAACCAGGAGATCAGGCTGTAGGCAGCATCCGGATCAGAGGTATTGGCGGAAGCCGCCCAGCCGAGGCCGTTGTAGCAGGACTGTCTCTCACCGTCGTCGCACTTGCCGTTTCCGTTGGCATCGCCGTACGGAATCTCAGCCCATGCATAATCCTTTGCGTTGTCGGCCGTATAATAGGAATTGATCATCCAGGAGCCCTGTGTGATCATCGCGGTCAGACCCGACTTGAAGAGCTGATCGGTACCGGTCTCGGAGACGGTCGTCTGCGGAGCAGAGACCTCGAGGAGCTTTCTGACCTCTTCCATCGCGGCTTTGCCTTCGTCCGAACCGATCGTCGTGCCCTTGTGATCATCCGTGATGATCTGGGCGCCGTAATCGTAGACGATGTTGTACCAGCCGTCCTGGTTGTTCGATGTGTCCATCGCGTATCCGTAGACGCCGTCATCCTTGCCGGCTTCCGTGATCTTCTTGGCTGCGTCGATCACGTTGTCCCATGACCAGTCGTCCGTCGGATAATCGACGCCGTACTTGTCAAAAACGGCCTTGTTGTAGAGAAGCGCGATCGTGTCGTGGTCCTTCGGGATCGCGTACTGATGGCCGCTGCTCTGATAGAGCTTGACGATGCCGTCGTAGTACTTGGACATATCCATGCTGCTGTCGTTCTTGATGTAATCATCAAGATTGAGAAGCATGTCGTTCTCCATATACATCTGGGCTGTATTGGAGTGCATCCAGAAGACATCCGGTAACGTGCCGCCTGACGCGCCGGACTCAAGCAGTGTCCAGTAGTTGTCCCAGTCGACCACATCGATCTGAACCTTGACGCCCGATTTCTCTGACCACTCGTCCGCGATCTTCTGGAGGCCTGCCAGCTGGTTGTTATCCCAGATATTGACCTTCAGCGTATCCGTCTTGAACGACATCGTCGGTTCCGCGGATGCCCCGGAAGAACTCGCCGCTGCCGGAACGGCCGCAAGCCCCGCCACCATCACGGCAGAGAGAGTCAGCGCCATCACGTTTCTTGTCTTCATTGTGTATCCTCCTTCTCGCTCAGGGATCACCTGTTGTTTCTGCTGGATTCAAGTATAATGGCAGGGGTATGCTTTTTATATGGCATTTTGTCGTATCGGCATGGCAAAAAGTCTCATTTTTCCGTTATTAATAATTGTTGCATAAAATTGTGTGACTACATTTTGTGCAACATCCACAATGTTTTGCACATGCCCTTTTCATTTCGATAAAACCGCTCCGCGGAACCTGCCTGCCGTCCGCTCTCTTCCGGACGCATCCCTTCCACGTCACGCTTCCGGGGCGCAGAAGACCCCGGACCGTTCCGCCTGAGGCGCTCTGTCTGGGGTCTTGTTTCGTCCGGATGCGGACGAATCGGAACATATTCACATCGGGTACTGATAATCCGGGTCATTCTTCACCGTATGCAGCTCCAGCACCGGCTTCCTCGCCCGGAAGGCGGTAGGCGACTTTCCGTAATAATTCTTGAAAGCCCTTGAGAAGGCAAGTGAATCCGAGTAGCCGACCTCCTCCGCCACCACGTTCACCGGTGACAGCGTCGAGCGCAGCAGGTTCGCCGCCTTCTCCATCCGGAAATTCATCAGGTACTGCTGGGGCGACAATCCGGTTTCCTTCTTGAACACAGACGTCAGATAGCTGCGGCTGATGCCGATGGTATGGGCGACATCCGCCACCTTCACATCGCCTCTCGCGTTGATCAGAAGGTCGATGGCCGATTCGACGTAGAGCGATTCCATCCGCCCGTCCTGCGTCTTCTCTTCGGCGGGGACGGATGCATTTTCCGTAAGGAGTGCGAAGATCGCGTACAGCTCGCTCATCCGGATGAGACTGTTGACGTATGTCAGATCTCTTGCCTCCAGCAGATGCGTCATATGCCGGCAGATCTCGTCCATATTGCGGCAGTGCATGACAGGTCTTTCCTCCGGGAAACCCGCGTGCCGGGCCATCTCGTCGGCACGCGGACCGTGGAATCCGATCCAGAGATAGCGCCACGGATCATACTCGTCGGCCTGATAGGTACACTCCTCCTTCGGCCGGATCAGAAAGGCATCGCCCTTCTCGATGTTCCAGTTCCGTCCGTCCCGGAGGAGGCATCCTTTACCCGAGGCGATCATATGGATGACGTAGCTCGTGCGTATGTTCGGTCCGTACTCGTAGCCGGGCGTGCACTCCTCCATCCCGCAGTAATCCAGATTGATCGGATCGATCCTCGTCACCTGCTGGATCTGCTGCAGGCCTTCGAGACATGTGAAATGATCGTTATGGGTATAGCCCACGTTCTCCGACATCTTTTGCTTCTGATCCGCGTGCGCCATGCTCATTTACGCCTCCTTCACGGCTTTTCAGACCGGCGGTCGGACGTCCTGTTTTCAGCCGGATGCCCGCCGCCTTCCTCCCGGTTCTTCTCTCAGTCCTTCGCCCGGAGCAGATAGAGCGTCGACCGGAAGTCTCCGGCCGGCCGGATCCGCTCTCCGATCTTCTGCGACGTCTCATCGCTCGTCACGAGCCCGGCGCGCATCAGCTCGTCGCCGTAGAAGTCCCCTTCCGCGCCGGCGTCCTCCCTCACATGATAGAACCGGTCCGGATCGAGTCCCCGCAGCGGCAGCCGGAGGAACCCTCCGTTGACGGTGCTCAGAATCTGGTAGTAGGCCACGATCGCTTCCTTCCGGTCCCCGCTGACCACCATCCAGGCCGCCTCATTCGACTCAAACGGCGAACGGAGGCGGTAAAACGTGCCGTACTGGATCAGCTCACGGTGCTCCTTCATGAACCGGGTGCACGCCTTCACCTGTTCCTGCTCCTCCTCGGAGAGACGGTTCAGGTCCAGCTCATATCCGTAGGTGCCGAAGTACGCCACGTCAGCACGGGTTTTGAGCGACGTGACTCTTCTTAGCTGGTGGTTCGGGACAGCGGAGACATGACTGCCCATCGAGCTGACCGGATAAGCGTAGGACGTTCCGTACTGGATCCTGATCCGCTCGATGGCATCCGTATCGTCGCTCGTCCATCCCTGCGGGGCATAATAGAGAAGGCCGGCGTCGAACCGTCCGCCGCCGCCCGCGCAGGACTCAAAGAGAATCTCCGGGAATTCCGACGTAAGCCGTTCGTAAAGATCATAGACCCCGAGAATATAGCGGTGGAAGACCTCCCCCTGACGGTCTGCCGGCAGCGCGATGGAATAGCACTCGGTGATGCTGCGGTTCATGTCCCACTTCACATAGGATATGTCAGCCTCCCGGAGGATCGCCGCGATGAGTCCGTGCACATAGTCCACTACCTCCGGCCGCGAGAAGTCCAGCACAAGCTGATGCCTTGACGTGGTCGGCTTCCGTCCGGGTGCGTGCAGTGTCCAGTCCGGATGCGCCCGGTAGAGATCCGAATCCGGGTTCACCATCTCCGGCTCGAACCACAATCCGAAGGAAAGCCCCATCGCAGTGATTTTCTTCGAAAGGCCCGCGATACCGGAAGGCAGCAGCCCTTCGGCGGGCACCCAGTCGCCGAGCCCCGCCCGGTCGTTCCGACGCGCGCCGAACCATCCGTCGTCCAGCACGAACAGCTCGACGCCTTCCTCCTTCGCCTTCTCCGCGATCGAGAGGAGCTTCGGCTCATCGAAGTCGAAATAAGTGGCCTCCCAGTTGTTGATGAGGATCGGGCGGACCCGGTTTTTCCACGCGCCCCTCGCCAGACGGTCGCGGAACAGCCGGTGGAAGGTCTGGCTCATCGCGTTGAGGCCGTGATTTGTGTAGACAATCACCGCCTCCGGCGTCTGAAAGGATTCACCCGGAGCCAGCTTCCAGCTGAACCAGGCGGGATGGATCCCCATCGTCACGCGGGTCACGCCGTAGGTGTCCGCCTGAATCTGCGCCAGGAAATTGCCGCTGTAGACGAGGCAGAAGCCCATCGCCTCGCCGCTGTCCTCTCCTGTCTCCGGACGGACCAGCATAAGAAACGGATTGTACTGGTGGGAAGAATGGCCCCGGAGGCTCTCCACAGCCTGAATACCCGAGTGAAGGGGCTGTCTCAGCGGAGTTCTCTCCCGTGCCCACGATCCGGCCAGCTGAATCCAGTCATACGAAGCGTCCGGAAGGTCGAGTGAAAGACTCATCGCCCGCTCGATGTGAACCGGCTCTGTTCCGCGGTTCTCGAGCCGGGCCGACCGGGCGATCACACCCGCTCCCGCGAAGATCGTGTAGAACAGCGTGGCCTCCATCCCGTCCTTTCCGTCCCGGAGGGTAACTGCGAGCGTTTCCGCTTCCGCGTCGTCCTCCGTGTAGGTCGCCGGGAGACCTGGCAGACGCGGCTTGCCATGTTCAATCCGATATCCGGCGTACCGGAAATCCGAGAGCCGGCTTCCGTCGGGCTGGAGAATCTCCACCGCGCCCTCCCTGAAATCCGAATTTCCGTAGGACGGATATTCCTGTTTCACATGCTCGAGCGAAACGAAGCCCTCGTCCTCGAATACCGCCGCGTGGGAACGGGCGCAGATCTCCAGCAGGTAGTCGAAATCCTCCCTGTCATGGATCGGCGCACCGAAGTACAGCTGTCCCAGATGGCCGTTGGGCAGCACCTTCATCACATAGCTCAGCTCATCGTTGTGAAGATGAAACGTCCCAGACTTCTCATGAACATCGATTCTCATCACGCTTCCTCCTGTTTTCGCTGACGGGTCTGTACCGGAGAAGGAATGCTTCCGTCCTGTCTCCTGCTTTTTCTCTCATTGTATATTCTACAGCCTGCGCCGGGGAGGGCCGCCTGTTGGCAGAATCAGTCAGAATGTTGTCCCGCCTCCCCCCGCGCACGCTTTCTCCAGGCTGTCGGGGTCATCATGAACCTCTTCTTGAAGGCCTTCGAGAAGACCAGCGGATCCTGATAGCCGGAAGACATCGCGATCGCCTCCACCGTGAGATCCGTCGTCTCAAGAAGCTGCTCCGCCCGCGTCAGCCGGAACTCCGTGAGGCAGGCCTGCGGCGTCATGCCCAGCTCCCGCACGAAGAGAGTATAGAGATAGCTCCGGTTGACCGACACATACGCCGCAATATCCGAGACGCGGAGCGGCAGATAGTAATGACTCTGGATGTATTCGACAGCCGCCCGGACATACGCGTTCTTCCCCTGCCGCTGGGAAGGCGCCGCCTGCTCGATGTCGTCGAAAAGGACCGCGAAGAACCGGTAGAGCAGGCTCTGGTCGTAGTATTCGTCCGCCTGCGTCCAGCTCCTGTGATCCGCCATCTCGAGCACGATTGACCGGAGTTCCTCTCCGCGTCCCGTGTGAAAGGTGCATCTTCCCCCGCCCAGTCCGAGCCCGCGGATCAGACCGGGCGCGTTCTCTCCGTTGAACCCGATCCAGATGTACGACCACGGATCCTTCGCGTCCGCCTGGTAAAACGTGAGTGTCTGAGGCTCGATGAGAAAGCCGTCCCCGGCCGCGAGACGCCAGCTCTCGTCCCCAGCCCGGTAGACGCCGCGGCCGGTGAGAATCACATGGATCAGATAGTCGGGGCGCACGCCGGGCCCCCACCCGTGCAGCGGACTGCAGATCTCGGAACCGCAGAACCGCACCTCAAGATCCCGGAACCGCTTCCGGTTCGCCCTGTAAAAAACCGTATCCCGGTTCATCGATGCCTCCATATGTCTCTCTCCTGTCCGCTGCCGTCCTGAAATACGGGCAGAGGCCGCTCCGGTATCCCGGAGCGGCCTCTGCCCGTACAAATGCCTGCCGCCGGTTCGTCCGGCTGATCAGACTATCGTATCACGTCCCGCTCTCAATCTCAAATACCCGCGCCATCACCGGCTCCGTGAAGCGGATGGTCAGCCTCTGGCTGCTCTCCGCGAAGCGCAGCTCCGCGTGTTCAGAGAGTGCCTCCGACGGATAGGCAATCCGCACCGTCTTCACCCGGCGTCCGCTCCCGCGGAAGGTCCGCGCAAGATCCAGCGTAAGATAATCGCTGCCTGCTCCGCTGTCCGGCGTTCCGCGCCGCCAGACGGCGAGATATGCCTTCATGTCCGTATGAATCAGAAGCGCAGCCCAGGGATCCGATGTCTTCGCCGTACCAAGCGGCCAGAATGGAACCGACCTGCGGATGTCGCCGCGGATGGATTTGTAGTAGGAGATCCCCTCCCTTACCAGCGCGAACCGTTCCGGCGTCAGCTCGGCCAGATGGCCGCTCTGATGAATCCGCGAAAGCATGGCGTTGACCATATTGAAGACCGCTTCCTCGCTCTCGCCGTCCCGGAGCGGATAGGACCAGACGGCCGCCTGCTCGCTCGTGCAGCCGGACGGCACATTGGCCGCGATAGTCGAATACTGGATAAAATCCTCCTGATCGCTGGTGGACTGGATGCTGTACCGTGACAGCATCGCGTAATCCATCCGGAGACCGCCGCTGGAGCAGTTCTCAATCACCAGATCGGGATATTTGCGGAAGATGCCGTCCAGCCAGACAAGGTAAGCCCTCTCATGCTGCAGCAGTCCGTCTCCGAAGCTGTCTGCCTTCACCTCGGTGCCGATCCCCGGCTCGATGTTGTAATCCATCTTGATGTAGCCCACGCCGTAGTCGCGGACCACCCGGTCCACCACCTCCGTCACATGCTTCACGACCTCCGGGTTCCGGAAATCGAGCTGGTAGCGGCTGCGGTCGTACACCCGCTTTCCGTGCCGGAGGAAGAACCAGTCGTCCGGCACGCATTTCGCAAGATCGCAGTGAATCCCCATCACCTCAAGCTCCAGCCAGACGCCCGGCACCATGCCGTGAGCGCGGATCGCGTCCGTCACCTCGCGGATTCCGCCCGGAAAGCGCTTCCGGCTCTCCTTCCACTCGCCGACTCCGTCCCACCAGGCTCCGTCCGCGTACCAGCCGGCGTCGATCACAAAGTACTCGCAGCCCGCCTTCGCGGCCGCCTCGATCAGCGGGAGCTCCTTCTCCGTCGTCGGATCGCCGAACAGGCAGTTCATATAGTCATTGAAGATCACCGGCAGCTCCTCGTCGTCCCGGTTCGGACGGCGGATCCGGCGGCGATAGCGCGTCAGTTCATCCATTGCCTCCGAAAAATCCGCCCCGGATACGCCGACCGCCGCCGGCACCGATGTGAAGGAATCCCCCGGCCTGAGCTGCTTTGAGAAATGGGACTGGATCTCGGTGGGCCCGCTGACATTCAGGAAAAACCGGTTCAGCTGCATGCCGATCTCCCAGTGCCAGGATCCGTTGTGCTCGATCTCGAAGAAAAGGCCCGTGTCCGCCTCGCGGTTTTCAATCAGCGCCATCGGGAGATATTCCTTCGCGGACCAGTGTCCCGTGTTGGACACCTCCACCATCTTGCTCGTCCTCTTAACGATGTGCGGCTGGTTCTGCGAAAGCCCCAGCTCCTCAAACGTATAAGTCTGCCACATCGCTTCCTTCTGCCAGCCGTTGTGAGGGATCGAAAGACGCATCTTCCGGTCTGCGCTTCCGATGCCCTCCCCGTCAAGTCCGAGGAAGGAAAAGGAGCCGAGATACTCCAGCGTCTGCTCCTCACGGCCGGCGTTGATCACCGTGTTCACGAAGCGGGCGACGGCCAGACCGTCGTAGAACTGCACCTGCGTCTCGACCCGGATGCCTGTCCCGGGATCGGACTGGCGGATCACGAGACGGCGGCCGTCGCTGTTCCGGCTCTCCGTCAGGCCGTCGAACAGCATGTCCGCGCCGGGCGCCGTCGCGATATACATACTTCCCTGTCTCTCATAAGGGCGGTTGAGGCCGGCCAGATTGATCTGGGCGAACTGACAGCCCTCGATCAGAGACTCGCGGTCGTTCCCGTGCTCAAAGCGTTCCCGCGCCGCCTCGTCCCAGGGATTCGGTGATACATGCACCAGACGGATCCGGTTGTCCTCCGTGACGCCGAAGACCATATGAAGCTGTCCTTCTTCGTAAGCATAATACTGTTTCATCATCTTCTCTCCTTAATCTTCCCTTGCGGCAGGGCGTCATCTCAGGCGTATGAACCCGGCAGCATGCGAAGTGTCAGCGGATCCTCCGCGAGGAAGGTCGCGCCGCTTTCATCATACCAGTTATACCGTATCGTTTCTCCGCCGTCATCCCACAGTTCGGGGCATGTATTCGTCATCCAGTCGCAGGGCACGGCCGCCCGCTCCGCGTGAGATTCGTCAAGCGCAAGAATCCGGCTCAGCTCCCTCTCCTCCTCTTCCGTCAGCAGGCCGGGGCGCACGGAGAGGAAAAGAGCGCTGCCGGTCCGCGCGATGAGCTCGGCCCACTGTCTCACCTTTCCGAAACCGGCCCGGTCCGTGAGTCCGGCGCAGTCCGCATCCACGGCGTAGAATGTGCGATGCTGACCCAGCCGGAAGGCGAGAGAGTTGACGCCCATATCCCGCGTTCTCTCCCATTCCCGGCCGCTTACATCATCCCCCACGCGGTTGATGTCGAAGAGACCCGCACCCAGATGGCCGACAGCGTTGCATCCGATGAGTGACATGCTCCGGCCGGCCGCCGCGTCCCGGATCGTCCGGTACAGCATCCGGACGACCTCCGCGCCGGTGAGACTCCGGTCATGGAAATGCCAGCTGCCTTCCGTCACCGACGGGCGCATCTCAAAGCCCCAGCGCCCGAAGATGTCAAAGGTGACAAAGTCATATTTGATCAGCTCGTAGCCCCAGTCCCCGATCCGGCGGACGATGGACGCGATCTCCCGGCGTACCTCCGGGACGGATGGATCGAGAGCGCCCGTATGCGGCAGTCTCCACTCTTCCGGATAAGGCGTTCTCTGATCAAAGAGCGGCCGGATCCAGAGCCCCGGCCGGGTCCCCAGCGCCTTCATTTTCGCGGCCAGCGCAGCCATATCGGGAAACCGCCCGCTTCCCCGGTCCCAGGGCCCGCCGTTATAGCCGTCGACCTCATGGGCCGCCTGCCAGCCGTCGTCGATCACCATGTAGGGAACCGTCCGGCAGTCCCTCGCGAGACGCGCGATCCATCCGGCGTCACGGAGAACCGATTCTTCCGTGATATCTCCGTAGGCATAGTACCAGTTGTTGCTTCCGATCACGGGGCCCGCCGGCAGAAGCGGGTCATCGCACATCGCCCGGCAGAAGGCCGAGGAGGCGTCCATCGCCGTCATCCCGTCCAGCCGGCGCATGACCACCTCCGCCATCGGCAGCGTCCGTCCGCCGAGCCGGACGCCCTCCGTGCCGTTCCGCACATCAAGATACAGCGTCAGCCCCCGCGGATCCAGCTCCCAGAAGCAGAAAGCCGAGGGCCTCACCCGCACGCCGGCGCCGAAGTAACGGGAGGATCCGGCCTCCTCTTCCTCCGCCAGCAGATACCAGGGCATCGGCCGGTTCGCCGACACGCTCCGCCACTCGAGATTTCCGTATCCCCGCTCCCACGCGTCGCCCAGCACCCGCCTGACGGCGCTCAGATCCTCCGCAAAG
>Ga0256404_1007938_pt1 | contig 16347 bp, 13 predicted proteins | sample RumenRJG_01DNA_FD_185990 | JGI IMG/M metagenome (GOLD analysis project Ga0256404, IMG submission 185990) | Bovine rumen microbial communities from Lethbridge, Alberta, Canada - RJG_01 | ecosystem: Host-associated > Mammals > Digestive system > Stomach > Rumen | place: Canada: Alberta | collected...
AGAAGCATCTATGCAAAGCTTACCTAAAAATTCAAAAAACATATGGTACTGGACAAGCATAAATAGTACTTTATGACTCTTTAACTTCACTCTTTGGCGGTTATGCTGAAAAAGACTGAGTAGTTACTTATCCAGTGGCAACTTGTTAAAGTACCATAAAACACGGTCTCGGGGGAACATTTGTTACCGGCGTGAATGGCGCTAAGGTCATAACTTTGCGGCAAACAATAGATAAGGAGACATTTATGGAGAAGACCATCAATCTGAAAGAGAGCATCTACGAACTCACGCAGAAATATCCCGAAATCATTGACATCATGTCTTCGCTCGGCTTCACGGAAATCAGCAAGAAGGCAGTGCGCCTGTCGGTCGGCAAGATGGTGACGATACCCCGTGGCGCTGCAATGAGGGGAATAGCCATGGAGCGGATCGTCGAGGCCTTGCTGGACAGCGGGTTCCGCATAGAAGGCGCAGAGGCTGCAGACAACCCAGAGCCGTCGGACACGGCCCGGCAGGTCAAGGAATACCTGCGGCGCCTCAACAGCGGTGAGGCCCTGGAGGCCGTGCGTGCCGACTTTGTCAGGGAGTTCAAGAATGTCAAGGGCACGGAGATTATGAAGGCCGAGCAGGAGCTGATCCGTGAGGGTGAGCCGGTGAAGAATGTCAAGGAGCTGTGCGACATCCACTCGGCCCTGTTCCACGGCACACAGGAGACTGACGGCCACGACAATCATGACGGTCACGACAGCCTGCACCACGGCCTGCATCACGGTCAGGAGCGCATGATGATTGGTCAGGCAGACGGGAGCAGGGACAAGACGGCTGCCCTGCGTGCCGTGGCGGGGCATCCGCTGCAGACCCTGTACCGGGAGAACGAGGCCATTGTCGCCGCCCTCGACGACGTGGAAGCCCGGCTGGACGGCGGCGAGAGTGCGGCATCCATAGCCGGGGCGCTGGAACGGGTGCGCGGCCTGTCCATCCACTATGCCAAGAAAGGCGACCTCATCTATCCCCTTCTTAACGTGAGGTATGGCATCTATGGCCCGTCGCAGGTGATGTGGACTATAGATGACGAGATACGTGCCGAGTTCTCCGCGCTCGTCAGGAAAGCGGCCGGTGAGGCTGCGCCCGACGGGGAGTGGACTGCGCGCGTGGCAGCCGTGGTGAGACGCGCCCGCGAGATGACGTTCAAGGAAAACAGAATCCTCTTCCCCGTGTGTGTGGACAACTTCTCCAATGACGACTGGATGCAGCTGTATGCCGACGGCAAGGGCTACGAGACCTGCATGGGCGTGGTTCAGGAACGGTGGGACGACGGGGAGGCATTCCTCAGCAGGCTCAGCCAGCCCGTAGCGGCTGCGGCAACAGCCACGGGCGAGGGAAGGATACAGATGCCGGGCGGCTCACTGACGGTGGAGCAGCTCACGGCACTGCTCGACGCGCTGCCGGTCGAGATTACCTTTGTTGACGCGGACAACATCAACCATTATTTCAACCGGCCGTTCTCGACCAAAGTCTTTAAGCGGCCTTTGTCGGCATTGGGGCGCGAGGTGTTCACCTGCCATCCGCCAAAGATTGAGCCTATGGTGAGGGCCATCATACAGGATTTCCGGGAGGGCAAGCGTGACAAGGTACCCGTACGGCTGGAGAAGAACGGCAAGCCGATGCTCGTCACCTACATGGCCGTGCGCGACGCCGCCGGAAAATACATCGGCACGATGGAGACCGTGCAGGACATTCTTCCGGCCTGTGTTGCCCCATGAAAAGTAGACACTGAAGGGTGGAAAAAAGACCACGTTCTGCATTAGTTTTGGGAAAGAAATCCTTATCTTTGCAGCAGAGGTCTCACACCACCAGAAAGGACTACTTTATGGCAAAACATTTAAATCCGTATGGTTGGGGCTTCGCCAAAACAAATGTTGGTGGGCAACAATGTGTTTACGGAGTTCAAGGGAGCATTTACTGAGGAATTCGTCATGCAGCAACTCGTGGCCAGTGGGTTGACACCTTATTATTGGAGTAGTGAGACAACACCGGCAGAGATTGACTTTGTGGTGGAAAATGAGGACGGAGCCATTCCCATCGAGGTAAAGGCGGAAGAGAATGTAAGGGCTAAGTCGATGGCCACTTACATTGGCAGTCATCCCGACGACCACCTCCATGGCCTTCGACTTTCCATGAAAGGTTATGAGCAACAAAGCTGGATGACAAATGTTCCGCTCTATGCGATTACCAAGCTGTTGAATAACATGGTTGGCTCAAAGGGTTAACCTGCTTTATTCATAGGATGGCACTTTCATGATAATGGTAACAAAATATCGCTTGCAAAATATACTTGCTAACCTCGATGATATCATAATCCGTGGAGATGTACGCCATCGGTGACAGTGTAGTGGCCGGCCTGGTGCCGGCCACCAGCCGCCGTTGTTGCGGGCGTGTCTCCATCTGCGAGATTTGCGTAAGCGCATCCGCCTTTTTTAGCTCACGCTGGTTTAGCCGACAGCTCAGAGACTGGCATCGGTAAAATCTGCGTTATCTACGTGAGTACCTATACTGCGCTTACGCTAATCGCGCTGATGTGTGGGAAAAATGCCATACCAAGGGTTGGTGGCCGGCACCAGGCCGGCCACTACACTGCTACCAAGGTTGCATACCTCTACGGTCTTTATCCGCTGCGCCATATAAACGGCTGACAACTTCGTTTGAAAGAATACGAAATCTTGAAAGCTGATGGGGATGGACTAAATGTCTGACAGGGAGACCAGCCGGAGCTGCTCCCTGACCTGCGCGGCGGTCATCGGGGTGCTGAGCCTGACAGTCCGGGGCCTGCCCGGCAGCAGGTCGAAATAATTGTCCTCGAAGAAATAGTCATGGCCGGGAAGGCTCAGGAACACGCCGCGCGCGAAGCGGTCAGCGGTGAGCGTGACCTCAATGCCGTCCCCGGCATCGCTCACCTCACGATGAATGGAGGCTTGGGGAAAGTCCATATTCTTGGGGACTTCCAGACAACAGACACTCTCGTAGGTCCTGTCGGCCTGGAATGTGACATGGATGAACACCTCCCGGCGCTGACAGCCTTTCAGCAGTTCGCTGACGGGGATGACGAGCGCGTCGCCGGCACTGTTGGCCTGCGCGGTGACCGTCATGCTGACCCGGTTGACCATAGTGCCGTCCATCCGCTGCACCTCGACGGTCAGCATGCCGCGCACGTCCTTCAGCCGGTCGGACACGAGACACACATGCAGGCTGCCGTCCTTCTCGACGGGTGACACCAGCACGTCGTCCATGGCCCGCCGCATGAAGTAGTGGGCGGCCTTCCACCGGCCGTAGTAGTCGCGGGTAGACCACGAGGCCACGGGCCAGCAGTCGTTGATCTGCCAGAGCAGCGTACCCCAGCAGTAGCCCTTGTCCCTGCGGTGGGCCTCGACGGCCGTCCGCATGGCGTCGCCCTGCATGAGCTGGCCCACATAGAGCAGGTCCTGAAAACGGCCGGGCTTCTTATACTCGCTTTCCAGATAGGTCTCAATCAGACTGTTGGCATGCGCGCCGCCCCGCTGGTGCCACATCATCACCTCGGAATGGATGTCCCAGTCTTTTTCATCAGGGGCGAAACGCCTCACCGACTCAAATTGAGGGAAACTCTGCATGCCGTACTCGCTGAAGAAGCGGGCCCTGACGCGGTTGTACTCGCTGATGGGCTTGCGGCCGTGCCACACCTCCCAATAGTGATAGTCGCCCGTCGTGGGCTTGCTGCCGCCCCCGTAGCCGGCAAACGGCGAGGAGGGCCGGTAGGCGGTTCCGGGACTGCAGGCTTTGACGACAGCCGGCAACACCTCGTAATACTGGCGGCGGAACTGGCTCCAGAGGGTGTCGGCATAGGTCTGGCTCTGCCGCTCAAAGGCTTTCTTCCAGCCCCAGTTGTACCAGGCGTCCTGGCATTCGTTGTTGCCGCACCACAGGGCGATGCAGGGATGGTTGCGCAGGCGGACGACATTGTCGATAGCCTCCTGGCGGATGTTGTCCAGATAATGCCCGGTCGCGGGGTACATCCCGCAGGCGAACATGAAGTCCTGCCAGACCAGGATGCCTTTCTCGTCGCAGAGGTCGTAGAACCTGTCATCCTCGTAGACACCGCCGCCCCACACGCGCAGCATGTTCATGTGGACCGCCACCGCGTCGTCGATGGTCTTGCGGTAGACGGAGTCGTTGACCCGCGTGAGGAAATTGTCGCAGGGGATGTAGTTCGCGCCTTTCATGAATATCCTCTCACCGTTCAGCACGAAGCAGAAGCCCTGGCCGGCCTCGTCATTGTCGGTGACAAGGCGGAGGGAGCGCAGTCCGATTTTGTCCGTCCTTTCATCCCTGTTCTTTTCCGTGGTGACCGTTGTCTTGAAACGGTAGCGGTGAGGGTCACCATAGCCGTTGCACCACCACAGCCTCGGGTTCCTGACCTTGAAGTCCATGACCACCTTGTTGCTGCCTTCCCTCAGCGTCACTTGTCTTTTGGCGTGCGTGTGTCCCGTGGCCTCGTCGGTGATACTGACGACGGCGGTCGTGCCGCGGGTCGCGTCGATGGTGACCTCCTCACGCACGTGGGCCACCTGCCGGCTCACCTGAGGCTGCATGAAATAGGTGTTGTCTATCCTTACGCCGCTCCACGCGGTGATGGTGACGGGGCGCCATATGCCCGATGTCAGCAGGCGTGGTCCCCAGTCCCATCCGTAATGGTACCCGGCCTTGCGGGCGAAAGGCGATATTTTCTTGTCCAGCAGGCCGCCGTTCTCGCTCTGGTCGTTGGAGGCAGGGTAGTGATAGGGCAGGGCATCGTATTTGGGCAGGTCGGTCTTGACCGGGGAGTGGAAAAAGACGCGCAGGGTGTTGCCCGAGGCCTTGACGAGACCTTTGATATCGGCTCGCCATGTGCGGAACATGTTGTCGGCCCTTATGATGAGCGAGTCGTTGAGATAGACATCCGCATAGGTGTCGAGGCCTTGGCAGGTCAGCATGATGTGCTCCCGCCCCATGGCGTCGTCAGGCATGTCGAATCGGGTCTCATAGACCCAGTCCTCCTTGTCAATCCACTGTACGCCCCGTTCGTTGAGCTTCAGGAACGGGTCATCGATGATGTGGTTCGCCATCAGGTCGGTGTGCACCACTCCCGGCACCGTGGCCGGATACCAGTTGTCGAGCCGCGCCTCATGGAACCTCCATCCCTGGCTGAGTTGCCAGGTAAGCGGCTCCGTGCCGGCGGCATGGCCTTGTGCTATGGACACTGCCCCCATGATAAGGGCTGTGATAAGATGTCCCTTCATGTTTGCCAGATGTTGTCTGTGTAGATAACGGAGGAGAATATCATTTATTTTACGGATTTACAGCGGCTGGTGGCCGGCACCAGCCCGGTCACTACACCAGTACCACTATAGAGCAGAAAAGAGAGGCGCTCACGGCCTACAGCAGCGGGCTGAGCAGTCTGACCAAGCTTGTCCAGAGATGACTGAAGAAGGGTTGACGATGATGGGCATAGACATCGGTGAACAAGCGGCATTGTCGTTGGTCGTCGAGGAATACCTTCTTCATGCGCAGTGCCATACCCTCGTCGTAGAAGAAGATGTTTGACTCAAAGTCATGCTCGAAGCTGCGGATGTCGACGTTGGTGCTGCCGCAGGTGGCGATGCTGTCGTCGCTCACGAGAAATTTCGAGTGGTTGAAGCCCGACTCATAGAGGTAGACTTTGACGCCGGCCTCGATGCTTTCCTGTACATAGCTGAGGCTGGCCCATTCCACGATGCGCGAGTCGCCGTGCATGGGAATCATCAGACGGACGTCGATGCCTGTCAATGCGGCGGTACGCAGGGCAAAAAGCACCGGCTCGGGTGGCAGGAAATAGGGCGTCTCCATGTACACGTAGCGCCGTGCCTCGAGCAGGATGCGCACGTAGCCCTGCATGATGTCGGGCCACTCGGTGATAGGACCGCTTGTTACCACCTGCGCCAGACAATTGTTGTTGATGGCCGGGTCGACGGGTGGATAGTAGTCACGGTTGGTCAGCAGTGTGCGGTCGACGAAGTACCAGTCGATGAGGAACGCACGCTGTATGCCATACACCGCTCCGCCCCGGACACGGAGCATGGTGTCGCGCCACGGTTGTGTACCGGTGCCTTTGACGTAGCGTGTGGCGAAGTTCATGCCGCCGATGAAAGCCTCTGAGCCGTCTATGATGATAAGCTTGCGGTGGTTGCGGTAGTTGGCTTTCGACGTAAAGGCAGGGAACTTCACGGGCATGAACGGATGGACGTCGATGCCTGCGTCGCGCATGCGCTCGAAGAAGTCGTTATTCACCTTCCAGTTGGCTACGTCGTCGTAGATGAGGCGCACCTCCACGCCCTGTCGGGCCTTGTCGATGAGGGCGTCGGCGATGAGACTGCCGAGGGCGTCGTCGTCGAAGATGAAGATGTCGATGTGGATGTGCTTGCGGGCTTGACTGATGGCATGGAGTAGGGCAGGGAAGAACTCGTAGCCCGAGGTGTAGATCTTGACCTCGTTGTCTTTGAATGGCAGAGCCATGCTCTGGTTCTTGAAAAGAAGCATCAGTGGTTTGTGAGTCTCGGGCAGATGCAGGTTGCGCTGCTCAGCAAACTCCAGCATGGAGCGCTTGGTCAATTGGTCAAGCGAGCGCTGGCTGATGAGCCGCTCCTTGCGGGTGTTCTGACCGAAAAAGAAATAAAGCACGATGCCGACGATGGGCAGTGCCCACAGCACCAACAGCCACGCCATGGTCTTGGCGGGCTGGCGGTTGTCCATCAGCACCTTTATCATCACGACGATGACGATAAGGACATAAAGGCCATACCAAAGCCAGTGCAAGTATTCCATATCGCAAAATTAGGTAAAAAAGATGAAAGTAGCGCCAATGAAGTGAAAAAATATCGCAATTATTTCCTTATAAAGTTTGGATATTCTACAAACTTTGCTTATCTTTGCAGACGACAAGGCCGCCGAAGCGACGACCGGACTACTGAAGTCGGGCGTTTATGGGTGCGGCGCAATTCATTAACCCTTTAAAACATTATGGATATGACAAAGAGAAACGAGATTTATAAGGTAGTAGACAGCGCCAACAACAGCACGATGGTGGAGGTGCTCATTCCTTCAGATGGCGCTCTGGCCTGTGGCACGCCGATGGTAGAGAACACGACCGATGCCGCCAGGGAGAAGCATGTGCCTGTGGTGGAGAAGATTGAGGGTGGCTACCGCGTCACCGTTGGTGAGGTGAACCATCCCATGACTGAGGCCCATTATATTCAGTGGATTGAGCTCATCACCAACCGCAATGAGGTGCTCCGCAAATACCTCACACCAACCGACGCCCCTGTGGCCGAGTTCAAGACCGACGCCGACGAGGTATATGCCCGTGAGTATTGCAACCTGCACGGTCTGTGGCGATCGAAATAATACGGAAAGATACTGATTAGGTAAAAATCGCATCATTCGCTTGCAGGTTTTAGGAAAATGTCTTATATTTGCGTGCAGCGAATCAGATGCGATTTTTATATGGATGATATTAGAAAGAGAAGAGGCTTTAGCAAGGGTCAACGCTGCCAAGAAGCGAAAAAGAGAAATTGCCGCTGAATTGGAGAAGGAGATGAAGACTCAATACGAGAAAGAGACTGGCAAAAAAGCCAATTATTTCTTTGTGTTATGAATCGGCTTGTGATGACCTTATACAGAATGATGCCTCATGTCGCTCCTGGACTTCTAATACCCCTTCACTGTAATGACTGGACTTCCGGACTTCTGCCTTCCGTACTTCTAAACCCCCTTCACTGTATGTAATGACTGGACTTCCGGACTTCAGTCTTCTGGACTTCTAATACCCCTTCACTGTAATGACTGGACTTCCGGACTTCAGTCTTCCGGACTTCTTCTAATACCTCCCCACTCCCCTCCCTTAGCTAAAAAACTTTAATGCCTTTTGCCGCTCGTGAAAAAGTTAGTAACTTTGCACTTTAGTGTTACTGAATATCAGAAAATTAGCCGTTAGGATGGATCGCACTTTTCAACATCGCTTTACGCTGGGCGCCGCATGCGGCATCGTGCTGCTCTTGTTGGCGACGCTCTACGCCTTTTGGATGCTGAAACCGGTGGTGGGCGTATTGCTGGCGCTGGGCTTGGTGATGGTGATGGAACAGTCGCTCCATAAGCAGTACATCTTCCGCGACGATAAGCTCATTATCGACAACGGCCGTCTGATGAAGAACCGCGTCATCGCGTTGAGCCAAATCAGCAGTTGCCGCCCCATGACAACGACTTTTGGCATGGTGCATTACCTGCTCATCAGCTATGGAGCGGCCAACAAGGTAGTGGCCGTGCAGCCCCGCAACGAGCAAGCGTTTATCAACTGTCTGAGGCAGCGCCGGGAAGAGGTGATGGACGCTGAACAGACCCACGGGGAAGCTGACGCCGAACAACCGACCGACAGCGGGGCAGGTACCGGCCGAATGACCGACGGTGGGGCAGACGGAGAATGACGGCAGAAAGGAAGCAAGAGGCATGAAGATAAGGATACTACTTTTATTATGGTTGACGCTGTTGACCTCGCCGTTGCTGGCGCAGGTCGACAACGAGGATTTGTTGGAGGATCAGGATACCACCCAGACCGACACGGCGATGGCTGTGCTGAAGGTGGCGCATATCGATTCCCTCGCATGGCCGAAGAATGTGCAGGCGGGCATCGATGAGCTGCTGAAAGACGATATGTTCAAGACCTCGCAGGTGGGCATCATGATTTATGACCTCGACGCCGATTCCGCTATCTATCGCTACAACGAGCGCCAGCTCATGCGCCCTGCCTCGACGATGAAGGTCATCACCGCCATCACCGCCCTCGATAAGTTGGGCGGCAGCTACCAGTTCAAGACCGACCTTTGCTATACCGGTCAGGTCGTCGGCTCGAGACTCGAGGGCGACGTGTATTGCGTGGGCGGCTTCGACCCGCGCTTCAACAGCGATGACCTGCGTGCCTTTGTGGAGGCCCTTCACCGTATGGGCGTCGACACCATACGTGGCGACATCTATGCCGACGTGGCGATGAAAGATACCAACCTCCTTGGCGAGGGCTGGTGCTGGGACGACGACAATCCTGTGCTGTCGCCTTTGGTGTTTCAGCGCAAGAACATCTTCATGGAGAAGTTTATGGCCGCGTTGTCACGGTCGGATGTCTACGTGACAGGCACCATCGGCATCAGACGTAAGCCCACCGATGCCAATTGCATCGTTTCCCGTTTCCATACTATTGACCAGATACTCATGCGCATGCTCAAGGAGAGCGACAATCTCTACGCCGAGAGCATGTATTACCAGTTGGCCGCCTCGACGGGCAACCGGCCGGCTACCGCCAAGAGTGCGCGTGTGGTGGAGCGGCAGCTTATCTCGCGGCTGGGGCTTAACCCCTCGCGCTACCGTCTGGCCGACGGGTCGGGACTGTCGTTGTATAATTATGTGAGTCCCGAGCTGGAGGTGCAGATGCTGCGCTATGCCTACCGCAACGAGAATATCTACAACCACTTGCTGCCTGCCCTGCCCATTGCTGGCGTCGACGGTACGCTGCGCAGCCGCATGCGGTCGGAGTTTACGCGCGGCAACGTGCATGCCAAGACCGGCACGGTGACCGGTGTGGCCAGCCTCTGCGGCTATCTCACCGCCGCCAACGGCCACCACATTTGTTTCAGTATTATCAATCAGGGACTGATGCACGGTCGCAATGGCCGCAACTTCCAGGACAAGGTATGTCTGCTGCTCTGCCAGCCCTGAACCGAACGATGATAGAAGATGAAGAAAGTAGCTGACGTCATAGATTGGCAACAAGTGATGGAAGCCATTCGGATATGGGCAGAGAAGCTGATCTCCGGCATGGGTTTCACAGGTGCCGCGGTACCTGTGATGCGCCATCTGTTGCTCATCGTCATCGCCGCGCTGCTGGCGTTGCTGTGCGAGGCTGTGTGCCGCTGGGTGATCATCCCGACGGTCGACCGCATCACGCGCCACACCAAGTCGAAGTGGGATGACATCCTCTTTGGCCGCCCGGTACTGAAGAGCCTCTGCGACATCGTACCCGCCATCGTCGTGTGGAAATTGCTGCCGCTGGTCTTTTATCAGTTCTCCCTTTTGCAGGAACTGGTGACGCGCATCACGGCCATCTACATCACCGTGGCCAGCATGCGCCTCTTCTTCGTCTTTATCCAACAACTGAAGTTGCTCGACACCGGTCGGCGCACCAGCGTGCAGCAGTATATACTGTCGTTTCTCGGCATACTGCGTGTGGCCGTCTTCTTCGTGGGCAGCATCATCATCGTGGCCATTGCCATCGGTCAGAACCCGTTGAAGCTCTTTGCCGGACTGGGTGCCACCTCAGCCATTCTCATGCTCGTCTTCAAGGATACCATTGAGGGACTCGTGGCCGGTATCCGCCTCACCTCAGCCAACATGCTTCATGTGGGCGACTGGATTACAGTGCCCGGCACCGAGGTCAATGGCGTGGTGACCGAGATGAACCTCACGACGGTGAAGGTGCGCAACTTCGACAACACCATCTTCACCATCTCGCCCAAGACGCTCGTCAGCGGCACCTTCCAGAACTGGAAGGGCATGCAGGGCAGCGGTGGCCGTCGCGTGAAGCGCATCATCTATTTCGACTTCCGCAGCATCCGTAAGGTGGAGCTGACCGCCAAAGACGGTGAGACGACCATCACCACCAATATGGCGCAGTTCCGGCAGGCTGCCGAAGACTATTTGGCCAGCGACCCGCGCGTCAACACCGAACTGATGTATATGGTCCGCCAGATGGAGCCCACGCAGTGCGGCCTGCCCGTGGAGGTGTATTTCTTCCTCCGCGTGAAGGAGTGGAAGGAATATGAGCATCAGTTGGCCGACATCATGGAGCAGCTGTTCTTGTTGGCCGCCGACAAGGGACTGAAGATTTACGAGCAATATCCTGAACAATAGTATCGTTTGCGATTACGATGATAGACAGATTAACGGTAGAACGGATTAAGGAAGCCGCCAACATTGTTGACGTGGTGTCGGAGTTTGTCACGCTGAAGAAGTCGGGGGCAAACTACAAAGGTCTGTGCCCCTTCCACAACGAGAAGACGCCGTCGTTTATCGTCTCGCCGGCCCGCGGCACCTGCCACTGCTTTGGCTGCGGCAAGGGCGGCAACGCCGTGAACTTCATCATGGAGCACGAGCAGATGACCTATGTTGAGGCGCTGCGGTGGCTGGCCAACAAATACCATATTGAGATTAAGGAGCGCGAGCTGACCTCGCAGGAGAAGGAGGAACAGTCGAAGCGCGAGTCGATGTATATCGTCAACGAGTGGGCCGGTCACTATTTCGAGGACTTGCTCCACAACCACGCCGACGGTGTGGCCATCGGCATGCAGTATTTCCGGTCGCGTGGCTTCCGTGACGATGTGATACGCGACTTCCATCTTGGCTTCGACCTCACCGACCGTCTGGCTTTGGGACGTGCGGCTTTGCAGAAAGGTTATAAGGAGGAATTCCTGCTGTCGACGGGCATCTGCTATAAGAATGACCGCGGCGAGCTCATCGACCGCTATGCCGGTCGCGTGGTCTTTCCGTGGATTGGCGTCAGCGGTAAGGTCGTCGGCTTCACTGCCCGCGTACTCGACCAGCGCACGAAGGGCGTCAACCAGAAATACGTCAACTCGCCCGACAGCGACATCTATCATAAGGACCATGAGCTCTACGGCATCTGGCAAGCCAAGAAAACCATCGCCAAGGAGGACTGCGTGTTTATGGTTGAGGGACAGGCCGACGTCATCTCCATGTATCAGTGCGGTATCAAGAACGTCGTGGCCAACTCGGGTACGGCACTGAGCATCCATCAGATACACATGCTCCACCGCTTCACGTCCAACATCACGCTCATCTACGACGGCGATGCGGCCGGTATTCACGCCGCCCTGCGCGGTACCGACATGCTGCTCTCCGAGGGCATGAACCTGAAGGTGCTGCTCCTGCCCGACGGTCAGGACCCTGACGAGTTTGCGCGCTCGCATGGCGCTGACGAGTTTAAGCAGTTCATCGCCGACCATCAGATGGACTTCATCCAGTTCAAGACGCAATTGCTGCTCCGCGGTGAGACCGACCCGACGAAGCGCGCAGCAGCCGTCAGTTCGATTGTAGAGAGCATCTCCGTCATCCAGAACCAGATACTCCGCGACACCTATATCCACGACTGCGCCCAACGCATCGGCATGAGTGAGACGACGCTCATCAATCAGATGAATGCCTTTATCCGCGCCCGTCGTACAGGGTCGACGGCGCAGGTGCAGCAGGGAGCTCCCGTCGGACCGCGCCCTGAACCGGTGCAGCAGAATGTGATGATGCAGGTGCCGACAGCCGGACAGCAGGCCACCAAGGTGGAGCAGATGCTCCTGCAGCTCGTCATCCGTCATGGCGGGCATGTCATCCTCGAGAATGTGGAGGATGATGCAGGGCAGTTGCATAATATCACTGTGGCGCAGTTCGTCAAGCTCAACCTCGAACAGGATGAGTTGAATTTCAATAACGAAGTCTATCGCCGCATCCTCGACGAGGCGGCAGCCCACTCGGGTGAGGAGGGCTTCGACGCAGAGACCTATTTCCTGCATCATGAAGACTTCAACGTCAGTCAGTTGGCCGCCCGCCTCGTGGCCGAAGAGTATCGGCTGGTACCGCAGAAGGTAGACGAGCCGCTTAATGATGAGGCTGAGCGGCAGCGTAAGGCCAACGAGACCGACGCCCTGCGCAATCAGACCAATCACCTGCTGCTCGACTTCCGCATGGATATTGTCGAGGGTCGGCTGAAGCAGTTGCAGGCGCAGCTCGCGCAGGCCGTCGGCGACAACGAGAAACTCGCGCGTCTGATGGCCGACTACCGCGACCTGCAGGTCATCCGCAACAGCATCGCAAAGCAATTGGGCAACAACATCATCCTCTGACGCGATTTTGTCTCTCCTCTTTATATAGTGTAGTGGCCGGTCTTGTGCCGGCCACCGTCCGTCGGTTCCACGTTGCGTAATCGGCGTGCCGTTGGGGCTTCTCTTTCACGCAGATTTCGCTGATATCGCAGATTTCCTGCCCACCCTTGGCATTGCGGCAGCACCGGTATTGGGAAAATCTGCGTGAGATACAAAACGTCCCACTACTATCCTTTGCTCCGCCCCGGGGAATCACTTCGCGCTCCCCGGCTATTCTCCGCGGTTGGTGATGGAATTGAAATAAAATTGTTAAATCCTTTCTCTGTTACCGTATTATTGCTTATTTTTGTCGAAAGTTAGACAATTGGCGCAAGCATGGATTATCTTTGGATGGTCATAGACATCGTTTGCCTGCTGTTGATCTTTGGTCTCATCGGTTACCGCAGATGGCGGAGCCTCAGCAAAGACGCGCAGGCGTTCAGCCTTTCTTTAGACGAGAACAGGCTGATGGTGACCAGTGCATTGCGCCAATTGAACTGCAAGATGAAATGGACCAAGGACAACAACCGATACCTTGTGCGCTATGATTTCCAGGGCGGTCATTTCATCATCGTATTGGAAAAGGGCAACCCCTACCTGCACCTCACCTTCCCTTATTTCTTCTCTGTCGATGCCGACCAGTTGGACCCGGTGCGCATGGTCAGCAACCTGTGCAACCTCAACTCCGATATGACGCGCGTCATCTACAACGTCAACTCGAAGGAGGGCAAGATCGACCTGCATATCAACAGCGTGATGCCCATCGTCAGGAAGGGCATGAAGACGATGCTGGAGAATGTCATGGAGGATGCTTTCCGCTGGCAGAAGGTCTTCGTCGATAAGTTCAGTGAGGTCGACCGGCAGGGCGGAAACAATAAGTTTGACCAGGAGAAGACCCATGCCAACCACGAGCGTGAGGTGCTATTGATGCGCGAGTTGGAGATGACCCATCAGACGGGCGGCCCCAACTGGCACGAGAGCGATCGCGACCTGCTCTCGCTCGGCAGTCTGCTGGCTACGGCAATGGGGTTGAACGACGTCATCCCCATCTCGCTCACGTTGACCATCGACGGCAAGACCAGCGTCATCGACGACCCCGACGCCATCCTCGACTACCCCGTCTCGCAGGTGCTGATCAGCAATCATCAGTTCAGCGGGCAATCCGCCGTGGGCCTGCTCCATTTCTATGACCCCAGCGACCCAATCAAGCCCCGCCACCTGACGCTCGACTTCGAGCGTGAGGATGCGACGAAAGACACGCTTTACTACCGCGTCACGCTGTCGCTGGCTCCGCTGTCGATGAGCAAACGGCTCACCGAAGACAGTGAGGAGCATCAGTGCCGGATGACCAGTGTGCTGTTGGGTTTCGACCTCACGCCGTCGGAGGGTCGCGTGGCCCGCTTCCGCTACCTGTGGAAGGAAGCGCTGGCGAAACTGCAGAATGGTGAGACCGACGACATGACGACCGACGAACAACTCCTTGCCCAACTGCAGGATGAGCATCTGGCACAGAACTATTACGACGGCTACCATCTCTATCAGCGCAAACGTTTTTATGAGGCGTTGCCGCCGTTGCGTAATGCTTTCCGCGTGGTCACAAAGCAACTCGACGTCGACACCAAGCGCAAGCTCACCTTGATGGATGAGCTGGCCTATCTCATCGGTTGCTGTTATATGAACCTCCATCAGTATCATAATGCCTTGTATTACCTGCAGTTGCTCATGCCGACGTCGCAGCAATTGTATTCGAAGGCGTATATCAACTGCCTCGTCAACAGCGGCGACTTCAGGGCGCTCAGCGTGCTGAACAGCATCTTGAATCAATTGAGTGACATCACCTCGCACCTGCATGACAACGACGATGATGACGACGATGATGACAACCGCCCCAACATGGCGCAGCTCAACGCTTTTGAGAATTTCGTCAGGCGGCGGAAGGCTTACCTGCTGGTCAGTCTTGGTCGCTACGACGAGGCCGAGCATCTGCTGAAGCTGTTGCTCGACGACCCCGACAACAGCGACTTCGCACTCAACGAACTGGCTTATATCCAACAAAAGAAAAAGTAAACGACAATGTATTACATCCAAAAATCTTTCGAGGTGTCGGCTTGCCATCACCTCATCCTCTCGCACGGCAGCAAATGCGAGAACCTCCACGGACACAACTGGCAGATAACGGTCTACTGTAAGGCCGAGGCACTGGACGAAGACGGCATGGTGGTTGACTTCAACATCATCAAGCAGCTCGTCCACGGTCGCCTCGACCATCAGGACCTCAACGCGGTGCTGCCCTTCAACCCAACCGCCGAGAACATTGCCAAGTGGATTGTCGACACCGTGCCCAACTGCTATAAGGCGCGGGTGGCCGAGACGGCCAACAATGTGGCAATCTACGAGAAGTGATGGAACCTATATATAATAAGGTGTATAAGGTCAACGAAATCTTCTACAGTCTGCAGGGTGAGGGCCGCAATACGGGGCGGGCGGCGGTGTTCGTCCGCTTCAGCGGGTGCAACCTGCGGTGTAAGTTCTGCGATACAGACTTTACCCATTACGAGACGCTGTCGGCAGAACAGATTGTGAACCGCATGCGCGAAATCTGTGCTGAGGCTGACTGTGAACAGCCTTTTCCAATGGTTGTGCTGACGGGTGGCGAGCCAACCTTGCAGGTTGACAGCGCTCTGATTCGTGCCATCCATGCCGCTGGCTTCTCCTTCGTGGCGATGGAAAGCAATGGTACAGCCCTTCCGCCCGCCAACCTTGACTGGCTGACGGTTTCGCCTAAGGCTCCAGAGTGGTTGGCTGTGCCCGCCCATGCGACGGTGGCGGTGCGTCAATGCAATGAATTGAAGGTGGTCTTCGACGGTCAGACGCCCGTCAGCGACCTCGGGATTCAGGCGCAATACTATTACCTGCAGCCTTGTGATGTGGGGGATGCCAGCCGCAATGCGGAGATCACTTCAGCCTGCATCGCGTTTATCAAACAGCACCCCCGCTGGCGTCTGTCACTGCAGACGCATAAGCTGGTGGGGATAAGGTAAGGATTGCCCTGCCTCAAATTTAAAATGAGGGTGTATCAAAATTAGAGAAGTCCAGAAGTCCGGGAGTTAGGAAATCCAGACATTACTATCATCGTACCTTATTATCAGGCGCAGCCGATAAAGTCCGTGGAGATGTACGCCACCGATGGTAGTGTAGTGGCCGTAAACGTTCTATTTTCCGCCTTGACACGAACCTCAATATCTAGTACCTTTGTGGCATCGAATCTTAAATTTCAAGATCATGCCAAAGAAAGAAGTGAATTATCAGGAGGTGTACGACCTCTACC
>Ga0256404_1007939_pt1 | contig 16344 bp, 15 predicted proteins | sample RumenRJG_01DNA_FD_185990 | JGI IMG/M metagenome (GOLD analysis project Ga0256404, IMG submission 185990) | Bovine rumen microbial communities from Lethbridge, Alberta, Canada - RJG_01 | ecosystem: Host-associated > Mammals > Digestive system > Stomach > Rumen | place: Canada: Alberta | collected...
ATTTTTGTACGAAATAAATTCGGGCGTTTAGCTCAGTTGGTAGAGCGCTTCCCTTACAAGGAAGATGTCGGGAGTTCGAGCCTCTCAACGCCCACCATTATAGAACCTTTGAACCACTTGAGTTTCAAAGGTTCTTTTGTTTTAGCTATGTCCATTCTGTGTCCTTTCTTCACTTTGAATTGAATACTTATTATAGGGATTAAGAACATTCATTGCATTTACTAAATCTAATGAATCTACATGTGTATATTGCATTGTTGTTTTTATATCTGAATGAGCTAGTATTTCCTTTGCTACAGGTACAGGTATATTCTGCTTCATTAATCTTGTACCTACTGTATGTCTTAAACCATGAAATTTAAAATTACTTAAACCTGCTTTTTCTCTTATTTTTCTCCATAATTCATTAAAAGCTGTCTCACTCCACTTAGTTCCTGTTTGTGGATTTATAAATACATATTCGGATTTTCTTTCCATTGATAAAAACAAATTATACAATGTATCATTCATTGGCAACTTTATAAATTTATTACCTTTATTCTTTGTTATTTCAATAGTTCTAAAATTAAAGTCTAAATCGTTCCATTTTAAATTTATTATATTACCACGTCTTAAACCTGAATTCAGTGCTACCAATATTATTGGTTTAAAATAATCAGGAGCAGCATCTTCCAATGGCTTTTGTGCTTCATCTGCTAAATACTTTATTTTTCTAGGTTCTAACCTAAACTCAATTTTGTCTGCAAAGGGGTTCTTTTCTACTAACCCATCTTTTATTGCAAGATTATACATTATTCTAAATATTCCAAGATACATATTTACTGTTTTTTTACTTTTACCTTGTGATAACAACCAAGATTTAAATTCTTCTGCATTATTTCTAACAAGACTTTCTGCATCTCTGTTTTCATCGAAAAATTGAAATGCTATATTCAATCTTTGTGTATCTTGTTTATAAACAGCTCTGTTATTTTTACTGTATTTAAGAAAATTAACTTTTAATAATTTTAATTTGGCTTTTTTCTTTTCTTTTCTAGGAACAACACCATTTTGTTGCTGTTGAACTATGTATTTGTACTGACATTCAAGAGTTTCTGCCTCTGATTTATTTTTAGCTCCGACACACAGCTTATGGTGTCGTTCACCATTTACTTGAAATCTGCAATACCATTTATTATTCTTTAAATTTTTATATACTGACATTTTTACCTCTTTTAAACATTTTGATTGTTAATCCAATTTTCAAATAAGGATTGTTTGATAAATACTGTTGAACCTATTGTTCTAAAAATTTCTTTAGGTAAATTACCTCTGCGCCTCCAAGTTCTAATAGTACTTACTGGTTTTCTAATTAATTTTGAAAATTCTGCAATTGATAGTAAATCATCCATAATTAATTCCTCCTGTTATTAACGTCATGTAAAACTGAACCGTTCATAAAAAACCGTTACATTTACATTATGCCCATAAAAATTGAACTACTAACGTTTTTTGAACGCATGCGGCGGGAAATTTTACATTTATTTACATTATTTGTGAAAATTTCATTTTTGATTTACACTTATGGTGTTATTATTTATAGAAATTGGAGATTTAATATGCTAAAAAATGAAGAATATCAAAAGCATTCAGACGCTTTTGAGGTAATAATATCTAATATTATAGATTTAATTGCAAGCAAACGAAAAAGTTTAAATAAAAGTTTTAGAACTATAAGTAAGGAAACAGGTATTAGTATTGGATTGTTATCTGAAATCGAAAAACATAATAAAGTTCCTAAATTTGAAACAATATTATACCTAGCAACATACCTACAAATAGACTTATCTTATATATTTTCACAAAATATATATGCGCAAAAACAATCAGTTGAACAAATAATTGAAAACTTAAAAAGTAAAGATGATAGTAACGAAGAAACCGAAAAGACTAATATAGATAACAAATTTGAAACTTTAAATGAAATATTGCTATATTTTCATTATACAAAACCACAAATCAAACAAATTACTGATTATATAAAATATATAGACTATATTAAATATTCAAAAACTGACAAACAAGATATACAAAATTGTTAACATAAATAGGCAAATTTTTGCTAAATTTTCAAAATTTCCGTCGGGTATTAGTTTTAGTATGCCTGAATATTTAACTACCCCCTCTATCACATATTTTATCTTACACATGACGATAAAATATGATACAATTGCGGTATGGGAGAAGATTATATGAAACATTACATATTTGCTGATGAAAGTAATACTGATAAGGCAAGATATATGTTAATTGGTGGTATTTGGATTGATGAATTAACATATAAACAGGTAATTGATGAATGTAATCAATTTAAAAAAGATAATAACTGGCATGAAAAAACTAAATTTAACTGGAAATATATATCTAAAAAGACCTTACCTCAATATTGTAAATTCATAGACATATTTTTTAAATATAATCTTCAATTTAACTGTATAATTATAGATAGAAAAGAAATCAATTTAAAATCAAACGAAAATAAAGACCCTGAATTAGGTTTTTACAAGTTTTATTATCAACTTCTAAGACAAAATTCTAATATAAATATTCCGTACTATATATACCTAGATAGAAGAAATAATAGTGAACCAACGAGACTGGAAACTCTAAAAGCATTTTTAAAAAGAGATAATCATCCTTTAGATAATAATGGTAATAGATATATTGAAAAAGGAATTGACGTTAAAACCCTAGAATTTGTTAATTCTGATTCTTATAATATAATTCAATTTGCAGATTTATTATTAGGTTCTATAGGCTTTCACTATAATAAAAGACATCTTCAGGATGGTGTAAGTCAACATAAACTGGATTTTTCAATGTATATTGCTAATAAAATTGGCAAAAAAGACTTGATATTTGAAACAGATAAAAATGGTTATAAAAACTTTAATTTATGGCTATTCAAATCTATTAAAAGTGCAATAAAATAGAAGTCATAGCACCTACATATACCCTTAAATCTAAGGACCTTGAAATCATTCAAGGAATTCGGTAACTATGACTTCTACATGTAATTATTTACCATAAATCTTTGTTTGTCAAGTCTCGTTTTCTTCAATCTTAATCTTAAATCCCATAATGTTCATTATTCGTTCAAATTCAATATACCTTAATGAACCTCTTTGTAATTTATTGGATAAATTTGCTTTGCTTTCACTTGCACCATATTGTTCTTTTAACGCATTTGCAAGTGTTTCTAATGTATATCCTTTTTCAGCCATTTTAGACTTTATAAGTCTTTTTAGCCTTAATGCTTGTTCTTCTTCTATTGTTTCTAATCTTTCTTTATCCATTTCTGTATCTCCCAAATATATAATATACTATTTAATGTACTTTTTCAACTGTTTTGTAAATAAATATTACACGATAGAATACGTAACGATTGACAAAGTACATGTTTTAGTATATAATATAAATATAAAGATTTACGCAATATAGGAGAAAACATTATGGCTACACAATCAATCATCAACTTCACAGAACAAAAATTAGTTAAAGTTATTGAAGAAATCAGAGCATTGGAAGAACTTCAAAAAGAAGTTAAATCTAAAATTTCAGATTTAGAAACTATCTTAAAAGAATATCTTGCAGATAACAACACAGAATCAATGCAAATCGGAACTTATATGGTAAGAAATACATATGTATTATCTCAAAGATTTGATACTACAAGATTTAAAAAAGAATTAGAAAGTGTATATAATTCTTATCTTAAACAAATTGAATCAACTAAATTTTCAATCAAATAATTAAGGGGGTATATTCCCCCTCAATTTAACACAATAGATATTTTGTTAAACTGAACAATAACATCTAAAAAACAATTATAAAAAAGGATAATAGAGAATTTATCTAACATAAATGAATAATGAGTTTTACATATTGAGTAATAAAGTTAAATTCAATTTAACTTATTAAAGAAAAAGAGGTTTAAAAATGAACTTTGTACAACCAATCAGAAATAGAGAAAAAATTGAAGAAATTAAATCTGTTTTACAAGAAAACGGTACAAGAGATTTATTGTTATTTGTTATGGGTATAAATACAGGTTTAAGAATTTCTGATTTGTTAAAACTCACTGTTTTGGATGTAAAAGATAAATCTCATATTGAAATAAAAGAACAAAAGACAGGGAAAATAAAACGTTTTCCTATTCAGCAATCTTTACAGCAAATGTTAAATGACTATATAAAGAATAAATCTGTTAATGAATATTTGTTTAAAAGCAGAAACCATAATAATGGTTCAAAACCTATTACAAGGGTTATGGCTTATGAAATACTTAATAATGCCTGTGCTAAATGTGATATTAAAGATAAAATCGGCACACACACTTTAAGAAAAACTTTTGGTTATCATTATTATCAAAAAACTCACGATATTGCCTTACTGCAAAAGATATTAAATCATTCATCACCTTCTATAACATTGAGATACATAGGTATAGAGCAAGATAATATTGATGCAAGCATAATGGAATTTGAGCTTTAAAGTATCCTAAATCAAAATTTGTTAAGCAAATAGACATGATTTATCTATAAGTTGTAAAATTTTTCAGAGGTATAAAATGTCTAACGAAATACAAAAAGTTGAATATATAAAAGATAGAATTTTTACTATAAGAGGTCAAAAAGTTATGATTGACCGAGATTTAGCAGAATTATTTGGAGTGAAAACAAAAGTATTAAATCAAACGGTAAAACGTAATATTAAAAGATTTCCTGTTGATTTTATGTTTCAACTTAGTGATGAAGAACAAAATGAACTGGTCACAAATTGTGACCACCTCAAAAATTTAAAGTTTAGTTATCAAAATGCTTTTGTATTTACAGAACACGGCATTACAATGTTATCAAGTGTGTTAAACAGTGAAAAAGCTATTGAAATCAATATACAAGTAGTTAGAGCATTTATTGCACTACGTCAATATGCAATATTGCAAACTTCAAAATCACAAGAAATAGAAGAAGTAAAGAAAATGTTGTTACTTCACATTGAAAATACAGATAACAAATTATCTCAACATGATAAAGCTATAAATCAAATAATTAATGTTTTAAACAATTTAATAGAAAAGCCGAGAGAACCAAAGAAAATAGGTTTTGATACAGATAATTAATAAATTTTACCAGTTATGTAAAATTTCCGAGAATAACACAAAATTTCTTTATGTATAAGCGAAAACAATTAAATATTTTAGGTTTTAGACCTATTTTATCCTATACTTATTATAGAGAAACATATCATGCCTAAAACCTTGTCAGGACAATAATACAAGCAGTTACTCTATGTATATATAAAATGACAAGTAAAACGTAAGGCAAAAATGAATATTTTTACATCTGCTTTTTGTTAATATTAAAGGTTTTACACTAAATTATAGTAATTTTATATAGTCATATATAGACATTTACATGCTAAATATAAGATATCAAATGTAAAATAATAAATTAAAAGATATTACATTCATTATGGAGGATTTTTCAGATATTGGTAAAGTTTATCAATATTAATTGTTTTTATTTGCTTGATTGAATAGCCATTTAGCAATGCTGTTTCAATATATTTTTCTCTAAATTTATCAAAGTTTTCATTTAATATTTCATAAACTTTTTGAGCAATTTCTAATCTTTCAGGTATATATGATATATTATTTTTCTTAAATAATAGAGAGTTGTCCTTTATATCTAAAGATTTTTGACGTACAAAATAATTTCTATATTCTCTTAATGCTCTTAAATTTTTTATTTTTTTATAAGCACGTTCTTCAATTTGTCTAATTCTTTCTCTTGAAAGTTTATACATTATACCCACTTCTTCGAGGGTTTTTGCTTTTCTTTTTAATAATCCTTTTCTATGGCAAATAATTTTAAATTCTCCAAATTTTAACTTATTTAGTAAAAGTTTAACAATGTACTTATAAAATATATCGTTTATTACTACATAATCAGGTTGATACTTTATACCTGCTTTAAGAGTATCTAAAATCGTCATATCGGAATCGCTTAATTGAGTATCAATAGATATAACATTAGCTGATAATTCAAGTATTGTATATATGTATCGTTCCGTTAAATTAAAATTTTTTGCAATATCTTTTAGTGTTGGTTCAAAATTATTAATTTTACAGTACTCTGATTTAAATTTGTTAATTTTATACAATGTTTCATTAACATGAACAGGAAGTCTTATTAATTTGTTTTTATCACATATAGCTCTTTTTATTGATTGTTTAATCCAAAATGTAGCATAAGTTGAAAATTTATATCCTTTTGTATAATCAAATCGTTCAACAGCTTTAATTAAACCTATATTTCCTTCTTGAATTATATCTTCAAATTCCATTCCCTGTAACAATGGAATATATCTTTTTGCAATACTTACAACCAATTTTAGATTTGATAATATAATTTTTTCTTCTTGTTTATTAGTTATTTTACCGTCATTTATAATATATTTGGCAAGTTCAACTTCATGTTCTTTTGTTAAAAGTTTGAATTTACCTATTTTATTTAAATACCACTGAATGGTGTCATTAAGAATTTTATGTTCATATTCAGCATATCTTTCTTCTTCATCTTCAAAATTATAATCATCATATTTGGATTCTTCCATTAAACGATTAATTGCTTTTGAAATATCAATATTGAAGTCTGTATTATCTTTAATATGTATTTCTTCCTTTTTAATAGCATATTGCTCTTTTGCTACAAATTTTGTTGTTTCAAGAATCTTATATATTGATAAATCAGCAAACAATCTTGCATCCATATCAGTTGCATATTTATAAGGTTTTACTCTTATTACACTATCTTCAATAACGTCTTTTTCGTTGTCTAATTTATTTTTTCTTCGTTTAGTAATTGACAAGGCAATTTTATCAAAATACTTAAATAGTATTATAATTGGTATTGGAAAGCATTTATTGATTTCTTGTGATATAGTTTTCAAATCTCTTTCAAAACAATGGAAACCATTTAACTCAATAGCAAAGAATAAATATGATTGATTATAGTCTTCACTTAGCATTAATTGGTGGTATTGTAGTATATTATTTAGTTCTTCTGTTGTATAGTGAAATAAACCATAGCATTTTTTCCAACGGTAGAACAAAACTTTGTTTTTATCAAAAACTTTTCCTTCTTGATAAAGTTGATTATACAAAACATCAGGCGAATTTATAAAAGATATATCTTTGCTCGATTTATAACCTAATGATTCAAAAAACTTTATAGAATTTTCTTTAAAGTTATCTTGATTAAAATTCAGTAATGCTTGTTTTATTTTTTGTAAGTCAAAAGATGAGTATTCTTCCATATTTTATGCCTCATCAAATAATAACTAACCAAGTTATAAGTTCAAAATCTTCTATACTGTTAATTTGATTTTCTTTGTTTGGCATTACAAATGTTTTAGAGGAAAACAAACCCGAAAATGCTTTTGTTTCAAAACGTTCTTTTATTTTTGCAATAGCAGAATAAAGCAAGTCGTCAAATTGTTCTAAATGATTGCCATAATCAGTTTGTTGGTCAAATAATTCATACAGGTAAGAATCGGCTTTTTCTTTGCCTAAACACAAAACCCTGTACATTTCTAATATTTTCTTTGAGTTAACAAACGTATATTTAATTTCATTGTTAAAAGTTATGTAAACCAAGAAATACGGCTGTAATGGGTTTATCTTATTACACAAATCAGAAGAATTCTTTTGTTTTAAGCAGAAAATAACACCTTCATCAAAATTTGTTATTTTATCTCCAATTTTCACTTCTCTGCTTGTTACGGCATTTATACCAATAGGAAGATTTTTTAGCTTTTCTTTGTTCTTTTGAATGTAATGTAATAATTCAACCCTAAAATCTTCAAACGAAAAATCTGTCAATGATACATTTTCGTCAAAATCTTCTAAGTCTAAGATTTCCTCTTTCATTCGTTTTAATTGATTTTCCCTGTATTTCAAATCTTGTTTCAAAATATCATTTACTTCGTCTGGTCGTAATATATTATCTGCATTTGTTGCTGAAATATCAGATAACATCATTTTATCTTCAACTCTACGTTTGAGTTTAATATACTTATCAAGGTCATCTGTTGCCCAAAAATTAACCATTTTTATATAAGGATTATGACTTCCTATTCTATCAATACGACCAAATCTCTGAATTAAGCGGACAGGATTCCAGTGTATATCATAATTAATCAAATAATCACAGTCTTGTAAGTTCTGACCTTCGGAAATACAATCTGTTGCTATTAAAATATCAACCTGTTCACCGTCTTGGTTTCTATCTTTTGAAAGAGGTGAAAAATTAGTTAAAATCTCCTCGTAATCGTTTTTTCCAAAAGTTGTTTCTGTGCCAGTACCAGTTACAAGTGCAATATTAGTATTATATTGAGTTTTAATTATATCTTTAATGCTGTCATAGATATATTTTGCCGTGTCACTGAAAGCAGTAAAGACTATTACTTTTTTATTATTATAACCTAAGTCATTTTTTGTAGGATTTTGTATTTTAGTAACTATCTTTTTCAACAAAGTTTGAAGTTTCGCATCTCTATTTGGTGTAATATTGTATGCTTTATCATACAAGTATCTAAGTTCTTTTTCGTCCTTTTCTATATCTATCAACCATTCGTCTGTTTTAATATCCCTCAAATCATACTTAAGTTTTTTACCTATTAAAAATTCGTCTTTAACCTGTGGTATATCATCAAATTCGTCTTCGTCATAAATACTTTCTTCGTCAATATCATATTCTGAAAGATTTTTAATTTTGTCTTTTAATACATTCATTTTATCTAATGTATTACCTAATGTAATACGGAATGAATTAACAGAACTCTCAAGACGTTTCAGAAAATTAGATTTCATCATGCCGATTAAGAATTTTTCTCTGCTTTCTTGTGTGAATTGAGCAATATCAGTTTTACTCTTATATTTTTCTTCACAACCATCTTTTAAATACTTTGTTGGTGTGAATAGTGATAATTTGTACTCTAAAATTCTATCATTAATTTCATCGTAAGAAGGGAATTCTTTATTTGTATCAATTTCAGAATAAATTGATTCTGGCTTATGTCTTTTAGGGAATTCACCTATTTGTAGAAGATTTTCTTTATAATATTTTTGAATATGCTTTCTTGAACGTGCAATAGTCAATTCGTCTAATAGATTAAAGAAATCAGCATTAAGTGAATTTAAAAGATTTTCTTGCGTTTTATTTTCCTGAACAGACCACTTGATAAACTCTTTCTTAGTCCGTGATATAAGGCTTTTTAAACTCGGTATATTTAGTGTATATTGAAAAGCATTATCTGTGTCAGCAGTTATAAAATAAAGTTGATTCCTTAAATCTTCCAATGAATTATTTACAGGTGTTGCAGATAATAAAAGTACCTTTGTTTTTCTTCCTTTTTTGATAACTTCATTTAAGAGTTTTTCATATCTGCTTTGTTTACCTTTTCTACCTGTATTATTGTTTCTAAAATTATGAGATTCGTCAATTACAAGTAGGTCATAGTTTTCCCAGTATATCTCGGATAATTCAATATCCCCAGATTTACCACTTTCTCTGCTTAAATCTGTATGACAAAGAACATCATATCTAAAACGGTCTTCTATAAGAGGATTCGTGGTTAAATTTTTTGTATATTTTACCCAGTTATTTCTTAATTTCTTCGGACAAAGTACCAAAACTCTATGATTTCTCTGCTCATAGTACTTAATAATTGCAAGTGCTTCAAATGTTTTACCTAAACCAACACTATCTGCAATAATACAACCATTATGTTTGTTAATTTTATTTATAGCCGATTTTACACCATCTTTTTGAAATTCAAATAATTTCTTCCATACAACAGTATCAGTATATTGTTTTTGAGTTTCGATATCATCAAAAGAATTCTTCTCATCTAAATATTTTTCAAACAAATGATACAAAGTCTTGAAATATAGTAATTCTGGGGGATTATCAGCATAAAGTTGTTCTAAATACTTCAATACTTTTGGTTTTACATCTTCTGTCAAATTATTATCTTCCCATACTTCATAAAACCAATTTTTTAAATCTTGTATATCTCTTTTGTCTTGAACTTCTAAGTTTAATTCTATATTAGAATTTTTTGCAAAGCCTAAACCCTTTGAAGTAAAGTTTGAACTTCCAAGTATTGCAGATTCATTTTTATTTTTATCAGTTATATGATACATTTTCCCATGCAAAAGACCTGTTTGCGTAATGGATTTAATCTTTACTTTATTTTTTATCCATTCTGAACAATCCTTTGCTATCTTTTTCTGTTTTAACCTATTTTTAAGTTCAATCTTTTCATTCTCAATGTTATACTGTCTAAGTTCTGCACTATTTGGGTCAACTGCTTTTACAAAAGTTGGCTCACCAAACAAGAAGTTAAGTTTATCAATACTTTCAAGATTGTCTTTAAGTGATTCATAAGCATATATAGTAAAGTATGCAGAAACAAAAGCCAAACTAGAATTTTCGGAAATTTTTTCTTTTAAAAAATCACCGACACTTCCTCGATTTCTATTATCTTTTATACTTGAATCTATTGTATTATTCACATGAGTCCCTTTTTATATTTGTAATAATAACATGAAAATACTTAATGCATTTTCTATTCTCTTACCAATATTTATATAATATTCTACCCTCATGTCAAAAACGGACGTAGCAAAATGCAAGTTTATAATTATTTTTAGACTTGCTAATATCAAAGCCTAGTACTGTAATTTATATCAAACTATTTTATCGGTAATAGAAATCTATTACCTTTATTTATTGTTATTTGTAATAAATTTCAAATTTAACATGTACAAATATTATAGTTATGAAATTTTTCTAAATTAATTTGCTTTTTAACTGCTCAGAAACAGGGTTTACAATATAACAAGCTCGTTCATATAATTCATCATAAGTGATAATTTCAACATTTCTGCAATCGCATCTATATCGTTCAAAAGTGTCCGCTTTGATTTTATCATCTATATCTTTGTCGGCATTTTGTATTTCATTCTTATAATTACCTATAATAAAAATAATTTTAGGGTCTTGTACTTCTGCCTTAATTATTTTTCTGTCTTTTGTAACAAAATCTTTGGAATTATGATTGCTGACAAGTTCTTCTTTTTGAGCTAAACACTGACTTATCCCATCAATAAAATCCGAACTAAAAGACCATGTATTTGTTCTGGCTGTGTTTCGTTTTGAGTTTGTAAATATAGGTGTAGTATGCTTTTTCAACTCAATTAGTGTAGTATATTTATCTATACAAACAAAATCACTTATGGGAGCTCCCTGCCCCCTTGTATCCGTAGTTCCTATATGAGCTTGAGGTAAAATATCCCTTTGAAAAAATAATTTTAAAGATATACCTGCAAAAATCCATGTATTAACTTCAAAGAACTTTTGCCAATCATCTTCTGACGTATCATTATCGTCAAGTAATTCTTTGAACTTCTCTAAAGACTTCTCTTTAGAAGTATCAAGTAATCTTTCTAACTGTTGATATGAGAGGTCTTTATCTTGTATAAAATCCTGAATTGTTTGTAACTGTTCGTCAGTATTGTAACTATTAAAAGTATTAATTAATTGGTCTTTACTAATAACCTGATATTTATCCTCAAATTCACCCAACTCAATCAAATCTTTGTATCCACTCAAGAAATTTATCATTTCCCAAAATTTAATAGGTAAATCTCCTTCATCAACTTCAACAATAACTTTACTATTTTTAGTTTTCTTGAAAGTATCATCACTATTCTTTTTGTAAAATGTTGGTCGTGGGATAAACTTTCCAGTCTTGCTACTTTTATAAAAATTCCAACTGCAAAAAATATTTACTTTAGGTTTATCTGAAAGTTTTATTTCTTTAATTATATATCCTTTGGATAGCGTTCTGTTGATGTAACATGATTCTCCGTCTTTTGATAAATTTATTTCAATAGAGTCCCATGTATCCTTGTAGGGATTAAATGTTTCGCTTATTGCTTCTAAATCTTTTTCGGTAATAGTAAATCTTGCCAATATTTGTTCTCCTCAATATTCACTGGTATCTTTTATTTAGCCTGAGAACATAGCTTTATTATACTACAAATAACAATAATATGCTTATAAATTAAGCATTAGTTGTATATTTTCTTCACTTATAGGAGTCAAATACATTTACAATATATAAATTACTAAAAAATAATTACAATAAATTTCCTATAAAAACTAATCCATAGGTGTTGCAGGTCTTGTATGAATTACTTTTTGCACATTATCTCTTGTTTCAACTTGTCTTTGTGCATCAATTAAACTATCCGTCTTAACTACTGTTTGCGCCATTTGATTGTTTTTATCTATGTAATCAACTACTGTATCTTCATTTAGGTTCATTTAATCCTCCATAAATTTATAACTTACATATTAGAATTTAATAAATTACAAAAGATAAATCAAACATTCACACAGAGCTGCTTCACAGGCTCTTTTTCAAGAGTTTATATATTGCATGGTATAAACTTATACCTTATTTTTACGAAAACACTTTATTTCAGAGGTTTCCAGCACTACATTTCATGCCTGTTGCTAACTATTACTTTTAATAATATTATGTTACAAAATACAACTAAAATCTGCTTAAAATTAATTATTAAAAATTAAATCAAACATTCACATATATCTACTTCATAGGCTCATTATGACCTTTAATCAAAAATTTCTATAAGTTTATTAAATACATCCAAGTTATTTACAACTACAATTTCAAGTTTATTTATAGCTCTTGTAATTTGTTGAAAGAACATTTTACCAGTTTTGTAGGGTATCCCTTTAAGTTCTCTATCTTTTAATTTATTTCCATCATAATAAAATTGTTCACCTAATATTACTATTACATTTTCAAATTCTTGTCCTATAACTTCGTGGGCATTACCTATATTTTTAGTATTAAATTTAGCTAAGTCAGCATATTTATTACTATTATACAAGCTTGGAGTATAGGAAATATATTTGTAATTGTCTTCTTTTGATTCAATATAAGCATTTGCTTCTTCTACGGTGTTAAAGTAGACAATATTTATATTATCGTTATTAATTTGGAGAGTATTCTTTTTATCTAAAGACAACATTATTTTTATAAAGTTTGCTAATTTTTCATTTGTCCTTATTTTAGTATTTAATATATATCTTTTTACGTTATTATATTTTTTATTTTCGAATATTTCAAAAATACCACCTTCTTGTTCACTAAGTATCTGCTTCCTATCACCACTCAAAATTAAAATTATATTTTCTGGGGTTATATATTTTTGAACAATATCCAAAAATTGTTTTTTATTAATTCTTTGAAACTCATCTATTACTAGTATATCTGGATTATTATCTTTAAATAAATATTCCCAATACTTTATTGTTTCGATAGACCAATGATAGTCCTTTTTTAGCTTAATATGCCCATTATTTAATTTTGCACAATGAATTATACCTACATTTTTACCAATTTCTATGTACTTTTTAGCAATATGGTATGTAAGTAATGATTTACCACTACCTGCTTCTCCGGTAAGAACTATATATCTAACTCCGTTATTTATATCTATTGATATTTGTTTTTCCTTTTCTTCCTGCTCTTGCGTTAAAAAATATTCGTTATTCATAAATTCTTCTGTTTTAGAAAAAGGAGAAATAAGATAATTTGATGGATTGAATTTTTGGTTTAAATCTTTGTAATAAAAAGGTTCATTAAAGCATTGTGATTTAATTATATGGATTAATTCTTGGAATCTTACTTCAATTAATTCGCCTTGTTTATCTAATTTAAATAATTTATTTTCATTTTCTACAAAAGTAAAAGAATAAATTTTTAAACCTAAAAATTTGAGATAATATTTGTTTTGTAAAAGTTGTTTTTTGATTTTTCTTCTATAACTTCTTCATCTGGTTCTACAAAATCATTAAAATCCTCAAAAATATCAAAATTAATATAGTCATCATCAATTTCATTATTAAAGGTTTCTAATTGTTCTTCATAATTTTCAATAGCATGTGTTATTAAATTTTTTCGCTTTATAGATTCATCTATTGAAGTCGAATGTTTTTCAGGGGTAGAGCATTCTTCCCAATAATCATTTTCTAAAAATTTGAAATCTATTTTTCTTTTGTATTTCTTCAAATCAATTGCTATTTTTAGCTTATCAAATACTTGATGTTCACTAGGCTCTATACTATAAATAGTATCATACAGCCCTTTTAATTCTGTTTGATAAGTACTCATTACCGCATATTTTTCTCTTTCAACATCAAAATCATTTGTTGCGTTTTCATCAAAAGAGCTTGATTCTTCTTCTAACAATATTTCAAATTCTGAAGCATTGTTTATTTCTTGTTTTTGTATTAAACTTTCGTTATCTATCTTTAATTTTTTACCATTTTGCCTCCAAATATTTCTATAAAAATCATGTCCATTCTGTGTGCATATATTATGCTAATTCATAATATAAGAATTTAATTCAAGGTGTTAAAAACACCCTATTTGCGCAGGCTAAAGGTCAATAATGAGAGTTCGAGCCTCTCAACGCCCACCATTTTAAGAGGGTTTTATACCCTCTTTTTTATTGCGTTTTGAAAGATGCTCTGTATCAGGAATTCTGACATAAAGTATCGAGAAATTGACATATTAGCTGGAAACTTTTTTAAAATTCTACTAATAATATTGTTATCCAATATAAAACAATCCTGCTACAGTTCCTGTTATCATAGTTGCAATCGTTGCAGCCAGTAAACTTTTGTAACAAACGGAAGTTATTAATTCTGTTTTTTCAGGTGCAAGAGCGACTGAACCTCCAACTGCTATACTTAAAGATTCAATACTTGTAAATCCGCATAAAGCATAAGAAGCAATGATTGCACTATGTGTAGATATAGCACCGGATTTAATTGCTTCGCTTAATCCGACGTAAGACGGTACTTCTGTCATAATAATCCTTGTTCCCAAGAATTCTCCGACTATTGATGTATCCTGCGGTGCAACACCCATCAAGAAAGCAAACGGTTTAAATATAAACCCTAAACATTTAGCTATAGTTATATCTGTAAAATAGCTTAGGCATAAATTAAATATGCCTAATATACCTATTACTGCAACAAGTAATACTGTTATACCCATAACCATTTTTCCACCATCCATTGCACCGTTGACAATACTTCCTGTAAAAGTTCTTGCAGATTCGGGAACTTCAAGTTTCATTTCGTTTTCTTCGGGAGTTTCTGTTTCAGGTTCCATAATCTTAGCTATCATAATTGCGTTAGGAATTGATAATACGGTTGCGCCCACCAAATGTCCTGCTATTGTCGGAATTTTATCGCTAAGCAACGACACATACAAAGCTAACATTGATGAAGCTATTGTTGACATAAAAACCGTAAAAATCAGGAACAATTGTGAGCGGGTTAATGTTTTAAAATACGGTCTGATACTTGTAAAAGATTCTATACCTACAAACATATTGCTTGCAGAACAGATTGCTTCAATTGCACTTATACCAAAAAACTTCTTTACAAATTTTGCTATTGTTACAATAATAAATGGTAAAACTCTTAAATAATACAGCAGGCTGCAAAGAGATGCAAAAATTATTATAAATGTTAAACTTTGAAATATTAAAATAAATCCCTGCTCGGAGTTTGCTGCACCTAAAGAGCCAAAAACAAATACGACACCTTCTCTGGATGCTTCTATAATTTTTGAAAAGAAATGACTGAAAGCTAATAAACCTTCTCGACTTTTTGGTAATAAAAAAATCGTTGTTCCAACGATAAATTCCAGAAAAAAAGCTATTAAAATTGTTCTAAAATTAATTGACTTTTTATGGCTGCTGCAAAGCCATGCAATAAAAAGAAAAACAAATATTCCTATTAGTCCTATAATTTTTTGTGTCATAAACTTTCCTACATTTTTCTTATTTATTAATTTGAGTAAAAACGATACAAATTAAATTGAATAACTTGGAAATATTATAACATATAATTAAATTATGTATGACAATTAAATATTAGGGCAGGAGTTCCGGTCTCCTAACCTATACCATTAAATACGTGTCCACTTTTTAGAGTACATTTTAGTTCACCGATAACACAGGTGTATTAATTACAATTTAAATTGTTTTGTATCATGGATACTGTGTATGAGGGATTTTGAGATAAAGTATACCGAGTTTGACATATTTAGTCGGAAGTTTTCAAAAAATTTTAACAATAAATGCCGTTTAATGAGTGTTTTAATCGTGTTCAGATTTTTATTTTT
>Ga0256404_1007941_pt1 | contig 16341 bp, 12 predicted proteins | sample RumenRJG_01DNA_FD_185990 | JGI IMG/M metagenome (GOLD analysis project Ga0256404, IMG submission 185990) | Bovine rumen microbial communities from Lethbridge, Alberta, Canada - RJG_01 | ecosystem: Host-associated > Mammals > Digestive system > Stomach > Rumen | place: Canada: Alberta | collected...
GTCTTAAGCTTTGGCGTTGCGGCAGGAGTCGGCGCCGTGCACTGAAGAAATCAGAGGGAATATCATGCCAGAGACAGACGACTATCTCGTCCCACAGGATGCGTATACCGACGGCTTTTCGAGGGTCTACGACATCTTTATGGACGAGGTGCCCTATGACCGGTGGGCGGAGCGGATCCTGAGGAACCTGAAACGCTATGCCACAGACGACGGCGCTCCGGAGCGGAAGATCCTCTGCGACCTCGGCTGCGGCACCGGCCAGATGACAAGGCGGATGGCAGAGGCGGGATATGACTGCATCGGCGTCGACCTCTCAGAGGACATGCTGAGCGAGGCGATGCAGGAAGAGGGGAATCATCCGAAAAATATCCTCTACGTAAACCAGGACATGTGCAGCCTCGACCTCTGCGGCTGCGCGGGGCAGATGATCTCCTGCTGCGACAGCGTCAACTATCTCCTGACCAAAGAGGAGATGGGGGAGATGCTGCGGGGCGTTTGCGAATTCCTCCTCCCCGGCGGCCTCTTTGTCTTCGACTTCAACACGCTCCACAAGTACCGGGACACGATGGGGGAGAAGACCATCGCGGAGAACCGGACGAATGAGAGCTTTGTCTGGGAGAACTGCTTTTACGATACGGTGGACAACGAGGAGGATCCGGAGCATCCCCTGAAAAACATCAACATCTGCAGCGTCACCTTTTACCTGCGCCACGGGGACACGGACCTCTTCTCGAGATCGATGGAGAGCCACTGGCAGAGGGGCTGGACGATGGAGGAGATTGCGGACCTTCTTGCGGAGAACGGATTTGCGCTCCTTGAGGCAGTGGACGATGAGACCGACGCTCCTCCGACACAGGACGCGGAGCGGATTGTGATCACGGCAAAGAAGACAGGAGAGCAGACATGAGAGATGGATTTTTCCGCGCGGCGGCCGCAGTCCCGGCAATCCGGGTCGCTGACCCCGCCTACAACACCACAAAGATCCTGGAGGCTCTGAACCATGCAGAGGAGGAAAGCGCAAAGCTCGTCGTCTTCCCGGAGCTTGCCATCACAGGCTACACCTGCAACGACCTCTTTCTGCAGGATGCCCTGCTTGCAGGCGCGGAAAAGGCGCTGCAGGACATCGAGAAGGCAACCGAAGGGTCCGACACCCTGGTCCTTGTGGGCTTTCCCTTCCGCAGGGGGAGCTGTCTCTACAACACGGCAGCGGTCCTTCAGAATGGAAGGCTCCTTGCCCTCATTCCCAAGCGCTTTGTGCCGACCTACGGCGAGTTCTATGAGATCCGCCAGTTCACGCCGGGACCGGAGGAGGCAGAAGAGGTGACCCTCCTTGGGGAGAAAGTCCCCTTCGGCTCCCGGATCCTGCTCGACGTGGATGCAATCCCGGGCCTTTGCATCGGTGCAGAGATCTGCGAGGACGCCTGGGTTGCCAACGCCCCGGACATCGCCCTCACCCTTGCGGGCGGCACCATCATCTGCAACCTCTCCGCCTCCAACGAGACGGTCGGAAAGGATGCCTACCGCACGGAGCTTTTGCGCAGCATCTCCGGCCGCACAATCAGCGGCTACCTCTATGTGAGCTCCGGCGACGGAGAGTCCACCCAGGACATCGTCTTTGGCGGGCGCGTCCTCATGGCAGAGAACGGCTCTGTCCTCTCCCAGAGGCAGATCTTTGACAACGCCTGGAATGAGGAAAAGCTCTGCTTTGCGGACTTTGACATCGCGCGGCTCCTTTACGAGCGGCGCAGGATGTCCACGTTTGCAAATGAGGAGACCGCTGTCCTTCGCGTTCCGGTGCACATGGAGCAGGTGGAGACCAAACTCACGAGGGCCTTTCCGCCCCATCCCTTCGTCCCCTCGGGCAAGGCGGACCGGGATGCCAGATGCCGGGACATCATTCACATCCAGTCCAGGGGCCTTGCAAAGCGGCTGACCCACATCGGCTGCCAGTCCGCTGTCATCGGTGTCTCCGGGGGCTTGGACTCCACCCTGGCCCTCCTTGTCACCGCGGCGGCCTTTGACCTTGCGGGGATCGATCGGTCCAAGATTCTTGCCGTCACGATGCCCTGCTTTGGCACGACGGACCGGACCTATCACAATGCGTGCCTCCTCGCAGAAAACCTCGGGGCGACCTTAAAGGAGGTCAACATCCGGGCCAGTGTTACGCAGCACTTTGCGGACATCGGCCAGGACATGGAAAACCACGACGTCACCTATGAGAACGGCCAGGCGAGGGAGCGGACCCAGGTCCTCATGGACCTTGCCAACAAGACGGGCGGCATCGTCATCGGCACCGGAGACCTCTCGGAACTCGCACTTGGCTGGGCCACCTACAACGGCGACCACATGTCGATGTACGGCGTCAACGCCGGCGTCCCGAAGACACTGGTGTCCCACCTCGTGCGCTGGTTTGCGGAGACGACAGACAGTGCGTCTCTTGCGGCAACGCTCCGGGATGTCCTGGACACGCCGGTTTCCCCGGAGCTTCTTCCCCCGGAGAAGGACGGGAGAATCGCCCAGAGGACGGAGGATCTCGTCGGCCCCTATGAGCTCCACGACTTCTTCCTCTACTACATGCTCCGCTGCGGCTTCCCGCCAAGAAAGATCTACCGGATTGCACGCAGGACCTTTGCCGGTGTCTATGACGATGCGGTGATCCTCAAGTGGGAGAAGAACTTCTACCGCAGGTTCTTTGCCCAGCAGTTCAAGCGCTCCTGCCTTCCGGATTCCCCGAAGGTCGGATCGGCTGCCGTCTCCCCCAGGGGAGATCTGCGCATGCCCTCTGACGCCTCCAGGAACCTGTGGATGGAGGAGCTGGAACACCTTGGGAAATGAGCGGGGATAAGGAGAAACGCATGATTCTGCACTTTACGAAGATGGAAGGCGCGGGAAACGACTACGTCTATGTGAACGGCTTTACCGAGCACATCCCGGAGGAGAACAAGCCGGGAATTGTCCGGCGCCTCTCCGACCGGCACTTTGGCATCGGCGGAGACGGCGTCATCTTCATCAACAAAGGAAAGAAGGCAGACCTTGAGATGGAGATGTACAATGCGGACGGCACCCGCGGGGAGATGTGCGGCAACGGCATCCGGTGCGTCGGAAAGTACGCCTATGACCGGGGCATGGTCAGGGACAAAGACTTCACCGTGGAGAGCTTTGGGAAGGTCAAGTACCTGACCGTGACGGAGGTCAATGCCGATGGCTCTGCCAGGATGCTCCGGGTGGACATGGGTGCCCCGATCCTGGAAGCAGGGGAGATCCCCGTCGCATCAGAGAAGTCCCCTGTTGTGGACGAGCCGATCGAGGTCGGCGGAAAGACCTTTCAGATGACCTGTGTCTCCATGGGAAATCCTCACTGCGTCGTCTTTGTGGACGACGTGGATGCCCTGGACCTTCCGGCGATTGGGCCCCTGTTTGAGCACCACCCCCGCTTTCCAAAGCGGACAAATACGGAGTTTGTCCAGGTGCTTGCAAAAGACCGCGTGAAAATGCGGGTCTGGGAGCGCGGCACCGGGGAGACCCTCGCCTGCGGCACCGGGTGCTGTGCAACAGGAACCGCCTGCGTGCTGAACGGAAAGACCGAGCCGAAGATCACCGTTGAGGTAAAGGGCGGCGAGATCGGCATCGAGTGGGACCGGGAGAAAAACATCATCCTGATGACAGGGCCTGCGACGGAGGTCTTCTCCGGAGAGATCCGGATCGGAGACTGAGACTGCAGAAGAACACGAGAAAAGCAAGGAGGTAAGCCAATGTTTGAAGCAAACGAAGACTATTTGAAACTTCCGGGGAGCTATCTCTTCTCCACCGTGGCAAAGAAGTCCGCTGCCTATCAGAAGGCGCACCCGGAGGCGAAGATCATCCGCATGGGCATCGGAGATGTGACCCAGCCCCTGCCGCCTGCGGTTATCAAGGCGCTCCACAGGGCTGTCGATGAGATGGCAGATGCAGAGACCTTCCGCGGCTATGCCCCGGACCTTGGCTACGACTTTCTCAGAAAGGCCATGGCGGAGAATGACTACCGGGCAAGAGGGTGCGACATCGCAGACGATGAGATCTTCATCTCCGACGGCGCAAAGTCCGACTCCGGAAACATCCAGGAGATCTTCCAGAGGGACAACGTCCTCGCGGTCTGCGATCCGGTGTATCCCGTCTATGTCGACTCCAACGTGATGGCGGGCAGAACCGGCACCTATGACGAGAAGACGACCCGCTGGTCCAACGTCATCTACATGCCCTGCACCGAGGAAAACGGCTTTGCTCCGGACTTCCCGGAGAAGACCCCGGACTTCATCTACCTGTGCTCTCCGAACAACCCGACCGGTACTGCCCTGACAAAGGATCAGCTCCAGGGCTGGGTCGACTACGCAAACCGAAACGGTGCGGTCATCATCTTTGACGCCGCGTATGAAGCCTACATCCACGACGGCAACGTCCCTCACTCGATCTTTGAGTGCAGGGGGGCAAGGACCTGCGCAATCGAGATCCGCTCGTTCTCCAAGAACGCGGGCTTTACCGGCCTTCGCCTCGGCGCAACGGTCATCCCGAAGGATCTGGTGGACCACAACAAAACCCCGCTCTGGAACCTCTGGGCAAGGCGTCATGGCACAAAGTACAACGGCGCGCCTTACATCGTGCAGAGAGCAGGCGAGGCCTGCTACACGGAAGAGGGAAAGCAGGAGATCCGGGACATGGTCGGCAGATACATGCACAACGCTTCCTTCATCCGCAGGAGCCTCCTCGACATGGGCTTTGCAGCCTACGGCGGCGTGAATTCCCCCTACATCTGGCTGAAGACCCCGGACAGCATGACCTCCTGGGAGTTCTTTGATAAGCTCCTTGCACAGGCAAATGTCATCGGAACCCCCGGCTCCGGCTTTGGTCCGTCCGGCGAGCACTTCTTCCGCCTCACCGCCTTCGGCAGCGAGGAAAACTCTGTCGAGGCGATGGAAAGAATCCGGAAGATGGTGTAGAATACTAAAGTGCCGCGCTGAAAGAGATCAGAGCGGCGCGGACTAATGAAGTGATCTGGAGGATTTAAATACCATGGGATTACTGGAAGACTGGCATAAGAAGGCCTACAACCAGAACGCAAACCAGCAGGCACTGAGCAGGCTGTGGAATGATTATTTCGCAAAGGAAAAGGATATCTACGCACAGCTCCTGAAGAACCCGGACGAGGAAGTGAAGGGAACCGTGAAGGAGCTTGCCGAGAAGTACGGCATCACCGTCGAGTACATGACCGCCTTCCTGGACGGCATTCAGGAAAGCTTAAAGACCCCGAATCCGATCGAGAACGACCTTTCCGAGGACACCGAGGTCTCCCTGGCCTTCGACAAGGAGAAGCTCTACAAAAACATGGTTGCCGCAGATGCCAACTGGCTCTACGACCTGCCGGAGTGGGATGCGATCTACGACGAGAAGGAGAGAAAGCGCCTCTACCTCGAGCAGAAGAAGTCCGGCACCTACATCGCGCCGAAGAAGATCTACCCGAACGATCCCTGCCCCTGCGGCAGCGGCAAGAAGTACAAGAAGTGCCACGGAAGAAACGTGCAGTGACAGACGCTGCAAAACAATACAAAGAGTAAAGAGTAAGGCAATCCGCCTGCCCAATCGGGCGGGCGGATTTTTCTGATCTTCGAAAAATGCAGAGAAAGCTGGAAGAACAGCATGGCAGACCAGATACAGTCCCCGAACGAAGAGGAGATGGGCATTGACACCGTGGTGACGGATGCGCTGCGGAAGAAGTTTCGGATCAATGATGATGAGAACTCGGATAAGCGGCTCCGTACCTCGGAGCCCTGGCAGCACATCTTCCCGAGGTCCATGGTGGAAGAGGCCTGCTCAGACAGGGTGCAGAAGTGCGTAAAGGACTATTATGGATATGACAGGTTCCAGGCAAAGGTCTGCCCTGCGGACAAGGCGGGGCAGGAGGAGGCGAAGAAGGCAACCGGCAGCCCCTACTATTCCGTCCGCTTCGACTACATCCCGCATGTGGGCTACGACTGGGAGCCGAATGACTTCATCTGCGACTGCGCCGAGGCAAAGAATGGCCGCATCTGTCTGCATGAGGCAGCAGTCCTCTGGTATGCGCAGAAGCAGAAGGGCGGTCTCTTCGTGTCCGAGGAGACCTGGGAGGAGCAGGATGACAGGAATGCGGCAAACAGGGTAAGAAAGAGGCGGGAGAAGCTCGCAGAGGAGCACAGAAAGCTCGGGGCAGAGCTTTTCCCCGTCCTCTCGTTCTACCCGGACTGGGAGCAGAAAAAGGGGAGCAGCTACTACGACTGCCGCACAGCACTGAAAGCCTATAAGACCGATGCCTTCGCCGTCGCCTACGCAAAAGAGGTGAGGGACTGGTACACCACGGAGGTCAGCGTGGAGGAGGAGACCGGGCGGGACGGGACCCACACGATCGCCGCGGAACTCGTCCTGGAAGATTCCTACACCTCGCGGAAGTTCAAGGCGGGGTATGCGGAGCTCACGGGTACCGAGCTGTACGTGGACGCAAAGGACGGATACATGGACAACCGGGGTGAGGAGACAAAGCTCTACCATGACATGGGCCCGGTGGATCCCGTCAACGATGCCAGACCGGAGAAGGAACAGGCCGTCTACCTGAACATGAACGCCCTGGTCCTTGTAAAGGCGATCTGGGACAAGGCGAACCAGCTTGTCACCAAACAGCGGGACATCACGGACCGGAATGCGGATCAGTTCTTCTTCTCCCTGGTCGATGAGAAAGAGGAGGCAGCCCTGGAACAGGCGGGCCCGCCACAGACCCCGAGGGAGAAGACCGTGCACCTTCTGCCGAGGATCCAGCAGAGCCTTGGGGAAGTGCAGTTCTCCATCCGCATCCAGAGCGGTCAGGGCCGCGCCTACCTTGTCAAGAACATCAAAGACCTTGTGGCGAGTGCAGAGAACCGGGGCGTCTTTCCGCTTGGAAAGTCCGATGAGATCGACTTTGCAGGCCAGGACTTTGACCCGGATTCGGCAAAGCTGTACCAGCTGATTCTGCAGACCGCGGGCCCGGTCCGGAAGCCGGTTCTGGAAAAGGAGGGAGAAAGGAAGGTGTATCGCGCAGCCGTTCCATTCCCTTCCATCCCTCTGAAGGGCGTCTTTCTCGACAGCTTCGCAGAGCTCTGGAGCGGAAAAACCCTCTCCTACGACGATAAGACCAACGACGTGAGCGGGACGATCCCCGTTGGGAGCACCAGGATCCATCTGGAGATTGAGGCGGACCCGGTGGAGGATGTCGCCAAAAACTTCCTCGGTGTCTCGGTGCACGGCGTGGCGCCGGCCATCTTAAAGGGCGCCGGCAGGAATCGGTATGCCCTCAGCGCAGAGGGCCTCGGAAAGGTCTCGAAGGAGGACTGGGAGGTCCTTCGGCCCTTTGAGAACATCGCGGATTCCAGCGGGTTCTTTCGCTTTGAGGTCGGCCTTCCAAGACTTCAGGACTTCTACTACCGCGTCGTGCCCAAGCTCTTAAACAGTCCGTTTGTGAACTTTACGGACAACAGCGGGGAGCAGGTGGAGAAGATTCTTCCCCCGGAGCCGCGGTTTGTCTTTTATCTTGATCAGCCTGAAACCGGTGAGATGACAGGAGATGGGAATTCCGCTCTCTTCCTCGTGTCACTCTCCTGTAAGGTGCACTACGAGACGAAGAACCCGGACGGGACCACGGACGAGAAGATCTACGAGCTTGCCAGGAAGAGCCTGGGTGACGGCTATCGCGACAGGGCCCAGGAGGACCGCACAGAGCGCGCGGTGCGGAAGGTCTTCTCGGATACCACAGTGGGGGACGGCACCTTTTCAGCACTGTTTTCGGAGGAGAGCCTTTACGACTTCCTCTCCCGCGGCATTGCGGTCCTGGAGGCCTACGGAGAGGTGCAGGGGTCAGATGCGTTCCGAAGGCACGGGATCCGGAAGGTTCCGCCCATCAAGGTCGGCATCTCCGTAAAGAGCGGTGTCTGCGACCTCTCCCTCACCTCGGAGGGCCTCTCGAGAGAGGAGCTCCTTGCGGTGCTGCAAAGCTACCGGGCAAAGAAGCGCTGGCACCGGCTCCGCTCCGGGGCATTCCTTGACCTTGAGGGCGATGAGACGCTGAAGGAGGCGCAGGACTTCTTACAGGGCTGCGACCTTGCGCCGGAGGACATTGCGGGAAAGGATACCGCAATCCCTGTATACCGGGCGCTGTATGTCGATAAGCTCCTCGAGGAGCACGAGGCGCTGCAGGCATCCCGGGACAGGACGCTGCGTGCGATTGCACGTAACTTCCGGAACATCCGGGACAGCGAGATTGAGCCGCCAAAGTCCCTGGAAGGTGTGCTTCGGCCTTACCAGGTGTATGGCTACAAATGGCTTCGGACCCTGGAACTCTCCGGCTTTGGTGGGATCCTTGCGGATGAGATGGGCCTTGGCAAGACGCTGCAGATGATCAGCGTGCTGCTGGCATTCTACGGGGATAAGAAGGAGGGAGAGAAGAGGAATCCGTCTCTGATCATCTGCCCCGCCTCCCTCGTCTACAACTGGCAGGAGGAGTTCACAAAGTTTGCCCCGGCGCTTATCGTCCAGCCTCTTGCAGGGCCGGCAGCGCAGAGGAAGAAGGCACTCGATGCTTGGGATGCGACAGATGTGTACGTCATCTCTTACGACCTCTTTAAGCGCAACATCACCTCCTTTGATGACCGAACCTTCGCGTTTGCAGTTCTCGATGAGGCGCAGGTTATCAAAAATGCGGGGGCGGCGGTCACAAAGGCCGTGAAGGTCCTGCGGGCAGACCACCGCTTTGCCCTGACGGGAACGCCCATCGAGAACCGCCTGTCGGAGCTCTGGAGCATCTTTGACTTCCTGATGCCGGGGTTCCTGTACACCAGGAAGGAGTTCGAGGAGAAGTTCGAGATCCCGATCACAAAGGATAGAGACGCGGAGGCAACGGAAAAGCTTCGGAAGATGACGGCTCCGTTCCTGCTGCGCAGAAAGAAGGCGGATGTTCTCCGGGACCTTCCCGCAAAGCTCGAAGAAGTCCGGTACGTGCCGCTCTCCGGCACGCAGCAGAAGCTCTACGATGCCGAGGTCTCGGTGCTGCGGGACCGCCTGAAGTCCGAGGAGGACAGCAGGGACAGGATCCAGGTCTTTGCCCAGCTCACGAGAATCCGCGAGGTCTGCTGCGATCCCTCGCTCCTGTTTGAGAACTACGACGGGGAGAGTGCAAAGCGGGAGGCGGTCATGGGCCTCATCCAGCAGGCGATGGACGGCGGACACCGGATGCTCCTCTTCTCCCAGTTTACGTCGATGCTCGCCCTTCTCGAGGAGGACCTGAAGAAGGCGGGGATTCCCTACTACCTCCTGACAGGCGCCACCCCGAAGGAGAAGCGCATCCAACTGGTGCACCAGTTCAACGAGGGGGACGTGCCGGTATTCCTGATCTCGCTGAAGGCGGGCGGCACCGGCCTCAACCTGACCGGCGCGGATGTGGTCATCCACTACGATCCCTGGTGGAATCTCGCCGCCCAGAACCAGGCAACGGACCGGGCACACCGGATTGGCCAGGAGAAGGAAGTCACGGTGTACCGCATGATCATGCGCAGCACGATTGAGGAGAGGATCCTCGAGCTTCAGGAGAGGAAGAAAGACCTTGCGGAGTCCGTCCTTGCAGGGAGTGAGACCTCGCTCTCGCATCTCTCCAGGGAGGAACTTCTGGAGCTTCTGTCCTGAGGCTGCAAAGAGGGAAACGATGGTACTCTGGTGGGAAAACAAACCTGTCCCGGACTTTGTGAGAAAAGCCTGCCTTTCGCCGGCCATGGCGAGGATCCGGGGCGTTGACATGAACTGCGGCATGAACTGCACGCAGTTTCCGCTCTTTCAAAACATCGGCCTGTATTCGCGCTATGAGCACAGTCTGGGGGTCTGCTGCATCGCCTGGTCCCTCACGGGGGACCCTGCGGCAGCCCTTGCGGGGCTCTTTCACGACATCGCCGCCCCCGCATTCTCCCACGTGGTGGACTTTGCAAAGGGGGACTATCAGAGGCAGGAAGTGACGGAGGAGAGAACTGCTGTCATCATTGAGAAGGACCCCGTGATCCAGGAGGTGCTGCGGGAGCTTGGCCTTACGACGGACAGGGTCGCGCACGATGCGGCATATCCCATCGTGAACAGTGCATCGCCGAAGCTCTGTGCAGACCGGCTCGAGTACAGCCTGGGAAACATGGTAAACTATGGCTTTGCGGGAACAGAGGAGGCAAAAGGGTATCTTCGGAATGCCGCCGCTGGGACGAATGAGGCGGGAGAGGAGGAGATCCTGTTCAGAGACAGGGCGGCCGCAGCGGCATTTGCAAAGCGCGCCCTTCAGTGCGGGGAGGTCTACTCCTCGGAGAACGACCGCTACGGCATGGAGATCCTGGCAGAGCTCTTAAAGAAGGCTCTGCAGGAGGGAATCCTTGCAGAGGAGGACCTCTATACGACAGAAAAGGAGGTCATTGGGAAGCTCCTTGCCTCACCCCTTTCCGGGGAGTGGGAACAATTTACAGAAATGAAAGAGCTTGAGATCCGCAGAGACCCTCCAAAGGAGGGAGAGAGAGGCTGGCGCTGCCTGCATGTCAAAAAGCGCTGGATCAATCCCCTGACGGCAGGCGGAGATCGGGTTTATGATTGCGATCCTGCCTTTCACAGGGCGCTGGACGTATTTCTTGAAGATGACCAGAACACATATCTCCGGGATGTCAGATGGAGAGAAAGGAGCAGCAATGAGTGAGGAATATCTGATCAGAAACACGACGCGGGAGGAGCGGGAGAGAATTGTCTATGAGGCACTTGGCGTCACAGATGGGCTCTGCGACGGATGCGCCCCGGGAATCCTCAAGATGTACGATGACTACATCGAGGGCAGGATGGAACTTGCCGAGGTGAATGCGGCGTTCCACGCGGGGTATGTCGTGGAACACGAGGATGAGCGCGGCATGCAGGGAGGCTCCTGCATCGAGGGCCGCATCTGAGAAATCAAACAGAACAGGAAGACAACGACAAAGGACCCGCCACTTCTGTGACAGGCCCTTTGCCGGTGAATAAAGTAAATATAGTACAAACCTTGGAAAATCAATGGATTGCGGCACTTTTGTAACCAATGTGTAACCAATCAAATTCAAGATTTAAGTCGTTCCACAGCGTCCCGGAGCTGGTCAAGTGTCTTGTGAGTATATACTCTGGTACCGATGTCTTTTGACTTATGCCCCATGAGCAGGTCTTTGCACTTCTGGTCAACTCCTGCATTGTCCAGCATCGTCTCAAAGGTGTGCCGTGCTTCATGCGGTGTGTGATCCATGCCCAGCTCTTCCATAAGCGGGTTCCAGAAGTCCTCATGGAAACGCGGACCAATCCAGTGCTTGCCGTCGGGACGGTGGATGAAATACTCTCCGGGATCCTCCTGCAGTATCCGGGTAACAAAAGGCCGGATGCCGGTCCAGATCGGGACCACACGATTCTTCCCGGATTTTGTTTTCTCACCGCCCTTCATTGTCCAGGCTTCCAGGTCGATGTCCTCCGGACGCATGTTGAGGAGTTCCATGAGACGCCATCCGGTGTAGATGTAGATCAGCACGACCTGCACACGCAGATCCGCGCGGCGATCCCACAGCTTTTTCCGCTCCTCCGGGGTAAATGGCTGTCTGTCAGAGTCCGGAACATCGAGATCACGCAAAGTAACCACCTGACTGTACATCTTGGAGATCACATCGATCTCATAGGCATACCGGTCCAGGTGGCCAAAGAGAGTCACGATACCGGTCTTGGTCTGATATCCACGCGGGCACTCATCTACGACGCGCTGCATGGCTCCGGATCTCAGATCCATGTACCTGACGCCATACAGATCAGAGCACCAGCCATAGGATGTCTTTGCCTTGGCGAGGGTAGGCTTGGACAGGCCCGGACCTTTTTCCTGCAGCCAGTGCTGATAGAGATCCGCAAAGGTCAGAGTCTCCCTGTTTACCTGCCAGGGCTGTCTCTTGTAATCGGACAGCATCATAAGCGCTTCTTCCCGCGTCTTTGCATATCCGATATATCGCCTGTGTACACTTCCATCTGCGGCGGTAATCGAGACTCGGGCCGCCCACGGGCGATCCCGATGCCCGGGAAGCCTTGTTACTGAGCCGTAACCGTTCGGAGTACGTCTCATATTGCTTTCCTCCTTTGCTTTTATGCGCTCGGGAGGGTAAGATAACTATGTCCTACCAAAGACACAGTTCTGGATACTCTCCGGAACGCTCCCGACTGTCGTGCTGGTAACACGGAGGTCGGGATTTTTTATATTGTTGTTAAGACTAGCAAAACGCAATTCACATACAGAGATACTTATCCAGATATTCCTTATTGCTTGGATATTTCTCTAAATAGTCGTCATAGTAATATTTGATAGCCGCTTTCAAACGAATTACGATGTTCCGATCTTCAAACATGGAGAGTGCGGCACATAAGACCGGAAGCCCGGTTATTCCCTTTCCATTACGGTAGTCGGCTTCTGAAATGTCCATGAATCCATGAATAATGGAGTTATATCGCATAGTTGATTTAGTTGATAGATTATAGATCCTTCCCCCGTGAGCAGAAAAATTTCTATAGTCCAAGCAGATGAATATAGTATCCATGAACATGTTATACACGTCTGCATTTGAAGCTATTAGAGATACAGGGAATCCGTATATTAAAGAAATGATTTTCCTCTTTTGCGGACCTTTCTGCACTTTTATAAAATTTACTATGTTGCCGAAGCTTGCCTCTTTGAGAAGAATCCATGGAGGAACATTTCCATAATCTTCCCGATAATGTTTAACAGGTTGCGTATTATCGGCAAGAATATTGGTGAACTTATTAAAAATTGCATCTATGGTATAGCTGCCATGATCGTTTACCTTATTTCCAAGCTTATAGTTTTTTCTGTCTAAATATTTATTTTGATCTGCTGTAAAAGCTTCAGCAATTACATGAGCCGTTGCTGTCCTCAAATGATCTTCTACATCAAACATGGCATCCATCACACTGATTCTTATGTTGCGATCAAGTAAAAATAATGCGTATATTTCCTCGAATGTTATGCCATCTTTGTATTTTTCTTCATCATCACTATTTTCTGAAGCAATAACAAATGGCTCTTTATAACCGTTAATGATGTTGTAATATCCATATCTCTTGAGCGCATCTATTGCCGCTTCCTCATTCCCTATTATTAAATTTCTACGTTTGAGAATATTGATTTGCTCCTCAAATGTGGTGAAATTCTTGTCTTTCATGATTCTCCTATAAACACAAAGGAGCCCTGGTAAAACCAAGGCTCCTCTGGTAGGGTGACACTTCACCCGCTCATTAAATTCTGTACGAGCATATTAACACAGGGCCGCCTGACGGTCAATTATCATTTTTCAGTGTTGCTTCATCTTTTGGTGAAGACTTGTTCATCCTTTCGCCAAAGCTTACTTGTTGTATGGACTTCTCCGGTGGGTACCTACTAACGATTTTCCCGATGTCGGCAAAATGGTACAATGTATATGCAGAGTGCCGGGAATGCCATCGCAACTATCCGCGAATCTGATCAGAGGCACGTCTGTATAGCGACAGGCCAGATTAGCCTGTGCGGTCCTCCCGACGGGGAGGATTTTTTTATGTTATCAAACTATTTCCATCCTCTCTCTGCGATCCAAAGCATCCTCGACCTGATCGTAGTAGAAATCCTTTTCCGCCATTCGGCGTTCCCGATCCAGCTCTTTGTTGAGGTATGCGACGTATCGTTTATGAGCCTCAACCCATCGCTTGTGCCAGATCGAAGCGGCCTTGGCAGTCTCGGGATCCAGCTTCCGGATCTCCGGTTTGATGCCGTGTGCCCTTGCTTCGATCTCCTGCACATCCCCGTCACGTCGATCTACATCACCCGCTCGGATATGCCCTTTGGCGTGCTCGATTGCATCGAGCTTCCCCTGCCGATCAAGGTTCAGATTTATGTAGACGGTGTACCCATCCAGACAGGGCATCACCATTTCATGCTCACGGGACAGATCTTTCGGAAATTCCACGTAGTAGATGTACATGTCATCTATGATTTCATAGTCAGCCATCTGGATTCGTGTCCTTTAGCATCTGGAGAAAATTTTTAGCTCTCTGCAGCTCTTCCGGGCTGGCGCCTGTAATCCGTCAGGAGCATGAGGGCTTCCTCCCGCGTTTTGGCATAGCCAACATAGCGCCTGTGCACGCTTCCATTGGCGTCTGTGACCGAGATTCTGGCGGCCCATGGACGCTTACGATGGCCTGAGATCCGCGTCACAGATCCATAGCCGTTTGGCATTTTACGCATACATTCACCTCCAAAACATTTCAGGGGTGTGGTAAGATATCAGTGTTCGGAGAGAACACCGCTTACACTCCCCTTTGGGTTAGCGATCCGGCTTCCGCGCTGCAACGCGGCGGCCGGATTTTTTGTACCTGTCAAACAGAGAGCTTTTCTCTCAAAGCATCCTGAAGAACCTGTGAAAAGTTAATATTTGCCTTCGCGGCCGCTTCATTCATCCACTGTGGGATGGTAAGCGTCTTTTTGACGGCCTTGGTGTTGTACTTTTCGCGATATTTCATAGTATCCGCGACGATATAAGTAACTGTTTCGTTCTCGGCAAGATGCAGCGCTGAAATATCAGAAGCCTCTGGAATCGGTGTCTTATCGTCTTCCATCTGGCAGAGCATGAGCGGAAGAACATCCTGGGCCATTTCAATCGCTTCGGCAAAAGTCTTGCCGCAGGTAAAGCAATTTTCGATATCCGGAAAACTTACATTGTATCCATCATCGGCCTTTTCAATGATTGCGGGAAATACGTATTTTGCCATCTTATTACCTCCTTAAAATGAAAGAGCAATGGAAACAGGAGCCTTTAGACCCCTGCCTCCTTTTTGGTTTTTTCTGCTGTCCCGGTTGGGATCTCTTTACCGTGCCGCCATACGGGGAACTGCTTGTTGGTTATCGGACTGTACCAGATCTCATGGTTCCCGCCGTCTCTGATCTTTTTGCATCCGGCTTTCTTCAGCAGCTTGATCATTTCTGATGTTTTCATTGCTCTTTCCTTTCCTCTTGATAACATAAGTATAGCACGTGTTTACACGTACGTAAAGAGAAAAGCACTTATTTACACGTATTCAATCATGCCTTCCCAAGACGATGTGCCCACGCCTCAATGCGATCCGCAGGCGCATCACTTTCAAGATCACCCCTTGATATATGCCCGATCTCGTGCCTTCCGGCATTCTGCAGGGTTTCAAAATCCAACCTGGCGTTGTACACAATAGTGTGACTGCCGTCCTCGTTTTCTCTCACGAATGCTGCCATCGTAGTCGGCAAGTTCAAAAAGACCTCATTCATCTCTCATTGTCCTATCAATCATTCCTTTTACAAATTCAATATCTTCCGGTTTAACCTTCTTTGTCGCATCAAAAAGGACCTTATATCATTTTGGATTTTTGTGCAAAAACTCGGCCGCCTCTCTCGCCTCTGGATCCAGGTAATCATCCTGCTCCGGTTGTCTATATTCAACAAGATCAGACCGAGTACAACCAAACAAGTCACACATTGCGTCTACCTTGCTCATACGAGGGGATCTTCTTCCATTTATCCAATCAGAGACGGCAGTTGTACCAACGCAGAGCGCAGCAGTGAACAACCCGGTGCACGGGCTAACTCTCACGGATCGGCTGGAGAAGCACAGGGAAGAGATCGTTTACGGCATCAAGCAGGCGGTCGGCGTAGGGCTGTCAGTCGGTGACAACTACACGACAATGGCAAAACGGTTCCAGACGGCACTGATCGGCCCGGACGGCGCAGACGGATCTTACGCCAAGTCAGTGCGGATCGCGAGGACAGAGGCACACAGAGTGCGGGAGACCGGGAATCTCGATGCGGCGCGAAATCTCGCTGAGAAGCTGGAGAATGCCGGGGACACGATGACCAAGACGTGGCACACCATGAAGGATGAGCGCGTCAGGCCCCAGAAACGGTACAAAACCAAGAGCGGATGGAAGACTGGGAAACCGGGCATATACAACCACGTCAAGATGGATGGCGTCACGATGCCGATCAATGAGAAGTTCAAGCTGCCTTCTGGAGCGGAAACGATGGCCCCTGGACAAAGCGGCGTGGCAGGAGAGGACATCAACTGTCGGTGCTACCTGAGCTATGAAGTGATGCCGGATTTCGATAATTGGGCAAAGAAGAATAACGGAGTACTTGAGGCCAACGGCATGAAAATGGCGAGCGCGAAAGTCAGTACATGCTGGACGGGAATCATTCAGCAGACTTTGCTAATGCGGGGTATAATA
>Ga0256404_1007942_pt1 | contig 16336 bp, 15 predicted proteins | sample RumenRJG_01DNA_FD_185990 | JGI IMG/M metagenome (GOLD analysis project Ga0256404, IMG submission 185990) | Bovine rumen microbial communities from Lethbridge, Alberta, Canada - RJG_01 | ecosystem: Host-associated > Mammals > Digestive system > Stomach > Rumen | place: Canada: Alberta | collected...
TCCGCTTTGACATCCTCCAGGAAATCCAGAAGAAGCTGCCGGAGTTCCCGATTGTCCTCCATGGTTCCTCTTCCGTCCCGCAGGAGTATGTGAAGATGATCAACGAGTACGGTGGCAAGCTGAAGGACTCTGTCGGTATCCCCGAGAGCCAGCTGAGGGAGGCCGCCACCTACAACGTCTGCAAGATCAACATCGACAGCGACGGCAGACTTGCCATGACCGCCATCATCCGCAAGATCCTGCACGACCATCCGGAAGTGTTCGACCCGCGCAAGTACCTTGGACCGGCCCGTGACGAGCTGAAGAAGATGTACATCCACAAGAACATCGACGTGCTCGGTTCTGCCGGCAAGGCGTGATTTCCGGCATCCAGCTATTTTCTTTCGAGGGGAGAGGCTTCGGCTTCTCCCCTTTCCTTCGGCAAACCCTGTCCGCCGTATGGTTTGGGACAGGAAACACCCGCCTTTCTTCTTATCCCACATCGCATTCTTTTGACATGAGGTGGTGCTTATGGTATAGTGGCCCTTGCAGTTTGTTCTGCAGGAAACGCTAGCGAAAGAGAAGTGCTTTTCCCGTAAAAAACACAAGGAGACCGATTGGCTACAAAAGATTTGCGGATCAACAGGCAGATCCGCGCGAAAGAAGTGTTCGTGATTGATTCGGATGGCTCCCAGAGAGGAGTCATGTCCACCTTCGATGCCATCCGCATGGCTGATGACGAGGGCTTGGACCTGGTGGAAGTATCCCCCATGGCAAACCCGCCGGTTTGCAGGATCCTCAATTTCGGCAAGTACCGCTATGAGCAGGAAAAGAGACTCAGGGACGCGAAGAAGAACCAGACCGTCACGAAGCTGAAGGAAATCCGCATGCAGCCGAAGATCGAGAAGCATGACATCGATACCAAGAGCAAGTTCATCGGGGAGTTCATCGCCGACGGCAACAAGGTAAAGATCAGCATCCGTTTCCACGGTAGGGAAATGGCCCATCCGGAGCTTGGCGAGCAGGCATTGCAGAAGATACTTGAAACGCTTACGCAGAATAAAGTAGAGTACAATCTTGACCGGCCGCCGGTCATGGAAGGCAGGATGATGAGCATCCTCATCAGTCCGCGTTCCAGCAAAGGTGGCAAACCGGCGAGCGCTCCGAAGCAGGCTCCCAAAAAGAGCGAGGGCGCTTCCGCTGTAACGGAAACAACGGCTGAAAAGCCGAATATATAAGCAGCTCGCAGGGGTATCTTGTTCCCTGCAGCGCGTAAGGAAGGTAAAACATGCCTAAGATGAAAACAAGAAAGGCAGCCGCCAAGCGGTTCCATGTGACCGGAAGTGGCAAGATCCGCTTTAAGAAATCGGGTCTTCGCCATATTCTCACCAAGAAAAGCAGCAAGCGGAAGAGTGATCTCCGCAAGCCTGGCTTTATCACCAGCAAGACGACGGAAAAGACCATCAAGGTCATGATGCCGTATGCGAACTGAGGGGTGGAAACATGAGAGCTGTTGACGGAACCAAACACAAGGATAGACGTAAGAAAGTTCTGGAGCTGGCCAAGGGTTACTGGGGCCGCAGAAGCACCAACTACCGCATCGCGAAAGATGCCGTCGCCAAGGCCGGCAAGTATGCCTACCGCGGTCGCAAGGAGAAAAAGCGGGATTTCCGCAAACTCTGGATCGCGAGAATCAACGCTGCCGCCCGCGCAGAGGGTTTGACCTACTCTCAGTTCATCAACGGTCTGAACAAGGCCGGCATCCTGCTGAACAGAAAGGCCATCTCCAACATGGCGATCGAGGACAAGCAGGCTTTCACCGCTCTTGTCGAGCAGGCGAAGGCCGCCCTGAACTAAGACGGGAAAGGGAGGTTGCAGCATGAGTGTGGTCGACACCGTAAAGTTGCTTGAGCAGAGAACGCAGAAGGCGGCAAGCCTGATCAGCATCCTGCGCAAGGAAAAGGCCGCCTTGGCCCAGCAGCTTCAGGAGGCAGAAGGTCGTCCGGTCGCGGATCCCGAGACAGAGAGAAAACTGGCGGAATCCGAGGCAAAGAACGTCACGCTGAATGCATCGCTGACAGAGGCGGAAGGCAAGCTCGAGGATCTGGTAGCCCAGCTGGCAGACCTGCAGAAGAAGTTCGACGAGCTCCAGGCCAACTACAACTTGGTGAACACCCACAACGAGGAACTTGAGGATTACGTGGAGAAATTCCAGACGAGCAACAAGCTCATCGAGGAATCCATCAACGCCGCCATGGCGAACCTCAACTCCATCGAGGGACTGGACGACACCCCCATCGAGGTTGGCACCGAGAGCGATCTCGCTGCAGCCGAGGAATTCACCAATGGTGGAGCCCTCGCCAACAACGAAGTGGTGGACGACAGTCTGCTTGATGACACCCCGGCTGCCCCCGCCGGACCGAAGGAAGATGACGACCTGGCGGACATGCCGATCGACAATCCCCTTCCCTCCGACGAGACCCTGTAAGTCTGTCGATTCTGATTGTGGGCCCGTCGCCTCTGGCGGCGGGTTTTCTTTTGCCTCCTCTTTTCGAAACGGAGATTCTTTAGTAGGATATGGACATGTGGTGCCGCCTCAAGCAATAGTCTCTTGGCGCATTTCACACAATAAGGGGTACGGCATAGCCGCCCAGCAGTGATCTTGGCCGCAAGGCATAGGAAGATCAGAACAGACGGCCAAACAGATATCCCACTTGAACGAACAGGTTCAAGAGCAGTCTTTCAGACGGCACCACAGCTTTTAGTCCGCTCCTTCGCGAGGTATCAGATTTCATGAAGAAACAACCCCTAGACGACATCGTGTTCATCACGCTGCCCCCTTCCATGGCACGCGACATCAACGGTTTCCAACTCGACCCGGCAAGAGAGCTCCCCATCCAGCTCCCCGCCGGAAAGAAACACCTGGACGGCGATACGCAGGTAACGCTGGACATGATTGTCAGCGGCATGCTGCGCATCATCTGCTACCAGACCGACAACCCGAACTTCCCCTACTACAAGCAGTTCGTCCTGGCCGCCGAGCCGGACGCGGTCGAACAGCTCAACCTGGCGGCGATCGCCCAGGAGAAGGCGGGACACGATGCCTTCGCAGAAGAGCTTTTCCTGACGGTCAACCACCTCTGTCCGCAGAGCGCCACCTTCATCAACCTGGCCACCTGCTACAGCCAGAGGGCGGCCGGAGACAAGGAGAAAGGAACCGTCTACGACATGTACGCCCAAAAGGCGCTCGACACGCTGATGGAAGGCGTGCGCATGTTCCCCAAAGACCCCGACCTGCTGTGCGAGGTAGGATACTTCCACCTCTACCAGGGCAACACCGAGACCGCGGAGGACTATTTCGAGCAGTACCTCGCAGTCGCCCCGCAGGGAGAGAAACGGAACAAGGTGGAGAAGGTCTTCGCCGACATCAACAAGAAAATCAGCAACGACACCGCGCTGATGCATGCCTACGACCAGATATCGATGGGTGAAGAGGACAAGGCGTTGGAAACCCTGAAGGACTGGATCGCGAAAAATCCCAAGACCTGGAACGGCTACTTCCTGCAAGGCTGGGCCCTGCGCAAGCTCGGCCGCTTCGACGAGGCCCGAAAGTCCTTCCTTACCTGCCTGAACCTCGGGCAAAAGGACGGCGACATCTACAATGAGCTCTCGCTGTGCGAGTTCTCGCTTGGCAACAAGCCCCTCGCCAAAGACTACCTGGATATCGCCGTCGACTTGGACGACAAGAACCTCACTTACCTCTCCAACCTTGCCTACATGCACTTGGAGGATGAGGAGTACGGACAAGCACGCCGCCTGCTGGAGAAAGCCCGCGCCCTGGACAGCTCCGACCCGCTGATCCAGCAGCTGATGAAAGACTACACCGCGAAGACCGGCGACGAGCTCGGGCGGCAACCGACCATCGAGCAGGTGGTTGACGACGAGACGCTCAACGCCGCCGTCAAGAAACACGACGACGAGGAAACCCGCCATGCCTTCGCCGCCCATGAGGATGGCGAGGAAGAACACCATCATGACGAGGATGAGGAGTAAGGAAATGCAGTTCGTTTCGCATACGCCTGAAGAGACGCTTGAGATAGGAAGAACCATCGGGGCCAAGTGCAAGAGCGGAACCGTCGTCAGTCTGCGGGGTTCCCTAGGTGCCGGCAAGACCGTCATCGCCAAAGGCGTGGCAGAGGCGCTTGGCATCAAGGATGCCATCGTCAGCCCCACCTTCACGCTGATCCAGGAATACCAGGGCACCAAGTTGCAACTGTTCCACATGGACCTCTATCGCCTCAGCGGCACCGACGAGTTCGAGATGATCGGCGGCGAGGAAATGCTCTACGGGAAAGCGGTCGTGCTGATCGAATGGTCGGAGAAGATCGAGGAGATGCTGCCCGACGGCACCGTCTTCATCACCATCGACATCCAACCAAACCAGGACCGTGTCATCACGGTCGAAGGAATGAGCCTATGAACATCCTTGCCTGCGACACCTCCACCGAGACCATGCGGATTTTCCTGGCCATCGGCGACGAGGAGAACCCCTTCATCCAGTTCGGGAGCCGGCTCCTGGACATCGACGGCATGCACAGCGAGCATCTGGTCGTGCAGATGCAGCAGCTGTTGGCCGACTTCAAGCTGACCTTCAGGGAAATGGACCTGTTGGCCTGCACCGCCGGACCCGGTTCCTTCACCGGACTACGCATCGGCATGAGCGCCCTGAAAGGCATTTCGCTCGCCGGAGGCATTCCCTTGGTATCGATTCCGACCATGGACGTGCTGGCCCATACTGTCGGCTTCTTCCCCGGGGCGATCGTCCCGGTCATCGACGCCCGCAAGCACCGCTTCTACAGCACCGTCTTCGCGGACGGAAGGCGCCAAAGCCCCGACCTTGACTGTGACGGAGCCGAGGTAGGCAAGCTGCTCGAAGGCTCGGAGATGGCGCTGGTCACCGGACCTGACGCCAAAGCCTTCTCCACCCAGATTACCGGCTACACCGGAAAGCTGGTGGTGGATACCCAGCGCTGGAGGGATGTCGGACCTGCCTTGATCGAGCTGGGGCTCCGCAAATACAAGGAAAAGGGCGCCGACGATATCGGAACCGGACCGACCTACGTGCGCCGAAGCGACGCCGAAGTGGCCCTGCAGCAGAAAATCGAGCGCATGCGGCACGAACAGCACAACGACTGAAGCTGTGGTATACTGCTTGTCATGAAAGGCCTATTCATCTACGTGACAGCGGGCAAGGGGCATCAGGTCCCCGCCGAGGCGCTCAGAGACGCCATGATCAGGCTAGGGCACGAGGCCGTCAGCATCGACCTGTTCGACATGCTGCACGACCAGGTGGCGAAGCGCTACATCCAGAACACCTGGAGGAACGAGCTCAGGCATCCACCGGTGGAGCGCGTCAGCAACCGCCTGCTCGACCGCAAGATCAGCGGCACCCTTATGAAGCTGTACGCCATGTGCCAGCTGCACATGCAACACTACTTCAAGAAATACATCGAAGAAGTAAAGCCGGACTTCATCTTCGGGACCCACTATTTCGTCAACCAGATCATCGAACCCTATGTCAGGACCTACGGGTTCCACATGCCCGTCTACAGCTATGCGCCGGACATTTTCTTCTACCCCAACATCGGGGCAAGCAAGCACATGGACCAGATGTACGTCTGCTCCTCGATCGGCAGGGACTGGATGCTGAAGCAGGGCTTCCGTCCCGACCAAATCTCCCTCTGCCCCTTCCCGCTGAAGCAGTCGATCGAGTCTTATACGGTTCCGACCCAGCAGGAAGCCCGCGACGCGCTGGGACTGAAGCAGGAAGCCTTCACCATCCTGATGAACCTCGGGGGAGAGGGAATCGGCAACACGCGGCTTGTCCGCAGGATTGCCAAGGATGGACTGCGCCCCCAGTTCATCGTCGTCGGCCGCATGAGCCGCGGGACGGCAAGGCTCTACCGGAACTTCGAGGAGACCCATCCCGACTTCCCCATCATCGCCCCGGGATTCACCGACAAGATGCTGGACTACATCGTCGCCAGCGACATCGTCGTCGGCAAGGCTGGCGCCAACTCGATGATGGAGTCAATCTACCTGAAACGCCCCTTCATCATCACCGAACAGCTCTACGCAGGCTTCCGCACCTCCATTTTTCTGGAACAGTATCAAGTCGGCTGGGTGGAGAACAACGTGACCCGCCAGGCGGAAATCCTCGAACGGTATGCGAACGACCCGGGACTCCGGGCGGAAATCGCCCACCAGCTGGACATCCAGCCACTGACATTCGGAAGCGAGAAACTGGTCAGGCAGGTGATGGACGATACCCTCCAATGGTACCGGACTCACAGATGAAGGTCATCATCAAAACGCTCGGTCAGCACCTTGCGGCAGAAGGAGTCCTTCTCCTTCAGGATTTTTGAGCCACGGGTGATCTTGCAGAGGGAGATGTGGAATTCCTTGGCAATGGCCCGCTGGGCGGTACCCTTGTAGAGCTCCTGCATCAGGTTCCACCGCAAAGCCAGGTCCTTGCGCTCCGCCGGCGTGAAGATTTCCTCGAAGAGCTTCAGCATCTGCTGCTGGTCCGTCGTCCTGGCGAACAGCGCCACCAGATCCTCGTATGCCGTATCTTTCTTCATGCTCCACCTCCCCTTTGATACTACCGATAGAATCACATGCCGTCAAGGAAGCTCTTGCCCTTTTCTCCATCCGAAGTACAATGAAGGCCATGCAGTACTTCACGTTCCATGGGGACACACTCAGCAGGGTCGCCCTCGGTTGCGACCATTTCGGCGAGACGATCGACGCATCAGTCTCATGGCAGAATCTTGACCGTTTCGTGCAAGCAGGCGGCACCATCATCGATGTCGCCCACCGCTACGGACAGACAGGGAACGACACTCCGTCGAAGAGCGAGCGGACCATCGGCGGATGGATGAAGGACCGGGGATGCCGCGAGAAGATCTTCCTAGTCACCAAAGGAGGACATCCCGACTTTGACGACCCCCACCTCAGCCGTCTGGACAAAGGGGCGGTCGGCCGGGACATCCAAGGATCCCTTGACGACCTGCAGGTGGACCGGGTGGACCTGTGGTACTTCCACCGGGACGACGAATCGATTCCCGCCGACGAGCTGGTCGACCTTGCCAACGAACTGGTCCTGGACAAGGGCTACAGCCGCTACCTGGGAGCGTCCAACTGGAAGGCAAGCCGCATCGAGCAGGCAAACACCTGGGCCAAAGCCCATGGCAGACAGCCCTTTGCCATGAGCGAGATCCAGGCAAGCCTCGCCCACTGCACCCCCGGGCAATGGGGGGACGACACGCTGGTCTGCATGAACGACCGTGAGATGGACTGGTATAGCCGCCACGACCTACCGGTCATGTGCTTCTCGCCGCAGGCAAAAGGCCTCTTCTCCAAGAAAATCAGCGGCGGCCAGCTTTCCCAGAAAGCCGCCATGCGCTTCGATACGCCGCAGAACCGTGCCCTGATCCCTCTCGTCAAGCAGCTTGCAGAAAAGCTGGACGTACCCCCCGCGGCCATCGTCACCAGCTATCTGCTTGGCTTTGCACATCCCACGCTGATTCCCATCATCGGAGCCTCGAAAACAAGCCAGCTGGAGGACACGCTGAGCCACATCGACCTGCGTCTGGACCAGGAAGACCTGCAGCTGCTGGCCGACGCCCGGGCCAAAAGCCAGCATCTCCGGCAATAGGGTTCCGTTTCCCCACATTTCTCCACACACTCCCCTTGCGAAAAAGGGGAGTTTCTGCAATTGTTAGGTATCGAACAATAAGGAACCGAACAGAATGACCATCGGATACCATTTTTTCCAGTTGAACCGGAGAATCCGGCGCTCCATCGATGTCGTCATGCGTAACGAGGCGGGCATCACCAGCCAGCAAGCGCAGATCCTCGGCGCAATCACCCATGGACACGCCAGCCAGTACGAGCTTGAAGAGGAACTCGGTGTCAGACGTTCCACCGTCAGCGGCATCATCGACACGATGGAGCGCAACGGCCTGGTGGAACGTGTCGCCAACCCACGCGACAAGCGGACCAAGACGCTGGTCCTGACCGGTCAGGGACAAACTCTGTCCGCCCGCTGCAACGCAATCATGAGCGAGCTGGACAACCGCCTTGCAAGCGACCTCGGCACGGAAAATGTCGAACGGCTGCACCAGCTGTTCGGGGTAATGGAGCAGACGCTGGAGGACCTGCATGCCTAAGGAACGACCAAGCATCATGCGCACCATGGCGGCACGGATCCGCCAGTACAGGGCAATCGCCGCCATCACCCCCCTCTTCATGATCGGGGAGGTTGCCATGGAGGTGGCGATTCCGACATTGATGGCCGCTGTCATCGACCAGGGAGTGATGAAGGGGGACATGTCCTTTATCCTCCGCATGAGCATCATCCTGGTCGGCAGCGCCATCCTCAGCCTTGCCTTCGGGGCTCTGGGCGCCTTCACCGGCAGCAGAGCCTCCACCGGATTCGCGGCCAACCTGCGCCACGACATCTTCTACAGGCTGCAGGATTTCTCGTTCCACAACATCGACAGTTTCTCGCAAAGCAGCCTGATCACCCGCCTTACCACCGACGTGCAGAACGTGCAGATGGCCTTCCAGATGATCCTGCGCATCTGCTTCCGCGCACCGGTCATGCTCGTCTTCGCCATGGCCATGGTGGTGCGCAACGGAGGAAGCCTGTCGGTGGTCTTCGCCATCGCCATCCCCTTCCTGTCCGTCGCCCTCTTCCTGATCATGAGCCACGTCCATCCCTACATGAGCCGGGCATTCAAAGCCTACGACAAGCTGAACAACGTCGTGCAGGAGAACCTGACCGGCATCCGCGCCGTCAAGGCCTATGTCCGCGAGAAGGACGAGGAGGAACGCTTTTCCGTCCCCAATGCCGAAATCCACGACAACTTTGTCAACGGATCGGTGTTGATGGCATGGACCGCGCCACTGATGATGGGTACCAGTTACGTCTGCATGATCGCCCTTTCCTGGCTCGGAGCCCAGGCGATTGTGGAGCGCACCTCGATGACCACCGGACAGTTGATGAGCGTGCTGACCTACACGATGCAGATCCTGATGAACCTGATGATGATCAGCTTCATCGTCATCCAGCTGGCGGTCAGCCAGGAATCCGCCCGCCGCATCACCGAGGTGCTGGACACCGAGAGCGACATGGATCCCAACCCAAATGGACTGAAGGCCTTGCATGACGGCTCGATCGACTTCGACCATGTCAGCTTCGCCTATGATGGCAGTGACAAGAACCTCTGTCTGAAGGATATCGACCTGCATATCCATAGCGGCGAGACCATCGGCATCCTGGGCAATACCGGAAGCGGCAAGTCGACCTTGGTCAGCCTGATTCCCCGCCTGTATGATGTCACAAAAGGAAGCCTTTCGGTCGGAGGACACCCAGTGAAGGAGTACGACCTGCATGCCCTTCGCCATGAGGTCAACATGGTCCTGCAGAAGAACCAGCTCTTCTCCGGCACGATTGCCAGCAATATCCGCTGGGGGGCCCCAAAGGCGAGCGACGAGGAAATCTGGAAGGCGCTGGAAATCGCCGGCGCCGCCGATTTCGTCCGCGAGAAACCCGAAGGACTGGACTCGGTGGTGGAACAGGGAGGCAACAACTTCTCGGGCGGACAGAAACAGCGGCTCTGCATCGCCCGCGCCATCGTCGGCAAGCCGCGCATCCTGATTTTCGACGACTCGACCAGCGCGGTAGACACCAAGACCGACGCCAAAATCCGCGAGGGTCTTTCCTCCTTCGCGCCGGAAACCACCAAACTGGTCATCGCGCAACGCGTCAGCTCTGTCGAGCATGCCGACCGGATCATCATCCTCTCCGATGGCAGGATCCAGGACATCGGCACCCATGGAGAGCTGCTGGGCCGCAACAAGCTCTATCAGGCGCTCTACGCCGCTCAGAACAAGGGGGTCCGGTAATGCCACAGATGCGTTTCGGCCAAAAGGCCAAGAATCCCAAGGCGACAGGAAGCAGACTCTTCAAGCTGGTTGTCGGCAAGCACAAGCTCGCCTTCACCGTCGTCCTGACCGCTATCGCCGTCAGCGCGCTGTGCAGCGTCAGGCTCAGCTTGTTCCTGCAGGAACTGATCGACGGCTACATCCTGCCGATGCTCCAAAGCGGAACGCATGATTTCACCGCCCTGAAGCTGGCGTTGACCCATCTGGCTTGGATTCTCATGGCTGGTACCGTTGCCGGCTATCTGGTCCAGAGGCTGATGGTGGGCATCAGCATGGATACCCTGCGCGACATCCGGTCGGAGATGTTCCACCACATGGAGAAGCTTCCCCTCGCCTTCTTCGACACCCACGCCCATGGCAAGCTGATGAGCACCTTCACCAACGACACCGACACGCTCCAGATGATGATCACGCAGAGCATCACCCAGATCATCACCAGCATACTGACCATCACCTTCGTGCTGGCCTCCATGCTGGTCCTTTCCTGGGTGCTGACCATCGTCGTGCTCCTCTTCATCGCCCTGATCTTCTGGCTCACCAAGAAGCTCGGCGACACATCAAGCGTCAACTACAAGGGACAGCAGAAGGAGCTTGCCACGATCAACGGCTTCATCGAGGAGATGATTGGCGGACAGCGGGTGGTCAAGGTCTTCAACCATGAAGAGGCAAGCAAACAGTCGTTCGACCAGATGAACGAGGACCTGAGGCGGAATGCCGACAAGGCCAACAGCCTTGCAAACGTCATGGGCCCGGTGACCAACAACGTCGGCAACCTGCAGTACGTGGCCGTCACCATCATCGGTGCCGCCATGGCCCTGATCCCCGGAATGCACTTCACCATCGGCAGCCTTGCCGCCTTCCTGCAGCTGACCCGCTCGATCCACAATCCGATCGGACAGGTGGCACAGCAGATGAACAACGTCCTGCTTGCCCTTGCGGGCGCGGAACGCATCTTCTCCCTGCTGGACGAGAAGCCCGAGGAAGACGACGGCTACGTGACGCTGGTCAACGCCAATGTCGCAGCGGATGGCACCATCACCGAAAGCAAGGAGCATACCGGCCAGTGGGCTTGGAAGCATCCCCACAAAGCAGACGGTTCGGTCACCTATACCCCGCTGAAAGGCGATATCCAGCTGGAGCATGTCACCTTCGGCTACACCCCGGACAAACTGGTCCTCCATGACATCACCCTGTATGCCAAACCGGGTCAGAAAATCGCCTTCGTCGGGGCTACCGGAGCCGGCAAGACGACGATCACCAACCTGCTGAACCGCTTCTACGACATACAGGAAGGCAAGATCCGTTTCGACGGCATCAACATCCAGAAAATCAAGAAAAGCGACTTGCGCCGTTCGCTCGGCATGGTCCTGCAGGACACCCACCTGTTTTCCGGCACCATCGCGGAGAACATCCGCTTCGGCAAGCCCGATGCGACCGACGAGGAGGTCATCCAGGCAGCCAAGCTGGCGGGAGCCCATGAGTTCATCCTGATGCATCCGCAGGGCTATCAGACCAGGCTCGCCGGTGACGGCGAGGGGCTCAGCCAAGGACAGCGCCAGCTGCTCTCCATCGCCCGCGCCGCGGTCAACAACCCGCCGGTGATGGTCCTGGACGAGGCGACCAGCTCAATCGACACCTACACCGAAAGCATCGTCCAGCAAGGCATGGACCGACTGATGGCGGGGCGCACGGTGTTCGTGATCGCCCATCGTCTCTCCACGGTCCAGAACAGCCAGGCAATCATGGTGCTTGACCACGGACGCATCATCGAACGGGGGACCCACGAAGACCTGCTCAGACAGAAAGGAGTCTACTGGCAGCTCTACACCGGCAGCACCGAGCTTTCCTGAACAAGGCAAACACGCTCCTCCCCAGGTTCGAGAGGAGCGTTCTTGTATCCGGATGCATCACGTCAAGGGCCACCGTTCCACTCCTTGCCCTTCCGGAGACATCGTTCTTTGGCACACCCATCCAGGCAGACAACGTGCCGTTACTTCGCAAAGGAATCCCAAGGTATCTCCACCTGTGCCCCTTGGTTGATGATGGCATCGATATGGGCAAGCAGAGGGAATTCATTCACGTTTACATCAGGCCTGTCTCGGAATGATTCCATCACTGTTGTAGCGATTGCGACACTCTCCAGCGTTACCCCGCTCAGCATTTCCCGAGCCTCCATATAGGGAATTCCCTTTCCCAACAAGGTCCCTATCTTTCTCGTGCGTCCCCCAAAGACGGTCACGTACAAATCTCCAGCGAAACAGGCGATCGCCTCCGGACCGCCGCCATTCAGGGCGATGATCTTCCGGGCCTCGCAAGTGGCTTGGGCGAACAGTCCGGCTTCGGGGTTATACCATTCAGGGGCATCTGCATCCCGCTTCCGGGCCATGCCGATGGCCAAGGAGACACCGAGCGCATACGCGTTCTTCATGGCCACCGCACTCTCGATACCCCGGATATCGTTGGTTGGGCAGAGATGGTAATAGGGAGTCCGAAGCCATCCGGCCAATTCGGCCGCCTGCTTTTGGTCTGGTCCGCAGAGCCATACGCAGCTCTGGTGCCGGTCCGCCAGCTCGAAGCTGATGCAGGGGCCGCCGATGCCGCACAAGGCGATGCCACGCCGTTTGTCCATCCGCTGCGCCATCGCCATCGGAAATGGGAGCAACATATTGTCTGCTTCCCGTTCAAGCCCTTTGGTAATGAAAACCACCGGAGTCCCGTCGGGAACCAAAGGAAGCACCTCGCTTTCAAACCATCGGACGCCAAAACTGGAAACTCCTCCAACCACAAGGTCTGCCCCTGCAAGTTGCTCACGCAATTCCCTGACAAAATAGGCATCGACACGCTCCGGCATCCGACGCTTCAAGGTGGGATGCCAGCCATGCTTCCTCACGGATTCGATAATCGCGGTGTCCAACGGAGAGCCTACCAGCCGGACATGGAATCCGTTGTCCGAAAGCGGGGTGGCCATGGCCGAACCCATCATTCCAGCACCGACAATGACAGCCTCACGCATGATGTTCCTCCTCCATCAACAGCAACGGGTCGCTCAGGATGCCGACAGGCCTGAGCCGGTACGTATAGCTCCAGTACGGTCCGGCCATCCTCCAGGAACGGGGACCCCAGTACATTTCCCGCACGGTAGTATGCAACTGTCCGAACTGATTGATCCTCGAGCCGTAGCTGACCAGCTCCAACGTGTGCTTTCCCTTGGCGGGTCTTCCGAGGCTCGCCTGATAAGGCTCCCCGATGATGGAGCCGACGCGCTTGCCATCGAGAGAGACAGCCACCAGCGGAGCCTGGTACAAGGGCACCATCACCGCATAGCTGTTCATCCCATCCGTCTCAATCTGGGCGCGATAGGTGACATTTCCCCCATAGAAGGGAAGCCCCTGCCCGGCGTAAGAGCCGAAACCCAGCAGCGAAGGAAGCCCGACGATACGAAGCCTGGAACCCGATACCGTCACGCCGAAGTCTCCCAGCAGGAAGGCGTTTTCCAGATTGGTCTTCCGGGTGAAGCCATAGCGCATGGCAATCACGTTCACCCCTTTCTGCAAAACGCCAAGATGGATACGGTGCAGCGCCCGGTCGACAAACCACGTTCCAGTCTCCATCGCCACCAAGGACCCGTTCAGGGAGATTGCCAGCGGATGGTCCTCGAATGCAAGGTCGACAGGAACCTCCAAGTCGCTCTCCACCCGGAACGTGAGCGTGAGCGCCACCGGTGTGTCCGGATTTCCTTTGACCAGCCATGGCTGGGGAAGGTTGGCATCCCTTTGCGCGTAGCCCAACCGGGCACGAACCGCATTGTCGATACGGAGCATCTCCTCTTCAGGTTGCACCTCTCCGTCCTCCAGCTGCCAGCTGGCAACATCCAGCACGCAACAGTTCGGTTCGCTCAGGCGGTAGGGAAGGTTGCTGGGCAGATACCCGACAAAGGAAACCTGCTTTTGGACAAGCGCCCGCTCTTCGCTTTCCGCCTTCTTGGTGAGTCTGAGGAGGGCCGCGTCATGGGGATAGCAGATGATCCGGGCGCAGGTGTAGGTTCCATCGAAGACAGCAGGTATGGCGTGGTGCTCCCCCCGCATCGTATCGTACCAAGCGACCGAGTACTGTCCCCGGACTTGGATCAGCATGTGCTCGAGATGGGGGTCTCGAGGACGTGACTCGACCTCCTCCGGAGGCAACTTCTTTGCATGGCAGACAAAGAGCCAGCGTTCCCCGTTCGCTTCTTCCCGGAGCTGATAGAGCATCCGGGGCATCTGGCTGCCATCGGCCACCTGTCTGATTGCGACGGTGCGGTAGGGCGATAATGCGGACACCAGGGAGTCCATGCTGAAGGGAATAGACTCGGAACGGGAGACAAGCGCCTCAGGCAACCGCGCCTTCCTGCCATCAATCGAGCTCGGTTTCTCCCCCACAAAGAGCACTTTTCCCCCCCGCCCGGCAAATGCAAGCAAAATGTGGAGGGTCGTGTTCCTGATGGTGCTCATCGGCGGCACCACCACGACCTGGTAGGCCATGGGACCCACATGGAGCCTATCGTCGGAACTTTCCCGATAGAGTTCAGGAAGCGTCGATTCACAGAGATAGTCAAAGTCCAAGGAATGGAACAACAATCCTTCGGTCACCTCCTTGAACTGTGTTTCCAGCTGTTTCCGGCTCGCTCCGGTCAGGTCGTCCGGCCCCAATTGCTGCCAATAGCTTTCTACCGGGTGGACCAGGGCGATGGCAACCACCGCACGACCCCGGGTCATGGCAGTGTTCACCCGGGCGAAATGGTTTTCCACCTGCCGGTACTCCCGATACCAGGGACTGTGGGCGTCGATAGCGGCAGGATAATCCCGCTTCGCCTCTCCGCCCATGCTCATCCATGACAGGTGGGGCACCCGGGTGGTGATTCCCAAGGCAGCCTGCCAGTTGCCTTGGCTGAGATGGCCACGGAAATCGAAATCCCAGTTGGTCACCCCGTACAACTCGGACAGGGCACCAGGCTTGTCCCACTGATGTACCGCGCTCTCCACCTGTTTGGCAGTCGTATATTCGTAACGGTTGGCCAGCATGTCGATGCCGGGAATGCCAAAATAGCGATAGCTGGCCATTGTCTCTCCTACCGAGCGGCTCTGCGAGTCGAGGGTCGGTTCCTTCATCAAATGTCCCGTCAGCAGGATTCCGTGCCGGTCGCACCAAGCCCCAAGGGTCCCCGCATAGTTTTCGCTGAACAAACGGGAAATGACCTTCATGAGCTGGTAGCGGACCGCGCTTTCCCCTTGAACCTCCAGGAAAAACTCAGGAATCACATCAAGCAAATCCCTTCCACTTTCCGTTCGGAATGCATCAGGAAGAGCCGGCGTATAAGGAATGCCGGCCTCGCCTGCCATCGAGCCGGCCAAATTGGAAATCTTGTAGAACTGGGGCTCATCGGTAAAAATCGAGGGAATATTCTTGCCGAACTCCGACTGGAAGCGCTTGGCATACACATCATGGGTCACCTTGGTGAAGGCGGTGATCGCCTCCTTGCTCAGCACGTCCACATACCCTTGGTTGTTGAACCATGGAAGGGGATCGACCACACCCAAATAGAGAAACCAGACCCCCTTCCCCTCTTTGGGCGCCATCTGCCCCAACCGATCATAATGGAGAATCCGACCTTTTTCGTCTTGTGCGATCCGATACCAAGCAATCAGTTTCACTTTGCCGTCCTGGCTGACCGTTCCACCTTTCTCAATACCACTATCGAAATAGCCATCAGGATAGAGATGGCTGGAAAAAAGCAAAAAGTGCGTCCGCCATTCGGAATGGCATGTAACCCTGCCCGCGCCGTACCCGCTTGGCCACTTGTCCTCATCGTAGAGGTAGGTCAACATGTCCCGCTTCCGCCCCTCCTCAAGGCTCAGCTGGACATCGTCAAGGAACTCCTTTCCAAGGTATTCGGTATCCAGACCGATACGGGAATGGATATGGAAGCCCCCGAAACCCATTTCCTTGAAGACCTCGATCTGTTCGGGGATTACCTTGGAATCTATCTTGCAATTCCAGGCCCAGAACGGCGTACCTCGGAATTCCTTTGGCGGATTCTTGAATAGCTCGTCGGTAAACGGCTTGTCCTTGTGGTAAAAATCCATGAGGTCTCCTCTCGCCTGGCAGGCAGCCAACGCATGTGTCCTCCATTATACTCCGGAGACCACTCATTTCGGGAAAGAGAATGTTAGACCGAGTTCCCTCAAAGCACCGGCAATCTGACCGGCACTGACATAGCGCTCGGCATACAGTCCGCACGTGCGGGCGCCATCCACGTTGATCTGGTTGTCGTCACAGAAGAAGACCTCCCCAGCTTGCACCCCCTCAC
>Ga0256404_1007945_pt1 | contig 16333 bp, 15 predicted proteins | sample RumenRJG_01DNA_FD_185990 | JGI IMG/M metagenome (GOLD analysis project Ga0256404, IMG submission 185990) | Bovine rumen microbial communities from Lethbridge, Alberta, Canada - RJG_01 | ecosystem: Host-associated > Mammals > Digestive system > Stomach > Rumen | place: Canada: Alberta | collected...
ACTTTCTCTATTCTCGTCCCATAGGGAGCCGAACTCCAACCGCCAACAATCACATCCTTGTCGCAGTTTGCTTCTCTCATGAATTTTCGGAGCAAAAGGCTGGCGTAGTTGTCTGTGAATGTGTGAATCACCATACCGTCTTCCAGCAAGGGAACGAGTGTTTTCAGATAATACTCGTGCGACAGTGCCGGCACGGCAAGAACAATCAGTTTGGCACCTTTGACCACTTTGGCCATATCGGTACTGACAACATCAAGGAAAGCCCTGCCCGACCGTTCAAAGCCGTAAAGGTTGCGCTGGATTCCGTCCAACAGGATTCCAGTTTTTTCCAAATGGGCCAACGATTTCTCACTGCGGGAATATAGTCTGACTTCCCGTCCCGCCAACTTGCAATCAGCAGCGGTAGTCTTGCCAACCGCACCGCCTCCAAGCACTGCGATTGGACAACTTTTCAGGTAATCCAAATTTCTCATATTGTATTGTTTAAAAGTTCAACTTTAGAAATAATCATATCCTCACCCTTTTCGTCCTCAATTCTCAAAGTGCGGTAAACAAACGACACGAAGTCCGAAACGGCATTCCTGTCGGGCAACAAGCAGCAAAACTCTGCTGCCCGTTGCCTTACATCGCCCGTTGCGGCAATCTCGTCACCTACATGATGCCATAAACTTGCGGAAAAAACGCCTTTATGATTTGATATCTCGTCCATTCCCACAACAGAGGCTATCTTTCCCGCACGAACCGAAACAGACATAATCAAGCAGAAATGTCCTCCATAATCATAAACGCCTTCAGGATTGCCTTCAGTACTACCAACGTCACCCGACAAAGCGAACTTCACGAATGAGGTCATACTGTCAAAACCCGTTGCCTCTTTCAGCACAATGTCGAAATCGCTACCTGGGAACCTCAATCCGGGGTCATACATGAACACTTGGCCGCTTTCATAGAATCCTTGCATGAAAATCGGTCCGAATTGCATCCCCAACGACTTAATCATCCGCTTGACATTCGGCTCAACGAGTCTAACATATTCATCGGCATTGTGAGAAGGCAGCAACGTTGCCATTTGTTGTTTTTCCAAATGGTCTTTCTCTTGTCCCAAATATCTGTCGCCGATTTTCATCAAATAAGGTTCTCCACCTATCACGATATACGCAAATGACATATCCTGCACTCCCTGCATATAGCGTTCGATCAAGAAACCGCCGTCTTTCGATTCATTCTTTGCATAAGATATGGCTGAAGGAACATCCTTTTTGTCATAACAAATCGTTTGCCCTCTTGAACCACGACTGTCTGAGGGTTTGATCAGTATAGGATAAACCACTCTGTCGGCATCAATATCTTCTGGGGAATATTCAGGAATAACGCCAACTCCATGAGCCTTGCAATAGTCCTTAAACAGTCGCTTGTTAGTCATAATGTCAAACTGTTTCTTGGTTCCGTAGCATGGAACTCCCAATTTCTCACAAATGGCTTGGTAATGGAATTGAACGGTATCTATGCAAAACGACAACACTCCGTCAACTTTTTCCTGACGGCATTTTTCAACTATAGCGTCAATATCGCTTGTGCTCAACATCCAATACTCATCCGCAACGAGCTTTGCCGGCGACTGCTCTGGCGGCAAATAATCCGTCACAATGGTATAAACGCCCATGGCTTTGGCGGCCTTCACCACTTTCTCGTGGACATTGTTGCCAGCCAACACTAACAGTTTTTTTCCTCTAAACTGATTCATATCGAGTTTTATTTATTATTTAAATATTCACATAATCTTTCACAACAAACAACTGCCTCCCCTTCACTTGGTCGAAAATCTTTCCAATGTAAAGACCGAGAATACCCATTACAAAGAGCATCAATCCACCGACAAACCAGATAGAAAAGATTGTAGTTGTAAAACCATCAACCTGAATGATTCCTATCCATTTGGCAACCACATTATACAACGCCAGCAAGAACGATAAGGCCGCCATTCCAAAACCCAAACCAACCGCCATGCGTAATGGCTTGTTGCTGTTAGAAACGATAACATCAAAACTGAGTTTGAACAACTTATACAGATTGTAGGAGCTTTTGCCTTCTGCACGTTCGGCATGTTCCACATCAATGGCTGTATCTTTAAACCCTAAATACCGCACCAAAGATGGAAATGACCTTGCCCGCTCTGGCATATTGTTGAATTCCTCGGCGACACAATGCTTGTATATGCCGAAATTAGCAATAGTTTTGTCCGCATTCAGTCCACTCAACCAATTGAAAACTAAATGGAAAAGAGTGGACGATTGTCTTTTGAAAAAGCTATCCTTGCGAGCCACTCGCCGCGCATAAACGATGTCGAAGCCCTCTTGTGCTTTTTTGTAAAGATTAGGGATTTCCTCCGGCTTATCCTGAAGGTCGCAATCCATCACAATGACCCAATCGCCCTTGGCGTAATGCAGGCCAGCGGTGATGGCGTAATGCTGTCCGAAATTTCGCGAGAGGTTGATGCCTTTCACCTTGGGATTGCTCTGGCATTGCTTCACGATTTCCTCCCAAGAATTGTCGGGCGAAGCGTCGTTCACCAAGATAATCTCGTAGTCATCCGTAATGGTTGTCACGCTTTCCACATTGCGACGCACCAATTCCGCCACCATCTTTTCTCCTCGATAGACGGGAGAGACTATTGAAATATGAGGTAACTTATTCATAAATAAAACATTCTATTTTTTCTCCAACCCTCTCAAAATCGCCCACCGATGCGACTCACACCGCATCAGGTGGAGGAGATAGTTCGGATTGGGTCGTTCACGTTTTCCTATCATTTTTCTGACGAGTTGCTTCACGAAGCGCAGCGTGTCGTATTCGTAATAGCCTGCTTTCGCAAAGAACACACTGAACACATCGAGTACACGCGCACAATACGCATCAACCTCCTTCAAATAGACCTGACGATTCGTCATCGTCTGATTGACTTTCGCCAAATGGTTCACGATGAAATCGTCGTTTGTCAAACCAACCGTTCCCGTCTCAAAATCGTATTTCGTATAATAGACTTTTGACTGGATTTCTCCATTCTCAATTTCCACAGAAACCGCCAAACCGTATTTCAAGAAGGGTCTTTCGCGCTTCTCCACTGGATTCAAGCAGAAATTCCCAAGACTATAGAAAATCGGTTTTTCGCGATAGGTTTCCCAACCTTGCGGAATGTGCGGATGCGAGGCAAAAACGCCATCGGCACCAAGGTCGATGTAGTGGCGGTACAAATCAACCAACTCGGGCAGCGGATAAGCCTCGTGTTCCACACCGGCATGCGGCAGAACAAACAAGAAATCAACCTCCGCCTTCGCCTTGATGATCACACTGTCCACACACGGATGCAACATCCAAGCCGTGCCGACCGAATCTTCATTTTCATCGGCTAAAACACCAAATTCATGGTGCGTCAGCCCCAAAAACCCAGTCTTTTTGCCCCCGACTTCGACACTTTTGACCTTGTAAGCCTCATCCCAAGTGCCGGCACCAACGACCACAGCATTTTCAAACAATGAAATTGTATGGAGCAGACTCTCGCCACCGAAATCCATCGCGTGGTTGTTCGCCATCGTCACTAGTCCGAAGCCCTTGCTTTCCAAGAAATGAGGAACATTTTCGTCATGCAAAAGGCAAGGACCGATTTTCTCAATCCCCTTCGCCTGAACCGCCTTCACGGGAGCCTCAAAATTGACCACATTCAGAGCAGCACCCTGAAGCATCCGTGTCAAATCCTCCTCAAAACGAAGGTTCTCCACGCTTTTGACGCAGAAGTCGCCGAAAATGTTAATATGCATGGTCAATTCTCCTCCTAAAAACTGTTGAATGGCATATTAAAAAAATGGTCTTTATAATATTACTTTTTTAACCACCCAAATGGCTTCAAAAGAATTTTTCCCAATCGAAATGTTGGAGATTGGAAAACCTCTTCCTTCGCACTATAACAATTCGACTTGATAGTTTCTTTCTGAACGCCATCGATTATCGCCGCAATATAAGAATCGTCAAGATATGCGGAAACAGAGGGATTCAACCCACCAAATCTTTCAAACAAATATTTCGAAGTTTTCTCCACGGCAGCCAACGAACCCGTTTCACCAGAATAGCTGTCGGTGGCATTATACGGATGCATATTCGTGAAATATTCTCCTTTCGTCCTGATATATGGATGCCCTGCCCTATTCGAGAAATAGGTGTAAACGAAATCGTCGCTCGGACAGTTTTTGATGACTTCTTCGTCAATCAGTTCAAGTCCGTCGCCAAAAAACTCGGCTTTCGTCAGCGAACTACACCCACAATGACACTGCACACCAGCATAAACATAGCCATTTCCACTGATAGGAAAATTCGGATATTTCTGATGAATGGACACATAATCTTCAATCATCCCTTTCGGATAAAGCCAATCGTCGTCAATTGCAATAATACAATCATTCGGATGTTTCCGAAGCGTGGGTATCAACTTTTTAAAAACTTTCGTATCAGCAACTCTATTGACCTCAATGGGATGAGTATCGATATATCGCTGAACCTCCTCGGGAACGATTTCCTCGTGCGCCAGATTCAGAACGACAAAGGCCGGCGGAACCGTCTGAGAGAAAATGGTATCTAAAACAGCTGGAATATTATTGATTCGCTTGCTGTAGGTTGTTAATGATACGATGATTCGTTCTTTCATACCTTTACACACCAATTTGCCACTCACAATCTTATTTACCTAAAGTCTTTACCATATCATCATAAATATTCTGAGCCACCGTTTTCCCGTGAGGAGGACGAAGAAAAGTCCTATAGAATTCCTCACGCTGAGCTTTCATCGTATCATTCCCTGCCAAAACTACATCGTTGATAAACCTCGTAATGTCATCGTTTGAGGAAACTCTATAATGCATATCATACGCCTTTTTCCCAATTTCATTCGCGGTAGTTTTGGCGGATTCAACATCTGGATTGTCATACAAGACTGGTTTATTGAAATACAAATAATCCACAGCGAATGACCCAGAATCGTGAATCATGGCATCTGACTCTTTAAACAAATCAACAAAATCTCCTGTCTCAAGTTGAGTTGTTGGATTGTTCTTCCAAAAATCATAATAGTCTTTTGTCCGCTCCTCTCCCCAATCTGGTATCTTTACCAATTCTGAATAAAGACGTGGATGAGGCTTGAATGCAATTGTAATTTTATCTGAATAATCAACAGTCAACTTACGCATATAGTCGGCCATCGTTAAGAAATTAGACATTTGGGAAAAACCCAGCCCTTTCAAAATTGTAAAATGCGGAGCCCATATAATTCTCTTCACCTTTCTATCTTTTACTTTCCATGGGTCGTTTTGGGCAGGCAAAACATAATCGTCGGCACTTGGATAGCCGACAACTACAGCATTTTTTCCTCGATTTCGAGCAAACCGTCGGGCCAACTCCTTACTTTCTTCCGTTTGGTAATACAGCTTCCATGCCAAATTATTGAAGCGTAAATCATAGTCATAGTGGTCGCTACTTCTTGAACTGAAACCATAAGGTATATGGCACAACAACTTATCCCGAAAATTATCAAAATCATTGCACTCGTCAATAACGCCCGGATAAGGCTGGGCATAGAATAAAATATCAGGATCTATCAACGATTTTACACTGACGGCTCTTTGGCCTTTTTCCAGTTCATAGTCAACGAAAGGCACATTGTGATTCCTAAAATATGAACGCATTTCTTTCATGTCTTCACAACGGGACTCGTATGAAAACGTTGTTGCCGGAGTGAGAAAGACATATAGCTTAAAACGAGAATCCTTTTTTAACAAGTCATATAGGTGTTGGCTTTTCCACATCGCCACATTCATACATAAAAAGACAACATTTATTTGTTCTTTTCTCTTCACCTGAGCTACATACCTCTCACGATTTAGGCAATACCACCTATCAGAACAATCACGTGCGATGGCTTTTGTTCGCCAACGTATTGAGTCACTGATTCTTGAGATAATGCTTTTCATTAAATAAAAATTTGTCTTAACTCAGCTTAAAACCTCTAAAGTCCGCCGAATGGCTTGTTCCTTAGAGAAAACTGGCTTCCACCCCATTCTTAGGAGTCGTTGATTATCCAGAATCGCCTTCGTTGCAATAGAGAATCCCTTGTTTTCGGCTTCTGACGGCAAATCAAACACGACATTTTTCCCACACCATTCGGCACATAACTGCGCAAAATCTTTCAAGCGCATATCGCAAGAACGGTTAGAAATGTTGTATGGAACGCCATTTTCACCATGTATCATAATATATAGCAAGGCACTTACAGCATCGGCGACGTATGTGTAGGAAAAGAACTGGTCACCTTTACTTTTCAACACAATATTTTCACCAAAGATGGCTTTTTTAATAAATTGTGACGAAGCCTTACTATCACTCTCCAACATCGTTGGCCCGAAAATACGACTCAAACGTCCGATTTTTACATTGACGCCCTTTTCTGCGATATAAGATTGACACATTGCCTCTGACACTCTTTTCGACTCCGTATAACAACTCCGAGCATTGTTCAGATTTAGCAAACCCGTATAATCCTCTGTGAATTCGTCTTCTCCTCGTGCATTTCCATATACCTCTACCGTTGAAGGATAAAGAACGGTCGCGCCACATTCCACCGCCTTTTTAAGAGCATACCCAGCACCTTTTATATTGATTTCAATTGTTTCAATTGGGAACTGGGAATATGCGAGAGGATGGGTGTTCGAGGCAAGAGGAATTATGTAATCTACCTTTAATGAAGTCGGTAATGGATTTCGTACATCTTGCTCAAGAAAATGGAAATTCTTATCGGCATAATATTCGCCAAGCCTCTCTTTTGCCTGATCCTTATTGCGTCCGACTGCATAAATGACTATTTCCGCTCCTGTCGTATTAAATTTCATCAGCGCATCAATCAGGCAGACCCCAATCAATCCAGTTGCACCAGTAACTAAAATTCTTTTGCCACGTAAATCATCAATCCTCGGAATCGAAAGAATTCGGTCAAGATCTTCTTGGTATAGCGGATGAAGTTTGTTCATTTGAATCATTTCAGCCAATTATCTTTATCTTTCGCCAAATAACCTTTGAACATTTCAAGGTCATCTTTCGTGGTGAGTTTGATATTTTTGTCTGAGCCTGCGGCAAAATGCAATGTTTCTCCCAATTCCACCATCATCGTATTGGTATATGATGAACCATAAATGCCAATCTTTTTTTCAAAAGCCTCATGGTATGCATCATCCAATCGTTTAAATTGGTATGCCTGAGGTGTTGAAACACGGCGGAGGGTTTCTCGGGGAATATATTGCTTTGTCGTGGTTTCATCCTCTGGATTCACGATAAAAATCTGCTCATTATAGGGCAATGAAGTGACTCCATTGCCAAATTGTTGAGCCTTTTGAATAACATCTGTTAAAACCGAGGCATCAACAAGAGGTCGAATACCATCGTGAATAACCACTATGTCGTTATCGGCAATCTTTCCTTCAAGATTATATACACCATTTCGAATGCTCTCCTGACCAGAATTGCCACCAGATACGACCCATTTCAGCTTGTCGATATTAAACTGATGAGCGTATGCCCAAAGGACATCGTGCCATCCGTCAAGGCACACCACCTCAATGGCATCAATCATCGGATGCTTCTGAAAACTCTCCAACGTATAGATAATAATGGGCTTATCATATACATTGATAAATTGTTTGGGGATATCCTGCCCCATTCTGTTACCGGTACCACCAGCGATAATTAGTGCGTAATTTGCCATAGGTTACTTTTTATAAAATGCAAGTTTATTTATTTTCTGAAATAAATCATATTTCTCGGTAATATAATACAATCTTGACCATTTCTTTTTAAAGAGATAATGAAGAACTTTATGTGTCAAAGGAAGTGTCTTATAAAAATGAACTTCAAATATCTTCCGTTGAACAATGGGGGTATCTCTTACCATAGAAAACAATTTCCTAAAAGCCCGGAAATCAGATTCTCTGTTGATAAAAGTTTTTAAGCCACTCATTACTACCCACCACATTCTTTGAGGAAGTTGATTCTTCAGGAATCCATCCGTGTCTGTTTTGGCTAGGTAATTCCATACATCGACATAATAATGCCAAATAGATTCAATTGGTTTTTGCGTTACTTGATTGGGATGGATTACATAATAATAGAGATTCTCCTTAACAACTTCCAAAGAATTTATTTTTTTTATCAAATAAAAAGTTGATGGCATATCTTCCCAATAATGAAATTGGGTGGAGACTTCAAAATATCCATCCATAACATCCCTTTTTATTAACTTTCCACAAGCATACAAGGGGAACGAAGACACCTTGCTAACTTGATTAAATAGATAATCTTTAGATAATAAAGCTTGTATTGATTGTTTGTCATAAAAGCCAGGACTCAATCTGGGAACTACATATATTCTATTTGTTGATATATTTACATTATTGATTCCTGACAACGTGATGTCAGCATTACTAACTTGAGCATGGGATACCAAAATTTTGATACAATCTTTGTCGATATAATCATCAGAATCTAAGAAGTAAATATAATCTCCTTTTGAAACCAGGTATCCCGATCTTCTTGCATAAGGCAGTCCCATGTTTTTTTGATGGACAACCTTAATTCTTGAATCTTTTTTAGCAAAATCATCACATATTTTGGGGCAATTGTCGGGACTACCATCATCAACCAAGATAATTTCAATATGCGTATACGTTTGTTCGATGATGGACCAAACGCATTTCTCTATAAATGATTCGACCTTATAAACAGGTACAATGATAGATATTAGTGGACATTTCATCAACTCTTCCATAAAATGGGTGAATACTTTACTATCGTTTAATTTTATAAAAAAATAATGCTGCTGACCTACCGAATGCCTTCTTTTAACGCCCTCAAATTTTTATGTTTTTTTCTTTTTTTATCATTAAAAGGAAAGGCGGAAGTTTTTGCAAAAATATCGCATTTGTTCAAAAACACTTCAATTTAATCATAAAAACGTTGAAATATTGAAATAGGTTTTTTGTAAAAATAATAATATATATCATATAAATAACGGTGACGGCTTTTAAATTTGTTCTCTCGAATTCTTTTCTTCACATCTAAAGGCAACCAACTACCAGCAAAATGATGAATAACAGTAGTGTTCTCCGTCATTTTCATCTCTTTCCCTTTCCATGAGAGTGGACAGAAAAAGTCTTTAGGATAAATCGTAAAAAAGTCGGGAAATTCCTGAAACGTATTGTCCCTCTTCAAGCCATATTGAACCATGTAATTTGTTATTGTGACGACATTCGTTGTCATATCAAATGTTCCATCATCTTTCAAAAAATGACGTCCATTATAATAATCCAAATTTTCTTTTGCCCACTTTCCCCCTTTTACACTGGCCATAATTCCTGTTGGAACGTCCGTCTCACTCTCAAATCCGCTGAAAGCAGTATGCTTTAAGAATGGGTCAAGAGGTTTTAAAACTTCCACATCGGTATCCATATAGATGCCTCCCTCATGATATAGAGCATAAAGACGAACGACATCTGTTACGAAGGCAAACTTCCGATTATCGTAAGCCTCCCGTGCGTATGGATACAAGTCAAGGTCGAAATTATCTTCATTCCACTCCTTAATTTCGTAGTCAGGACAGTATTTTTTCCAAGATTTAATGCACTTCTTTGCCAGCTTAGGCATTTCGCCACGACCGAACCAACAATAATGAATCTTTTTGGGTATCATATGATTTAGCATTTATATTTAAACAACATTTGTATACATGGTGTTATAATCTTAATAAAATAGTTTATAATGTATGCAAGAATTATCAGAATGAAGAAAGTTAATATGACAGAAAGTGATTTATTCTCAAGTATATAGTCTCTTACAAAACTAAGGGGACGATTATAGATATGAAGCAAATATAATTCAAGGCTTAAGGTACCACAAACCCGTAAAAATGGTTTTAAAATTGGAGCTCTGCATATTGTTGTTGACAAGAGGAAAAGGAAAATTGGCATTCCGAGTAACATTGAACATCTATATATGGCTAGTTTGAAAATTTTATGCCCACTTGGGATATAAGAGGAAAGAAGTAGGAGAATTACCCCCCCCAGGAAGGATACAAGAAACATATTTATACTGAATTTGCCATCAACATGTTTCTTAATAAGTTTATAAAAAATGAATCCACCAACATAAATAGCAATTCTTTGATAAGACCAATATATGGTTTCAAGAATTCCGAAAAATGAGAATATTAAAGATAACATAGTACTCATCAGCATAATTGTAAGCAGACTCTTTTTTGAACACTTATATAGTATAGGTGCGAAAGCATAGAATAGTATCAGTGTTGGGATGTACCATTCATAGAAATAACAATATGGATCTTTAAAGAATCCGTTTATCCACCATCCTATTGTAGTGTACCAACATAAATTCTGGATTAATGTTTTGGGGTGAGGATAATCCAACCATATACCAACCAAATGGACAACAATGAGAAATAATAATAATGTGGGTACAATTCTCCAAAAGCGCCTCAAATAAAACTCCAGAAAATTTGAGTTCTTACTCAAAGAATGGGAAAGCCCCAAAGCGCTTAGGAAGAAAAAGATATCAACTCCATGTGACCCGAATCCTATGACTTCTTTTATAAGGAATATATTTTGCCCAAATTTTGAGTGGAAAAGAAATACCCAAATAATGGCAAATCCCATAAGCTCTTGCTTCTTATTTAGAATATCAGAAAAAATCATAGGGGTTTAATGAGTTGTTTTTTATAATGAGAATTGATGATATATTAATGATACCGTTTTCTTTAAAGCGTAAGCACAGACGCTTGTGATTACAAGGATGATAACGACGTTAAATGCTCTGTTGTTGGTCATCTGCATTAATGATAATGGCCCCAAAATAAGGGGGTGATGAACCAAATATATTTCGTACGAATAATTGTCTAACAACCGTGCGATACTATACATTTTCCCTATATGCAGAACTTTATAAAGGCACCCAATGATTATAATTGATATCGTAAGTCCAACATAAACATGAAATATACGGTTCATCGTTCCATCGTAATTAAGTAATTGCTGCCATGTAATGCTGTATGTTATAACAGAAGAGATAATAGCCAAAACAGACACTAATAGCAGTTTTAAATTCCTTTTTATATTAGCATAGAAATATCCGAAAGCATAGAGGAAAATAGGCATGAAAAGCGATACGTCGTGCTTCATTATTGTTATTTCATAGACAGAAAAGCCTAGTAACACCCATATGAGAACGGAACTACGCGATTGTAATACCTGCAAAAGAGGTGTCGTTAAATAGCATATTGCTATTGCCGAAACAAACCATAGGTGACCAAGGCCTTTTATCTTTCCTGTAAACATTTGAGTGTTAAGGATATATGAAAGAATACTTGTCTTACTGACTTTAACGTCTGTAATGATGTAAGCCAATATAAAAAAAGAGGATACGACAATGAAGGGGAAATATACCTTAAGTAATCTCCCCTTAAAGAAGAGTTTCCAGTCTGTCACAGCTTTGTGACCATATAGATACCCGCTTATAAAGAAAAATACCTGAACCCCAATATTTAAAATCCATGCCCATTTATTCTCAAGTGCTTGCAAAAAATGGCATGAAAGAATAGATAAAAGGGCAAGAACCCTCAAGTATGAAATAGCAAGACTTTCAGATTTCTCTATTTGCATAACACAGAAACAATTCTTTCGCAAGCATGGCCATCACCATAAGGATTAACAGCCTTACTCATCTTTTCATAGGCGGCAGGATCCTCAATAAGAGTACTCACCTCTTCAACAATTAATTGATAGTTGGTCCCAACCAAGTGAACCGTACCACTCTCTAATGCTTCTGGACGTTCTGTTGTATCACGCATCACCAGTACGGGCTTACCGAGTCCTGGCGCCTCTTCTTGTATGCCACCAGAATCTGTTAAAACAATAGTGGATTTCTCCATCAAATAAACAAACTCCAAGTACTGAAGAGGTTCTATAAAGAAAAAGTTCGGACGAGTAAGATCCTCACCAAAAACTTCGTGGATTGGCTTACGCACATTGGGGTTAAGGTGCATGGGATACACGAAGTCAACCTCAGGATATTTTATGGAGAGATCCTTCATCGCTGTCACCATGTGGATAAACCCTTCACCAAAGTTCTCTCTTCGGTGACCAGTAATCAACACCAGTTTTTTATCGTTTTCTAAACGTGTTACATCATAGCCTGCCGACAACAACACTTTTGCTTGCTCTGCAGCTAATGCTTTGTCATTCTTCAGCCTTTCTACAACCATGTGAAGGGCGTCAATTACCGTATTACCTGTAACGAAGATTTTACCTTGAGCCTTCTCCTCCTTGAGATTCTTTTCAGACAATGGAGTAGGTGAGAAATTATATGTGGCAATGCGACCTGTTATCTGACGGTTCATCTCCTCTGGCCATGGACTGTAGATATTGTGTGTACGAAGTCCGGCTTCTACATGTCCTACAGGAATTTGTTGGTAGAATGCAGCCAATGCCGCGGCAGTACTCGTAGTGGTGTCGCCATGGACTAAAACCACATCAGGGTTAGTTTCTTTAAGTACATCCCTCATTCCTGTAAGTACTTTTGATGTCACATCGTATAGGTCTTGCCCTTGTTTCATAATATTCAAATCATAATCAGGCTTAATATCAAATATATGAAGAACTTGGTCCAGCATTTCACGGTGCTGACCTGTGACACAAACTATTGTTTTAAAAGTATCGGGATGCTTTTGAAACTCCTTCACTAATGGAGCCATTTTAATGGCTTCTGGGCGTGTCCCGAAAACTAATAGAACTTTTTTCATTGTTTTATATCCCAAAATAATTTACAATATTTTCACAATTACCACCATGGGGGAACAATTGCACTTTTTTCTGTAGATGTTGATGCCTATCTTGCCGATAATCATCTTTTTCATCTAAAACATTTTGTATAAACTGTATAAGTTGTTGCTCATTATAAATATGTTCACCCGTTAAAAGTTCCTTAATATTTTCAACATTAAAGCCACAACTGGCTTCATATTTTTCTATGTCATCTAATATAAAACCGACGGGTTTATCTGTCACCAAATAGTCCCAGAAAACGGTGGAATAATCCGTTATCAAGGCGTCTGACTTTCCCAATATCTCATATAATTGTAGTCCTTTCTCTGCAAGGACATCATCGGTAAGAAAGAAAAAGTTAGAATATTGTGTCTTAAACAAGTCCTTCTGTGCCTGTAGATGATGAATTTTCGCAATTATTATGACATTTAAATTCTGAAGAATCTTATTAAACTGAATCAAATCATCTTGAGTACGTAATAGTGGCAATCCTGTTTGAGAATCGCATAATTGCTCCGACAACGACTGGTTTATCGATGCACGGAATGTAGGCATCCATATAATCACTTTCTGAATCGCCTTTTTCTTAACAAAAGGATTATCAAAACCATTACCGAGATTTTCTGCCAACAAATCTATTCGGGGCTGACCCAAAGCTAAAACTTTTTCTAACGAACAGCCAAGGTATTTTGCATGATAGTCTTTGCCTTCTTCTCCCATATAAATGAGCCAATCAAAATAATCGCAATTTTTCACTTTGGTGGCTTTTAAAGAATACCCCCCATGCCATAAATTAACGACTGTTTGTCCCTCACACGGCCTATAAGGCCGAAATGTCCAATGGGTATAAAAGTTCCAACGTGCTGTTGCATAATAATAAATAGTCTTTAAATGCATTCCCTTCCCATATCTTGTGACAAAAGAAATGCGTTTATCTACTTTGTCCCTGAAATCTTCAGTGTTTTTAACAATCCAAACAAACCGATAGTTGGGACGGTTTTTTCGAATATATTCATATAACGCCCACGAATTATCACAAAAATCAGGTTCGCTCTCAAACAATATAAGATTTTTGTTAATTGGGAGATATTGAAATAGGTGCCAAAATAGCCTTGCTATAGGACTATGCATACTACGCCAAGGCTTTACAAATGAATTGTAAAGACGGTAGCTGGCTGATTGAAAAATCCCGACGATTCCTTTTTCTTTAATTTTTAAGATGTAATCTCTATTCATAATTTTCTTTTAACGATTCGTTGTAAAATAAATTCTCTATCGGTATTCTTTAAAACAACGAAACTGTTTACTACTGTACAAATAAGAACTGTTAATATCCCTATTATTACTAAATCTATCCAATTATTAATTGTGACGAAATACCTCAGAACAATGCAAATAGAACATGAGATTGCAAAACTGATGACAGACCTTATCAAAGGTTTATAAAATACATAGCGATTGAATTCCATACAGTGTGCTCCATACATTGGCAAAAAGAAGAAATTTTTGAAATTGTTCCAGATAGTACTTGCACCAGCCAAAATATAGAGTCTGTAGTCCAATGATTCAATAAATAACATAGAAATAATTAGTGTCAAGAAAATCAATACGTTTATTGAAATCAATACCAAAGAAGAATACTTGAGTTTATTGGTAATTGTAAAAATGTTCCACAAAGGTTCTAATGGCATTGAAATAATGTAATTAAAAGAGCCTATAATGGTCAGTATTTGTAATTTCCATGCATCTTGGCCTGGTAACCACAATCTATAGAAACTATCTCCAAACACTAACAAACAAGTCATTGGTAGATTCGCAAAAAAACCGCAAATGCGAATAGATTTGAGTAGTTCTGATTGCAATTCCTCTTTTTTGTGCTGAGCCCAAAGTTGGGTGAACAATGGAGCGAATACCCCTGCAACCATTCCAAAAAAGCCTAATATTAGAACAGGTATGGACTTTGAAACAGAAAAAACACCCATAGCTGTAGCTCCGATACAGACATTGGCTATAACCATGTCAAAACCATGCCCCATGATTCCCCCCAAACGATTAACTAAATTCCACGAACCAGACTTTAACAATTCAACAACCTTTGACCATTCATAATTGCGATAAGATAAGTAGAATTCAGGGGTAAGGTATTTACAAAATTTATAATTAGTAAAGCTAAAATAAAGAGTCATAACAACTCCTGTTACTCCATAGTACCATAAATGGGCTGGAAAAAAGCCAAAAAGTAACACGATTAGCGATGCCCTAAGAATATTACCAATAATCTGGCGGATTGAAGACAACTCCAAACGATTTTTAATAAAAGTAGCAATGGCATATACATTTGTCAACAAACTAACTATAGTTGTTAGGATAGAAAAACTGAATAAGATTTTTACATCCCAAACAAGATGTTGAGGTATTTCGAAAAAAAATTCTAAATTAAACAAAAAAACGAGAAGAAAAAGAAATACTATGCCACTCAAAACCAAATTACTGAAAAAAACAGAAGAGAAGTATTTATTCGCTTCGTCAATTTTCCCTTCTTGATATTTGATTGTAATAAACCGCCCAGCCATAGAATTAAGGGCTATCGTGATAATTGATGTGTAGCCAATAATATCAGATGACAACCTCAAAAAGCCATAGGCTTCAACACCCAGCCGTTTTACAACAAATGGAGTTAGAAAAAAATTAATGCCTAAGTTCACTGCAAAAGCAACAAAAGAACTTATCATATTGATGGCAAGTTGCCTATTTTTCGAACGTTTCTCCATCAATGAATATCAACTTATTGTTTCCAAATCATATCGTAAATATTTCTAATTGCTGAAATATCTATTTCAACTGGATTATTCTTCAGCCGCACAGGGTTGACGGACTGAGAAAGAATCTCAATGTCTCCAACCTTATTCTCTGAAACGGGATTCTGCATCTCCATCTCGCCCATCATCGTTCGGAAGTTTGCAATAGCCTCCATCGGAGTGGAAAAGCCCATGGAGTTTGAAATCGACACGAAAACTGACTGGAGGTACTGTTTGCCACGTTGTTCAATGCATTTGTCCATATTTTTCAACATATTCTCCCAGATTACGGGTAGGCACACCGCCACGGCATGACCATGCGACAGGCCGTACATCGATGTTATCTTATAGCTGAAGGCGTGGGGCGCTGTTGTTTGGGTGATGTTGATGGCACGACCGGCATAGTTGGCGGCTTCCATGATATGCACTGCTGATTCGTCGGTATTGTCGAAAATATATTCGTGCCACCATTTCATAATGGTTTCGACGGCAATTTTGGAGTATTCTTTGCTCTCATCGGTGCTATTCACCGACCACCAGGACTCAATTCCTTGACACAAGGCATCGAGCATCGTGCATTTTTTCTGGTATAGTGGCAATGTTTTCAATACTTTA
>Ga0256404_1007946_pt1 | contig 16332 bp, 4 predicted proteins | sample RumenRJG_01DNA_FD_185990 | JGI IMG/M metagenome (GOLD analysis project Ga0256404, IMG submission 185990) | Bovine rumen microbial communities from Lethbridge, Alberta, Canada - RJG_01 | ecosystem: Host-associated > Mammals > Digestive system > Stomach > Rumen | place: Canada: Alberta | collected...
TTCTTCCTGCTTAACACCAAACGTGCGTCTATTGGCAATGGACAGGTGATGGGCGTTAATCTGAAAGAGAAGAATATGAGGGCTAAAGGTGGCATCCTGCATGTTTTGGAGAATACGCTACCTTACCGTCATAACCTCTACGAAGTGCTGATTAATAATGATCGTTATACGAAGATTGGCGAACAGTTGACCAGCTACGAAGAGGATGAGTTCAGTCCTTCACTATCTGTAGAAGGTGATATGGTGGATGGTGAACAGCTCTATGTGGATTCTGTGTTCATTGAACGTAACAAATTGCTGGAACAGGTTGGCAGAATAGCCGATGAAGACTCTACCTATTATATGATTGTGCCTTCAAATGACGAATGGCAGCGCGTATGGCAGGAGGCTATGGAATATTTCCGTTATGATTCAAAGGTTGAGGGCGGTGACTCCCTGCAGCGTTTGTATGCCAACTCGGCCCTGTTGTCAGATGCCATTTTCAGTCGTACCATTCAGGCCAGTCCTGAAGACTCACTGAAAACGCGGGAATATGATAAGAAGTATCCCAAGTATCATGTGTTCCATAAGCCGTTTGAGGAAGGTGGCATTTTCTACGGTGCCACACCGTCTGCCTGCAGTAATGGTACGCTCTACACCACGGACAAGTGGCCGTTCACACCACAGATGACCTATCAGCGCGAGATTCGCTGCGAGGGTGAGGCTAAGGGCGTGATTATTGATAATACCTTGTCAAGTTACACCACGCGTCATCATGTGGCAGATAGCGTGTCGGAGAACTGGTATCTGGTTATCTCTCCTGAGAAAAATACCAGTAACTGGACAATGACCTTTAAGTTGAGCAACACGCTGGCTGGTACCTACGATATCTGTATCGTAACGCTGCCTCAGACGGTCTATGACCCCACCAGGACCAATCTGAAGCCTTGTCAGTTCCAGGCAGAAATCAACTATGTTGACGAGAATGGTAATGCTCAGACATACGACTGTGGTAACAAACAGAAGTTTAAGACCCGTCCGGAGGTCGTTGATACCGTAGTGGTTGCCGAGAACTTTAAGTTCCCCGTCTGCAACTATGGTCAGACGAATAACAAGGTAACGGTTAAACTGAGATGTAGCATTCTGGCTAAGGATACTCCAAACTATTCACGCGAGATGTTGCTCGACTGCATCTACCTGCGTCCCAAGAAAATGAAGAGTGAAGAGTAAAAAGTAAAAATAGAACGAATATGAAAACAGTAATCTATAATAATATAAAAGGTATAGTAAAAGGTATTCTGCCTTCTTGCCTCTTTATCTTTTTGCCCTTGACAGTGACAGCTCAGGAGATGAAGACGGTGAGCGGTTATGTGATGGATGCTGCCACGGGCAAGCCTTTGGCCGGTGTCATCGTTGAAGCCTATGGTAACCATCGTTTTACTGCCATGACTGATGAGACTGGTGCCTATGAGTTGAAGGTGCCCGAGTACGTGAGCAGTGTCAGTATGCGTGTTGAGGGCTATCAGGTCCTGCAGAAAGCTATCCGTACCAATACGGAAAAGACCAACGCAGAGCTTTATCCTAATACGTTCAGTCCTATCTATGAGCGTTCTACAACATCTGTATCCAGTCGTCGTGCCGAAGGTTTCGAGAATACGGCTCAGGTAAGCATCGACCCCCTGGTGGCGGAGCAGTTGGGTGCTGATATCCATTCTGTTGGCCGCAGTGGCCAGTTGGGTATTGGTAATACCATGTTTATGAATGGTCTGACCAGTCTTCAGACAAATGCCCAGCCCCTGGTTGTGATTGATGGTGTCATCACAGACATGCAGTACGACCGCGAGATGTTGCATTCAGGTTACTATAATAACCTGTTGGCCAACTTGAGCGTTACTGATATTGAGAGTGTCACCGTGTTGAAGAACGGTACGGCTATCTATGGTGCCAAGGCAGCTGGTGGCGTCCTGCTCATCAAGACCAAGCGCAATAAGTCGATGGCTACCAAGATTGATGTGAATATCAACGGTCAGTTTATGCTCCAGCCCCGTCTGCCAAAGATGATGGGTGCAGAGGACTATCGTCTCTATGCAACTGAGTTGTTGAGCGGACTCACCTCTAATGTACAGAGCATGGAGTTTGTCAATGCCGATCCCAGCAATTATTATTATAAGACCTATCATAATAATACCGACTGGACAAAGGAGGTTTACCGTAATTCCTTTGTGTCTAACTACGGCATCAATGTGCAGGGTGGTGATGAAGTGGCTAACTATAACCTCTCTGTAGGCTATTCTTTCGGTGAGGCTACACAGCGCGGTAACGACTTCTCGCGTTTCAACATGCGACTGAACACCGATATCCATGTGTTCCGTGGACTCGATGTACGTTTCGATGCTGCCTATAGTGACGTGAACCGTGACTTGCGTGATGACGGTGCGCCTGCCGACCTGACCGTGGGTACGGTAACGGCACCTGGTTTCCTCTCACTGATTAAGTCGCCATTCCTTTCACCTTATGCATACGACGTCAACGGCAGACTGAGTCATTATCTGTCGGCTGCCGACGATTATGCCAGCAAGGCTTTCGAGGGTGATGGCATGATCTATGCCAATGCAGTACGCCTGGCTAACCCCACAGCTATCCTGAATCTGGGTAATGGCGAGAACCGTAATGAGTCTGGTAACCGTATGGTGACTTTCAGCATCACACCGCATTATCAGTTCAATGACCACCTCTCACTGCAGGAGCATTTCAATTTCACGCTGGTAAATACCAACGAGAACTATTACCTGCCTCTTGAGGGTACGCCTCCTTTCCGCCTGATGGCTTCAAGCAATATCCAGGTGACGAATATGGCACAGAGCATGGCTGCACGTCAGAATGCTATCGTGAGTGACACCCGTCTGATGTGGAACAACCGCTATGGTGCTCATAAGATTGATGTCTTTGGCGGCGTACGCTACCAGAGCAGCAAGTACAAGCTGACAGCCCAGCGTGGTTACGATACCGGTAACGATAAGTATCCTAATACGGGCAATACACGTAACTACAAGTCTACATGGGGTGCAGATGACAAGAGCCGCGATCTTACATGGTATGCTCAGGCCGACTATAACTGGGCTGAGAAATACTATGTCCAGGCTGGTTTCTCTGCCGAGACCAGTTCACGTTTCGGTAGTGATGCCGACGGTCTGAAACTCGGTGGCGTGGTATGGGGCCTCTTCCCCAGCGTGAATGCCGCATGGGTGCTCAGCAATGAGAAGTGGCTGGCTAATGTCAAGGGTATTGACTACCTGCGCCTGAATGCCGGTTTCGATGTGACAGGTAATGATAATATTGACTACATCGCTTCAGAGACCTATTTCATTCCTAATAATATGCTGACCCAGAAGGTTGACGGAAAGTCTATTGGTAATATCGGTAATACTTCCCTGAAATGGGAAACTACCAATCGCCTGACACTTGGTCTGGAGGGTAATTTCTTCAATAACCGCCTGAATGCCCATGTCAATTATTTCAAGGGATGGACCAGCAACCTGCTTACCCTGCGCCAGTTGGCCTGGACCAGTGGCTTGGCAGAGAACTGGAGCAACGACGGTAAGCTTGAAAACGAAGGTTTTGAGGTAGGTGCCAGTCTGAAGGTGCTCAACCTGAAGGACTTCGGATGGGAACTGGGAGCATCTGCAGGTCACTATGTGAACAAGATTACTGCACTGCCCAATAACAACAGATCATTTGAGACAGAGGCCTATGGTGCTACGATTCTCTCACAGGTAGGCACTGCTGCCGGCGTGTTCTATGGCTTTAAGACCAAGGGTGTCTATGCCACTCAGGCTGAGGCCGATGCCGATGGCTATTATCTGGTGAACGACCGTGATGAGAAGCAGTATTTCGCTGCTGGTGACATGCGTTTCGTCGACAAGGATAATAATGGTATCATTAATGACGACGACCGTTTTGTTATTGGCGACCCCAATCCCGATATCTACGGTAATATCTATACTCGCTTCAACTGGAAGAACTGGTCTCTGAATGCCACATTCCGCTATTCTATCGGTAATGATGTGTACAACTATCAGCGCTCACTGCTCGAGGGTGGCTCTCGTTTCTACAACCAGACCACGGCCATGCTGACTCGCTGGACTGGTGAGAACCAGCAGACCAATATGCCTCGTATCAGCTATGGTGATCCTATGGGTAACAGTCGTTTCTGTGACCGTTGGATTGAGGATGGCAGCTACCTGCGCCTGAGCAATGTCACACTGAGCTATTCTATCCCCATCCGTAGTACCTATCTGCAGGGTATCACACTCTGGGGTGGAGCCTACAACCTCTTCACCATTACCCGTTATCTGGGTAGTGATCCCGACTGTGGCGTAAGTGGCAATGCCTTGTTGCAGGGTATCGACCGTGGCTTGCTGGCCAACGCCCGTTCTTTCGCTCTTGGTGTGAAGGTGAACCTCTAAATGAATTAAGAGTTAAAAATTATATATTGAATACATTTAATTATGAAACGAAATAAATTATTCATCTTTTCAATGTTGGCAGCAGCCTTGCTCCTGACTGGCTGCGCTGACTTGATGGAGACCGACAGCGAGCTGGTGGAATATGAGAAGGATAATCATCTGGATTCACCCTCAGACAGCGTTTATAGCGTGATGGGTATTATCTATAAGCTTCAGACCATTGCTGACCGTACGGTCATCCTGGGTGAGGTGCGTGGTGACCTGACGACTGTCCAGGCTGCTGCTTCCAAGGATCTGAAGGCTGTAGCCAACTTCACTGTTGACACGGAGAATGCATATAACCGTATTAGTGACTATTACGCTGTTATCAATAACTGTAACTATTTCCTGACTAACGTCAAAAAGGACCTGGTACGCCATGACCGTACTGTTTTTGAACGTGAGTACGCAGCCGTCAAAGGTTTCCGCGCATGGACTTATCTGCAGTTGGCACAGATTTATGGTGAAGTTCCCCTGGTAACAGAGCCCCTACTTACTGAGGAGGCTGCCCAGAATGCGATGAACCAGACACCTGTGGGCATTGATGAAATCTGCAAATATTTCATTGATGACTTGAAACCCTATGTGGACACACCTGTTCCTGGCTATGGTAATATTGATGAAAGACCTTCAAAGAAATTCTTCATCCCCATCCGTGCCCTGTTGGGCGACCTTTGCCTCTGGGCTGGTCGTTATGATGAGGCTGCAATGTATTATCACGACTATCTGGCCTTGCGTACAAGTCCTGTGACTACTGGTACGGCTCATGCCTTTTGGGATGATACGGATACCAAGGAGTTCCGTCTCGTCAACGACAACCTCTCTTTTGGCGGTAACGAGTGCTTGTGGGCTATCCCTATGGAGATTAATGAGTTTTACGGTATCCATAGCGAACTCGTGAATATCTTCAATTCTACTAGCTTGAATATGCAGTATGCCCAGGTGATGCCAACCCAGCAGCTCCGCGATTTGTCAGCATCATGTGACTATTGCTATATCCAGACAAAAGTAGATGGTTCTCTTGATACGCTTTATGCTCCCAGAGAGAATCTGACGAAGAAGGAATATCTGGGTGACTTGCGCCTTGGTGCTCTTTACTCGAATGTTGTAACTAGCGCAGACCGTTTCGGACGTGTTTCAAATGAATATCAGTATATCTATAAGTTCAGTTCTGAAGAGGTAGTTCTTTATCGCGCCAATATGGTTTACCTGCGTTATGCTGAAGCCCTGAACCGTGCTGGTTGTCCTCAGTCTGCTTTCGCAGTTCTGAAGTATGGACTCTATCCTGATATGGTCGCAAAGCATGTGGACAGCCTGGAGCAGGTGAAAGCCGGCACGCTTATCGACTTTGACGTGACATTGTTTACAAGCGAGAATACCCAGGGCATACATTCCCGTGGTTCTGGCAGCGCTGAGTGTGATACGCTCTACCGCATGCCGATGCCAGCCGCAGGTGAGGCTGCCACCCGTCAGGATACCATCAACTACCAGATTCCAAAGATTGAGGACATGATTATCAAGGAAATGGCATTGGAGGGTGCTTTCGAGGGCTATCGTTATTACGATTTGATGCGTGTGGCACTCCGCCGTAACGCTCCAGAATACCTTGCCGACCCCATTTCCAAGCAGAATGGAAAGGCGGATGATGCCCTGAGAGCCCTCTTGATGGACAAAAAGAACTGGTATTTACCTCGTCCGTAAGGCGACTATATACTTCATTTGTTTCCAACGGTTGTCAAATGGTTGCATTTTCGCAGAAAAAGTGATAAATGTTCAAAAACGTAAAGAAACGAAACATTTGATATAGTCTATAACGGAAAAAGGTCGTACTTTTGCATCGTCGATAAGACATTTTGATGTTAGATGATAATAGTAATGATTCATTTTATAGTTATAGTTAGTAGTTGGATTTTAGTTTTGTAGTATATTAGTTATGGTAAAACTAATGCAAACGGTCACCTGTATGAGAATATCGGTGACCGTTTTGTTTTTGTCATTTTTAACCTGAGATTGTTATAAATGCCTGTTTTTGGCCTCATGAAACAAAAACAAAAGAAAAATTAACTTAATAAAAAGTTTTGTTTTCTTTTCTTTTTTGTATCTTTGCATCCGGATAATGCATGTTTTACCATAACGAACGTATGAAACGTACCATATTATTACTGCTCCTGTCAGTACTCTTTTCTGAGCTGTCTTATGCTCAGGCAGGATATTTTATTTCATCCGACCGCTTCTCCAGCAGTCTTATTTCTGATTTGTGTCAGGACCGTCAGGGTTCTGTATGGATTGGTACCGACTATGGCTTGAACCGTTTTGATGGCTACCGTTTCCAGACGTTTCTTCATGATGATAAAGATCCCAGTTCCCTTTCCGTTAATGTGGTGGTATCGTTGCTCAATGATCGTGAAGGACGCCTGTGGATAGGTACCAACCGTGGTCTGGATCGTTTTGATCATGATACGGAGACATTTGTACATTATCCATTCCCCAATAATATCCAACCTCGTGTGTCAAGCCTGTGCCAAAGCAAGGATGGCAGTATTCTCGTTGGTACATCGGGCTATGGCATCTTCAAATTAGGCCCAAGTGGCAAGTTGGAAGATGTTAATGCCAGTCGTCGAGAGATGTATTTCAGTCGCCTTTTTGAGGACAGTCGCGGCTGGGTATGGAAGAGCGGCTTTGATGAAGACATTGTGGTTTACGATGGTAAAAAGGTGACCCGTTTCAAGTCGCAGGTAGGTAATCCGCAAGGTTTCGTAGAACATGATGGCGAGGTACTTGTCGTTTGTCTGCATGGTTTCATGTCATACCGCAATGGCAAGATGGGTGTTGCCAATATCGATGTCAGTCAGGCGAAATCGCGTGAGGCTGTTTTTACCAGTGTGTCCATTGGCGAAGGCGGTAATATATATATAGGTACACGAGGTCAGGGCCTTTACCGCCTGTCGTCAGGCCATTCCCGCCGTTTGGAGCGTGTTGCTATTGATGCCTATGGCATTGACTCTAACACCGCAAAGGTCAGTAGCATTCTCTTTGACCGTAGCGGTAATATGTGGCTGGGCTGTCACCGCAAAGGCCTGCTGTTGATGCCCCTGCGTCCCATGCCGTTTAAGAATTGGAACTTCTTGTCTCAGGGTGTCAACCTTGGTTCTACGATATCTTCCGTTTGCGAAGGCGACAATGGAATGGTGTGGTGTACGGTACAGGGCGTAGGTATCTACGGCTTTAATACCGAGGGACGTGTCGTTGCCCATCCTGCATCACCGGATGCAGTGGAGTTTATTTTCCGTGACCGTCAGCAGCGTTATTGGGTGGGTACTGACGATGGATTGTTTGCCTATGACCCCGTAACAGGCCGTTCAGAGCTGAAGGTGACATATGACTGTGACCGCTTTAATGATATGACCAGTGATTCCAGTGGCCGTATCTATATCTCCACCTATTCTCGTGGTTTCTGTATCTATGACCCTCAGACAGGTGATTTGCGCAACTATAATTTCTATCAGAATGACTCTGTGCGTGGCAGATTGTGCAATAACTGGATTATGGGCATGTCGTCCGATACGCAAGGATTGATATGGATGGCCACATCTTATGGCGTGTCTTGCTACGAACCCAGTACGGGCAGTTTCCGTTCGCAAGGATGGGAAACATTGCTCGAAGGTGTCGTATGCTTCGATGTCTGCGAATTACGTGGCGGACAGTTGCCCGACGGCCGTTCTCTCCGTGGCTTTATTGCCATTGGTACCGAACAGGGACTGTATCTCTACGACCGCAGGGCACATCAGGTGGAACGCTTCCCAGGCAGTGAACAGCTTAATAATAAGACAGTTTGTTATATCGTCCAGTCAAATGATAACAACCTGTGGTGCTCTACCTCACAGGGTATCTGGAAGTATCAGGTCAATTCGCATAATTTTATCGGTTATGTAGGAGGAAATGGCCTTACCCAGAAGGAATTCCTTTATGGTGTTGGTATGCACACGGATGAAGACCGTATCTTCTTCGCCCATAGTGATGGTTTCACGGTGTTCTATCCCAAGGATCTTAAGGATGATATCGCCTCTTTGGCACCTCTGCAACTGACGGGTGTGCTTGTCGGCGGTCGTGCTGTGACGCGTAATACCGAACTGAATGGCGTCATTGTTACGGATAAACCCGTAAGCGAAAGCAATCATTTCACGCTGAGTTATCTGGACCATACGATTACGCTGGGCTTCTCGCAGATGAATTTCGATAATCCCATGAACGTGATTTTCGAATATCGTGTTGATGATGGTGACTGGATTCGTAATCCGGTTGGTGTCAATGAGTTTACGTTGAGCCACCTGCAGCCCGGTACTTATCATATCCATGTGCGTGCCCAGCAGGGTGGGGAATATACGCCAGAGAAAGAGGTCGTATTGGAGATACGTGCTCCTTGGTATCGCACCAAGCTGGCCTATTTCATCTATTTCGCCATCCTGATGTCCATAGGTATCTATGTCTTTGTGACCTATCGTCGTCGTGCTGCCGAGCAGATGAACGAAGAAAAGATGAAATTCCTGATTAATGCCACGCACGATATCCGTTCGCCGCTGACATTGATTATGAGTCCGCTGGCCAACCTGAAACGTCGTCTTACCGGCACTGATCAGACGGATGCCCTGCGCGATATCGATACCATCGAGCATAATGCGAAACGTATCCTGAATCTGGTGAATCAGATTCTGGATGTACGTAAGATTGACAAGCAGCAGTTGCAGTTGCATTGTCAGCAGACGGATATGGTGAAATTCGTCAATGGCATCTGTAAGATGTACGAGTATAATGCCAGCGAGCGTCATATCACCTTCCGTTTCAATCATGAGGACGAACGCCTGGAGGCCTGGGTTGACCGTAGTCAGTTTGATAAGGTGGTAACCAATCTCCTTTCAAATGCCTTTAAGTATAGCTTCGATGGCGGTACGATAGATGTCAATCTCTCGCACGATGACAAGAATCTCAAGCTCCAGGTCGTAGATACCGGTGTGGGACTTGATGGTGACAGCCTGAAGCATATCTTTGACCGCTTCTATCAGGGCACCAACTCTTATCGCCTGCATATTGACGGTACGGGCATTGGACTGAACCTCTGTAAGATGATTGTCGATATGCACCATGGTACTATCGAGGCTCGTAACCGTCAGGGTGAGAAGGGGTCTGTCTTTGAGGTTTGTCTGCCTTTGGGTAAGGAGCATCTGACGGAGCAGGAGGTTGTCGTGGAAACAGTTGACGCTCAACAGTCTCCCAATACCCAACACCTGACATCCAACAAACATCGTGTGCTGGTTGTTGATGATGATGAGGAAATCTGCCGTTATATCTCTACTGAACTAGGACGTTACTATAAGTTCACCACAAGTCCTAATGGTAAGGATGGCTTAAAGGAACTGCTCACAGGCGAATTTGATGTCGTGGTGAGCGATGTGATGATGCCTGAGATGGACGGCTTCACCATGCTCCGCATGATTAAGACCAATGTCAATATCGCACATATCCCTGTGGTGATGCTTACTTCCAAGGCCGATGTGGCCAACCGCCTGGAGGGTCTCGAACGTGGTGCTGATGCTTTCCTGGCCAAACCTTTCGACCTTGAAGAACTCCACATGGTGATTGAGAACCTGATCCAGGGTCGCCAGCGCCTGAAGGGTAAGTATAGCGGTGCCCAGCAGCAGGTAGACAAACTGGAACAGCCTGAGGTGAAGGGTAATGATGAACTGCTCATGGAACGTATCATGAAGGCGGTGAACAAAAACCTGTCGAATAGCGACTTCAATGTGGATATGCTGACGCAGGAAGTTGGTATCAGTCGTGCACAGCTGCATCGCAAGATGAAAGAGATGACGGGTATCTCTACCTCAGAGTTTATTCGTAATATCCGATTGGAGCAGGCTGCCCGTCTGCTGCGTGAGCAAAAAATCAATGTCACGCAGGTGGCTTATACCGTAGGCTTCTCAAATCTGGCTCATTTCTCCACCATCTTCCGTAAACATTTCGGTATCGCACCGTCGGAGTATGCAGAGAAAAATGGTGAGGTAGATGCATAAAATACCCCGTTTTGATTTTATATAAACGTGAGTTTCTGATTCAGATACTCACGTTTTTCTTTCAATGTATCGTTGCAAAAGTATTTGCAATATGCGTATTTCTATGTTTTTGGACAAAAAACAAAGTCTATGAGACAAAAATCAAATAGTGTTCGCGCGATTCATATTAACTTTGCGGCGTTTAAAAATCGAAACTATCATTTATTATTCACATTTTATTAACTTAATTATTAACTTAAAACTTTATGCACATGAGAAAAACTTACATGATGCTGCTCGCACTGGTGCTCACGATGTTGGGCGTCTCTGATGCGATGGCTCAGAAGATTTATCGCGCAGAGCTCGATAAGTCGATGTTTAAGGCATGGAATGGTACTGGTGCTGACGCTCAAGAAGTGGAGCCAACATCCTATGTCGGAAAAGGTGACGCTACGGTGAATTTCGCCTGCGAAACCAATTTCTACAAGACATTGGATCAAGGTGCTGTTGTGTTTGGTAACACAAATGTGTACAGTCGTTGGTATGCTGACCTGACTGGTACAAAGAAAATCTTTTTCAAGGGTGATGCTAAAACAGCTATCCGTGTTTTGATGAATCGTCCTGATGCAGAACCCGGTGCTGAGGATCCCAATGGTGGCACAACTGTTGAGCAGCGCGTAGAAATCGGCGCGGATGGTACTGGTGAGTTGGACGTAACCGGTATGGAATACGTTCACTTGAACTGTATTAAGATTGCTTGGGGTAGTGCAGGTGTTATCAAGTCAATTGAACTTGAAGGTACTGTTAAGCCTGTTACTGGTATTCTCAGTATGATTAACAATGGTGATGCTGAGGGTGACGATCTCTCAAGTTTCCCTGTTTCTCTGGATGGTCCTAATAATGGTGACTCTGCTCCCGATAAACCAGAAATCGTTGAAGGTGAAGGTGTTAATGGTAGCAGATGCTTCAAGGTGACTGCTTTCGATAATCCTACGGAGACATGGCACACTCAGTTCTATATCAAGGCTGACGAGGTAATGCCTAAGGGAACTAAGTGGCAGTTGAAGATGTCTATTAAGGCTACTGAAACAGCTATGATTACTTCAAGTGCTCAGGCTCAGCCACGTCAGTGGAAGGGTGATATGGGACTTGGTGAGATTGGCGTTTCTACAGAGTGGAAGGACTATAAATGGTCTGGAGAAATTGGCGTTGATGATTTCCAGAGTATCGCTTTTGATTTGAGTAATGCAAGTGGCACTCCTGGTAATGTTGGTGTAAGCTTCTATTTTGATAACATTGAGTTTGGTACTGACCTCGGTGGTTCTAATCCCTTGAGCGCTGTTAATGTTACTGCATGTTCTGACGTTGTCCGTATAGATTTCGGTGGTACAACCAATATGAAGGAATTGGTTAAGGCTGCTCCTACTAAGACTTTGATTTATGATAATAGCGCAGTTGCTATTACAGTTGATGGCGAGCCTATCGATATTGTTTCAGTAGAAGGCTCTGAGGATGGTAATCTTTACATTTTTGTAGATTACGAATTCTATAGTGGTGAGGAAATGAAGGTGGCTTTCAAGAATCCTGAGGATGCTGCTCATCGTTTGCTGTTCACTGCTGGAAAATGGGAAGGTGAACCTGTTCCTGAGATTAGTGGTCTTGTGGCATCCTACGATGAGAATCTCGGCGAAGAGGGTCACTCTTCTTATCTGTATGGTGAGCCTGCACTGCAGGAGATTGTTCCCGAGCAGGGTTCATTTAATCTGCCTGTTGACTTCAAGGAGTTCACTGTAACCTTTAATCAGCCTGTATTGGTTTCTTCTGTTGTGGCTAAGTTGGGTTCTGAGGATCTGACTGCTTCTGCTGCCGATGAGTACTCAAAGGTTATTAAGTTGACTCGTACTTCTGAAGCTACTTTGAGTGGTGCTAAGAATCTTGTTATTTCTGCCGCAGTAGGTCATGCAGGCAAGGATTTCGGTTTGGCGAATGATATCGTTGTGAAGTATAGCTTCGGTCCTGTTTCTTCTGACGCTAAGCCTGAGCTCGTTTACGCCTCAAACTTTACAGGTTCAGGTGATGACGCTAATGGTGCTGGTTGGAAAGTTACTGCCGATAGAGGTACTAGTGATGACCCGCAAACACTGCAGGATGCAAGTGCGGGTGGTGGTAGCCGTCTGCAGCATGGTCAGAGTGGCTACGCTGCTGATGTTCTTTATCTCGCACAGCGTTCTGCTGTAGCAGGTATTGCTCTCTATGGTATTGCTGATGACCACAAACTGACCCTCGAGGCTGGCAAAACCTATCATTTGACTCTGAAGAGTGCTCAGTGGGATGCATATCCTGCCTCTGGTTCAAACCGTTCACTGCGTGCTCAGATTCTTACAGAAGCTGCTGTAGATGCTGAAACTGGTGGTGTTATTGATGAGACTGGTATTGTGGCTGAGGAGTTCAAGGCCGTTGATGGTCGTTTGAAGGAGGATAAGGAGTTTACTTCTTTCGATATCGAATTCACACCTGAGGCTGCAGGAAATTATGTTATTCGACTGGTTGCTGGTAATACAGAGGGTAATCCTGCCGGTTATGGTGATGGTAACGCTATTGCTGATGTAAAGATTCAGTTCATCCCCGATGTACTTGGTATTGTTGAGACAGAACAACTGGCTGAAGCTTTGAAGACTGCTAAAGACAATCGTGATGCCATCCTTACAGCTAATGCTGAGAACGAGATTGACAAGGAGCGCTACAGTGGTGAAGACCTCACTGCTTTGAGCAACCTGATTGCTGATATTGAGGCCAATATGAGTGGCTATACAGCTCCTTCTGTTTACGTTGCTAAGTCAGAGGAACTCGCTGCTGCTGCTAAGGCTGCTAACGATCACAAGTCTGCTTGTGACACTTACGATACTAACATTAAGAAGGCTGTTGACCACGTTGCTAAGAATGCTGAGAATAAGTTCAAGGAGACTCAGGTTAACAAGAATCTGGAAGCTATCGTTGCTAAGTATCATGCTTCAAAGGAGGTTAATAATGTTGCACAAGAAGAAGAGGATCCTGTTTATGTGACCACCTATACTTTCGATGTGCTGAAAGAAAACGATGCTCTTGCAACTGCTAGTGACGAGTTGGCAAAGGCTGTTGCTGTTGCTGATCAGTACTTTACTGAGGTTGCTCTCGATGCTAATATCCAGCAGGGTAACTCTGGTGTCGCTGTTCTCGTAGAGCGTAACCGTCTTGGCGCTCGTACACTGATGTCACTTGGTGTCGAGGAGTCTGATCCTCTGATTGCAGCCGTTAAGAACTCTGTTGTAGATGATGATAATCTGGCTGAAAACATTAAGGCTCGTATCAAGACTGAACTTTATTCAAAGTTGAAGGAAACTGAGAATGATGTATTTGGTCCTCAAGTTGATGAGTTCGGCGATCCTGTAACAGATGGTAATGGCGAATTCGTGAATAAATCATACGATATGACCGTATTCATCAAGAACCCGAATTTCTATGAGATTGATGGTACGAAGGGCGTTTCTGAGGAGAACCTTCCTGGATGGACATACCCTGCTCAGTACGGTAAGCCTGGTGACTTCAAGAAATGGGATCCTCAGCGTAATGTAGAGGGTCTGCCTGAGGATATCGCATTCACAACATGGTTTGGTACTTGTCGTATGGAGCAGACCGTTACTGACCTGCCCGCAGGTATCTATGTAGTATCTCTCTGTGGTTCTGACTGGTCTAACCAGGCTGGACAGGATGATGAGACAAAGCGTCACGATGTAAACAGCTTCGTATATTGTAAGACTTCTGATACTGCTCCTGTTAACGACGGTGAGGAGGAGGATCGCGAAATTAATTTCGCTGCTACCAGAACTATCGTTTATGGTGGTCAGTGGAACATGGATCATCCTATCAACTTGGGTTATGCTGAGGTTACTGACGAAGAAACTGGCTTTATCTCTACAGAGGACGGTGAATTCTTTGGTATTCCTGTTGTAGATGGAAAACTGACTCTTGGTATGCATTTCGCTGGTGATGGTCAGTTCTTCTTCCAGCATGCTCGTTTGACATTGGTAGATGCAGCAAAGGGCTTCGACTATGCAGGTGCTTACAATACTGTAGTTACAAGCATTGACGAGACAGTTGCTCCTAAGGTACGTGCTCTCCAGGTTTATGACCTGAATGGCCGCCGCATGATCAAGGCTAATAAGGGCCTGCAGATTGTGAAGAAGCAGATGAGCGATGGCTCAGTACGTGTTGAGAAGGTTATCGTGAAGTAATTCTTCGATACAATTCATATCAAGGAGGTGTGCTAGAAATAGCGCACCTCTTTTTGTGTTTGTAGCATATATGCAACAAATAGAAACAGATAAGAAACATACGTAGGTGTTATTTTACAATCTTTTTTGTTACCTTTGCACGCAGTAAAAGAATAAAAACCCAAAACGAATGAAAAAACTGTTACTTACCTTAGCCGCAGCGCTCCTGTTGGGAGCCGGCGCACAAGCGCAAATTAAGAATCCTATGCTTTGGGCCGACGTGCCCGATCCAGATGTCATCCGTGTAGGCGATACTTTCTATCTTGTATCTACCACCATGCATCTGATGCCTGGTGGCCCTATCATGGCATCAAAAGATTTAAAGAACTGGGAGACCGTGGGCTATATCTTCGATAAGCTTACCGACTCGCCCAAGTATGACCTACAGGAAGGAACTGTATATGGTCGTGGACAGTGGGCCACTTCCCTGAAATATCACGATGGGAAATTCTGGGCTTTATTGGCTCCCAATGAGCCAGGCTCTATGGGCGACACGTATATTTTTACGGCAGAGAAGGCGGAAGGTCCCTGGACTATCCACTCTCGTCTTCGCCATTTCCATGATGCTACCCTGTTCTTTGATGAGGACGGTACGCCATATGTGTTCTTCGGCACTGGCGAGATGTGTCAGTTGACACGCGACCTGAAAGGTGTTGTGGAAGGTTCGCTGCGTCATTATTTCCAGCGTGAGGCCGACGAGCGTGGATTGTTGGAGGGTACACGTGTCATCAAGCACAATGGTACTTATTATGCTCTGCTTATTTCTCATGTCTATGCCCCTGGCCGTCATCGCCGTGAGGTGTGCTACCGCACTAAGGACCTGAATGGCACATGGGAGAAGAACACCGTGCTGGAGTCTGACTTCGGTGGTTTCTCTTATTTGGCACAGGGCACTATCGTGGATACCCCGGAGGGCGACTGGTATGGCGTCATGTTCCAGGATCGTGGTGGCGTCGGTCGTGTGCTGACGTTGAGTCCCGTTCGCTGGATTGACGGTTGGCCACAGTTGGGCGATGAGAATGGAAAGGTGCCTGAGACGATGCGTCCTTATCGTAGTGGAATGCCCGAGAAAGGCATCGTTTGTTCTGACGATTTCTCAGGTGAGAAGTTAGGCTTGCATTGGGAATGGAATCATAACCCCATAGATAATGCGTGGAGCTTGAAGGAGCGTCCTGGATTCCTGCGTCTGAAGACCAATCGCGTGGTGGAGAACCTGTACCTGGCACCCAACACGCTGACGCAGCGTATGGAGGGTCCTACCTGCAGTGGTTATATTGCCATGGATATCTCAAAGATGAAGGATGGCGACTGTGCTGGTCTGGCTGCCTTTAATGGCGACAGTGGTGTTCTGACCATCAAGAAGCAGGGTAAGAAATATGTTCTTGAGATGAGTGAACAGAAGGTGAGTCTCACTGATCGTGAGAAGGCTGTGACAAATGTGGATGTGAAAGTCATCGAAACCATACCTCTCGGTTCTCGACTCTCAACTCT
>Ga0256404_1007947_pt1 | contig 16329 bp, 15 predicted proteins | sample RumenRJG_01DNA_FD_185990 | JGI IMG/M metagenome (GOLD analysis project Ga0256404, IMG submission 185990) | Bovine rumen microbial communities from Lethbridge, Alberta, Canada - RJG_01 | ecosystem: Host-associated > Mammals > Digestive system > Stomach > Rumen | place: Canada: Alberta | collected...
GCACGGAACAGTCCTTAAAGTGAAAGAGGCGGTCCTTGTTTTTTTCGAAGCGGCGGACGATGGGGTCCTCCAGGATGGCCGGGTTGGGGATGGCGGCGGCGTACAGGCCGTCCAGGGTCTCCTGCAGGTGGTCCACATCGGTGACGGAGGCGTAATACCAAAGCTTTCCGTCATAGACCCTGAGAAAGGCCTGCTTTTCCACCCGGTTTTTCATTTCCTCAAGCCCCCCCGCCTTGTAGCTGATGCGGGTGGTTTCCCTGTCTTCTATACGGATATCCGCATAGAAGTCGTTTCTGAATTGGATCATAATTCGATTTTCCTTTCTATGGTTCAGTTTTACAGTGCCTGATTTTAAATCCTGATAATCACCCGCTCTCCCGTGGCGGATTCCACACTGATCAGGTCAAAATGACCGTATTTTCTCACATAACGTTTCAGTCCCCGGGCCATATTCTGCATCTGCTTCGGGCTTTGGGAAAATGTATCACTTTCAGCAAACCCTTTGCAGGATTTTCCCATCAGCTGCCATATAAAGGGAAAATCCAAAAGCGCATTGGGAAGATGAATCCTGATGGGACGTTCTCCTTCCCCGGCATATATTGATATCTGCATTTATTCCACCCAAATACTGACCAGATCTCCATCCGCACTTTCAACGCTGATCAATTCTCCCATGACCCCCTGATCCACCAGAGTCAGAATCTGATCCCAGTCGATATTGTCCAGAGAATAATTCCCCACCGTCAGATGGCCCGGATCGTTGCTGTCCTTGAAGGCCTTAACAAGCATGACCGGCAGATTGAGCATGACCTTATCCCCTGCCTTGGTATTCACCTTGATCCGGAGAAAAATCTGATCGGGATCCTTCCGTTTGCCCGCCTCCACCATGCGGGTTTCTTTCTTAACCCGGCCCAGCAGGGTATCCGTGCTGATATCAAAGATCTCCGCTATGCGGGACAGGGTATCCAAATCCGGTGACGTCAGGTCGTTTTCACAAAGTTAAAGATATAGGAATCATTTAATCAATTTTCCCGATAAATCGGTAGAAAATCTCTACCTCTTGCTCTCGGTTTCCATCCTCACCCTGAATCGCTTCATGGACGAGGATTTTTTCAATCACCGCATTCAGGTATTCAGCCGTCAGTTCTGTGGGTGTGACATACTGTTTTAGCAAGCCTATCCATTTTTCGGCGTCAACCGCTGATTGAGCGGCGACCTCCAATTCTTTGCGGATTTGCTTAATTCTTGCGTCCAATTCTTGTTGCTCAGTCTGATACTTTTGCGACAGCATATTGAAATTGTACTCCGTAATGCGTCCGGCAGACCAGTCCTCATACATCTTGGCAAACAGAGCATCCACTTCCGCTTTGCGCTTCTCCGTCTTTTTCAGCTCGCTTTCCTGCCGCTTTCTTTCGGAGCTTCGCTCCTTATCGCTGGCATTGAGCAGGCGTTTCAAAAGTTCATCCTCATTCTTCTGTGCCAGCACAGACCAATATTTCAGACGAGAAAGAACATAGGCATAAAGCACATCGTACCGGATATAGTGCATGGAACACAGACGAGTCCCCTGGCCGTTTTTACTGCAGTGGTAGTAGCCGTAGGGGGTTCGGTTTTGCTTGTTCTCCCCATAGGCGAGTGACCAGCCGCAATCCGCACATTTTATCAGTCCCGCAAAAATCTGTGTTGTGCCGTTCTTGCGTTCCCGCCTCCTGCTGGCAATCTGCTCCTGCACCTGCTTGAAAACCGCTTCGCTGATAATGGCTTCCTGTGTGTTCTCAACCCGCAACCATTCGCTTTGAGGCTTGCGTATCCTCCGCTTGTTTTTGAAGGATATGTTGGTTTCTCTGTAATGAATGGTGTGCCCTATATAGGTTTCGTCTTTCAGGATACTTTTGACCTGGGCTATCGTCCATGCGTAGCTTTTTTCTTCCGGTGCGCCAGAATAAATATTTGCGAATGTCCCATCCCTTCGGAAATTGATATATCCGGGTGTGGGGACTTTTTCCGCAATCAATGTCCTGGTGATACCGGCTGCGCCTCTGCCCTGAACAGCAAGGTCAAAAATCTTTTCCACAATCCAGCGTGTTTCTTCATCGATAATCAGCTTGTTTTTGACCTCCGGGTGCTTTCTGTACCCGATGGGAGCATAGGCACCAACCCGTTCTCCAAGGGCAAACTTCGCTTTGAACGCTGCCTTGACCTTGCGGCTCGTATCCTTTGCAAACCACTCATTAAACAGGTTCTTGAAAGGAACAAAATCAGAAAGCCCTTTTTCTGTGTCCTCGTTTTCGGCAACGGCGATATACCGCACCCGCTTCTCAGGAAACAGAAACTCCAGATAGTAGTCCATCATCACATGCTCACGACCAAAGCGGGAAAGGTCTTTCGTAACAATGCAGTTTATCTTTCCGGCTTCCACATCGTCCATCATACGGGTAAACCCTGGGCGATCAAAGCTCGTCCCGGACCAACCGTCGTCAACATACTCATCGACTACATGAAGCCCCTGTTCTTGTGCGTACTGGCGAAGAATCGTTCTTTGCGTCTCAATGCTCACGCTGTCGCCATAGTTCTCATCGTCACGGCTTAGTCTCAGATAAAGTGCCGTGTTGTAGATAGCAGTATTGTTTGGTTGTTTCATCTAAATAGTCCTCCCTTCAAAAGAAACAACCCACGCTTACAATACTTTTGCTCTGCGGCAACTATACCATAAGCGTGGGCGTATATCAATGCCGCTCGCTTAAATGAGCGGTATTTCCCGCGGTTTGCCGAACCACATCAACGATCAGATCGCCCAGGGGTCTCCCTTCTGCGGCGAAGTGTTCGGAAATCTTGATACGGTTATTCCCGCAGATGAAGAATTGCATGCCATTCTCCTTTATAACTTTTCCTGTATGGGTTGTTAATACTTCGTGTTTTCCCTTTGTCATTCAGTCCTCCATATTCAATTTCCAAGGTGCATTGCCGCAAAATGGCGGCGTATAATTCTGTCTATAAACTCACCGTTCCTTTCTGTGCTTGCCTGTCCCGTTTCCGCAGCAGTTCTCTGATTTCAGGCGGGATTTTCCCCACCAATGCCCGAAGCTGCTCGTTCTCCTTTTTAAGCTTTTCGGCTTCAAGCTGCTTTATGATACTTTTTTCGTCCTTGACCTTTTCTTTCAGCCCGGCGTTCTCCTGGGTCAGATAGTCAATCGTTGCCTGGTACTTTTTCACCTGTCCCAGATGGGCTTCCAATCGGGGGAAGAATCTGTCAAGCAACGCAAGGGCTTCCTCTTTCTTCTTTCCGGCGTTCAGCATGGTAATCTCGGAAACCGCCTGCTCGATGGCTTTCTGCTGCTTTACAAGACTGACCGACTGCTTAAACAGCCATGTGGGAATATGCTTTCTCTTGGTAACAAGAGAGCTTTCGCCCCGTTTGAGAACAGGGAAAGTCTTTTTCATGTGGGCGTGAAACTCATCCTGCCATTTGGAGAGGTTTGTCCGGTTGCCCAATATCTCCTTTGCCGACAGCCGCCCGTCCCCAGTGATTGGCGTAAAGCACAGGTGCAGATGGGGCGTCTTTTCGTCCATGTGTACCACGGCGGAAAAGATGTTGCCCTTGCCGACTTTACGCTCCATAAATGCCACCGCCTCGGTGAAATAGGCTTGTATTTCTTTACGGCTCCTGCCCTCGAAGAACTCCGGGCTGGCGGTGATGAGGGTATCCACAAACATGGTGCTGTCTTTCCTTGTCTTGCAGCCTGCCGCCTTGATCCGGTTATTGATTTCTTGCCGATAATTATGCTTTGGCTGAACGATGTGGATATTGTATTTGCTTCTTGCCGTGTCTATATCGGGATTGCTGGCGTATTGCTCCTTGGTGCGCTCATGGTGTGCCTCCAATGCTCCTGCCGGCCCCGCTTTGTGTTTTGTAAATCTCAGTATTGCGTGTTGTGCCATTTGCCTCCTTTCTCATCCCATCTCATCTCATCCCTTCGCTTCCCTTCCGGGAGTTTTCCACAGGGAAAACCCCGCCAAAATAGCTTAGATAAGAATCGAATCGATATGATTATTCTTGATAGTTTTATCTCTGTATTTTTATCTTCCGTCCGCATTCCGTACTTCAAGAGGGATGATTTTCGTACTTCATGAGTACGGTTTTCAGTCTTCCTGCGTTCCATAACCGGATTTCAAGGATTCAGTAAACGATACCGCTTCATAGGATTTTGGGTATATGCGGTTGGGTTTTCCACAGCCCTGTTTCCGAATGGCGATCAAATCCGCATACTGCAATTCCCGCAGGGTGTTCACCGCCTTTTGCCGTCCGCAGTGCAAAAGCTCCACCACCTCATTGATGGGATAATACAGGTAAATGCGCCCGTAATCGTCTGCCCACCCGTTCTTACGGGATAGGTCTGCTCTTCGCAGGATAAAGGCATACAGCAATTTTGCCTCGTTGGAGAGCGCCTTATAGCCCGGCGCTTCAAAGAGGAAGCTGGGAAGCTGTGTATAGCTGATGGCCTTTTGCGCCTGGTGCTGATAGATATACTTTGTCATAGCATTTATGGACAGTTAGAAGCCCGTTTTCGGGGGCAGGCGATAAATTGTACCGCCCACCCCGAAATGCTCTTGCAAAACCCTTGATATGCAAGGCTTTTTATGCCTCTATTTGTCCACGCTCCACCTCCTTTTTCGTTCACTTGCCGCTTTCTGCCGCCGATGGACTTTGGCAGCGCAGCTTTCACAATACTTTGCCCTGTTGGACTTGGGGACGAAAGACTGTCCGCACTCAGCGCAGCGTTTGAGGCTGTCAATATTGAATATATCTGCCTCCAATGCCTTGTTCTGCGGTAGCACTGCCCAGCGGAACCATTTGCAGGATACCGAATGGGATATGCTCTGCGGACAGAGAGTGCTTTCCTCATTGTCCATCATAAGGCAGTTGTCACCTGCGTAATTGCAACAGCTTTCCCGTATCAGCTTTTTAGCCATCTTGAATTGTCTCGGCGTCAAGCGGTACAGGGAGCCGTCCGTCTTTCGTTCTAATTCCGGTAATATGATCTTGATACTTGTGCCTCCGTTTCGTTGATATTCGACCGATCGTGAGGGAAGTATATACCAAGAAAAGAGCCTGTGCCGTATATCCGAAAGGTCGGAAAAAGAGGCGAAAAAGCTCATATTTCCGCGCTTTCGGAAATGTGCTATAATGCCGCTCAGAAAGGTTGTGATGGATATGATGATTTCCCTGCAAGAGCGATTAAAGGATTTACGGGTAGAGCGAGGGCTGAATCTGGAACAGCTTGCGGAAAAGACGGGGCTTTCCAAGTCGGCGCTGGGCAGCTATGAATCAGATGAGTTTAAGGATGTCAGCCACTATGCCCTTATGAAGCTGGCGAAGTTTTACGGAGTGAGTACCGATTATCTGCTGGGACTGACCGCAACAAAAAATCACCCAAATGCAGAAATAGATGAACTGCATTTGAGTGATGATATGATTGAGCTGCTGAAAAGCGGCAGAGTGAATAACGCGCTGCTTTGCGAGCTGGCAACGCATCCGGATTTTCCCCGGTTTATGGCAGGGCTGGAGGTCTATGTAAATGGGATGGCGGTGAATTTGGTGCAGATAGCCAATGCCTTTGTGGACGCCGCCAGTGCAAAAGTCATAAAAGAACATGATCCCGGCGCAGATGATCCGTATCTGCGGCAGCTTGCGGCAGCCCATGTGGATGAGGATGATTTTTGCCGCTATACAGTAGGGCGTAATATGGCAGAGATAGCCCGCTCTCTGAGAGAAGTCCACAAGGACGATTTTGCCAGCATCCCCATTGAGAATCCGCTGGAAGTGGCGGCAGAGATTATGGGCAAGGAAGAAAACGACACTTCCGAAGACAGCGATACAGCACTGGCCTTTATTTGCAAGCGCCTGCGGCTGAATTATGCGAAGCTGAACGATGAAGAAAAGAAGTGGCTAACCCGGATCGCCAACAAGTCGGATTTGTTAAAGCTTCCTGTCCAACGGAGAGGAAAGAAGAAATAGGGTTTTGAACTACCCAAACGGACAGAAGTGCCCCACCGTTTCGACAAGAACCAGTGGGGCGGATTTCAGGTGTATGATAGTTGCTTTCCCTATGCTTGCTGTGAAAAAACGGCTCCATTTATGTAATCAGTATGTCGCTTTGAATAACGCCAACACAGAAAGTTCCATAATATGTAAACTGTAATGGCACCCAATGGAGATACCAACCACACAGACTCCCACTCGCTCCTTGAATGCCTTGCTTAAACAGTTTTGTTTGGGCGAACTGGTACTGATTGTTTTGATTATCTGTATTCTCCATCGGATATGGGCTATCCGATTTTTTGTTGCCAATATGTTGCCACAAGGGCAATTATTTCAGAACAAATCACTGTGACTTCCGGTCCGGATCAGTCTTAAGATCAGCGTCTCTTTCAGAACTTTATAAACGAGCAGCCAGTCCGGTTCAATGTGGCACTCCCGCATGTTTTTGTAATTACGGGAATTAGTAAGCGCATGGTCCCGGTATTTCTCCGGCAGGGGCTGTTCGTTGACAAGAAAGGTGATTACCGTCTCAAGTGCTTTGGGATCACAGCCTCTTTTGATGGCCCGCTTATAGTCTTTCTTAAACTGGCCGGTAAACTCGATTTTAAGCATTCAGTGCCTCCATCAAAGCGGAAACCGTTTCATACGGGCCATGCAGGTCTTCCCCTCTTTCGGATGCGTCCATGGCAGCAAGCGTAACGGCATTGGGAACATTCCTGCTCACCTGAAAAGGGATCTGCTGCTCACGAACAGACTGTCTGAGAAAGATATTAAAAGCAGTGGTAAGATTCATTCCCAATTCGGAAAAGAGAGCATCCGCCTGTCTCTTCAAATCTTCATCCACTCGAAGCGTTACATTCACATTCTTCACATTCTTCATGATAGCACCTCTTTCGCTACCATTATACTTTACACAAAGGATTTGTCAATAATATTATGTGCAATGCACACAAATATGCTTCAAAAACAGAGACAAGAGAGAAGGGACTGCCGTGCCGAAACACGACAGCCCCAGAGCTAGGAGAAATAATGAGCCCCTAATCCTGCCAAAAAGCAAGCTTGGTCCCCATTTTTTTATCTAAAGCGGTTTTATAGCACCGGGTTGCTACGGCTATATCCAGTATCCCGGCTCCCACCGCATTGAAATAAATAATCTCGTCCTCCGTCCCCCGGCCAGACTTTTTTCCGCATAGGATTTCACCCAGCTGCGCATGGATATCTTCATCCCGAATCAGTCCGTCTTTGTACATCAGAGCCACGGTACTTATCATACGATGCTTAATCGTTTCCCAATTATCCACAACTATTTTGTCTGCCTTTTTAACACAACCGTAGCTGACCTCATAATCTGCCATGTTCATCAAAAGGCTCCCCTTTTTCAGCCATTCTGAATGGATAAACGGGTTGTCCGCCAATGTTACGCAAACAGTAATATCGCTCAAACGAACTGCCTCCTCCGGAGAATCCACAGGAATAAAATCAATGCCCGGATAGCGTTCCCTGGCCTCTTCCGCAAATTTCTCGGAACTATCTTTCCGGATATCATAAATAAATACCGTATGCAGATTCGGCCTGACCAAAAGGGCCGCTTCCAGTTGCGTTCTGCCTTGTGCTCCGGCGCCGCAGATGGTCATAACACTCGCCTTTTTCCGGCTCAGCAGTTTCATGGCAATGCCGCCGGATGCCCCGGTCCGTTTCGCGCTGACTTCCGTTCCATCGGCAATGCATAGCGGAAGCTTGGTCTCCGGGTCATTCAGAATGATTGTCACGCTGGCTCGCGGCAGGCCCTTTTTGTAATTCATAGGACCACTGCCAATCCATTTGATACCGGCCATATTATACTCGCCGCCTATCATGCCGGGCATAGCATTGATACGGCCGTATAGATTCTCGTCTTCCGGCGTAGAACCCCAGCGCATGACACATTTCCCCGGAGCCAGCACATCCCCCTTTTCCGTCAGAATATAGGCCCGCTCCACATCGTGCATAACGGCCTGCATATCGCCGGCTCCCACGGCTTCCATATCTTTATTGTTCAGAAAAAGAATATCAACATGCATGAGCACACCTCCTGCTCTTGGCTGCTATTTCTCACCTGTCTCAAAATAATGCGCCACCTGATCCCGGCTCATTCCCTCAATTCCAAGATTTGCGGCGTTCCGGCCTTCCTTTCTGAAGTCCCTGTCGGAAACAGTAGATGTCAACTGAATCACCGCATCCATATTGGGTACCGGAACCCCGGCGATATGCCCCAGTTCTGAAATTGGCACCAGACTCATGGGAACATCCTCCGTAAAGTACCGGGCATCGATACTGCCGGGGGCCTTAATGTCAGCGTAGGCCTGATTGTGATGAATCAGCTCATATAAATCAGCTCCATCCGTTTCATAGGATAGTTTCAGCCATTCTTCCGCACTGATGACTTCCGTTCCGTATGCCCTGGCTACCGCCTGCCTTTCCAGGTCGATTTCATGAATCAGTTTTGCCACAGAAGGAGTAATACCATCCCAGTAATACAGGAAGCCATTTTTGTCATTTTCTACCCGGCCCACATTCAGAAGCACAGGGGTAGGGTGAAACAGGGCGCCGATATTGGCCAGGCTGGTTTGCAGGCAGTTTTTGGCCGGCTTAAATTGAGGATAATAAGGATTCAAAACATCCAGAACCTCCTGAATCCGGCGGGCAGGAAAAGCCCCCAAATCCACCTCTTTTTTCGTCCCGTATATTTCTACTGCTGCCCCGCCGGTTCTGCGGCAGGAATAAATCAAGGTTTGGGTCTCCGCCACAATAATCCTGGCTTTGCATCCCTCTTCCCGAATGGTATTCAAAAACTCCAGGGCGCCTCCGGTTCTTCCGGGATTCAGCACCACAATCTGATCGTCCTTCAAAGCCGAAGCCGCAGCTTTGGCAATCATTTTATGTGTAAAAGATGGTGTAACCACCATAATCAGTTTTGCATCCATAATGGCCAAAGGCACATCGGTAGTTAAGATCCGCAGGCTCTGATGGCTTGTTTTTCCATCCAAAGTCAGATCGATCCCTCCATTTCCCTCTATATCTTCCAGGTATTGAGGAAATAAATCACAAAGATTGACAGGGACACCTATACTTGCCAGGTAAGCAGAAATAGCCGTTCCGCCATTACCTGCACCAATTACGGCTACAGGTTTTTTCATACTCGACACCTCCCTATGAGCAGTTTCGGGGAACCCGGCCGAAGCCATGCTCCGGCGGAGTTCCCCTATCACAATCAGCGTTGTTGCATCTTAAAGTTTTTCACCCGGAACACGAAATATATCACCAGGAAAATTGCCAGAGATATGCCGCAGGCAATCAATCCCCAAAGCGTGGCGCCAAATTTGTTAATAAAGGTAGGCCACAAAGAAGTGACTAAACCGCCGCCGATAAAAGGACTCATAAGAGGTCCGTTTAAAGCGTAAATAGCACCGGCCTTGGTCTCCATTCTGGGATCGGAGCTGCGGAGCAGCATATAGCCCACCGCTGCTACGCCGGTAAAAGCGCCATAGCGGATGATACCCTGCTCAAACCAGCAATCCTCGAAAATGCGGGGCGAAAGCCACAGCATGTAGAACACCATTAAAGCCATGATAACGGCGGTGGTAATCAGCAACGGCAGCCAATACTGCAGAACCACAGGGATGCTGATAGAAGCAACAGCGCCGGTCACCAAGATTTCCAGCGCCATTCCCTGGATCCGCACAAAGGTTTTGCGATCGAAAAGATTACGAAGAGGAGTTCGCTGAGCGATCATGTTGATGAGCCAGCCGCCGATCATGGCAAACGGGAATAAAGGAAGGCTCTTGTAGCCAAAAATCTGTCCGAAGCCCCAGGTGATCAGACGGCCGATCAGAATAGACAGGCCAATCACAGCCAGGTGGAAGGCAAAGGGTTCAATTACATCGTTGGAAATCGTGCCATAGGAATTGGCTTCTCTTTCCCCTTCCGGGAATACTTCTTTAGCCGTATTGCCCTTCGTGGGTTCTGTCAGCACCTTGGTCCATTTCTTGCGAACGCCGATATTGATAATCAGCATACCGCCAAAAATACCGCAAAGCAGACCAATGGTAGCCGCCGTCTTACCCAGATCGCCGCCATCGGCCCAGCCCAGCTTTTCAAATTCAGCTGCCATACCGCCGGCGGTTCCGTGTCCGCCTGCAAAGCCGATTTCAAAGACAGAACCAAACATCCCGTTGATTCCCATCATAGGAGCGAAAATCAAACCTGTAAGCAGAGATGCCACACCAACCTGCATAAAGGAATTAGACCAAAGCCAGCCCAGACCGGCTGCCATATCATGGGCATATAGCTTTCCGGAGCCCTTTTCATTGCGAACCCCTAAAAGCATACAGGCAAACACAATGGTGATCATATGGCCCGGCAAAGCGCCGATACTAGACATCATATCCGCAGGAATAACCTTGAAAATGTGTGGGCCCAGCAATAAGCCGATTACGCCCGCCAGCAGAGAAGCCGGGATAAAGGCTTTCCGCAGGAAAGGAATCTTCAAACGTAGAAGCGTTGCAACCAGCAGCAGAACACCGATAATGGCAACATAATAAACCAGATTACCTACGGTTCCGCCAGCAATTTTTTCGACAGGAATCATAATTTTCTCCCTTCTTAAATTTACTTGCCTGATCTTTTCACTACTGGTATACCATGCAACTCCTGTGTGGTGAAGATAAACCTGATATAAGGAGATGAAAGCCAGGCCACGCCCGCTGTAGTAAAATATTTTTCTTTGAGAAAAAATATTTTCTACTTTTCGCTCATCCTACCACACATTTTCCAAAAGTGCAATAGAATTTTTTCCCAAAAAAATATTTTTTATGCTATACTGTTTCAAAGCGAAGACAACAGGTCTTTTTCAGGAGAACGACAATGATACACGAACTGATTGAAAAAATAGTAAAAGCAAAAAACGAACTGCCGGCTGCGCAGCGCCTGGTAGCCGCCTATGTGATGGATAATTATTATCAGATCCCTTTTTTGTCTATCACCACTCTGGCCAAAAACATTGGCGTAAGTGAAACTACTGTCATCAAGTTCTGCACCCAGATGGGGTTTGGCAGTTTCGCCGAGTTTAAAAAAGCCTTCTCGGAATCTGTTCATTCGGAATTAGTTATGACCAGACGCATTTCTGAAATTGCTGAAGTGGAGCAGGAAAGCGACAGTCTGTTTTCCCGGGTTTCCGAAGAGGCAGTAGCCAATATTCAGGAAACGCTGTCAAATCCGATAAATCGGCAGAGTTTGGAAAAACTGCTTCCCATGATGAAAGAAGCACATAGTATCTATATGCTGGGGGGCCGCTCTTCCGAGTTCCTGTCGGAGTATTTTGCTCACACTCTGCGATATTTGGGACTGCCCGTGCAGACTATAGGCGGAGGCCTCAGTGACCAATTTGACAAGATTTCTCTGATCGGTCCTCAGGATTTAGTAATCGTCACCTGCTTCCAGCGCTATACCTCGCTGATTATTGAACTGCTTCAGGATCTGCTTTCCCGGGGTGTACCCATCGTGTTGATTACGGATCAGGGCCCCTCTCCTGCCGTCCCCTATGCCAATCTGGTATTTTATTGCTCCGTAGCCTCCACAGGCTATTTCCTGTGCTATTCCAGCTATATGGCTCTTACCAATGTGATTGGCACAGCCGCCGCCGCATATTTTGAAAACGCGGCAGATTACGTTCGGGAGCTGGAGAAAAAACTACTGCGTTTGGGCGTATTCATATAATCTCGAACCAATAGCGGGGAATGGGGGAGAGCCTGCGTGCTCCCTCTTCCCGGTTTTATTCCCCACGTGACATAATGCCAACGTGGGGAATAAAACGGAAATGGAAATTTGTCGTAGGATAGCAGTTTTGCTCTTTTGGAGATGAATCAATGCTGTTACGGTGGATTAAGCCATCCTATCTGGCTGACGCTAAATATGGTGTTTAGATTCTGAGAGTTAGGCCAAATAAGTTTCCTACTTGTATTCTGACATGATGACGCAGTCTTCGATGTTTCTGCATTTCAGAGTATTTGGTCAATATACCCGCCGCCGCTTAGCGAAAACGAGCAAGCATTTTATTCGCCCATTCCGCTCATAAAAAATGCTCGTTTTCCTGCCGGGAAGAATGAGCGTATCCACCCTGCGATACCTCATTTTCCCCGGCAGCCACGCCGTCAGGTATAACACACTACACCTTGCAAGCAAGGTTGTGTGCCAAAGGGAGCCTCTGCCCCTTTGGAAACCCCGCCGGATTTGTCCGAAACGCCTACCCACACAGGCATTCCGTGTGGCTGCATTTCTCCAAATCCGAACAAAGAAGAGCAATACGCAATCCCCTCCACGGGGCGCATATCGCTCTTCTTTGTTTTTCAGCCTTGCGGCTGTCCCTCGAGCAAAAGTAAGCGTGGGTTTGGTGTGGTTTCTTTAACTATGTGAATTCTCGTTTTCCCATTTGGACACAGCTTGCGGCGAAATGTTCAGGCGTTCCGCCAATTCTTCCTGGGTGAAGCCGCAGCTTTTCCGGGTGGCGGCCAGTCTGCTGCCGAATGACTCTGTTTTTACCATTTTTGTTTCCTCCGTTGTGCTATGGTCGGCTTTCCCGCCGCCCCATCAAGCATAGGCCGGTCTGCGGGCAAAAAGAAGCGTCAAAGGGTTGAGTTTCTCGCCTGTTTGTTGAATTTTCACTAACCGTTTGGTTGAATTTCCTGTTCAATCAATTTCTGCGGCGCCTTACGCAATCTGTCCCTTCTTTAATTCGATTGCAGCATCTTACACGGCTCTGTGATTATGAAACACATCTCCTTTGTAATTGGTATTGGTATTATAGCAGGGCAACGGCCCTGAAAAAAGGGGACTCGTCGTTAAAATAAGTCCGGGTATTTCCGTGATCAGGGAGAATTATAACTTTATGCAATTCGTCCTTCCTTTAATTCAATCACTGCATCATACATATCTCGGATTTCCCGGCTGGCGTGGTGGGAAATGGATATCACCGTGCGGTCCTTGCCCGCCAGCAGACCCTTTTCAATTTTCTGGCCCATGTCCTCATGGAGGGCGGAAAGCCCCTCATCCAGGATCAGGATATCCTTGTCAGCTTGCAAAGCCCGGGCAATGGCGATCCGCTGCTTTTGGCCCCCGGAAAGCTGGTCACCGTTCACACCCACCTGAAAATCCAGGCCCTTTTCCTCGGTCACATCTTCCAGGGCGGCGGCCTCCACTGCGGCGGAAATGTCTGCGTTTTCCTCTCCCATCAGAATGTTTTCTTTAATGCTTTCGTTAAACAGATACACATTCTGCCACACCCCGGCGGATAAATGCTGCAGCCTGGGCGCCCCCGCCGGCAAAGTTTCCCCGTCTATCCGCACGCTGCCGCTTTGGGGTTCCATCTTCCCCGCCAGAATATTCACCAGGGTGGTTTTGCCCGAGCCGCTCTCTCCCACAATCAGATACTTCTTGCCTTTTTCGATGGTCAGATCCACGCCTTTCAGCACCTCCTTGCCCTCTTCCGCTTCATAGGCAAAGTGCACATCTTCCAGAGAAATGGTTTTCCAGTCCCGGGCCGGCTCCGCCTGGGCGGGGGCATCCTTCCCCCGGGTATAGTTGTCGATCTTCTCCCAGATGGGCTTTAAGGATTTGATGGCGGGAATCAGGGCAAATAGTTCGAAAATAGGCTGGGTCATGCTGCCGGATACCTGGATCACCCCTACCATGCTGCCGTAGCTCAGGCGCCCCCGGAAGATAAAGTATGCCGCCATAATGCAGATCACCATTTGCATCATAAAACCCAGCAGGGAAGAAGATACCCCATTCAGAGCCTTCAGGCTTTCCAGCTTCTGACTGCACTTTCTCAGCTTCTCATTGCAGGCGCCAAACTTCTGCAGACGATAGGGCTCTTTCTGGAAGGAACGGGTAACTTCAAAGCCGTACACCACTTCGCTGAGGCCTTGGGTCATGGCTTCCTGGGCCGCAGATACTTCCTCCGTGGCCTTTTCCAGCTTTTTGGAGAAAACCGCCGGCACCACAAACATGGCGGCCGTCATCCCCAGCATGGTAATGGTAAACAGAGGCGAATACCAGGTCATCACGGCGATGGCAAAAATCAGCTGGGTGGCCGCCTGTATGCAGGAGAAAAAGCGTTCCAGGTACTGATCCTCCACCCGTTTTACATCATTCTGCACCAGGGAAATATAATCGCTTTCCTCGTGCTCCTTAAAGCCGGCAAAGCTCTTGCCCAGAAGCCGGGTGACAATCTTCCCCCGGACCTCCTGCATCACTTTGGCATTCAGCCGCAGCTTCCGGGAGGAGGACAACCAGTAAAACAGGCCAAAGGTCAGTTCAAATACCAGGGACACCATGGCCGCTTTGGCCACTTCTCCTTCTATGGCCCGATCGATCACATATTGCAGCACCAGGCTGATGAACACCACCAAGGCCGAGGTAATAACGGCCAAAATGCCTGTCCAGATAAATTCCGCCTTATGCTTCTTAAAATACTCTTTCATGGGTTTTTCCCTCCTGTTTTGTCTTTGCGCCCATAGGGTAAAGCCTTGGGTAAAGCCCATGTCAATAGGGTGTTTAAAAAAATTTTACGGCTTTTTTTAAAAAAACCTTGGGTCAACCCAAGGTTTTGAAAGAGTAAATGCCGAACTGGACTTCCAGCTCCCCCTCCCGTTCTATTAAACTCATATCCGTGGATTCCCGGCCCCGGACAATCCGCTCTGTTTTGACGGCAGAAACATTCTCCCAGCCCAGCTTTTTCAGGTCGGCGAAAAAGCGTTTTTCATCCGGATAATCCAAATCCCTTTGAAACACCAGCGCCTTGGCGCAGTCCAGACGGGCCAGGGGTCCCGCGTGGGGATACAGTTTCAGGGTCTGTCCCAGATAAACCCCGTCGTAATCCTGCCAGAAAATATAATCCATGGGCTCCTGAAAGGGCGCTTTTTCGATATCCCCGGAATAGAACAGGGTTTCCCGGGGAAACCACTCTTCCTGAAAGTATTTAACGATGGAGTCATCCTGTTCGATATGCACGAACAGCCGGGCCTCCCGGGGCATGGAGCGAAGAATGGCGCTGACCAGGAAACTGGAAGATTCCCCGGAAATCAGGATGTTTTCGGCCCCCCGGCAGTTTTTCCCTGCCACTTCGGCGCATTTTTGATACAACTCCCGGATATTCAGCACATAGCTGCCATCATTATTCCGGACATAATCTTCTATCATCCCGGATATTTCCCCGGTAGTATGCTGCACAGGGGCGTCGGGCAGGGGCCTGTCTGCCACAATGCCGCGCCGGATGAAATAGCGCCGTCCACAGTCCGGGCAAAGCAGTTCCCCGCTCATAATCTCATTATGCAATAGCTCCGGCTTTTCCACCTCCAGGGCTTTATGGCAATCGGGACAGCGTAAGCGGCCGATAAAACTTAGAGCCACGCCTCTTTTATAGGAAAAGGCCTCCTCCGCTCCCTTCAGCCTGCCTTCAATCAGCCGGTTCATTTCCTCCAGCCGCTTGATTTCCGCCCGGTTCTGCTCCAGCTTTTCCTGAAAGCGGGGCGCAAAGGAGCCGGAGCCGGAAAGGGAATTCGCGGAAAACATGGTCTGAAACAAGAGATAGGCCCGCATCTCATCCAGCTTGAAATTCATGCTTTTCAGCAGCAGGATATTGTCCATTACCTCATTGTCTATCTCGGAAAACACATATTGGGTATTCTCCTTTAAGGGCGTCAGCAGCCCCTCCGCCATATAATGCCGCACGGCATCCACCGTCACATGATGCTTTTTTGCAAATTCACCGATTTTCATGATTCTAATCCCTTGTATCCGCCCCGCTTTTTCTTCAAACCAAATTCAAAATATCCCGGGGCGTTCCTGCCAAATGACTGGCCCCTGCTCCGGTCAATTCCGCTGCGCTTCCGTAACCGTACAAAACACCGATAGAGGCCAGTCCGTTGACCTGGGCCCCCTGAATATCCTGTTCCCTGTCGCCAATCATAACGGCGCTGCCCGGATCCGTAATACCGGCGCGGGCCAGAGCGTAGGCAATCACATCGACCTTCTTCGATCGGCTGCTGTCCATGGTGGCCCCGGCAATCAAAGCAAAATAGGAAGCCAGGCCAAAATGTTCCAAAATCTGCACGGCAAAAACCTCCGGTTTGGAGGTGGCCACCAACAGGCTTTTGCCCCTGTCCTTTAATTGCTGCAATAAGGCCGGGATGCCTTCATACACTTCATTTTCAAATAAACCCTGCTTTTTGTAATATTCCCGATAATAATTTACC
>Ga0256404_1007949_pt1 | contig 16322 bp, 18 predicted proteins | sample RumenRJG_01DNA_FD_185990 | JGI IMG/M metagenome (GOLD analysis project Ga0256404, IMG submission 185990) | Bovine rumen microbial communities from Lethbridge, Alberta, Canada - RJG_01 | ecosystem: Host-associated > Mammals > Digestive system > Stomach > Rumen | place: Canada: Alberta | collected...
ATAGGTTTCAATAAAACATTGAAACAGGTGAAAATAGTGAAAGGTAAAATGCAGGAATCTATTTCTGTTCTAAAAGAGTTATTCGGAAAAGTTCCGATCATAAGGGATATACGGATTCTAGATCAGTCAGAATATGGCTTCACCGTGATTCTTAAGGAGCAGGGGGATGAAAACGTTGATATGCGCGTGATTTGCCTTGACCGAGCGGTTCCAAGCTCTGTAAAAAAGGCGTTGGAACAACCGGATGGGCAAACATATCGCATTATTATGGCCCCTTATATAAGCGACGCATCTGCGAAGATCTGTGAGGCATCCGGAGCGGGATACTGCGATTTATCAGGAAATTGCAGGATTCTGTTAGACAATATCTATATCTCAGAAAAAGGAAACCCCAATCGGTATCCTGTCGAAAACCATGCTAAAACGATCTTCAAATCTTCTGCAAGGACCACATCTCTGATACTTCGCGAACTGATGAAGGATGTGTCAAAAGGATGGAAGATAAAGGAACTGGCGGAAAAAATAGGCTGCAGCATCGGAATGGTTTCAAGGGTAAAGACATATCTGTGTGAGCAGTCGTGGGCAGTGATGGATTCCTCCGGCCTGCATATAACGGATGCGGAAACACTGATGCAGGAATGGAGCCGAGCTTATGAAATGCCTGAGGCAATAGGCTGCTACACGCTCGAAAACATTCCACAATTTGAGGTGAAGTGTTTTCAGGCTTTCCAGAATCAAGGAGTGGAGCTTTGTCTTACCGGTTTTTCCGGTGGCGTAAGGTATTCTCCGGTAGTACGGTACACAAAGGCTCATGTCTGGGTTGCCAGGAAAGACATAGATGAATTTCTGAGAGCGACTGAATGTAAGAAGGTCGATTCAGGCGCAAATGTTGTTGTTTATGTTGCTGACAGCGATGAAATATTTACCGACTGCAGAGAAATCAACCAGAGCAGAGTAGTTTCCCCAGTCCAGGTATTCCTTGACTGCATGCAGCTGAAGGGAAGAGGAGAGGAAATGGCGGAGGCTGTGTTTTCAAAGGAGATTCGTAAATGATTCGTGATGAGGATTTAAGAAGCAGCCTCGACTATAGTGAAGGGCAGAAAGGCATTGAAGGCGACAGGCGGTGATTTCGCTTTCAAATTCGACCCGCAGACAGTAAGAATCGAAGCAGAACGGATAGATGGCGCTTTGGATGTTGCGAGAATCAATGTGATCGCTGTTGTGCCGTATTTTGTCATGAAGGCCTCTGCTATGGGCAGGGGAAAGGCAAAGGATGCATACGACCTGTATTTTCTGATCAAGCATTATCAGACTGGGGTGGATGGACTTGCGAAGCTGTTCGAGGACTACAAGGACTCGAAGATCATCCTTCAGATGAAGGAGAAACTGGCGGAGAAATTTGCTTCTCCAAATCATGCTGGCCCGGCGGATGTCGCCGCATTCCTGGATCTGGAGGATGAGGAAGAAATAGCTTTTATAAAGAGGGACGCATTTGAACAAATGCAGGCCTTGATCAAAAGTATATAAAGATTCTTTGCAGGCGCAGAAGTGGGGAGGAGTATTTCGGTTATGAGAGATAACATGAGCGAAACATCTTGGGGCAGGAAGCTTACGGATGAACAGATGATGCAGGAAGATGAACTTATCAAGCACTATGAGGAGACGTGCATTCAAATGAAGAAAAACAATTTTGTTGCAGTGATGTGTCTGATTCTGGTTCTATCCGCGGTCTGCCTCTGCTCCGGCTGCGGGCAGAAAGCAGAAAAAAGAGACCGTCAGGAGATCATCGAGGAAATGGTTGTCGATTACGGCAGCTACGGCGATGAGGCCGACGAGCGTATAGAGTCTCTGTTGAAAGAGCTGCGGGCTGTGGATACCGACGCGGCGGATCGATGGACAAGCATCATGACGCTTTGGAAAACAGTCAACACGGACTTGCCACTCAACTACGATGTGCTGCCTGACGGCCTGCCGGATACGGACGAGCTCTGCATCGTTGCTCTCGGCTTTCAGCTCAACCCTGACGGGACCATGCGCGATGAACTGATCGAACGCCTCACGGTTGTCAAAAACAGCGCGGAAAAGTATCCCCATGGTCTCATTGTCTGCACCGGCGGCGGGACGGCCGCGGAAAACAAATCCGCAACAGAAGCGGGCAAGATGGCGGAATGGCTGATTGAAAACGGGATCGCTGCGGAGCGTGTCATCGTGGAGGATAAATCCCTCACCACGGCGCAGAATGCCATTTATACCTTCGATATACTCACAGAACGCTATCCGCAGGTAAAAGAGCTGGTGATTATTTCCAGTGATTATCATATCGCTACTGGTACACTGCTCTTTGAGGCAGAGGCCATCCTGCTTGCGGAGAAGGCTGGTGCTGAAACCGTGCATGTTGTCTCCAATGCCGCATGGAAGGCTCCCTCCGGCAGCCTCTCAACCATGTTCCAGGCCGGGGCGCTGATCGAACTGTCCGGTGATGTAAACACTGCTTTTGAGATCTACTACGAAACCTATGACATTCACGAGCTGCCCCCGCTACATTGATAGCTGAAAAACACCCAATGATTTTGCAAAGGAGAAACGAACATGAAAAAGATGATTTCCCTGCTGCTGGTTTTCTGTATGGTTTTTGCGTTGGCAGCCTGCGGCGAAAAGAAAACGGAACCTGAAATCAAGGAGTGGACCCGACAGGGCTACTTCATGGATGAAAATGAGAACATGCTGTCCGTTACCTGGATGGATGACGTGGACGAACCGGGCTGGTATGTGGGCACCGTGCTGGGCGAGGACTGGATTGAAGACGCCTGGGGTGGCATGCTTCCACAGGAAGGAAATACCCTGCACGGGGCTCTTCCGTCTTCCGGCAGCAGGGGCGATCTGACTGTTACCGTTTCCGAAGAGGGCGAGGACGGCCTTCTCCTCACCGTTGAAGGCGGCGAGATTTACCACTTCAAAGGATATGAGATGCCGGAGGCCACTGTTATCGTCACTGTAAACACGGAGGGCTGGGGCTACATCGCTTACGCCGAGGGTGAGGAGACACCGGAGATCGACACGGAGTATCCGTCTCAGTCGGCCTACATCGGTCTGGCCGAGCCTGCTGTCCACACTTTTGTTGCCTGGCCGCAGGCGGGCAATGTTTTTGTAAAGTGGACGAAGGACGGCGAAGACTTCTCGACGGAGCCGCAGTTCACGGTGCTGCTGGATGAGAGCGCGGACTATGTCGCCGTGTTTGAAGAAGATCCTGGCTGGCAGAACCCCGTGATGAACTTTATCGGTGAATACCAGTGCGACCGCGCTCATGCCACCGTCATGTGCTCAGGCTTCGAGGATGCCTGGATCACCATCCAGTGGGGCAGCAGCGCCTGGGAACTGACCCAGTGGGATATTTTCGGAACGCTCAACACAGATACGCTGACCATCAACTATTCCGGCTGCACGAAGTCGAACATTGTCTATGACGACAACGGCGAGGTAAAGAGCCAGGAGCCGGAGTATGAGGGCGGTACCGGTACGATCGTCTTCAACAATAACGGGACCTTTACCTGGTATGAAGATCAGTCGGAAAACACAGCCGGAATGGTTTTCACCTGGATTGGGGCGGACGAGGACCCGGAGTATTATTCCGCTGTAACGGCGATGGAGAAGCATGCTGTTGAAGAGCAGTGCTCCATCCTGCGGGATGCCTACCTGAACGAGGATTGGGAGACGATTGCGATTTACATCCGGTACCCGATCACGGTGAACGGAAACGAGTTAAAGGACGTGGACGGATTTCTTTCCTATATGCAGGACAAGACGGTTCACGACAGTGATCGGGAAGCAATGAAAGGCGAGACCTGCCACGATATGTTCTTCAACGGCCAGGGGATATGCTTCGGGGACGGCGAGCTGTGGGTGATCGATCTGAGTTACATGACGGATGACCCGCCCGAACTGGCCATTATCGGTATCAATGGAATCGTAAGCAAATAACGACTCCGGTATGATCAGGTGATTCAACAGTTTGTTTGCTTGGTGAAGTACAATTGCTATGAAAAACAAAATGAGAAGAATTAATATCATTATCACCGTTCTGGCGCTGATGTTGACGCTCACAGCTTGCGGGAAGTCTGAATTCGGTGTGACGGAAAACAGCTGGAAGCATATGACGCTCACAGCCCAGAAATGTTACTGTGAGGAGCCGGATGCGGGAAAGCCGCACGTCCGGATCTGTGAGGGGTTAAGGGTGTGAGCCCTTAGTCTACTCGACTGTCGATATGTTCCTGCATGGGCGAACACCCAAGTGCCCAAAACGGTGGATATGTTCCTATCCGGCATTGGGCGAACAGGTATGAGGTATGTGCCAGTAATATCATTTCCTCGTGCCACGTTGAGACAGTAGTCTGCTTGAGCAACAAAAATGCCAGGTCGAAGGACTATATTGAGATCGGCTTAGACGTTGAGGATTACTATCGTATCAAAGATAGCGCTGGAGCCGATAAATGCGGAGGAGCGGAAGAGGATGAATAAAGCGGATCTGTATAGAAAACTATATGATCTTCAGGATCTGAAGTATCGTGATATGCAGATTATTTGAGAGACTCCTGCGCGACGCGGATGACAGGGTGCGTATGGAAGCGCCGGAGATCTTCCGCGTGCTCGGAAGGCGCAGGCCGGAGTTCGTCAGGCCGTATCTGGAGCGGCTGCGGCAGATATCGGAAACCGATGAGAACAGCGTCGTAAGAATCCACTGTCTGGGCGCGATCAAGGCGACAGAATCGAAATTGTGTTAACAGAGGTGAAGCAGCATGAAGGTCATAGAACATGGAAAACAAAACAGTGATATTATCATGCTGCTTCACGGCGGCGGACTCTCCTGGTGGAATTACAGAGCGGAAGCGGAGTTGCTCAGTGACCGCTACCATGTGGTGCTGCCGATCCTCGACGGTCATGCGGGCAGTGATAATGATTTTACAAGCATTGAGGAAAATGCGAGCCGAATCATCTCCTTTATTGACATCGAATACGGCGGTTCAGTTCTGATCATCGGAGGGCTGTCCCTCGGTGCTCAGGTTCTGGTGGAGATGCTGACGCAGCGGAAGGATATTTGTCGATATGCCATCATCGAAAGCGCCTCTGTTATTCCTTCCAAGGTGACAAACGCTCTGGTTGGACCGACCTTCGCTTCAAGTTATGGCCTGATTCAGAAGAAATGGTTTGCTAAAATGCAATTCCGGTATCTTCGCATTCGTGAGGATCTGTTCGAGGACTATTATAAAGACACGTCGATAATCTCGAAATACAACATGATCGCGTTTCTGAAAGCGAACACAGCATATGAAATAAAACCGGCAATCAAAAGAAGCCATGCTCAGGTACGCATAGTCGTAGGGGGAAAAGAACAGAAAAAGATGCTTCGGTCCGCAGAGCTGCTTCATAAGATGCTGCCCGGAAGCCGTCTTGAAATGAAGGACCGACTGTATCATGGAGAGTATTCCATCAACCAGCCCGAACAGTATACAAAAGAGCTTCTGGAAATGATCATACAATAAAGGCTCCCACACTGCCATCATCGGCGGCGGGGAGCCGTTTGTGTTGTAAATTTATATGAAAGCTCTTGACAAACTGTCGGAACCGACATATAATTAAAATGTCGTTTCCGACAGTTTAGTATATGAGGTGAGGTTTATGAGAGCAGACAGAGCAAGCGTGCTTACAAGGATCACGGCGCTTTATGTGGATAAGGTAGCAACGCCCATTCTGGAGCCGTTCGGCCTATCTCTTGCGCAGTATAAGATCGTCGGGTATCTGTATCGTGCGCCGAAGGGGACTGTGACGACAGCGGAGCTTGAGGAGTATTTTCAGATGAGCCATTCGACATCTGTTGGGCTGCTCAACAGTCTGGAGGCAAACGGATTTATCCGGCGGGAAAAAACAAGCAGCTCAGGAAGGAGTAAAGTGGTATTCCTGACAGATAAGGCGATGGATATCAGGAATGAAATTGAAGCGGCAGGAAATCAGATTGAGCAGATGTTTACCGAAAGGCTGACCGATGAGGAGACGAAGCTGTATATTCTTCTCTCGCGGAAAATTCTTGATATGAAAGAAAGTGAGGATTGAACCTATGAACAAATCAAAAACAACTCTTATTCTTGTTCTTATGCTCTGTATGGCACTGACGCTCAGTGCCTGCACCGGTGGTAAAACGTCGGGAGCAGACACATCCGGCAGTAATTCAACCATGGAAAGTGCTGCGGAAACAGAAAACACATCGGCAGAGGAACCTTCAGCATCCGAAACCACAGCGGAATTGATCGATACGTCCGATAAAACCATCATGACAATTGACGTCCCGGCTGATACGCCCGTCGCTGACAGTAATGGCGAGATACCGGGTGCAGACGCCGTATCCGATATTGTACGGCAGACCGTGTTTTTCGGAAACTATTATCAGGATTCGGCAGGAGCAGAACTGACTCCTGTTGAATGGATCGTTCTTGACGAGCAGGATGGTTACACTCTGCTTATGACTAAGCCGATCATCGCGTCTATGGGCTGGGTCAATGAGGGAAGAAACGATATCACATGGGCTGAAACCGATCTGCGCCGGTGGCTCGACAACGAGTTTTATAACACGGCCTTTTCCGAAGAAGAACGGGAGAATATGGCGCTTTTCCGTGCCACACAGCCACAGAATCCGCGCTATGATACGCCTGCCGGAGAGGAAACCATTGACACGGTTTCTCTTCTCAGCTATCAGGAACTGATCAAGTATATGCCCACCGATCTTGAGAGAAAAACAAAGCCGACAGACTATGCGGCGCAGCAGGGATGCTATCTTAACCCGGACGGCGACAGCGCATGGTGGCTCCGCTCTCCCGGCCCGACCGCAACGGTTCCTGAGCATCTTGCCTCATGGGGTAATCTCGGTGCAAGAACGCATTATATTGATGATTACAGCATTGGCGTAAGACCTGCTATCTGGGTTGACAGCGAATATCTTGCATCGGTCAAAAATTCATCCGGCGGTTCGAAAAGAATCGAGATTTCATTTGATTTCACAAGAATGTCCACGCAGGCCACCAACCAGATCGCGATCTGGGTCGAGGACGCTTCTGGACAAATCATAAAGAATATCTATATCTCTGACTTTACAGCAAAAAGGCGTGGCTATGAACGCAGGGAGGATGCGCTGATGCATTGGGTCACCGCGAAGAATCCGGCGATGCTGTCCGATTCTGAGCTTGATGCCATAAGCAGCGCAACTCTGCAGTCAGGGGCGCATAGCTTCATTTGGGATTTGACAGACGACACGGGAAGACCCTGCCCTGATGGAAAGTATACGATAAATCTGGAGGGAACGCTGTATTGGAGCAGTAATATCCTGTTCACGGGTGAAATCGACCTTCCGGGTGTGAGCCCCGGAGAGATAGATGTACAGACTAACCGCAGCGAACCTGATCATTCCGAGAACGACAACATGATTCAGAATGTAAGGATGACAGCTTGTGACTGAGCTTGAACCGTTACCGTCTTTAGAGCTCTCATACAGCAGTGAAAATGCGTTGGAGCTCTGGAATGAGAGTTTAAGATTGTGTGGGTTTGTAAAGAAATGAATATAATCTCCATAAGCAATGAGTACCTTGAATCAGTCAATTAGCTTGCGTAAGACACACCAAGGCTCCCACATTGCCATCATTGGCGGCGGGGAGCCTTGCTTTATGCCTTGATGTCGATTGTGACTCCGGATTTGAAGGCTACGGTGAAGTGATGATTAATCCAAAACAGGCTGAAACACTTGATCGGTGATCCAGCCTGTTTTTTGATTATTTTATGTTTATTATTTCGCCGGATTAGAAAGCATCCGGGAGAGCTGGGGTGAAGGTGCCGAACTCGTCTACGTACAGAACCACGTGGTCATGTGACTTACTTGATGACGTCTCTCCAGGTGGCCGGCTTGAACTGATCCTTCAGCGGCAGAAGCCTCTGGTCCACATCTACACCGAGAACAGAGTTGAAGTTGTTGGTAGCCTGCATCTGCGCACCGAAGCCGACAATGATGATGATCTGCTCATCTGTGTAAAACTTTCTCAGACCGTTGAGCAGTTCATCCGACACCTTTGTCGGGTCTTTTACGATCTGCTGTCCCAGCTGCTGAAGGAGCTTTTCGTTCTCGGTGGTTTCAAAGTCGCTGGGATCCAGTCCCAGCTCCCTCAGGTCACTGATGAAGAACAGGGAACACAGCATGCACCCGTTTGTCGTGGAAACCGCATGGGCATAGATCGTGGCCGCACGGAGGCCGATTGCCTTTTCCAGGCTCTCCCATGAATCATACCATCCCATGAATGCCTTGTAGGTGCCGTAATCCTGAAGCATGACCAGCTTCATGTTCGTCATCTTTCCTGCCGCTTCAAGCGCTTCATAGGCTTTTCTTGCGTCTCCGGTCAGCTCGTCAGGCTGCTTCAAGTGTACTCTTGCCATGTTCAAAACTCCTTCCATGTGTTGTGTTTTCCATTTAGCATATAAATCCTATAATTTCTATAGGATTTATATGTTTATACTACAATAAAACAGAATTGTCAAGCGACTTATCGGAAAGAATCTCCGGCATCATGTTTCAGACGGACAATAGTTCCCATTAACACAACTAACCCCAGTAGGGAAAGACAGCTCGCCGCGCTGGCTGGTGCCTCTGTCGAACCGACGTGCAGGCGGTCCGCTCCGCTCAAACTCCCGCGGAGCTTTTTTACCGTTCGCTTCGCTCCGGATTTTCTTGTCGCTTCGCTCCGGAGAAATGCCAGGGGAGATCTCCGCTCGCTCCATATCGGGCGCGCCCCTGTGCGTCCCCGGTAGCGCCCTGCAAATTGTTACCCCGGCGGCTGCGTAACGGGGGAGAGCGCAGCACGCCTCATGCACCCCAACGAAGCCCTGTGCGAGTCGCGCGCCCTCCGTATCGCTCGCTGCCCTGTGCCACCGATTCAACCCTTCCTGCAGCGGGAAAGCTCCAAAAGCGTACAACAAGCGTACAAAGAAGCTCTTGTCCTCTGCACCCGTTTATGGTACTCTAAATAAAACGGAACAAAACGGAGCTTTACGGAAAAGGGGTGAGAAGATGAGCATGTATGATCGGGAATGGTACAGAAACCATATCTCCGGAGATCAGAAAACGGACAAGACAAAACAAGCGAAACAACATCAGCCTGTCGGCGGATCATCTGCTTCTTCGCACCATCAGAGTGCCCGTACCCTGGCAGCAAAAAAGAAGATACTCGAAGCCATTCATTCTCTGCCCGGACGAAAAAAAGTCGTCACGGACTATACCATTCAAGACGGGAAAGAACGCGCCTTCTTCGACTACCTTGTGATCCATGAAGCCGGCATCTTTGAAATCCAACTCCATGATCAGTACCGGGTTGTCAGCGCAGACGGCGGCCATCGTTACTGGACCGTTGAGACTTATGACAGTCCCGGAATCTCCTATGTACAGGAGTTCCCGACCCGTAAACTGGAAAAGGATCGTTATGTTCTGGATCAGTATCTCCGGCGCTTTATCCACGTAAAATCCTTTGCCTACGCGGCCTTTCCCGATGATGCCGGTGTGCGCAATGCCAGCACAGCCAATACAGATCAGGTGCTTGCGGCGTCTGAACTCTCCAAAACCCTGAAAAGTGCCGCCGATCATTACGGGCACGCCTACAGCAATGATGAGATTGATAAAATCTATCGGGTCATCCGGAACAGCTCAGCGCCTTCCGGAACAAGAGCTGTCCGGAATCAGACGAAACGTCCGGGAAAGAGCGTACGGATTGCCGGTGCTCTGATCATGATTCTTATTATGCTTGTCGCTGTCTTTGTCGCTGAAACTGATATCTCACGGCGTGCCGGACTAGCGGTTGAAAACATCAGGGAAAGATTTCAAGAAGAAATCATTCCCATCTCGGACAAAACTGGAGATACCGTGATTACCATTCCATCGCTCTATACGGAACCTGGTATCAGCCAGGCCGAGTGCGATCAGATGGCTGCACGCTATGGCGCCGGATCCATCCGACTGAATCAGGACGGATCGATGACCTGGACTGTCGGTGGTGCCCAAAAGGATCAGCTCATGGCCAATCTGGCTGCGGAGTACACAGCGGATCTGAAGAAAATCGACAAAAGGCAGGGCGTCCTGCACTTTGTTTCCGCTTCTGCCAATGACGATTTTTCCGAGTATACCGTTGTTGTCAACAGTCTCGAAATGAGCCAGACCGAAAAGGAACTCGCCGCTCAGCTGATCCGCGTCGGTGAACGTTACGCGTTGCTCAGCGGGAAGGCTGCAGGCAATGTGAAAATCCTCTTTATGAATCAAAACGGACAACTGGTACGGACAATGGACTCCGGTTCATAGGAACCGCAGCCGGCCTCCCAGACTCCCATCTTTGCTATGACATCTCTGCCACCTGATTTCCATAACCCCACTATCCCTAAATTATCTTGCTTGTAGGGGAGCTTATGGAAAGACCTGACGGAGGTGTCACATTCTTTGACCACCAGAAAGCGATTCCCTTGCCAAACACCCCGTTCTGTGGTATCCTGTCCACAAGCAAAGGCACAAACCCGGTGCGGTCAGTCCTCTTTTCTTTCTCTGGAACGTTAGGAGGGCAGCTTCTTATGATCTCCCTCCGGAAAGGAGGGCTGCCCAATGGTGTCATATACTGAGCTGATCCAGCTTGGCATTTTAATCGTTGGTATTATCAGCCTGTTCATTCAGGCAAATAAGAAGTGACCGCCGGTTCCCTTCCAAAGAGCGGCGATCACTTCAAAGCGTTTTCTAAGGGCTGACCGCTAAAAACCGGTCCAGTGCCTTTGTATTTATATTATATGGTCGTTTTTGCTTTTTGTCAACTTGTGTTTGTGAGAAACCGAACCCTATCAGCGAAAACCGCCACCCCGGCAGGTGACGGTTTTCATCGTAAAACTTTAACCAATAGAGGCTAACCGCTAGTCGCAGTACCCTTGTGTTTATTATAGCAGACTGTTGTTTCTTGTCAAGAACATTGTGGAAGAAAAAGGGAGTGATCCCTTCGCGCCCACCTGGCCCCGGCAGCCCTTCGACCGCCCGGCACCCCGTAAGCTCCGACACCTTTTCCGCGGTGTGACCCGCAGTGTCGGATTCACGCCGTAGGCGTGCGACTGCTGCTATGCGACCCGCTCCGCTCCCGCATCTGCTGGTCTGCACAGCAGGTGTATTGCTGCAGGAGTTGGCTGTATCAACCTGCCATGATATCGACTGATTCACATATGCCATTAATGCCCGTAGGACTTGCGGTAGTTTTCTACGGATTTCTGAAAGGTTGTGCTTTCATTAAAAGCGTCCCAGCGCAGATCTTCTATTCGGAGATCCTTTTTCGGAAGCGTGTCATCATACTCTGATCAAATGGTGATTTATGCGTGAAAGCTTCCAGACCGATGAAGTATTGGAGATACGGGTTCATCGTGATGTGGGCCACCGTCTCCTCATCGGAGAACTGGTATCGTTCCTTGATGAGCAATGATCCCAGTGCCATCCGGAAACTGCAGGCCGGTTGCCCTGTTCCAGACGGAAAAGAAGTTGCATATTCTTCTTCAAACTGATGCCATGGAATGAGTTTTGCCAGTTTGACCCATTCATTGTCCGGATCAAGGGCTATCCCGCCAAAATACACCGGCTCGTCCAACAGATTGATCTGATTCAGATGACGCTTGTACATCATTGGCCTCCTGGTGCAAGGTTTTTGATGGGTATTCGCTCTTTTTCCTGCACCTATTGTACCATAAACGGGCTGAATTGTCCCGATTTTCTTGGCTTTTCAGCTCTGGAAGCAGACACTAAAATACATATAATTTACTGGTTATTATATACAAAAGCAGCCTTGAATTCAGAATAAATATTCTCTATAATATAGTGTAAAGATTCCATAACAGTCTGAAGGGCAGATGGGTAAAAAGAAAGTCAATCCTCATCGAATTCCACTGGCAAAGAAGGATATCGACAGAGACAAGCTTATATCAGCAGCAATGAAGCATGACATGGCGCATGCCTGGCATCTTATTGCCACAGCCCTGTTGGAACTGGATCTGATCAGTCCTGCCGATATAGGACCTCTCTGCGACGAAGTGAATGACTTCTCTAAAACTGCGAAGACTGATAAAGTGAAACTCAGGCATGCAGAAGACGTAATGAACAGGAAACGTCCAAAGCTGCTGAATATCTCTCGCGTAAATTCACCGCCTGAACTGGAAAAGTTCAAAAGGAATGTCGAGAAGGTTGCCCTTCACACTTCATTGGCCGTAATTTGCCTTGGGCTTGAAAAACGTTTCGATGAGGAGACCTTAAAGAGGGTCTTCCTGTCTGCAGATCTGACGGAAGCAGAAGTGGACAGTGGACGCCTGACCTGGGGGGATCTGGAGCGCCAGCTCCTAAATAAAATGGTTAAAATTGAAATCGATGATGAAGCATGAATAGGATAATATAGCGAGAATCTTCCATGCTTAATCGCCACCGTTAATCCATGCAGCAAATGATGCGGCATGGATTTTTCTGTATTCCCGTCAAAATTGACAAAAGAAAAAAACAGCAGTATACTCGACTTTGCTGGTGCATCTGGCATGAAAAAGTTAATAAAGGAGATGGAACTGATCCGACCAGAGGAAGGGAATCAGCGGTGTTCTGCAAAGAGACAGAAATCCAAAAGGACTATCCGATAATACATCCTGAGCTTCACTGAGGTGCAGGGGTGAATTAATGCGAAACCTGACTAAGCGTGTATAAAGCGCTGAAACGAAATGTGTTCAGCGCTTTATTCTTAACCCTTAATCCGTGAAACATGAAGGTAGCCGGCACTGCCAGAAAGGGATGCCGGAGTTTCAGAGAGAAACAGTTCGCCTGGGCCATAAAATGACGGATAAACAGCTGCTGATTCGGTTGTATTCCAGCAACGATGCGAAAGATAATCTCGGTACTCTTCTGGAGCACGGAGACTGGTTTAGTGTGAAGCGGAATCTGCGCCGTGGTGAAACGAAGGATGACTGGCTCCGGTTGGCTCAGGACTGCTGGAATGCGTTCAAAGCATTAATCAAGTAAAAGCGAGGAAAAGATGGGCCTATATGCGATTGGAGATCTTCATCTCCATTTCCAGACCGAATTAAAGGCAAAACTTCAAATGAAAGACCGCGTCTGGCGTAATCATGAAGAAGTGTTTCGGAAGAACTGCGAGACTTTGCTGCAGCCCGATGATATTCTGGTTCTGACCGGAGATAACAGCTTCGGGAAGAATTTGGCAGAATGTGAGCTCGACATGCAATACATTTCAGCACTTCCCGGCAAAAAGATTCTGCTGCGCGGGAATCATGATCATTATTGGGATGTGAAGAAGACTAACACATTGAACGAGCACTTTCGTGGAGAACTGTGTTTCCTTCAGAACAATTTCTATAGTTATAAAGACTATGCGCTTGTTGGAACTAAAGGTCACTGTTTTGAAGGACCATTCTACTTGGACAGAAGAGGCAGAATTCTTGGCTGGGACGAAAGAAACGAAGCACAGTCAAGAAAGCTGGTGGCGCGGGAGACAGACAGGTTGCTCCAGTCCTTTGAGGCAGCCCGTGCAGCAGGTTATAGAAAATATCTGATGTTCCTGCACTATCCTCCGACAAGCATTCTGGAGAATGAGAGCCCTTTTACAAAGATTGCCGAAGAGTATCGGGCCGAACAGGTGATCTATTCTCACAGCCATGGAGAATCCAGATTCCATGACAGCATTCAGGGAGAATATCACGGAATCCTGTATAGTCTCGTTTCCGGAGATTATCTGAGATGGAAACCGAGAATCATTCTCTGAAAGAAAACAATCAACGAAGACAGAACTCATTTTAAAGGCGGAATGATGCACAACAGAATAATGGGTTTATTCCATATGAGGAATCAGACGCAGAAGAATACGGGGTGTTTCTGTATCTATGCGAATAAGAATATGTATACTTAACGAAAATGAAGATTTGAAGGTCATTATATGCTGAAAATACTTCCGATTGCGAGCGGTTCGACGGGAAACTGTATGTTGGTGGACATTGATGACAGAGTCATTATCATTGATCTTGGTGTAACGGCAAAGATGCTAAGGGCGGCCCTTGAGAAGAATGGGTACTCATGGAATGACATTCATGCTGTTCTCATCACCCATACGCATTCTGATCATGTCAAAGGGCTGGAAGTCTGTATGAAACAGATTTCAGCGCCAGTTTTCATGAGCCATACTTCAAAAGACACACTCATGCTAGAGCAGGCTACAGCGCTTACATATTATGAGAGAACCGAGATCCTGCTGGGACTGTGGGTTACGGCATTCCGCACTTCCCATGACTGCCCGGGCAGTATCGGATTTAAGATTGAAACAGAACATAGCTGTTTTGGATATGTGACAGATCTTGGCGTCATACCTGAGAACACAATTGACTTGATTTCAGGCGCTGACTGCATCGTTATCGAATCGAACCATGACGAAGAGATGCTTCGCTACGGCCGATATCCGGCATTCCTAAAAAAGAGAATACTATCCGATCAGGGACATCTGTCCAATGATGCCTGTGCAGAAGCCATTGTTCAGCTTGCTGAAAGAGGGACTAGGCGCTTCTTTCTGGCACATCTCAGTCAGGAGAACAACCGCCCAGAGATAGCGCTGGATTGTGCTCAGAAGGCGACAGCTGGCATAGATCTTCAGATTGACGTTCTTCCGGTATAGCCGTGCAAAAGAAAAACTACACGAAATGAAGAGATAACAGGAAAAAGACGCATGATCCCTGGTTTACAATGCGGTGTTCTTTTGGACAGAGCGCAAGGGAAGCTTAAAATAATTTCTAACTGATCTGGACAAGAGCGTCATTGTTGCAGGGCTACATGTGCGCTCCCAGGTAATTGTTCCAGCCCTTGCATAGAGGTCGTTTTTACCAAAGGGAATACTATGCCATTTTGCGAAGATTCTCGTTCATAAGAGAACTAAGATACAAGCTATGGGAGTTTGTGGGAGGTGAGCTTTGTGCTGAAGAAATTTTAGATTTCGCAACCAGCTTTAACATTTCAGGCCTTTAAATGTTCGGTTTGGTTGGTAGACATGGGTATGCCTTGCAATTATAATAATGTTAAAAATAATTGCAAAGGGAAGAAATATGTGAGAAAATACTACTTAGACAATATCAGATGGGTAACTGTAGCTTTGGTTGTCATTTATCATGTGATTTACATGTATAATGGCGAAGGCATTCTCGGAGGAGTTGGAAAGATTACTTCTCTTGATGTGCAGTATTACGACATTTTCCTGTATGCGGTCTATCCATGGTTTATGCTTCTGTTATTCCTTGTATCGGGAATATGCTCCAGATATTATCTGGACAGTCACACCGCAAAGGAATTTGCGAAAAGCAGGACAAGGAAACTGCTTATTCCCTCTACCGTAGGACTATTTGCGTTTCAGTTCATCCAGGGATATGTCAGCATGTCAATAAGCGACGCTTTTGATTCCATGCAGGAAGTACCTGCCGTAATCAAGTATTTCATTATGGCGTTAAGCGGAACGGGAGTTCTGTGGTACATACAGCTGCTTTGGCTATTTTCGATGGTGCTTCTTCTCATCAGAAAAATAGATAAGGACAGGCTGTGGAAATTGGGTGGAAAGGCTAACATCATAGCGATACTTTTGATGGCTCTTGTAATATGGGGAGCAGCGCAGATACTTAACACGCCGGTTGTTGTGGTTTATCGGTTTGGATATTACGGAGCTGCTTTCTTGCTTGGCTACTTTGTGTTTTCACATGATGAGGTCATTGCGACACTGAAAAAATATTTTGTATTGCTGCTTGTTCTTGGTGTAGGTGTTGGAACAGCCTTCTGCATCATGTACTTTGGTGACAACTATGCGGATGCTCCTATCAACAGATCGATCCTGTTTACAGTTTTCGGATGGCTGGCAAGCATGGCGATTCTTAGCGGTGCAGCAAAATATGCTGATAAGCAAAATGCTTTTTCGGTATGGGTGAGTAAAAATAATTTTGGGTTATATGTATTTCATTATCTTGGGATATCAACAGCAGCACTGCTCCTTGGAAAACCAGGTAATCTTCCGGCAGCTATGATTTATAGTATCAGCTTGATTGCAGGCTTTGTAGTGGCATATGCCTTGAACGCCGTAATCTCAAGAATACCATTCTTCAGATGGGCGGTGCTCGGAATAAAGAAAGAGAGAAAAAACGATGTTTCATGACAATCTGATAACACTTAGAAAAATGAAAAACATGACGCAGGAAGATATAGCTGATATAGT
>Ga0256404_1007951_pt1 | contig 16317 bp, 15 predicted proteins | sample RumenRJG_01DNA_FD_185990 | JGI IMG/M metagenome (GOLD analysis project Ga0256404, IMG submission 185990) | Bovine rumen microbial communities from Lethbridge, Alberta, Canada - RJG_01 | ecosystem: Host-associated > Mammals > Digestive system > Stomach > Rumen | place: Canada: Alberta | collected...
CCGGGCAGACCGGGACCGTGACCGAGAGCGTCCGCGAGCGCAAGCGCACGCCGCCGCCCCAGCTCTACGACCTGACCAGCCTCCAGCGCGAGGCCAACCGTCGCCTGGGCTTCTCCGCGGACAAGACCCTCAAGCTGGCCCAGGCGCTCTATGAGACCCACAAGCTGGTCACCTACCCCCGCACCGACAGCCGCTATCTGCCCGACGACATGAAGCCGAAGATCGAGCAGACGCTGCGGCGGCTGCCCCAGCCCTACGCCGATTTCGTCAACGCGCCGCAGATGGACATGGCCATGCACATGCGCCGCTTCTACGACGACGCCAAGGTGTCCGACCACCACGCCATCGTGCCCACCGACAAGACCGCCGACCTGTCCCGGCTGACCGGCGACGAGCGCGGGCTCTACGATATGATCGTGCGGCGGCTCGTGGCGGCGCACTATCCCGGCTATGAATATGAGTCCGCCCGGGTCACGACCCGGGTGGGCGAACACGATTTCAAATCCACCGGGGCCATGCCCGTCGTGGAGGGCTGGCGGGCGCTGTACCGCGACGAAAAATCCGAGGACAGGGAGCCGCCGCTGCCGGTGCTCGACACGGGCGACACCCGGACGGTGAAGAAGGCCTCCGTCAAGGCCTGCAAGACCAAGCCGCCCCTCCCCCACACCGACGCCTCGCTTCTGAACCTGATGGAAAACGCCGGGCGCGACATCGAGGACGAGACCCTGCGGGAGCAGATGAAGTCCTCCGGCCTCGGCACGCCCGCCACCCGCGCCGCCATCATCGAACGCCTCATCCAGGTGGGCTACGCCCGCAGGAAGGGCAAGAGCATCGTCTCCACCGAAAAGGGGCGGCAGCTCATCGCCGTCGTGCCCGAGCAGATCGCCTCCGCCGTCACCACCGGCAAGTGGGAAAAGTTCCTCTCCGATATGGCCGGGCAAAAGGACGCCGACGAGCGCGACCGGAAGAGCCAGCGGTTCATGTCCGGCATACGCAGGTTCTCCGTCTTTCTCGTCGACGCCGCCAAGAGCGCCCCGGGCAACGTGGTCTTCCAGCGCGAGGAGGCCGGGGCGTGGAAGAAGCGGAAGGCCGCGGGATACGGCGGTCGGGCGGGACAAGGAACAGGCAACAGGCAACAGGGAACAGGCAACAGGCGACAGGGAACAGGCAACAGGCAACAGGCAAAAGGCAAAAGGGAACAGGGAACAGGGAACAGGGAACAGGAATAGCCGGGTTACGTTGGGATGGCGGCGCGTCGCTCGTCAGGTTGTTCATATCGCATCGGTATTGGGCGGGCGGCAGCAGCCCCTGTGGTGCGCGCGGCAGCCGCCATTCCTGTTCCCTGTTCCCTGTTGCCTGTTCCCTGTTCCCTGTTGCCTTTTCCCCCGCACCCCAAGTCATAACCCCTGCTTATAATTTCACAAAAAGTAAATATTTTCTCAAAACAGGCAGGAATACGGGCGGGGATTGTCGAATAGTTAAAACAGGCGTTGACAGGACGCGCGCCCGGGAGACCGGGGGCGGGTAAACGTCATTTGGATATAAAGGAGCGATGAAAATGAAGTTTGTCTATTCCGGCAAAGACGTGGTTTCGGACAGCCTCAAGGCCAGGGCCGAAAAGAAGCTTTCCAAGCTGGAGCGCTACTTCACCCAGGAGCCCGAAGCCATCGTGCGCTTCAAGCAGCAGCGCGGCGGCAGGAATATCGCGGAAATCACCATGAGCGTCAACGGCCTGATCCTGCGCGCCGAGGAGAACAGCAACGACATGTACCTCTCCATCGACCGCGCCGTGGACAAGCTGGAAAGCCAGATCCGCCGCTATCGCACCAAGATGGGCAAGCAGATCAGGGAGGCCCGCGCCGAAGTCACCGAGGCCGCCGAGACCATCGAGCCCGTGTATGAGGAGGCCAATTACGATGTGGTCCGCGTGAAGCGCTTCTCCGTCAAGCCCATGGACGTGGAGGACGCCATCACCCAGATGGAGCTGCTCGGCCACAATTTCTTCCTCTTTATGAATTCCGAAACCGATACCATGAGCGTGCTCTATCGCCGCAACGACGGCAGCTACGGCCTGCTGCTGCCGGAGGAATAAACAAATCATATTCACCGCCCCGCGCCTTGACGCGCGGGGCGGATTGCTTTTTGTGGCGACGGCTGGTATAATGGAGGGGGCGGATCGGCCCGCGCGCCGGACTCCCGCCACTGATGCGCGCCTTACGGAGGATATGACCGTTGATGACTAAAAAACTGCTGTCGCTGCTGATCGCGCTGGCGCTGGTGTGCGCCGCGGCCCTGGCCGAGGACCCCTTCGGACAGGCGGCGGTGGAGGACGAGATGTACAATGTGGACACCTACGCCGTGACGGAGGGCCTGCCGGACGACTGGCTGAACATACTGCTGCTGGGCTCGGACCGGCGCACGTCCCGGGAGTACGGCGACACCGACGGCATGGTGATCCTGTCTCTGAACCTGGCGCGCAAGCAGGCCAAGCTGACCTCGCTGATGCGGGACATGTGGGTGACCATGGACGGCAGGTCCAAGAGCGGCAAGCTGTCCTCCGCCTGCGCGCAGGGCGGCCCGGAGCTGGCCATGCGCACCGTCAACGAGTGCTTCGGCACCAATATACAGTACTTCGCCCTGGTCAACCTCTCCGGCATGGCCGAGATCATCGACCGGCTGGGCGGGCTGGACATGGACGTGACCCTGGAGGAGATGGACGCGCTGAACCTGGGCCTGTTCGACCTTTCCCCCTATTCGGGCATGGAGCGGCTGATGGAGTACGGCTCCGACGCCCACCTGAATGGCAACCAGGCCACCGCCTACGCCCGCATCCGCAGGATCGACTCCGATTACAAGCGGGTCGAGCGGGGACGCTACGTGCTGACCCTGCTCGCCCGCCGCATCCAGAAGGAGACCCCCGACACCATCGTGGGCGTGGTGATGGGGATGCTGGGCTGCGTGGAGACCAACCTGGACTTGACCCAGCTGATGACCATCGCCGCCGTGGGCCTCGACGTGGACCTGGACCACATCGCCGAGTTCCGCGTCCCCGCCGAGGACACCTACCAGTCCGGCACCTATACCTTCGGCAAGCAGCGCGTCTGGTGCATCCGCCCCGATTTCACCACCAACGCCCGCCTGCTCCACGAGTTCATCTACGGGGCGGCAGGACAAACCGGAAATTGATAATGGACGGAGTGACGGGGAGGGATCAGGAAAGAGGGATTAGGGATTAGAAATAGTGGCTGCCGCGCGGACTATTTCTATGTTTTCAAGTATCTGTTCAGTCGTTGACTCCTTCCGACCCGCTTCGCGGGCCACCTCCCTCAGAGAGGGAGGCTTTTGGATACGCATTAACACCAAAGGACTCCCGTCCAGGCTCCCTCTCCGAGGGAGCTGTCAGCCGCAGGCTGACTGAGGGAGTCATCCCTGGGCGACTGAATAGTTACGTTTTCAATAGAAATCGCGGCAGCGGCATTTTCTAATCCCTATTCCCTAATCCCTCTCTCCCGCAACCCCCAATTTTACGGGAAGACCAAACACCCGCGGTCCATGATCCCGCAGGATCAAATCCAGGAAATCCGCAGGATTTCCACCTTCATTCCCAATTCCCAATTCCCAATTCCCAATTACAATAAAGAAGGAGGCCGCGCCATGCTTGCTTTCGTCTCCAGCTGCGGGCTCAGCGGCATCGACGGGTTCGCGGTGGACGTGGAGGTGAACCTGGGGCAGGGCATGCCGATGTTCGAGATCGTGGGCCTGCCGGACGCCTCGGTGAAGGAGAGCCGGGAGCGGGTGCGGGCGGCGCTGAAGAACAGCGGCTTCGCCTTCCCCAGCGCGCGCCTGACGGTGAACCTGGCCCCCGCCGACCAGAAGAAGGAGGGCCCCTCCTACGACCTGCCCATCGCCCTGGGCATACTGACCTGCATGGGCATCGCGCCGCAGGAGGCCCTCCGGGACACCTGCGTATTCGGCGAGCTGTCCCTGGACGGCAGCGTGCGCCCGGTGCGCGGGGCGCTGCCCATGGTGATCTCCGCGCGGGAGCGGGGCGTGCGCCGGGTGATGCTGCCCCGGGACAACGTCAACGAGGTCAGCTGCGTGGAGGGGCTGGAGATCTACCCGGTGGCCTCACTGTGGGCCGCGGCGCGGCACTTCACCGGGGAGCTGCCCATCGACCCGGTGGAGCCGGTGGCCTATCAGGCCCTGATCAGCCGCCGCCAGTACAGCGAGGACTTCTGCCACGTCAAGGGCCAGGCCCTGGCCAAGCGCGCCCTGGAGATCGCCGCGGCGGGCGGCCACAACGTGCTGCTCATCGGCCCGCCCGGCTCGGGCAAGACGCTGATGGCCCGGTGCATGCCCACCATACTGCCCGACATGACCTTCGAGGAGGCGCTGGAGGCCACCCGCATCCACTCGGTGGCGGGCATCGTGCCGCCCTCGGGACTGCTGACCGAGCGCCCCTTCCGCTCGCCCCACCACACCGCCTCCCACGCCAGCCTGGTGGGCGGCGGCCCCAACGCCCTGCCCGGCGAGATCAGCAAGGCCCACAACGGCGTGCTGTTTTTGGACGAGCTGCCCGAATACCGCCGGGACGTGCTGGAGGCGCTCAGGCAGCCGATGGAGGACGGCTTCGTCACCATCACCCGCGTCAACGCCCAGTCCACCTACCCCTCCCGCTTCGTGCTGGTTTGCTCGATGAACCCCTGCCCCTGCGGCAACCTGGGCTCACGCACCAAGCAATGCCGCTGCACGCCCAACGAGATCCGCAGGTATTTGAACCGCATCTCCGGCCCGCTGCTGGACCGCATCGACATGCACATCGAGGTGGAGTCCATCCCCGCCGAGAACCTCTCCGACACCGCGCTGTCCGAATCCAGCGACAGCATCCGAAAGCGCGTGGAGGCCGCCCGGCAGGTGCAGCTGGAGCGCTATAAGACCATCGGCATCCACGCCAACGCGGAGCTCAACGCCCGCACCCTCGCCCGCGCCTGCAACATGACCCGGGAGGCCCAGGCCCTGCTCCTCGCCTCCACCGAGCGCCTCAAGCTCTCCAACCGCGCCTATACCCGCATCCTCAAGGTCGCCCGCACCATCGCCGACCTGGACGGCTTCAATGAGATCGAAGAGGCCCAGATCGCAGAGGCCGTGCAGTACAGGACGCTGGACAGGAAGTACTGGGGATGAGCGGAGTATTTAGAAAGTGGAAAATGGAGAGTGGAGAATACAATAGCGGCTGACGCTATTCTGAACAGCCCGCGACAGCTCACTGTTTAACTATCCACTCCTCACTCTCCACTCTTTGGAGCGGCGCTTTGACAAATCCCTGGTCATCTCCATTTGTCGGCCCTGGTTTTCTGTGCCATACTGTATGTATGAAGGAGGCTGATTCTCATGCCCGAATTGAGCCGGTTTGGCGGCATTGTGGTCAAGATGCTGTTTAACGATACCGTCCAGCACAACAAGCCCCATGTGCATGTATAGTATGGAGACTATCAGGCTTCGATCGGCATTGATGGAGAACTGCTGGCGGGCTCACTGCCGGTGCGGCAGCTGAAAATGGTCGTAGGCTGGCTGGCGCTTCACGAGGAAGAAGCCTATGCCGCATGGAACAAGGCGGTTCGCGGCGAGGCGTTTGACAAGATCAAGCCCCTGGCTTAAGGAGGGTACGATATGTATGTAGTGAATGGCATCGCCTATGCCGGAACGGAGGTTCAGGACATGCGCGTGTCCGCCGTAAAGCCTCTGGACGACCTGATGATGTTGGTTACATTCGCATCCGGTGAGCGCCGCCTCTACGACGCGACGCAGCTTCTGGAGTACCCCGCTTTTCAGCCGCTGAAGGACGAATCTGTCTTCAAAGCGGCAAGCATCGACCACGGTGCGGTCACATGGATGGATGGGGATATTGACATCGCTCCCGAAACCATTTACGCCAATAGCTTTCCCTACGATGAAATGGCGATGTGAGATCTTTTTTTCACATCAGCAGCGACCCCATATCTGAAAAAAGCCCTTCTTTCCCCGCAACCCACACCCGACAGAGCAAGGAGCAGCCATGAGATTATTCGATACCCACTGTCACATCGCAGACCCCAAATTTGACGAGGACCGGGACGCGGTCATCCAGCGGTTTTTGGACGCCGGGGTCCGGCGGGCGCTGGTGGTGGCCGATCCCCGGGAGGAGATCCCCAACCAGGCGCAGGTGTTCGACCTGGCGGAGCGGTACGATTTCCTGTACGCCGCCATCGGGGTGCATCCCCACAACGCCTCGGGCTGGGACGCGGACGCGGAGGCCACGCTGCGGCGGTACCTGGCCCACCCGAAGTGCCGCCTGCTGGGGGAGATCGGGCTGGATTACCACTACGACCTGTCGCCCCGGGACGTCCAGCGGCGGGTGTTCGACCTCCAGCTGGACCTGGCCTGCGCGCTGGACATGCCCGTGCAGCTCCACATCCGGGAGGCCCACGGCGATTGCATGGACATGCTCCGCGCCCGGGCGAGGACCGGGAAGGCGCCCGCGGGCATCATGCACTGCTACACCGGCAGCTGGGAGGCGGCGAAGGTCTACCTGGACCTGGGCTTCTACATCTCCCTCTCCGGGGCGCTGACCTTCAAGAACGCGCCGAAGCTCAGGGAGGTGGCCCAGAACACCCCCGCGGATCGGCTGCTCATCGAGACCGACTGCCCCTACATGGCCCCCGTTCCCCTGCGCGGCCGCCGCAACGAGCCGTCCTTCATCGTCCACACCTTCCAAAAGCTGGCGGAATTCCGAAACGAGGACCCCGAAGTCCTCTCCGAACAGCTCTGGCAAAACGCCCACGCCGCGCTGCGCCTGGAGGCGTGAGGGATGGTTCCGGGCGACATACTTCCATAAACATGCATATGCAGGGCTGAAGCCCGAATTGAAAATGGAGAATGATGGTGCAAATCCCGCGGATCTGTTTGATTAAACCGTATAAGCGGCGGTGTTGCGCACAGTTACGGCCTTTATATCAAAGAAATCCGCAAGGATTTCCACATGAATTCTCCATTCTCCATTTTCCATTTTCCATTCTCAATTCAAATCGATAGCGATTTGTCACAACCGATCCACAAAGGAGTTCCCACATGAACGAAATCAAATGCCCCCACTGCGGGGAGGTCTTTCAGGTGGACGAGGCGGGGTACGCGGCCATCGCCGCCCAGGTGCGCAACCAGCAATTCGAGGACGAGGTGGCCGGCCGCGCGGAGGCGCTGCACCGTGAGCTGGAGGCCAAACAGCGGGCCGCGCTGACGGAGGCCGAGGCGCGCAGCGCCCGTGCCCTGGCGGACAAGGACCGGGAGATCGCCCGGCTCCAGGAGCGTGCCAAGTCCGCGGAGGCGAACCAGAAGCACGCCGTGGACAGCGCCACCCAGCGGCAGCAGACCGAGATCACCCGCCTCCAGGGCCTGCTGGCCCATGAGAAGCAGGCCGCCGAGACCCAGCGCCAGGCCATGGAGGCCCAGCGGCTCCAGGCCGTGGCGGACCGGGAGCGGGAGATCGTCCAGCTCAAGGCCAAACTCGCCGCCACCGACACCGACAGACAGCTGGCCGTGGCCAACGCCGTCCGGGACCGGGACACCGAGATCGTGCGGCTGAACGGCGAGATCGTGCAGGAGAAGCAGGCCGCCGCGCTCCGGGAGCAGGGCCTGCGGGAGTCCCACAGCGTGGAGGTCCGGCGGCTGGAGGCGGAGATCGAGCAGTACAAGGACTTCAAGCTGCGCCAGTCCACCAAGATGATCGGCGAGAGCCTGGAGCAGCACTGCCTCACGTCCTTCAATCAGGTGCGCATGATGGCCTTCCCCAACGCCTACTTCGAGAAGGACAACAACGTGGTGGAGGGCACCAAGGGCGACTTCGTCTACCGCGAGGAGACCCCCGACGGCATCCCCCTGCTGTCGATCATGTTCGAGATGAAGAACGAGGCCGACGCCACCGAAAAGAAGCACCGCAACGAGGACTTTCTGGACAAGCTGGACAAGGACCGCAGGAAGAAGAGCTGCGAATACGCCGTGCTGGTGTCCATGCTGGAGCCCGACAGCGAATACTACAATGTGGGCATCGTGGACATGTCCTACCGCCACGAGAAGATGTACGTCATCCGCCCCCAGTTCTTCATCCCCCTCATCTCCCTGCTGCGCAACGCCGCCCTCTCCTCCGTCCAGACCCGGCGGGAGCTGGCCGCCGCCCAGCAGCAGAACATCGACGTGCGCCAGTTCGAGCAGGCCATGATGGACTTCAAGGACAAGTTCGGCCGCAACTACCAGCTGGCCAAGCAGCACTACGACAAGGCCATCTCCGAGATCGACGAGACCATCAAGCATCTGGAAAAGGTCAAGGAGATGCTCACCAAGTCTGATAACCAGCTCCGCCTCGCCAACGACAAGGCCCAGGACCTCACCATCAAAAAGCTCACCAAGGGCAACGCGACCATGCGGGAGAAGTTTCTGGAGGCGGGGATCGAGATCAAATGACGACAGCGGGGACGCCATGTCCCCGCTGTCGATCATTGCATATACATCTCATAAAACCGCGCCACGGACATCACCGACGCCTCCTCCGGAAAGTGGGCCAGGTTGCCCGTCACCAGCGGCACGCCGCAGAAGCGCGCGACCTCGTAGAACTTGCGGTCGCTCTCATCCGAAAAGGGTATCTGCGGCAGCGGGTCCGCCACCACGGAGATGCCCGCCTTGACCATCGGCTCCAGCAGCGCCCGGATCTCCCATTCCTGAAACCGGAATTTGGGATAGCGCAGCACCCGTTCATATTCCTCCAGTATCCTGAAATCATAGCACAGCGTGAATCGCCGCGCCAGCACCGCGTTGACGATCTCCCACGGTCTGCGCCCCGGCGACCACAGCGCCGAGACCAGCACGTTGGTATCCAATACGACGTTCATGCGCCGTCCCCCCGGCGCGCCTCGGCGATGGCGGCCTCGATCTCCGCGTCGGACATGTAGCCCGCCTCGGCGGCCCTGCGGCGCATGCGGTTCATGGCGATCATCGCCCGCGCCTGCCGCACCGCCTGCACCGTCTCGTCAAAGCCTCCCTCGGGAATCTCGATCATCAGCGCCGAGGGCTTGCCGTTGTTGGTGATGACCACCTCGTCCCCCTGCGCCAGCCTACTCCACATCGCGCCGGAGGCCGTTCGCATGTCCCGCACAGAATAAAACTCCATAGCAACACCTCCCGACAATATTGTACACGATCGTGTCCACATTGTCAACCGGCACAGAAAAAGGCGGCACGCGCTCACGCATAAATGCCAAGACCGCTTGGAATCTTACAGAAAGGTTACGAGTCGTACCTGTTTCCATCACATGTGCCGGCAACGCCTAAGCATGTGGATTCCCACAAAGAAATCGCTTGCGATTTCGACTGGGAATCGGTACCTGCCAGTCAGGAAATTCGTGTCGTCAGGCGCGAATTTCCGCGTCCCTCCCTCCCTCGCGCAAAATCCGCAGATTTTGCGCGACAGGCTCACGCATTCATGCGTGAGCCGTGAAAAAGGCGGCACCTGCGTGCCGCCTTAAAGATATGTGGGATTATTCCTGAACCTCATCCTCGCCGGGGATGTCGTAGGCGCCGTCATCGGCCACGGAATCCATGGCCTCGTCCTCGAGCACCTCGCGGATGGAGAGGGAGATGCGCTTGGCTTCGGTATTGACGTCAAGCACCTTGACGCGGACGATATCGCCCACGTTCACGGCGTCCTCGACCTTGGCGATGCGGGTCAGGGCGCACTGGGAGATGTGCACCAGGCCGTCCAGGCCGGGCTCGAGCTCCACGAAAGCGCCGAAGGTGGTGATGCGGACGACCTTGCCCTCCACCACGGAGCCCACGGGATACTTCTGGTCCGCCACGGACCAGGGCTTGGGCTGGGTCTGCTTGTAGCTGAGGGAGATGCGCTCGCGCTCGGGATCCACGTTGAGGATCTTCACGTCGATCTCCTGGCCCACGGACACCACGTCGGAGGGATGCTTCACGCGGCCCCAGCTGAGGTCGGTGACGTGCACCAGGCCGTCCACGCCGCCGATGTCCACGAAGGCGCCGAAGTCCGCCAGACGGCGCACGGTGCCCTTGACGATGGAGCCAACCTCGAGGGACTCCCAGATCTTCTTCTTCTTCTCGGCCTCTTCCACCATCAGCACGGCCTTGCGGCTGGCGACGATGCGCTTCTTGGCCTTGTCGATCTCGATGATCTTCAGGGTCATGTTCTGGCCCACGAACTCGTCGATCTTCTCGACATAGCGCAGGGACAGCTGGGAGGCGGGAATGAAGGTGCGGATGCCCGCGACGTCGGCCAGCAGGCCGCCCTTGACGGCTTCCTTGCCCACGCCCTCGACGAACTCGCCGGCCTCCTGCTTGGCCACGATCTCTTCCCAGGCCTTGCGGTTGATGATGTTCTTCTGAGACAGAAGGACGTTGCCTTCGCCGTCATTCACCTTGACGACCTCGACTTCGATCTCGTCGTCGATCTTGACATCGGTGGAAGAAAGGTCAGTCTTCTTCACGATACCGTCAGCCTTGTAGCCGATGTTGACGCAGACTTCGTCTTCAGTGATCTGCACGACCTTGCCGGTGACGACCTGGCCGGGGCGAATTTGAACCAAGGTCTGGTCGATGACTTCATCGGACATGGCCTCGATCTCAGGGTTCTCTTCAGGGGTAACTTTCTTCTCGATGTCGTTCATTCTTGCAACAACCTCCTTAATTATACAATCCGGTGTGGAAGCACCGGCTGTAATCCCTATGGTATCGGACGGTGAGAAGGGGATGCCGTCCAATTCCGCCGCGGTCTCGATGAAATAAGTCCTGCGGCATATATCAGCGGCAAGCCTGTAGAGCTTGCGACTGTTCGAGCTCTCCCGGCCGCCGATGACGATCATGGCGTCCACCCGCGCGGCGAGCTCCGCGGCCTCCCGCTGCCGATCCCGCGTGGCGGGGCAGATGGTGGCCTGGATCTCAAGCTCGGGGACGCGGGCCTTCAGAAGCCCGCAGATCTCGGCGAATTTGGCCTCGGCCATGGTGGTCTGGCTGACCACCCGGGCGCGCGCCATGAGCGGGAGCTTTTGGACGTCTTCCCCGGTCAGCACCGCGTGGGCCTCGCCCTCCGTCCAGCCTAATATGCCCTGGACCTCGGGGTGTCTATCCTCGCCCACCACGATCAGCGGCACGCCGTCCTCCGACGCCCGCTTCGCCATTTCGTGGATGCGCTGCACAAAGGGGCAGGTGGCGTCCACCACCTCGCAGTCCCGGGCCGTCAGGGCCTCATAGGTCCGCCGTCCGATGCCATGGGAGCGTATCACCGCCCGCGCGCCCTCCGGCACGTCCTCAGGCGACGCCACCGCCACCACGCCCAGCCCCTCCAGCCGCTTCACCGCCTGGGGATTGTGGATGATCGGTCCCAGGGTCACCGCCGGAGCGCAGCGCTCCGCGGTCTCCATGGCCCGCCGCACGCCGAAACAGAATCCCGCGTGCCGCGCAAGGCACACACCCGCCATGGCCCATGACCTCCCCCGCGCCGGGCCGTTTTTCGACGTTAACACTTTATCGCGCCAAAACAACCCAATTCGCTATCCGTGTTATTTCGCCTATCCACCCGTGGATTCCTGCCGGATTTGTATAATTAACGTATATTTTACTGTATGTTAGAGAGTAGGGAGTAGGCAGTAGGGAGTAGGGGAAGTTACGGCAAACCTGTGCCTTCTATTGAAAGCGCCGCGTTCTCTGGAGGCCGTTATTCAGGCTTGCTGTAATAAACGGATATTTGACGGGACAGGGGAACGACCTCTCAGTCAGCCTGCCGTCTGACAGCTCCCCTGAAAGGGGAGCCAAGGCTTCCGCGCCATCGTTCCTCTTGGCTCCCCTTTCAGGGGTTCGAGCGCCCGGAAAACAGTCCAGTGGACTGTTTTCAGCGAGAACGGGCCGGCAGGCCCCGGATAGCTGTCGCCGACGAAGTCGGTGACTGAGAGGTCGTCTCAACAACTTCCGCTTTACCGCCAACCCTACCAGATACTTCCGGGATATTCCAAGGATACAAGACGTCCAACATTCCTTCAGAACGCCATACATCTGCCGTTCTCCCCTACTCCCTACTGCCTACTGCCTACTCCCTACTGCCTACTTCCTAACCCCCACACCGCGTCCTCGATGCGCTTTGTGGCGGCGGTGAGGGCTTCGCCGTCCATGCGGCGTCCGAGGTCGCTCAGGTCCACGGGCGTGCCGAAGCGGACGGGCGTGCGGCGGAAGAGCCTGTAGGGCCCGCCGATGTAGACGGGGATGACGGGCTTCTGAGCCCGAATGGCGATCATGGAGACGCCGTTGAGCATGGGGGTGCGGCTGTTGTCCCGGCTGCGGGTGCCCTGGGGGAACAGGCCCAGGATATGGCCGTCGGCAAGCAGCTTGAGGGAGGTGCGGATGGCGTTCAGGTCATTGTGTCCCCGGTCCACGGGAAAGGCCATCAGCCCCCGCATGAGCGCGGCCAGGGGCTTGAATTTGAACAGCTCCGCCTTGGCCATGAAGTGCAGATGCCGCTTGGGCACGCGCAGCGCCAGATAGAAGGGGTCGCGGTTTGAGATGTGGTTGGCGCAGACCAGGCACGCGCCCTCCTCGGGCACGTTCTCCACCCCAGACACGTCGGCGGGGTACAGCACGGCGTAGATGGGCCGTATCAGCCCGCACCAGAAGCGATAGAATTTCTGACCCATTGCGCTCCCTCCCGTTCAGCGATGGATGCCCGCGTCCGCGGCCAGCGCCATCAGCGCCGCCACGGACTGCTCCATGTCCATGTCCGAGGTGTCCACAGTGACCGCCCCCGGCGCGACCACCAGCGGCGAGGCCTCCCGGTGGGTGTCCCGATAGTCCCGGGCCTCGATCTCCGCGAGCACCTGCTCGAGGGGCTGGGGCGTGCCCTTCTGCTCCAGCTCCAGACAGCGCCGCCGCGCCCGCTCCAGGGCCGAGGCGGTGAGATAGACCTTGAGGGTGGCGTCGGGCAGCACCGCGGTGCCGATGTCCCGGCCGTCCATGATGACATTGTGGCCCCGGGCGATCTGCTGCTGCAGCGCCACCATGCGCCTGCGGACCTCGGCCACCGCGGAGATGGCGCTGGCCGCCTCGGACACCTGGGGCGTGCGGATGGCTTCGGTCACGTCCTCGCCCGCCAGGCAGATGCGCTGGCTGCCGTCCACATAGTCCACGTCGATCACCACGCTGTCGGCGTGCGCCGCCACCGCGTCATGGTCGTGTATGTCCACGCCCGCGCGCAGCATCGCCAGCCCGAAGGCCCGGTACATCGCGCCCGTGTCCAGATACATCGCGCCCAGCTGAGCCGCCAGCGCCTTCGCCACCGAGGACTTCCCCGCCCCCGCAGGGCCGTCAATGGCGATGGAAAACGTCTTGTTCATAATATATCCTCTCAGGTTGTTTGCTTTGTTGACAGGGATGCAGCTGTACAGAGGGAGCAGGGGAAATTACGGCACGGCCCCCGACTTCTACTGAAAACATCTCATTTCCCTGGGGTTCCTGGGATGCTTGACGTTCCTTATTCCATCAGAACGCCTTACATTTGCCGTTCTCCCCTACTCCCTACTGCCTACTGCCTACTCCCTAATCTCCCCCGCCAGCTCCGCGATGGCGTGGGCGAAGATCTTCACGCCCAGCATCAGGTTGTTGAGGTCGATGTACTCGTCGGCGATGTGGCACACGTCCATGTCGCCGGGGAAGCAGACGCCGAAGGCCACGGTATTGGGCATCATGCGGGAGTAGGTGCCGCCGCCGATGGCGATGGTGTAGGCCTCCAGCCCGGTGACCTCGTGATAGACCTTCAGAAGTCCCTTGACCACCTTGTGGTCGGCGGGGACGTGCAGCGGCGCGTGGCTGCCGATGAGCTTGACGGACATGCCCGCCGGGGCCACGGTCTTCACCGCGCTGCCCAGCATCTTCGCCTCGTCGCCGCAGAGGGGATAGCGGCAGTCCAGGTGAGCGGAGATCTCGCTGCCGTCGTATCTGAGTATGCCCAGATTGCAAGTCAGCGCCCCGGACAGCTCGTCGGCGCAGGCGATGCCCAGCTTTTCGCCGGTGGTCTCCATGCCCAGCGCGTCGGCCAGCATGGCGATGGCCTCCCGGCTGCCGCCGCCCGCCTCCAGCTCCTTGAGCGCGATCAGCAGCATGCCCGCCGCGTTGACGCCCAGATGGGGCATCGCGCCGTGGGCGTTGACGCCGGTGGCCACGATCTCGGCGCGGTTGTCGCTCAGCTCGGCGCAGGACAGGTGGAAGTCCTCGTGGGCGGCCTCAATGTCCGCCAGCCGGTCCGCCAGGTCCTGGAGCCGCAGCCCGCCCAGGCCGATCACCGCGCGCGCCTCGGCGGGGACCACGTTGGGCCGCTCGCCCGCGTACAGCGACCAGACCGGCATCGCCGCGCCGTCCTCGCCGCCAGTGACCTTCGACAGCAGCACGTTCATGCCGCCCTTCTCGATGTTGATGACCGGGAACTCCGCGTCCGGGGAAAAGCCGTAGTTCGGCATGTCCACCTTGCTGGCGTAGTGGCGCATGTCGGACATGCCCGTCTCCTCGTCGCAGCCCAGGATCAGCCGCACGCCGTCCTTCAGCGGGATGCCCGCCTCCTTCACCGCCCGCAGGGCGTAGAGGGCGCACAGCGCGGGGCCCTTGTCGTCCGTCGCGCCGCGGCCGTACAGGCGGCCGTTCTCGATCTCGCCGCCCCAGGGGTCGTGGTTCCAGCCGTCGCCCGCGGGCACCACGTCCAGGTGGCACAGCATGCCCATGGTCTCCGGGCCCGCGCCGTAGCTGACGTCGCCCGCGTAGCCGTCGATGTCCCGCACCTCAAAGCCGAAGGCCTTCGCGTCCGCCAGCGCCATGTCCAGCATCCGCCGGACCTCCACGCCAAAGGGCGCGTTCTCCCCCGCCGGCGCGCCCTGCACCGAGGGCACCGACACCCACTTCTGTATGTTCGCGATCAGCTCGTCCCGATAGGATTCCACGATCTTGTCCAGCTTTTCGTAATTCATGCCCAAACCTCCATATGCCATCCCATTTTATCCTATTGTCCCACCATTTCCCCGCTTTGTCAATGACGCCACCGTAAAGCCCGGGTTTTTTCCTTGACAGCCTCCCTTCCTATTCTATATAATATCGGAAAAACAGAGTTGGAGTTGATGGCGATGCGTCGTGAGGAATTTGAGAGGCTGGCGTCCGGGCGGGTGCTGCTGCTGGACGGGGCGACGGGGTCGGAGCTGCGGAAGCGGGGCATGCCGGTGGGGGTGTCCACGGAGCTTTGGGCGCTGGAGCATCCCGGGGTCATCCTGGAATTGCAGCGGGCCTATGTGGACGCGGGCAGCGACATCATCTACGCGCCTACCTTCTCGGCCAACCGCATGGGACTTGAGATGCACGGCATCGCGGACCGGCTCCACGAGATCAACGCGGGGCTGGTGAAGCTGTCAAAGCAGGCGGCGAACGGGCGCGCGCTGGTGGCGGGCGACATCACCACCACGGGCAAGCCGCTGGAGCCGGTGGGCACGCTGAGCTACCAGGCGCTCTACGACGTGTACCGGGAGCAGGCGGCCATCCTGGCCGAGGCCGGGGCGGACCTGCTGGTGGCGGAGACCATGCTGAGCGTGGACGAGACCGTCTGCGCCGTGGAGGCGGCGCGGTCCGTGTGCGACCTGCCCATAATGTGCAGCCTCACCATGGAGGCCGACGGCCATTTGCTGTTCGGCGGCACGGCCACCGAGGCCGTGGAGACCCTCCAGGCCGTGGGCGCCGACGCCGTGGGGCTGAACTGCTCCGTAGGCCCGGACCAGCTGGAGTCCGTGGTGGCCTCCATGAAGGCCGTGGCCCAGGTCCCCGTCATCGCCAAGCCCAACGCCGGACTCCCCGTCATGGACGAGCAGGGCCGCGCCCACTACAGCATGGACCCCGACACCTTCGCCCGCGCCATGATCCGCCTCATCCAAGCCGGCGCGACCCTCGTGGGCGGCTGCTGCGGCACCGATCCGGAGTATATTCGGCGTTTACGAGAGAAGAGGGAGCAGGGAGCGGGCAACAGTGAACAGTGAACAGTGAACAGGGATCAGGCAACAGTGAACAGGAATAGCCGCTGCCGCGCACACTGTCGGAGTGACCGGGCCATTTCAATTTCTGATTCCCAATTCCTAAGGAGCCGTGCAGAAATTATTCATACAGAATGCGAAGGATGAATTCGTCAGTGCAAGGCGGAGGAGGGAGGCGTGCCGGGGCACGTTGACCGACGACAACGCCGCAATGGCGGATTCAGACAAG